>OQVL01001811.1_pt1 | contig 12970 bp, 7 predicted proteins | sample 1691501 | NCBI WGS metagenome assembly OQVL01 (sample SAMN03418253, study PRJEB22391) | human gut metagenome | biome: human-gut; feature: organic feature; material: feces | host: Homo sapiens | place: Tanzania | collected 2013-01
TTTACGGACTTATGAATAAATTGGAGCCGTGTCCCGGGCATTATGCCCGAATCGGCTGTTGCTTTTTGTTTTTCTGTATGCTTTGCTGTGCGGCAAAGCTTTTATTTTGCCCTTCTGCACTCTTCCGTTTCGAATTTACCCTTCCGTCCGAAATACTTTCAGGGAGAAAACGACGATGAAACTTATCTATGACGTCAACGACAAACCCAAGTTCCGTGCGAATCTTGTTTTCGCATTCCAGCAGCTGCTCGCGATTCTTGCGGCAACGATAGCTGTTCCCGCCATAGTCGGTAACGGTATGTCGTCCTCGGCAGCACTCTTCGGCGCAGGCGTGGGTACGCTTGTTTATCTGCTCTTTACCAAGTTCAGAAGCCCTGTTTTCCTCGGAAGCTCCTTCGCATTTCTCGGTTCAATGGGCACCGCCTTTGCGGGTGCCGTCTCGGCAGCAGGGGGAGGCTACCGATGCTCCGTCGACCTTGATCGCTCCGGAGGAGAGGTCGCCGACGGCGTTTCCGGCGAGCGAAAGACCGATGATGGCAACGGTGGGACCGATAACGACGGCGGGCATGACCTTATCTATCCATGCAACGCCGCAGAGCTTGACGATGATCGCGATCACGACATATACAAGACCGGCGAACGCCGCGCCGATGACGAGTCCGGCATATCCGGCAGCGGCTGTGGCTGCGCCGGCAAAGGCTGTTGCCATTGAACCGAGGAATGCGAAGGAGCTTCCGAGAAATACGGGGCTTCTGAATTTGGTGAAGAGCAGATAAACGATGGTTCCGACACCTGCGCCGAAGAGCGCTGCCGACTGGGACATACCGTGTCCGATGATGGTGGGCACCGCTATGGTCGCCGCGAGGATGGCAAGGAGCTGCTGAAGCGCGAACACTATGACCTGTCCGAACTTGGGTCTGTCTTTGACACCGTAAGTGAGTTGCATAAAAACCTCCGATTGGCGCCGCCGTCTGCGCGGACGCCGTTTTATTTCCGATTCAAGTTTCCCTCCGCAGTGTGCGGCTTTTCACATTCCGCAAAAAAACACCGCCCTGCATAAGGCATTTTGCGACACGCATGCCTCACCAGCTTCTTCAACATGTGGCGCAAATATGACCTTTCCCAATGTGCCAAGAGACGTGCCAAGAGAATAGCCTTCCGCAATGATTTTCACAGCACCTGTGTTAATCATGCCCTCCACAGATGAATTAAGCCGCGTTATTCTTGTAGAGCTATACTGATTACCAATAAAACCCATGGGGAACACAGTCAGGCATTCAGGCGTGCTCAGATGCAAAAGGGTGCAATTCTGGAAAGTGACAGAATCGACCTTTGACACAGACGTCAGGGCAAACTCGTCAAAATATTTCACCGACTTATTATTCCTAAACCATTCCTTCACATCCTTCACCGCAGCCAGTTCGTCCAAAGTGAGATTAGCGTTCTCGTCACCCTTCACGTTCTTGCCGAGCACCTTGCGCACCTCGTCATCCTTAAATCTGACGTAGTAGTTCAGTATATTCAGCACAAGCGCAGGGAAGGTGCTGCGCAACCTGTCTACATCATCCTTATAAGCGGCATCGGCAGTTATTGAACCCTGTATCGCTGGCAATGAGTAATCTGGCATAAGCGTGCCGACATCTTCATTGTATGTGACATTAGCGTAACCCTTGCCTTCTTCGCTATTGACGTACAGATTAGCTGCAATCTTAGCGAGTGCCGATAAGTCTGTCGTGTCACCTTGAATATTCATATCCCATGACAGCGACAAGAATTGCAGCTTATTCCCTGCAATCGCAAGCACCTTCTTAAGAATATCCATAGGGTTGATGCCTCTGCATCGGTTAATGTACAGCGTATCTATATTTCCGTACCCTGCTATCTGTGCGCCTTCTTCTTTCAGCTTGTTTAATGAGTGCAGAAACAAAGTCGTAACACTCGAAGGAAGAGACAGCTTTTCAAGCTTAGAGCCAACAGGAAGCATGAGACGTGAAATGTTCGTGCCTCTAAAGTATGTCTCACGCAATCTTGGACACTGCTGCAAATCTATATTGCCACTAAGCGAAGACACGTTGCTCGCATCCACCACCTCCACGGCATCGCCAGCCACTGCCAGCGTTGCGGCATTGAATCCGTTAGCCGACACGTCAGCTGTGTTCGCATCGCCAACCTTGACGCTGCGCAACCTCTTGCTTCGCACATCGAAAGAAATGTCTGTGCCACCACCACGAGAAGCCAGCTTCAATCCGCTCAAATCTCCAAGCTCAGACAGCAAATCCACGTTCTTCAGATAACATGTCGTGGCACCGTCAGATTCAGCAACAAGCTGGCACACCTCATCTGCCTTCGTGCGCTTGCCCTGTGTGCTTTCTGCGCCACCTATGCTTATTGTAGGATATATCTCAATGGCAGGCTTGACATTAAACGTGAAAGGAGACGCTGGCGTGAATTCTATCGTGCCAAGTCCATCTGCGTCCGAGCCGTTGAATGCGCCTATGTGGTATTTGCTCATTATGTAATCTATGCGCCTCATTAGCCACAACTTCTCTCCTTCCAGCTGATCGCCTCCTGCTTGTGTCAATGGAGGCACGTTGTTGTACACCGCTGTAGGCTTCTTGGCCCATACGTCCACATACGCCCACTTTGTATCTTCGTTATACGCTGCCATGGGGAAATACAGTGAACTATTCGCCCAGAAATATTGACCCATAATCTTGTACACACGTTCTCTTGTGTTACCCGACAATCCCTGTTCTGTTGCCATTGATACCATTTCGCTGATGATAGTGCGCATCATGGTTCTAAGTCCGTCCGCATCTGTTAGTTCAAAGTGTCTCCAGAACGCAGAGGATGAACCTTGAAAAACCTCATCACCTGTTGCAAGGTAGTCCGATGGCTCTACATTATATTTCTTTGTTCCCTGTCCGTTGTTGTCTCTGTCAAGAATAGTGTCCAGGTCATCCTGATTGAATCCCCATTTACCGCCATCGGCCACAGCCTTAAACTTGCGCCAATAACTGTTTTTTGCGTCATTGTCGGTAGCTCCTATCAGCATGCGGTAGCACCAGTGGAAGCGAGCCTCGCTGATGCTGATGTGCTCATCCACTTCGGATAAAAACTTCAAGCTTCTTGCAGATCGAAGTTTGTTTCCTGCTGCTCCTGCAGACAAGCCAAGATAGTCGAAGACATTATGCCCCTCTACTTTTTTGAAGTTTTTCGTAGCGTTGCTGTACGCATACAGCACACCATGCTCGTCAACAACACTGACAAGCTTGTGTGACACGTCATAGCTCCATGTGTCTGCATTAAGCATGCTGTGTCCGCTGCGGAATGCTGCCACGTCTGCATTGATTTCGTCTATGCTCTTGCCAATTTCCGATGTCGTGACAAGATACGGAGAAGTGAAGAATACAAACTCGTAAGCAGGGCGAAACTCACTCTCGAAGAGTGCCCGAACCTCATTAACGTCTTCTGCCGTGTCATAGCCAGATGCTATGTCAGCATCCCATCCTTCCTCTCCGCCAAACGTCAATGTCTCATTATCTCCATCATACACCACATCATCCCATGCGCACAGAAAGCGCGTGGCCAAAGGCGCATGGTTCGGACCTTCAATCATCATCAGATTCGGGAAGGAAGTAGTCTCGTTGTAGCCAAACGTCTTCTTGTTTCCCTTGTCCGCTCCTGCTGTGTACAAGCCGATGAACTCATACCTGTTGTCGCTGTACTTCTGAAATCCCAAGAACGGATATTGCTTCGTTGCCACTCGGCATGATGCAGAAGGCAACACATCCTTCCACCCGATGATGCGATGCCACAAATCATTATACAGACCACAAGCTCCTATTTTGTGACCCTGCATCGAAGACGCTATGTTTTTCTTCGCTGTAAGCTTCGATACCTTCGGACTGCGCTCATATCCGTCTATGTAGCCGTCTTTCCCCTCTTCTTTCTTGCTGTACGTCTGGCTGTCTTCATCCCATCCGTAATAGAATGTAGCAGACTTTATCTTGTTGCGAAGATTCCATCTGTAATACTTCTTCGAGGTCGTGCCCTGGCCATCGCATGGTATGTTCTCAATCTTCACATTCCATTCGGGGTGCTCTGCGTATTCAATGCGCAAGTTGATGCCGCTGATGCCCTTCGTGTTGTTCTCCAAATCTGGCAAATGCTGGTCTGTCTCATAGACGAGACAGTTGTAACCCCTTGCCTTTGCCATGGAATAAGTGAGAGTCTGGCCATCCATGATGTCATTTGCTTCTCGAATCTCCGCACGATTGCGCTCAGAAGTCTCAATCATGGCATTAAGGAAATTGTCTTTTACCTCATTGCTCTCCAATGCTCTTGTGTAAGTGCGATACATATAGAGCGAGAAGTCTGAGGCATCCTGTCCCATGACGATTTCACCGTCTCCAAAGCCACCTGTGTATTCAAAAACAAAATTGCTCACGCCATTAACGTAGCACTGGCAAAGATTGCGGCCGTTGCCTGAATAATTAGTAGTGAAGACAAGCGCAACATGATTGATGCTGTTCTCTGTGAGATTAACCTGTTGATAGTCCTGGCTGCGTTGAGCTGCAGTGAGGCACACTAAGCGAGTAGGGAAAAGCACAAGGCCGACAGAACTGCTCTCGCTGTACTCGTCAGTGTTCATGATCGTGAATATCGGCTTGCCGTAGTCGGCTATGGTGCTGACCTTGTACAAAAATTCAACTGTCCGACTTCTCGCAGCCGTTTCTCGCAGTGGAGTTATCGGCACTTTGGCCGAAGAGTTAGCCAAAACACGAAAACATGAATGTCCGTCTTCGTCTGTGCAATACCCATCTTTCTCATTCCACATCATATCAACAGACTCGATCGCATACATCTTGCCGTTTGCTTCGTTGATGAGCTGCTCCCTGTTTGCGCCCTTGTTGCTGTTGTTTGCGGCTTTGAAGTAGAAATCGTAGCCTCTTGTCGCTATGTAAGCGTTGCTGTTGTCTACTTTCGTAGTTACCGTTACAGTCTCGCCACCATCAGCCGCGCCTGTGATGATAAGCTGCATGCCTTCAGTCTCTTCACTCTCAATTTCAAGTGAGAGCGGATATTTCGTCACCGTTTGCGTCTGCACACCCATAATGACATCGTCAACTTTAACGCTGTAATCCTTCTGCGAGTCCTTTGCTGTAACATTGAATGTTGCCGTGTCCGTTCCATACAGCGCAAACTGAAACACCGCTTTGTTTGCGCTGTAGTTGACAGCAGTCTGCACATCGTTGATGCAGAGAAGGCGTGCTGTCATCATGTCTGCTGCTCGCACGACCATCACATTATACTTGTAGTGCTGCGTCTCGATGCCCTCTCCGCTCATCCACATCTCCATCGTGTGAATACCTGTGCTGTCAGGCAGCTGCACACCTCGGAAGGTGTAAGCGGCTGACGTGTACCTCTCGCCTGCTGTGAATTCCTTGCTGTAGGACACCTTTCCGTCAATGAGCACATGCAGGGTCTTGACCATGTTGCCCTCAAAGTAAATGCCTGTAATCTCAACATCATTGCCCTCAATCCATGCCGTCTGCCATGGAAAACGCGATGTGAGCGCAAGTGTCGTGACGGTACAATTATACACTACTGTCTTAGCCTGTTCTGAGCGCAAGCCTCTTATAGTCACTCTCAGACGGTTTGATCCGATTGTGACATAGCTGCCGATTACCAGCGTGTATGTCTGACCATCCTTGATTGTTGGATCTGCAAGCGGACGGTCAACGAATTGCCCGTTGCCTGTATCTACTGCAAGGCTTATCTCGTAATCCTCCACGAATGGCTCGCCCTGGCTCTGGCCAAGCTCATACACCATGGTTGTTGGACTGAATTTGATAGCCTTCGTCAAGTCTCCAGCGAGCATGTAAAATGCAGTCGAAGTGTCTGCGTTGTGCTTTATGCTGTAAGACGTGCCTGACAACGCCACACTGTCCAGCAATGTTGTGTGCTCTGCATCATCGTACAGCTTCAGCACGCCTTCTTCATAAGCTATGCCTCCGTACTTGTATGCTATTTGAGGTATAAACGTCTTGTTCTCCTTCACAAGCGAGATGGCTGTGTCTATATCCTCTCCTGTGTGAATTGATTCATATCTCTTTGCCATGTGTCTTCATTTGATTTGCACATTAAAAATCCGTCCGTTAAACTCAATTAGATACTGTCCAGAAGAAAGGAGGAAGTTGCCCCCTCCTGTTCCTGCCCCTCCCACAGGACATACGAGGCCAAGCTTGGCTGTCAGCACGCTCGCCCTCGTCTTGGCTGTCAGCACGCTCGCCCTCGTCTTGGCTGTCAGCACGCTCGCCCTCGCAAGCGACATGCTTGATGTCCTCGAAGTAATAGATGCGCTTAAACATATCATACTGTTATAGGTGTGTAAAGAATTATTCCTGTATCCACTGCGATTTTCTCATGTATCTCCTTGTTGCCCGATGCCTCGTCCATATATGTGACTTCTATCTTTGCGTACAGCTTACCTGTTGACAGATTTGTCGTGTCTGCGATGCAAAGCAGACTCTCCTGATCGTCAGGATCTGGCTGAATCATCTGCTTCTTGTCAATCGGTTCGCCCTCAGCCAGGCCTGTATTGCCGTAATCAGTCCTCTTTACGGTAAAAAACGTCACTGTCAAGCTCACCGATGAATCCGTGAGCGACTTTCCGCCAAGTCCATCAATGCTCACATTGAACGGAATGCGGCTTCCAACCAATACTTTTTGCATTATCTCTTACTTGTTAAGTTTCACCTTTCTTTCAATATAATCTATCTTGCGATATGGCACACTGTTGCCTACCGTTATCTCCAGTCCAGCCTGTGGCAAGTCCAGATATTTCTTCACACCGATAACTCGTGATGAAAGCTGCACACCACCAAAATTGATAGTCGCTGGCGTTCCAAGTTCTGCGGCAAGCAAATCACTTGTCACCTTCGTTGGCTTCATTGTGCATGCATAAGTAGCTGTGTCCATGTTAAGCAGGGCAAGATGAGCCTCTGCTGCTTTCTTAAGCTTTGCCTGCGCTGCTTCGTACAAGCCTCCTGATGTGTACAGGCTTTCATCGAGTCCATAAAGCGCATACTGGTCTCCCTTTGATGGCAGAAGGCTCTTGTTCGGAATCAGTGTGCCGTATTCCTCATTCGGAATGATGGCGAAAACCGTGCCTCCGCTGTCGGTGTTTTGGATGCTCAGCTCGAAGTCCATGCCCATTAACACGCCGCTCTTAAAAACGACATGCGCCTTCTCGTCCACATAATCCTCTGTAGTGAGGTTCGCTATCTCGCTGCAAGTGAATGTGTAATAACACAAGGTTCGTCCTGTCAGCACCCCATTGATATCCTTTTCTGGCACGCCCATGAATCCGCACACGTCCGTTATCTCTCCTTCGCTGCAGGGATAGATGTCTTCGAATATCTGCATCGCTTCGCAGCTGTCATCTTCGCCTACATACGGCACGCCTGGAAGCGTAAGCCTTCCTGCTGCTGTGAATGCCGCATATGCTTGTGTGCTGCCGCTGTTAAACCATGAAATCGGCACTCTTGAATACAGCAAACCTTCTGGCCGTCCTGTGCCTTTAGACCCGAAGACATTAGCTCTCTCGTCTGTGTCTGGGTAAAGGCCGGGATTCCACCAACCAAACGCATTGCCACAATAAACATTGTAACATGTGCTTATAATCTCATATCGGAAGTCGCTTTGTTTAAAGGCAACATTCATCTCAGCACTGTCCAGCTCTCTCTTAACAGTCACACGCAGAGCGAGCCTCATGCGCGCCCCAGGCTTGTGGTCAAAATGCAAAGCTTCAGGAAGATTGAAATCTATGCTGCACTTTCCGCTGCCTGTATGTCCTACATCTACCCCTTCGTAGGTTGCAGAATCCACCTCACACAAGACTTTTGCATTTAGTCGATTTGAGTCTTCAACCACAACGAGTGACACGGTAACAGTTTTGTAGTCTTTCGCAGCATCTCCGTTACTATCCATATAGTCAGATATATCCGCTCTTGCCGATTTGTTAGAAAACGTGATCTTTGCTGAGGTGCTCTTGTCATTTACTATCACGCTTCTCAATATGAGCTCCAAAGAGAAAAACGCATCGTTTGAACCTGTCACCTTGTGATTTTTCAACAATTCATCCATCCTTGCTGGTTCAGACAATACAAGATACGATTTAACGCTCTCCTTGAACATTGAACCGCACACGACTCGCAGCGGATCATAATATCCATTAGTTTCATTGCCATCGATATTTATGGTTTTGCTCTCAGAGGCGTTGACATCCAAATTTGCACCACTTCGTGCACTGATGTTCTTCGTGCCTCCATAGGCGTACAGTCTTGTAGTCTTGCGTTGTGAGCCTCCGCTGCTGGTGATGCTCAGTATGTTTGATTCATCAAGGGTAATTCCTCCGTCTCTGTCACCCCCTTCTCCTAACTTGCCGACATTGACAGTGCTGCCATCAAACCACCATTCGTAATAGCCATTTTTGTCCATGGCATTGCACAGCTGATTGAGAGCGTCAATGCAATTCACGCCTTCAAAATGAATGTTCACCATAGGCAGGCCGCTCGGACACGCCCCTGTTGTCCATCCTGCGCTACTGGCTATCAGTCCGAGCACACTTGCAGGACTGTCTGTGATGTCAAAAATAACGCCATAGTCTTTAAACTTTACAAGTTTGTTCTTCCCTTGCATGTATGATGCATTGAAAACGCAGTCGTAATCATATGCACCTGTATTGGCATTGTATGACGGTACGTAATCTTGCAGGAGGACGCCCGAATACCCTTCTGCTGACGCTTCCGTTCCTGCAGGAAGAGCCATCAGCTCGCTGTGGCTGAATTGAAGGTGAAGCGCATCCTCTTTCATCAGCTCCGCCTGATAATAGCTGCCCTTGCTGATAGTTATTTTATTCCCTCCGATGATTGCTTCCATTATTTCGCTAATTTAATGAGATTGGCTGTAAACAGCAAAAAACCTTGTCCGTATGATGTCGTGCCGCTAATGCTGCGGTATAGAAAAGACGCACTTGTGGCATTACTACCGCCTGTGTTGATTGCAATTTCCACAGGTTTGCCTTCATGGAATATGCTGACCAGACCTTCCATTGCGGCTATCGAATTTGCGGCCAAGACTGCGAATTGCACAGCTACGGCCGTATCGTCCGTATGAATAGCGTCCAGCAGATAGTCTTTGCCATCCTCGCCTCTGCTCTCGTTGTACACATACTCCTTCATTGAGAGCGGCTGCGCAATAGCCATTGCGCCAGCTGGCGTGACGAACAATCCTTCTATCTTCGCTCCGTTGATATTCACGTCACATATAGTTATTGTCTGCATATCTATAATTTTGCGTTAATGGTTGATATAAGTTCTCCGATTCGCCCATACACATTGTTGAAACCCCTATATGTCTCATTGTATATGTTAGCCAAATAGCTGTTGCTTGCCATGATGCTGATATTGATGTCCGCAAGCAAGCCGTTGGAAGCGTTGACTGCTGAACCCACCGCAGTTATGGCGTTGATGCCTTGCATCATGTTGGCTGCAATCTCTGCGTTGCTCATCTGTATAGCGGCCAAACGCCCTGCTATGTAGCTGCCAGTCTCTTCGCTCATGCTTGCCACGCTCTTTGTTGATGCCGTCAATTCCTGCCTGTTTACGCCTGTGAGCTTCTGCAGCGTCTCAGCATCCTTCTGCGCCTCCTGCGCTATCTGCTGGTACTTTGCTTGCGCATTCTTTATCTGTGCGTCCGTAAGCTGTCCGTCCTGTGCCTGCATCGCCTTGAAGACATCGTCATACCACGCTTCCACTTCCTTGCGATATGCATCACCCATCTTGTTATTCAGCATCGCCTTGTACATCATCTGCGAGAAATTGTCCGCAAAATCCTTTGATGTGTTGTCCATGCTGCTAACAAGGCTCACGAATTCATCGTACACGCTATCAAATGTGATGCCCATCAGAGACTGTTGCAGCTGCTTCTGATAATCCTCCAGCTTCCCTGCTTGCTCGATGTATTGATCAACATACTGCATAACCCTCCACGAGTATTCATCGCTGTTCAGCGTCCTCATAATGTCTGGCAGACTCCGTATCTTTTTCCATGCTTCAGGGCTTATCTCGAAGAGTCCACCTGTGCTGCCTATGCTCTCGCCTGTGTCCGCTATAGCCTTGTTGACCTCTTTTATCTGCTGTTCTGTGAGCTTCACGTCCTTCGCCCACGAGTGATGAGCGTTATGGTACTGGCTCTCTGCTCTGGCTTGTTCGAGAAGGTTCTTGTTGAATTCCTTCTGACTTGAGATAAGCTGCTTGTATGTGTCTATAGACATTTTAGCTCCCTTAGTGCTGCCCATCTGGTCTGTCAATTCCTCTATGCTTGTACGCAGATACTTATTGCTCTCTTCCAACCTTGACACCGTCTTCGCCACCTCGCTTGCGTTGCCGCTTGTCCAAGAACTGAGACCTCCAAACGTAATATTGTCGATTGCGCCCTGCAGTCCTTCTTTGATGCTCAGCAGCGGCTTAGTGACAATGTCTCCCGATAGCGCATCTTTGAGCACGCCATTAACAGCATCAAATACCATGTCTATAAGCTCCGACACGAAATTGCCTATGCCGCCCTTAAGTATGTCAAGGATCTCAAGCGCAGCTGTCACGATTGAACCTGTTGCACCTCCAAAGATTGATTCAACCGTCTTCGCAATCTTGCCGCCAAGAGTTGCCGCCAACTTCTTCAAACCCTCCAGCGTACCCGACAGGCTTGTTCCCATCTGGCCGAGACCGTTCGACAATCCGTTCATGGCCTTTACAGCCTTGTTCGTCTCGTCATTCAGCTCTGTCTGTGTCTGCGTGAGCGTCTTCTGCGCGTCCTGCACCCTCTGACTGCTTTGAGTTGCCGACTCTTGTGCTGCATCCAGGCTCAGCTTCTTTTGTTCCTTCTTCGCATCGTCAGTCTCGCTGTCATACGCCTTCTGCGCCTTTGCGAGGTTGGCGTATGCTTCTTTCTCATCTTCCTGTGCGTTTATAAGTTCTTGCACAGACAACTGATAAGCCTGTGTGAGCTTTCCTATCTTCTTCAAGTCTACCTCTTGCAGGTTTGCGCCTACTTTGTCTTGCAGCTCTGAACGAGCACTGAGGATGGTCTGTTGGTCTGTTGCGTCAAGCTTCTTGAATTCTTCTGAACCTATATAGGCATTCAGCTCATCGAGCGACCTCTTGAGCTGCTCTTTGATCATCCCATCGAATCCTCCGAAAATAGCACCCCAGTCAACATTGGCTCTTGCTGCTGTGGCATTAACCCCTGCTATCCTTCCGTCTCGTTCTTTCTCAAGGGACAGCCGCTCGCCTTCCGTCTGTGCCTTAGCAATCTTGTCAGCATACTCTTCTGCAATAGCGAGCTTCTGCTGCTGGAACGTTCCGTACTGACTGAGATAGTCTCTCAGAGTCTGAGCTTCCAAAACTCCCTGCTCCGCAAGCTGCTTCTCGTAGCTCGCCTTTGCTGCTTCCTCTTTGGCTTCAAAATACGCCCTGTCATTATCCGTAAGCGCACCCGAACCGCCAGCCTTGCCCCTCTTCTCCTGCAGATCTTCCTGTTCACGCTTTATAGCTTCCCTCTCTTTTGCGTAATTCAGCTCAATCTGCCTGACCGTCTTCTCTTGACCGTCCTGCATGATGCTTATGCGCGCTTGCTGCCGCTCCAGCTCCATATCTCGCTCTTGTCGTGCAAGCTCCTTTCCTGCTTTCTCTGCTGCATCTGCAGAATTCTTGCTGCCACCCTTCTTCTCTGTCTTGTAAGACGCAAGCTTCTCGTCATACCGCTCTATCTCCTTCTTGATTGCTGCGCCTTTCTTTCCTGCCGCCTCGATGCTTGTAAGCTTGCTCAGTCTGTCTTCTGCATCCTTCTTCTTCTCCCACCATTGCTTGCTCCCATCCGTCTGCTCTTTCTTGTTGCGTTCAGCCAACACGCCCTCAAAAATGCCCACCTGGCCTTCAAGCTCCTTTTTGGAGTATTCTCCTGATGCTCCGCCTCCCGAAACAAATCCCCTCGACTTGCCACTGACCTTCATCTTGGCCAGCAAGTCCTTGCGTGCCTTTATCTCTTGCCGCAGCCGTTCGTTAGAGACGCCTGTAAGGTCGGCCATATAAGCATTAGCATTGTCTTTGGAAATCTCCGAGCCGAGCGACAGGCTCTTCTTTTTCAGCATCCTCAATTCAGCCTCCTGCTTTTCCGTTCGTCCTCCAACCTGAGTGCCTTGGACGTATCGAGCCGACCCTCTCTGTTCGAGTTCCTTGATTCGCTTGTCCACATCCTTCTTCTCGTTAGCCTTGTTCTGCACAGATGCTTTTCCGTCCGCTACGTTGATGGCATTCTTAATATCCAGAATATGCTCCAGCTTCTCAGCTTCCGTATCGTAGGCCGCAAATATAGAAGGATACTGCTGTTCAAGCTTCACAAGCGCAAGCCGCCTTGTCTCTGTAGCAAGACTCTCATCTCCTGCTACAGACAAAAGCTGCTCTATCTTGGCCTTGTGTTCTTCTTCAAGCCTTATAGCTTCCTCCTTCCTCCTGTTGTATTCGTCTTCTGCTGCAGCAACTTGCTCTGTCATCGTTTTTTGACTCAGCAAGGCTGTCACAAGCAATCCTACAGCTGCTGCCGCTGCCACGTAAGGATTAGCCAACATCGTTGCGTTGAGAAGCTTCTGCGCAGCGTTCATGGCGTTTATGGCAGTGCGTGCTGTGAGTGTTGCGATGCTGTGTCCTTGCTCTGCTGCTGTTGCCAGCATTACAGCAGTCCTATACGCTCCATAAGTGGTTACAAGTCCTGCCAGAATGCGGCCGACTTGCTCGTAGTTCTTGACAAGTTCTGTTGCGACACCTACAGATGATGCGATGATGCCCTCTGTTGCCTCTCCGAGACTATTGTACGCATCATCAATAGCACCTTTCAGAGTGTTCAG
>OQVL01001812.1_pt1 | contig 12969 bp, 13 predicted proteins | sample 1691501 | NCBI WGS metagenome assembly OQVL01 (sample SAMN03418253, study PRJEB22391) | human gut metagenome | biome: human-gut; feature: organic feature; material: feces | host: Homo sapiens | place: Tanzania | collected 2013-01
ATATGAGGTGATTGAGGGATGAGATGGAGATGGCTTTATAATTTAGCCGTAAAATATATTGGATATTGTAATCGTGAGTGGAGTAAAGATCATAGACTGAAAGTTTTTCTAAGTGATTAATATTTAAAGGTAGCTTGGGAGTTGTATAGTTGAAATAGTAGTAAATTATATTGTTAGTTGCATTAAGACTAAAGAGGTAATAGAAATATTATAAATTAAGGTGGTACCACGATAATTCGTCCTTTAAAAGGTACCTTTTTTTATGGAGGAAAAAGTATGAAAAATGAAATGAATGATAATTTTGATATTTTTGATAAATATTTTATGGGATTTGATATTGAAGATAAAATGATTCAATTTAAATATAATCATAGCTATCGAGTCTTACATCAAAGTGATGAGATATCTTTTACATTAAATTTAGATGAAGATGACAATTACTTAGCATGTTTGATTGGACTTCTTCATGATATAGGAAGATTTTCACAATGGACAAAGAATAAATCATTTAGTGATGAATTATTAGATCATGCACAACTAGGAAGTGAAATATTATTTTTAGAAGGCAAGATAAAAGAATTTGATGTACAAGAAAGTGATTATGAAATAATTAAGAAAGCAATACTTAATCATAATAAATTTAAAATTGATGATGATTTAACCATCAGAGAAAAACTACATACCAAAATAATAAGAGATGCTGATAAGATAGATATATTATATAGTTATTCTGAAAATATATTAAAATTAGAAACTGATAATTCTACTATTAGTGATGAGGTACACAATGAATTTTTTAAACATGAAATAATTGATATTAGAAAATGTAAAACTTTAAATGAAAAAGCAGTAGCGTTTTTTGCATCAATTTTTGATTTAAATTATGACTATAGTAAGGGATATATAATGGATAAAAATTATGTAACAAAGATATTCAATTCTCTTGATAATAAAGAAATAATTAAACCTTATTATGATGAGGTAATGAAGTATTTAGAAGGAAGTGTTAAAAATGATAGATAAAAAATATGATCATAAACAAGTAGAAAAAGATAAATATGAAACTTGGTTAAAAAAACAAGCTTTTACTAGTGGAGATAAAAGTAAAGAACCATTTTGTATAGTTATACCACCACCAAATGTAACAGGTAACTTACATATAGGGCATGCGTATGACTGTTCATTACAAGATATAATAATAAGATATAAAAAGATGCAAGGCTTTGATACATTATGGTTACCAGGTATGGATCATGCCGCTATCGCAACAGAAGCAAAAGTAGTTGCTAAACTTAAAAGTGAAGGAATTAATAAATACGAATTAGGTCGTGAAAAGTTCTTAGAAGAATGTCATAAATGGAGTAATGATCATAGAGGTAATATAAGAAGACAGTGGGGTAAACTTGGATTTGCACTTGATTATTCAAAAGAAAGATTTACTCTTGATGAGGGACTTAATAAAGCTGTTAGAAAAGTATTTGTTGATTATTATAACAAAGGAATTATTTATAGAGGACAAAGAATTATTAACTGGGATCCTGTTGCTAAAACTGCTCTTTCAAATGAAGAAGTTATTTATAAGGATGATAAAGGAGCATTTTATCATATTAAATATTTTATTGAAAATACAAATGAATATTTAGATGTTGCAACCACTAGACCAGAAACTCTCTTTGGTGATACTGCTGTAGCTGTTAATCCTAATGATGAAAGATATAAACATTTAATAGGTAAAAATGTTATATTACCAGTTGTTAATAAACTAATTCCAATTATTGGTGATGAGCATGCTGATATGGAGTTTGGTACTGGCTGTGTTAAGATTACACCTGCTCATGATCCTAATGACTTTGAAGTAGGGCAAAGACATAATCTAGAAAGAATACTAGTTATGAATGAAGATGCTACTATGAATGAAAATGCACTTAAATATGAAGGCATGACACGTGAAAAATGTAGAGAAGAACTACTTAAAGATTTAGAACGTGATAATTTACTTATTAGTATAGAACCAATGGTTCACTCAGTAGGTCATAGTGAAAGAACAGATGCAGTTGTTGAACCTTACTTATCTAAACAATGGTTTGTTAAAATGGATAAACTTGCTAAGATGTTAATAGATAATCAAGATACAAATGATAAAGTTAATTTTATACCAAATAGATATGAAAAAATACTTATGAAAGGATGGATGGAAGACTGCCATGATTGGTGTATCTCAAGACAATTATGGTGGGGACATAGAATTCCAGTTTGGTATAGAAATGATGAAGTTTACTGTGGAATGACATCACCAGAAGGTGAAGGATGGGTACAAGATAATGATGTATTAGATACATGGTTTAGTAGTGCATTGTGGCCATTTAGTACTCTTGGTTGGCCTGATGAAACAGAAGACTTTAAAAGATATTTCCCAACAAATACAATAGTACTTGGATTTGATATCATATTCTTCTGGGGTGCTAGAATGATGTTCCAATCACTTAATATACATGGTAAATCACCATATAAAGACTGTATAATTCATGGACTTATAAGAGATAATCAAGGAAGAAAAATGAGTAAATCTCTTGGTAATGGTATAGATCCACTTGATATGATTGAACAATATGGCGCAGATGCATTAAGGTTTTATTTAACAACTAGTTCAACTTTAGGAATGGACTTAAACTTTAGTACAGAAAAGCTATCATCAACATGGAATTTTATTAATAAACTATGGAATGCTAGTAGATTTGTACTTATGAAATTAGAAGACTTTAAAGAAGATGAATATAAATTAGAAAACTTAAATGATTCAGATAAATGGGTACTTACTAAATTAAATGAAACTATTAAAATAGTAACTAAATCAATGGAAAAGTATGACTTTAATATCGCAGGTAGTGAACTTTATTCATTTATATGGGATATATTCTGTGATAAATATATAGAAATGTCTAAATTCAGTGAATCAAATGGTACAAAGAGTACACTTCTATATACAATAACATGTATTATAAAAATGTTACATCCATTTATGCCTTTTGTAACAGATGAGTTATATAGTAATTTATCTAATACTAATATAATTTTAAGTACTTATCCAAAATATAGTAAAGAAGAAGTGTATACTTTAGAAGAAAATTTAATTGATAAAGTGATTTTAGATATAACATCAATAAGAAATTTAAAAGCCGTTAATAATATTACGAAAAATGCTTTTGTTAAATTTAAAACAAGTGATGAGTTATATGATTTATTTAAAACTTCATTAAAAATAAATGAAGAAAATATTGTAACTGAAGATAAGCTTGGTTTTGAAAAATATAGTTATACTTCATCTAATATAGATATTACTTATTATGAAGAAGGAACTAAGTTAGATATAAATTTAGTAAAAGAAGAAATTAAAAAACTTGAAGCATCAATTATTAAAAGAACAAATCTTTTAAATAATGAAAACTATGTTAATAAAGCTCCACAAAATATTGTAGAACTTGATAGAGTTAAGTTAAAAGAAGAAAAAGAAAAATTAGAAAGTTTGAAAAAGCTTATATAAAAAAGAAATATTTTTAGTATTTCTTTTTTCATAATTTATTAAATTTAGCATATATTAATTAAGGATTAAACATTTTTTTGATAAATTTTTCTAAAAATATTGACAATGAAACATATTTTTGTTATATTAGCAATGTTTGAATTTATTGGACTTATTTTATATAGGTCTAATAAAAATTTAGAAAAATGATACACCAGGATGTGTGTATAGAAAGGAGCAGTTATGCCAACAATTAATCAACTTGTAAGAAAGAAAAGAACTGATAAAACAAGAAAGAGTAAATCACCAGTATTAGGAGTAAGATTAAATACTATTGAAAAAACTACATCTAATGTACCAGCACCTCAAAAAAGAGGAGTATGTGTTCGTGTAGGAACTAAAACACCAAAAAAGCCAAACTCAGCTTTAAGAAAATATGCTCGTGTTAGACTATCTAATGGTAAAGAAGTAGATTGTTATATTCCAGGTGAAGGACATAATTTACAAGAACATAGTGTTGTATTAATTCGTGGAGGTCGTGTTAAAGACTTAATCGGTGTTAGATATCACATTGTTCGTGGAACTATGGATACTCAAGGAGTTAAAGATCGTAAACAAGGTCGTAGTAAATACGGAACTAAAAAAGGAAAATAAAAATAATTTAACAAAATAATAAAGGAGGAAAAATACAATGCGTAAGAAACAAGCAGTAAAAAGAGATGTTTTACCAGATCCAATATATAATTCTAAAGTTGTTACTAAGTTAATAAATAGTATTATGTTAGATGGTAAAAAAGGAACAGCTCAAAAAATACTATATGATGCATTTAAAATGGTTAATGAAAAAACTGGTAAAGAACCAATGGAAGTATTTAATCAAGCATTAGAAAATATAAAACCTGCATTAGAAGTTAAAGCTCGTCGTGTAGGTGGTTCTAACGTTCAAGTACCAATTGAAGTTTCTGAAGAAAGAAGTCAAGTTCTTGGACTTAGATGGTTAACACAATATGCAAGGCTAAGAGGCGGCCGTGGTATGGCTGAAAAATTAGCTAATGAAATAATTGACGCTTCAAACGGAACAGGAGCTTCAGTTAAAAAACGTGAAGATACTCACAGAATGGCAGAAGCTAATAAGGCATTTGCTCATATGAAATGGTAGGAGGATAATATGGCAAGGCAAACTGGATTAGAAAAAACTAGAAATTTCGGTATCATGGCTCACATTGATGCTGGAAAAACAACTACAACAGAACGTGTATTATTCTTAACTAACAAAATCCATAAAATTGGTGAAACACATGATGGTGCTTCTCAAATGGACTGGATGGAACAAGAAAAAGAAAGAGGAATTACAATTACAAGTGCAGCAACTACTGCATTTTGGAAAGGATATCGTTATAACATTATAGATACTCCAGGACACGTTGACTTCACTGTTGAAGTTCAAAGAAGTTTAAGAGTACTAGATGGTGCTGTAACACTTTTAGACTCTCAAGCAGGAGTAGAACCACAAACTGAAACTGTTTGGCGTCAAGCTAGTGAATATAAGGTTCCAAGAATTATATTCGCTAATAAAATGGATAAAATGGGAGCTGATTTCGTTTATACATTAAAAACAATTGATGCAAGATTTGGTGTTAATGCTAAACCTATTGAATGGCCAATCGGAGCAGAAAGTGAATTTAATGGCGTAATCGATTTAGTTGCTATGAAAGCTTATAAATTTGATGGTACTGAACAAGAAAATTCTGAAGAAATTGAAATACCAGAAGATTTAAAACAACTAGCAGAAGAAAAACATGTAGAACTTATCGAAGCTATTGCAGAATTTGATGATGAACTTATGGAAAAATACCTTGAAGGTGAAGAAATAAGTGAACAAATGATTAAAAAAGCAATAAGAACAGGAGTTTTAAAAGCTGAATTCTTCCCAGTAATGTGTGGAACTGCTTTAGGTAATAAAGGAATTAAATTCTTACTAGATGCAGTTATTGATTATTTACCATCACCACTTGATATTGAAAGTGTTAAGGGAACTAAATTAAATGGAGAACCAGATGAAAGGAAAGTTTCAGATAGTGAACCATTCAGTGCTTTAGCGTTTAAAGTTATGACAGACCCATTCGTTGGACGTTTAACATTCTTCAGGGTTTATTCTGGTCATTTAACAAGTGGAAGTTATGTACTAAATAGTACAAAAGATGAAAAAGAAAGAATAGGTCGTATTTTACAAATGCATGCTAATAACAGAACTGAAATACCAGAAGTATTTACAGGTGATATAGCAGCAGCTGTAGGACTTAAAAATACAACAACTGGAGATACATTATGTGATGAAAAGAAACCAATTATTCTTGAATCAATTGATGTACCAGAACCAGTTATTGAACTTGCAATTGAACCAAAATCAAAAGCTGATCAAGATAAGATGGCTATAGCACTTGGTAAACTTGCAGAAGAAGACCCAACATTTAAAGTTAGAACTGATGTTGAAACAGGACAAACAATAATTGCTGGTATCGGTGAACTTCACTTAGATGTATTAGTTGATCGTATGAGAAGGGAATTCTCAGTTGATGCTAATGTTGGTAAACCACAAGTTGCTTACCGTGAAACAATTACTCAAGCAGGAGACTGTGAAGGTAAATATATTAAACAATCTGGTGGACGTGGTAACTATGGACATGTTTGGATTAATTTTGAACCAAACCCAGATAAAGGTTATGAATATGTTGATGCCGTTGTTGGTGGAGTAGTTCCAAGAGAATATATCCCAGTTGTAGACAAAGGTCTTCAAGATGCAATGAAAACAGGTATTCTAGCAGGATATCCAATGATTGATATTAAAGCTACTCTTCATGATGGTAGTTACCATGATGTAGACTCTAACGAAATGTCATTCAAGATCGCTGCAAGTATGGCTTTAAAAGAAGCTAAGAATAAATGTAAACCAGTACTTCTTGAACCAATAATGAAAGTTGATATTGATGTACCAGAAGAATTCTTCGGAAATGTTATGGGTGACATTACATCTCGTCGTGGAAAACCACTTTCTCAAGAATCTCGTGGAAATGCAATTCATTTCTCTGCAATGGTTCCACTTTCTGAAATGTTTGGTTATGCAACAAGCATAAGAAGTAACACTCAAGGTAGAGGATCATTCCAAATGGTTGCTGATCACTATGAAGAAGTACCAAAATCAATCGCTGAAGAAATTATTAAAAAAAGCGGTAATTAATAATAATTAAAGTAAAATAATAACAAAATAAGCCAAAACAGTTGAAAAATATTCAATTGTTAGATAAAATAATATTGTATAAATTTAAGGAGGAAAAAATTATGGCTAAAGAAAAATTTAATCGTAGTAAACCACATGTTAATGTTGGTACAATTGGTCACGTTGACCACGGTAAAACAACTTTAACTGCTGCTATTACAAAAAGATTAAGCGAAAAAGGTGGAGCACAATTCGTTGACTATGCTAATATCGACAAAGCTCCAGAAGAAAGAGAACGTGGAATTACAATTAACACTTCTCACGTAGAATATGAAACAGATAAAAGACACTACGCTCACGTAGACTGTCCAGGACATGCTGACTATGTTAAAAACATGATCACAGGTGCTGCTCAAATGGACGGAGCTATCCTAGTTGTTGCTGCAACTGATGGACCAATGGCTCAAACAAGAGAACATATCTTACTTGCTCGTCAAGTTGGTGTTCCAAGAATGGTTGTATTTATGAATAAATGCGACATGGTTGATGATGAAGAATTATTAGACCTAGTAGAAATGGAAATTAGAGACCTATTAAATGAATATGGTTTCGATGGAGATAACACACCAATTATTCGTGGATCTGCATTAAAAGCTCTTGAAGGTGATAGTGCTTATGAAGAAAAAATCGACGAATTAATGGATGCAGTTGATGAATGGATCCCAACTCCAGAAAGAGATAACGCAAAACCTTTCTTAATGAGTATTGAAGATGTATTCACAATTACAGGACGTGGAACTGTTGTTACAGGACGTGTTGAACGTGGACAATTAAAACTTAATGATGAAGTTGAAATCGTAGGTATTAAACCAACACAAAAAACTGTTGCTACAGGAATTGAAATGTTCAAAAAACAATTAGACTATGCTGAAGCTGGAGATAACGCTGGAGTATTACTTCGTGGTATCACTCGTGATCAAGTTGAACGTGGACAAGTTCTTGCTAAACCAGGAAGTGTTACACCTCATACTAAATTCACTGCTCAAGTATATGTATTAACTAAAGAAGAAGGTGGAAGACATACTCCATTCTTCGCAAACTACAGACCTCAATTCTATTTCAGAACAACTGATGTTACTGGAGTTATTGAACTTCCAGCAGGTGTTGAAATGGTAATGCCAGGTGACAATATTGAAATGACTGTAGAATTAATCCACCCAATTGCCCTTGAACAAGGAACTAAATTCTCTATCCGTGAAGGTGGAAGAACAGTTGGTGCTGGTTCAGTTTCTTCAATTATTAAATAGTTGTTGTTAAAAGATGAAGTTTAACTTCATCTTTTTTTGACAAAATTTGTATGATATGTTAATATATCATATGTTTTAGGAGGCATATGATGGAAGAACAAACTAAGATAGATAATTACTTACATACTATTGAAGACCATATTATGACTAATCAAATAACACCTCAAGAGTTTATGGTTTATTATCAAAATATTAAAACTTTAATCATAAGTGATAAACTTAGTGACCCAGTATTTCATCTTCAAGTATTATATGGTGCTGATATAGTGTATTCATCATCATTTAATAGTGAAAGAATGATTTATGAGTTAAAAGAAGAAATTGAAGAATTAATATACGAATTTAAAGAAGAAAATAAAAAAGTTAGAGTTAAAAAAATGAAATTATAAAAAAATTTCATTTTTTTTATGTTTAACTTAGGTGAAATGAATTTTGGTAGGTATAATATATATAGACACTTAAATAATGGTGTTATAAAAAACAAACCTTTCTTTCAAAAATCTTTTTTTAAATTGTATAAAAATTTATTTAAGTGTCATTATATTAATGGACATTATTACCAAATAAGTATAAAATTTGACAAAATATGACTTATCTGGTAAAATATATAACTGTCACGCAAAAAAAGAGGTGTATATTTTATGTTTTATGATGAAACACAAGCAATTAATAAGTGTGAGGAAGAACCGTCGCTGATATTCAGTTTAATAGATGAAGATCATAAAGAACTTGTTGATAAGCTATTAACTGATAAAACAGTAGACATTAATACAAAAAATATTGAAGAATATGATGTATTATCATATATGTTAAAGAAAAGTTGGTATGATTTAGTACTTAAACATATGAAAAATAAAAAATGGAATGTAAATCATCAAAATAAAGATGGTGATACTTTCGCTCATATATTAGTTATGAAAAAATATCTTGATGTAATGGAAATAATTAAACAATTATTAAAAAATATTAAGTTTATTCCTAATATAAGAAATAAAAAAGGTCAAACAATTCTTGATAAATCAATTAATAATAATTATATTTATACAACTGCTAAAATACTTAAAGATAAAAGATTTAATAATATCGATTTAATATCTTTTAAGAATTTATATGAAAGTTATATAAAAAATGATAATTATGGGGCTTATTCAAAAATGAATAATCTTGAAATAATAATTGATAATCTTGATGAAAAAGAACTATTACCTAAAGTAGAAAAAATAGTTGAAAAAATAAAAGAAGACTATGAACAAATTAAAAGTCAAGTTATTAATCACGAATTAGAATATCTTGATGATATTGTTTATGGAACGATAACAGAAAGTGTTTAGGATAAATTATTGATTAATTTATCCTTTTCTTATATAATAATTGTGTTAAGAAAGAAGTGGTGTTATGCAATTACCAGATTTAAAGGAAGCTAGAAAAAGAACAAAGGCTGAAGTTGATGTTGTAAGATTTAATAAAGAAGATAAATATAAAAATATTGTTAAAGATAAATATTATTTTGTTAAAACCTATGGATGTCAAATGAATGAACATGATAGTGAAAATATTAAAGCTATGCTTGAATATATGGGGTATAAAAATACAGATACATTAGAAAAAAGTGATATAGTTATTTTAAATACATGTTCAATAAGAGAAAATGCTAATAATAAAGTATTTGGTTTTTTAGGAAGAGTTAAACATTTAAAAAACTTTAAAAAAGATTTAATTGTTGGTATAACAGGATGTATGACACAAGAAGAAGTTATTGCAAATAAATTATTAGAAAAATATAAATGGGTTAACTTTGTTGTAGGAACACATATGTTAGATAAAATCAATGAAGAAGTATATAACGCTATTAATGGTTCTAAATTAGATATAATTGCACCAAGTATTGAAGGCAATATAATTGAAGATTTACCAGTAAGAAGAGAAAGTAAATATAAAGCTTATATTAATATTCAACTTGGATGTGATAAATTCTGTACTTATTGTATTGTTCCTTATACAAGAGGTAAACAAAGAAGTAGACATAAAGAAGATATTTTAAATGAAGTTATTAAATTAAAAGAAGAAGGTTATAAAGAAATAACTTTATTAGGACAAAATGTTAATGCTTATGGTAAAGATTTATATGATAACTATACAATGGCTAATTTACTTGAGGATGTAGCATTAACAGGTATGGAAAGAATTAGATTTATTACAAGTCATCCATGGGATTTTACTGATGAAATGATTGAGGTTATAAAGAAATATCCTAATGTTTTAAATCATGTTCATTTACCAGTTCAATCAGGTAATAGTGATATATTAAAACTAATGGGAAGAAGATATACTAAAGAAGAGTATTTAATTCTTTATAATAAATTAAAAAATGAAATACCTAATATATCTATTACAACTGATATAATTGTAGGATTCCCTGGAGAAACAAATGAACAATTTGAAGATACTTTAGATTTAGTAGAAAAATGTAAATTTGATTTAGCTTATACATTTATCTTTTCTAAAAGAGTAGGAACTCCTGCTTATAATATGAAAGATGAAACAAGTATGGAAGAAAAAGAAGAAAGATTACAAAGACTTAATGAACTTATTAATAAATATGCGCTTATTAACAATAAAAAGTTAATAAATAAAGAAGAAAACGTTTTAGTAGAAGGTTTTAGTTCTAAAAATAGTGATTTATTAATGGGATATACAGAAACTAATAAGTTAGTTAATTTTAAGGGTGATCCTTCTTTAATTGGGAAAATTGTTAAAGTTAAAATACTTGATGCTAAAACTTGGAGTTTAGATGGAGAATATGTTAAATAACATATTTTTTTCATATTGACTAATAATAAATTATGAAGTAAGATTAAATTAAAGATAGGAGGAAATATATGTTAAAAAAGTTTAATAAGTATATAAACATTTCAATTATTCTTACATTATTATTTCTTGCATTAGGTATACTTGTAGTATGCTTTCCTACAACATCAATTAAAGTAATTGCTATTATAATTGCTATTTTATTAATTGTAGGTGGTGTACTTTTAATAAGTGACTATGGTATTAGTATATTTTGGGTAAATTTAACCGCAGTTGGCATTTTATCAATCCTTATGGGAATTATCCTTTTGCTATATCCTGATATTTTAGTTATTTTAATACCTATTGTAGTTGGAATGTTTGTTATTGTTAATTCAATTGTAGATATTCAAATTTCATTAGTGTTAAAAGACTGTGGATATAATATGTGGTTCTTATCAATTGTTTTATCAATTTTAACTATTGTATGTGGTATTATAATTATGATTAATCCACAAAGTAGTAGTACTGCTTTAACAACAATATTTGGTATACTTGTTATGGTTTATTCTGTTGCAGGAATGACAAACCTTATAATATTTAAATCAAATGTTAATGATATTGTTAAAAAAATAAAATAATAAAAGCTATCTTTGATAGCTTTTTTTGTTCATTTTTTTAAAGCATTAGCATACATTAAATTGAGGGGGAATTTAAGTGGCTAGTTATAGAGAAATTGTAACAAAAACAGTAATTGGAAAAGGAAAGAAAACATTTTCTAATCACTACAATTTAACTCCAGAACAAACGCCAACAACAATACTTGGTTGCTGGGTAATAAACCATAACTTTAAAGGATATAAAAATGGGGACAAAATTGAAGTAGATGGAAGTTGCGATGTTAATATTTGGTATGCTTATGATAATGATACCAAAACTATTGTAACTAAGAAAACAATTACTTATCGTGAACTTTTAAGTGTTGCGAGAAAAAGAGAAAGTGACATAAATGGTGAAGAAGAAATAATAGTAAGAAGTTTAAAACAACCAACATGTACAAAAGTTGATATAGTAAATGGTACGATTAGTTATGATATTGAAAAAGAATTAGGAATTGAAATAGTAGGAGATGCAAAAGTAAGGATAGCAGTTGATGAAGAAGAGGATGAATGGGATGAAATAATAGATGAAAAAGAGGAAGAAGATTTAATGGAAGAAATAGATAAAGGTGTAAATGAAAATTTTATTAATGAAACGGATAATAATGAATAAAAATAAAGGGAAACTTTTATTTTTATTTTTGTATAAATAAAAAGATGTATTAGTTATAAATAGAATAGATTAAAAAAATAATTATAAAATATGTCAACAAAAATAGTTGACATGCATAAGATTTTGTTGTATATTATTTATGCGCGATTAGAAAGGAGTGTATGTATGGCTGTAAAAATTAGATTAACAAGAATGGGAGCAACTAAAAGACCAAGTTATCGTATTGTTGCTACAGACTCAAGAAGTCCAAGAGATGGAAAATATTTAGAACAAATTGGATTTTATAATCCATTAACTAACCCAGCAGAAATTAAAGTAAATGAAGAAGTAGCTTTAAAATGGTTAAGAAATGGAGCACAAGTAACTGATACTGCAAAAGATTTATTATCAAAAGCAGGAGTTATGAAAAAGTTCCATGAAGAAAAAGGAAATAAATAAGTATGGAAGATTTAGTTAAATTAACAGAAGACTTAGTTTTAGCAATTGTTTCAAATAAAGAAGCAGTTAAAGTTAATGCAAGTGAAGTAGATGAACAAACAATACAAATTGATGTATTAGTTGATGAAAAAGATATGCCTATTCTTATTGGAAGAAAAGGAAAGGTTGTTAATTCAATTAGAACTTTACTTCATGCAAGTAGTTATTTACATAGTAAGAAAAATATTAAATTAAATGTTAATAGTTTATAAATTCTTTTATAACACGAACAATTTATAAAAAAAGTGTTGACATTTAGAAAAATTTATCTTACAATTTATATTGTCAGTTTGACAAGAAAAGGTTAAACCTTTTTGGGGGATTAGCTCAGTTGGCTAGAGCACCTGCCTTGCACGCAGGGGGTCAAGGGTTCGAGTCCCTTATCCTCC
>OQVL01001821.1_pt1 | contig 12934 bp, 6 predicted proteins | sample 1691501 | NCBI WGS metagenome assembly OQVL01 (sample SAMN03418253, study PRJEB22391) | human gut metagenome | biome: human-gut; feature: organic feature; material: feces | host: Homo sapiens | place: Tanzania | collected 2013-01
TGATATTAATACAAGTGACCGTTCTAGATGGAATATACAACAATTAGAATATATGCATATATTTCTTTACAAAATATTTGGTGTGTTCGCAAACAATTTGTACTTTTGCATCGTCGATAGAAGTAAAGGCTTTCAGACAAGGTAAAAAAGATTTATTCAAAGGATAAGCATTGCATGACGAACAAGTGTCAAGGTGCACTTGAAGACTCAGATGAATTGGAACGTAAAGACCGCAAGATGGAAGTTCCAATCGCAATAAGATTAGCAATAGTATTAGGTAAAAAGATAAATTTTTATGTAGTCATAACTACTCGTAGGTTAACGCTTTGGCAAGGTAACAAGATTGCAAAAGGATGCACATACAAGCAAATGACGGATTGCATACGTAAGATTTGAAAATAGAATTTTGTTAGATTAATATTGATAAACGAAGGAACCAGTAATGGTGACTCCGTTTTTTTTTTGTGTCTTTTTCCTTGGGATGAGAGCCCTGCTTTTCCTGCCGTTTGCTGGTAACCAACGGTAAAAGCCGTTGGCACAGTGGCTGTGTTTGTGGGCTTTTTTTGCGCCATGTAAACAACAAAACAACAAAACAACCAGGCAGCAAGACAACATTTTTCCCCCTTTATATAATAATTCTCGCGCACGCTCGTTATTATATAGAATATGCGTGTGTGCAAACGTGCGCGAGTAATCATTATAACAGAACAGTCATGATAGAATACATCAAAGGAGAATTGGCAGAGGTGACGCCGACAGTAGCCGTAGTGGAAGCTGCTGGAGTGGGCTATGCCCTGAATATTTCACTCAATACATACACTGCCATCCAGACCAAGAAGGAGGTGAAACTGTACGTCCACGAGGCGATAATGACCGGTGGACGCGATGATTCATACACCCTCTATGGCTTTTACAACAAGCAGGAGCGCGAGCTTTACCGTATGCTCATCACCGTAAGCGGCGTGGGAAGCAACACGGCACGCATGATTCTCTCCGCCACCACGCCGACGGAGCTCGTCAATGTCATATCTTCGGGCAACGAGAAGATGCTCAAGTCGGTGAAAGGTATCGGACTCCGCACGGCGCAGCGCATCATCGTGGACCTGAGAGACAAGATGGCGGCAAGCGGAATCATCGCTGACCTTGAGTCGAGTGCCAATGCCGGCAACTCAACGCTTACCGCCCAGCAGAGCGAAGTGCGCGACGAGGCAGTCGGAGCTCTCACCATGCTCGGCTTCTCTCCAGCGCCAAGTGCGAAGGTGGTCACCGAAATCCTCCGCTCGCAGCCTGACACTCCTGTCGAGATGGTCATCAAGATGGCACTGAAAATGATAAAGTAGATAATTTGTTGTTTTGTTGTTTAGTTGTTTTGTTGTTTAGTTGTGTGTTTCGCAAATTGCAATATCCGATATATTTTTCAAACAACTAATCCATTTAACAGCCAAACAACAAAACAACAAGACAACAAGACAACAAAACAACATCCACCACTATGTCCCACACGCATTTCCTCAAGAAGATGATGAGAGCCCTCTTTCAGGTGAAGGAGAGCTCAAAGGGAGTGTGCGTATTGGCGTTGGTAGGACTGCTCCTGCCTACGATGATATGGGGATCTGTTGCCCTGCAGGACGACAAGACACGGAAAAATCAAACAACAAAACAACAAGACAACAAGGCTGCAAGACAACAAGACAACAAGACAACAAGGCAACAAGACGACAAGACAACAAAGAAACAAGCCAAGCAACCAGTCAGCCAAGCCGACGAAGAGATACCTGACAGCCTACTGCATCCACGCTGGAAGATACAGCGCACTACGCCAATCACTTACGATGACTTCAAGAGCGGAACGGCGGACCTCGATGCACCGGAGAATGTAGAGCAGAAAGCGGAGTATAACGACACGCTCGATTCATACATGATCGGTTCAAAAATGGGCAACACATGGCTCGCCGCACCGGTCATCATGTCCATTCCTGAGTATCTGAAATGGTCGGAAAAGGTCAACCGCAACAATTTCTTCCGCTCCAAGAACGCTGAGGTGTTCGAGACAAAGGGCAAGGAGAAATTCGATTTCTCCGATATGCACTTCGACCTGGGACCTGCTGAGAAGATCTTCGGACCCGGCGGTGTGCGCATCAAGACGCAGGGCTCGGCGGAATTGAAGTTTGGAGCTACGCTGAAAAACATAGACAACCCGTCGCTCCCTATCCGCAACCGCAAGACGACATCCATCAATTTCGACGAGAAAATCAATGTCAATGTCAACGGTAAGGTGGGCGACAAGGTCAACATGAACCTCAATTACAACACTGATGCCACCTTCGACTTCAACAAGCAGGACATGAAACTGAAGTACGAAGGCAAGGAAGACGAGATAATAAAGCTCGTGGAGGCTGGTAATGTCAGTTTCCCAAGCAATTCATCCCTCATCTCAGGCTCGTCTTCACTCTTCGGACTGCGCACCGATATGCAGTTTGGCAAACTCAAGCTCCAGACCGTTCTCTCGCAGAAGAAGTCTAACTCCAAGAGCGTGAGCAGCAAAGGTGGAGTGCAGTTGACCCCGTTTGAGATTGATGCTGCTGACTATGAGGAGAACCGTCACTTCTTCCTCTCCAAGTATTTCCGCAACATCTATGATGATGCAATGCAGCATCTGCCTAATCTCACCACAGGCATTCAGATCAACCGTGTAGAGATTTGGGTGACGAACAAGACCGGACAGACCAACGACACCCGTAACATCGTGGCGTTCGCAGACCTCGGTGAAGGCCAGCCGGCTAACCAGATGTGGGGAGGAAAGGGTGCGTCAGCCGTGCCGAGCAATGATGCCAACAGCCAATACGCTGACATGGTCTCCACATATTCCGCTGCCCGCGACATTGATCAGGTTTCATCCGTGCTCGAAATGCTCCACGACAATGAGTCGGGACGTAATGATTACGAGAAACTGGAGAAGGCACGCAAGCTCAACAGCTCGGAATATACGCTCAATTCCGCCCTCGGATATGTCTCTCTCAAATCCACTTTGCAGACCGACCAGGTGCTTGCCGTGGCTTTTGAGTACACCTATGGCGGAGTGACTTATCAGGTGGGAGAATTCTCTTCCGACATTACTGACGTAAGCAAAGCCCTCTTTGTCAAGGCTTTGAAGAATACATCAAACAATCCTCAGCAAGCCAACTGGCCGCTGATGATGAAGAATGTATATTATCTCGCTTCAAGTGTGGAGAAGGAAAAGTTCCGCCTCGACATCAAGTTCCAGAGCGACACTGCCGGAGTATATCTCTCTTACATCCCGGAACCGCAGGTAAAGGACAACACCATCATCAAGGCTATCGGAGCAGACCGCCTCGACAACAATAATAAAGTGCACTCCAACGGAGCATTCGACTTCGTGGAGGGCTACACCGTGAGCAATGGACAGGTGTTCCTTCCTAAGGTGGAGCCGTTCGGAAGGGGACTTTATGACTTCCTCGTCAGCAAAGGCGTCGATCCGGCAAAGGCATCAGAATATGCCTATACCGAGCTTTACGACTCCACAAAGACTGTGGCAAAGCAGATTGCGGAGAAGGATAAGTTCCTGCTTCAGGGACAGTTCAAGGGCGCATCAGCCAATGAGATTTCCCTCGGAGCGATGAATGTGCCGCAAGGTTCCGTCGTCGTTACGGCTGGAGGCGTGACCCTTACCGAGGGTACTGACTACTCCGTGGACTACTATTCCGGCATCGTCACCATCCTCAATCAGAGCATCATCGACGCAGGAACGGCAGTCAACGTCTCGCTCGAAAGCGACATGGACTGGGGACAGCAGCGCAAGACGATGCTCGGACTCAACTGGGAGTACGACTTCAGCAAGGATTTCCAGATGTCAGGTACCATCCGCCATCTCTCGGAGCAGAGCCTTACCACGAAGGTGGCTATGGGAGCAGAGCCTGTAAGCAACACTATCTGGGGCTTGAACCTCAACTGGAAGAAGGAAAGCCAGTGGCTTACCAACGTATTGGACAAGATTCCGTTCCTCAATGTCTCCCAACCGTCTTACATTCAGTTTAATGCTGAGTTCGCACATCTCATAGCAGGACAGGCTGGCGGCACACAGGACAATGCTTCATATCTCGATGATTTCGAGAATACAAAGTCGGCAATGTCTGTCGGCACACCGTCATCATGGATCATTTCCAGCGTTCCTTCCATGTTCCCGGCAGAATCCAAGGACAAGACAACGCTGGCGGGAGGCTATCATCGCGCCCGTCTCGCATGGTACAATATCGACCCGCTCTTCACCAGACGCAGTTCGACGCTCACTCCGAGCCACATCAAGGGCGACCTCGAACAGCTCTCCAACCATTACGTCCGTGAGGTTTATGCCCGTGAGGTATATCCTAACCGCGACCTTTCTGCCTATGGAGAGGGCGCTGTCAACACGCTGAACATCCTCAATCTCGCTTATTATCCGGCTGAAAGAGGACCTTATAATTTCTCGCCGAACCTCACGTCAAAGGGACTTCTCGAACGTCCGCAGGACTCATGGGGCGGCATGATGCGCAAATTGGACAGCCCTGACTTTGAGGCTGCAAACATTGAGTATATCGAATTCTGGATGCTCGACCCGTTCATCTACACACGTCGTGAGGGAAAAGCGTCCGAATATGGTGGTGACCTCTACTTCAATCTCGGCGAAGTGTCGGAGGATATTCTCCATGATGGAAAGAAATTCTATGAGAGCGGTATGTCTGTCGATGGAAAGGACCAGTACTCTTTCACGCAGTGGGGCAAGGTTCCGCAGCAGAGCATGGTCACTTACGCTTTCGCAACGTCCAGTGGTTCAAGGGCTAAGCAGGACGTTGGTCTCAATGGTCTCACCGATGCTGAAGAGCAGGCATTCGAGAGTTACCAGCCATTCATCGAGGCCGCACGTGCGAAGGTGGATCCGCTGATATTCGATTCCATCTATGCCGACCCAGCTAACGATAACTATGTCTATTTCAGAGGAGACAAATGGGACCGTATGCAGGCCTCCATACTCGACAGATACAAGTATATCAACAATCCGCAGGGCAACTCTCCTGACAGTGAGACACGCTCGGAGAAGTACGATACCTCGTACAAGACAACCCCGGACGTGGAGGACATCAATCAGGATTATACCCTCAATGAGACTGAGAAATACTATCAGTACAAGGTGTCTGTGCGAGATGAGGACCTCGAAGTGGGCAAGAACTTCATCGTCGATAAGCGTGTCGCTTCAGTAGGACTGCGCAATGGCAAGACCGAAGAGGCCACATGGTATCTTTTCCGCATCCCTCTGAAGACTCCTGACGGTCAGGGACGCCAGCGATTTGGCAATATCTCCGACTTCACCAGCATACGATTCATGCGTATGTTCATGACTAATTTCGAGAATCCTATCGTTCTCCGCTTCGCAAGCCTTGACCTCGTGAGGGGAGAGTGGCGCGTATATGAGCAGAATCTCAACCCTTCTGCCGCCAATACCGGCACTGTCAATGTCAGCGCTGTCAATATTGAGGAGAACAATGATAAGGTTCCGGTCAACTATGTCCTGCCTCCTGGCATCTCAAGAGTAGTGGATCCGTCACAGCCACAGCTCAGAGAGCAGAACGAACAGTCAATGGACATCGTCGTAAACAATCTCTCCACAGGCGAAGCAAAGGCGGTATATAAGAACATGACGCTCGATGTTCGCCAGTACAAGCGTCTCCAGATGTTCGTTCATGCCAACGCTTTGGAGCATAATGTCACCAATCTCAAGGACGACCAGCTCGCGCTTTTCGTCCGTCTTGGTTCCGATTACAAGAGCAATTACTATGAGTATGAGATTCCATTGAAGCTCACTCCTGCGCCGGAAGGCACGAAATACAGCACTTATTCCCTCGCCGACTGTAAGAAAGTATGGCCTGAAGAGAATATGCTCAACATTCGTCTTGCACTCTTTACAGCACTGAAAAAGGCTCGTAACATGGCTAAGGCGGAGGGAAGAGCCTCATATAACGTGGAATTTACCGCTTATGACGACGACAACCCGAAGAATAAGATCACCATTCTCGGCAATCCTACACTCGGAGAGGTAAAGACCATGATCATCGGAGTAAGAAATCTCTCCAACAGTCAGAAGAGCGGTGAGGTCTGGGTCAATGAGATGCGTCTCCTCGATCCTGAGAATACTGGCGGATGGGCTGCACAGGGCAACCTGAATGTCCAGCTTTCTGACCTCGGAAGCATCAATGCCACTGGCAAATATGTCAGCGAAGGTTTCGGAGGACTCGAAGAAAGCGTGGCATCACGCACCACTGACAACTATGCCACTTACAGTTTTACCACCAATCTCGAGCTTGGCAAGTTCTTCCAGGATAAAGCCAAGGTGCAGGTGCCGTTGTATTACAGCATCACCCGTGAGCGTACATCGCCTAAATACAACCCTCTCGACACCGATATGAAGCTCGATGACGCTCTCGATGCCGCTGCCGACAAGCACGAGAGAGACTCTATCGAGAGCATCGCGGTGATGAAGAACGTGACAAAGAACTTCTCATTGTCCGGTGTTAAGGTAGGTATCGCCACCAAGCGTCATCCTATGCCTTATGACCCGGCTAACTTCACGTTCTCATATAGCCACTCTCATACCCATACAGATGGTGAGACTACTGTCTATGAAAATGAGGACAACTGGCGTGGAAGCATGGCTTATTCATGGACACCAGTCTATAAACCGATTGAGCCTTTCAAGAAGATAAAGAGCAAATCCAAGTATTATGACATACTGAAGAAGTTCGGTCTCAACTGGCTTCCGCAGAATATTGGCTTCAATACCGATATGACCCGCAACTATTATGAGCTGCAGGAGCGGGACCTTGAGGACCTCGGAAACAGTAATTCCATTCCGGCTACGTTCTCTTCACAGTTCCTTTGGAACAGGGAATTCCAGATGCGTTGGGACCTTACACGCAATCTCAGATTCAGTTTCCAGAGTGCTACGCATGCTGAAATCGAGGAACCATACACCCAGATCAACAAGGAACTCTATCCAGACCGCTATGAAGCGTGGAAAGACTCTGTCAGAACGAGTCTGCGCCACATGGGAACGCCGCTCGACTACAGCCAGAACTTCACCCTGTCGTACCAGGTGCCACTCAACCTCATCCCGATACTCGACTGGACCAATGTCAACGCCACCTACAACGCCACCTACAACTGGGTGCGCGGCACGGCGCTCGACGACGGCACCTCGCTGGGCAACAACATCGTGAGCAACCGTGACCTCAATGTCAACGGTACCTTCAACATGGAGCGGCTGTACAACCACATCCCCTTCCTGAAGAAGGTCAACGACAAGTTCAGACGCGAGAAGAGCCGCTCGCAGATAGAGCGCGAGAAAAAGGAAAAGCAGCGACAGCGCGAGACGCTCAAGAAGCAGGCAGCCAACGGCAAGGACGGCGACGCAGAGAAGCAGAAGAAAGAATTGCCCAAGAACCGACGCAGCTATGAGCGCGAACTGACGCTCACGCCCGACACCACGCTGCTCATAAGCCACGGCAAGCGCACACGCCGTATCGACGTGAGCGCCAAGACCAAGGACGGAAAGAACATCACCATAAAATATAAAAAGGTGGGTGATAACCAAATCAAGATATTCAGCAAGGTCGACACACTCACCAAAATCAAGCTGACGGTGACCCCGCGCGAACCGCTCGAGGACAAGGGCTGGTACAAGACGGCTCAGTCGGTAGCCCGCGTGATGATGATGGTGCGCAACGTGAGCCTCAGCTACCGCAACAACTACTCGCTCTCGCTGCCGGGATTTATGCCTACCGTGGGCAATGCGCTCGGACAGACGCGCGGGTACGGACTCCTGTCGCCAGGACTCGACTTCGCCTTCGGCATGATAGACGACAGCTACATCGACAAGGCCAAGCGCAACGACTGGCTGCTCATGAGCGACTCGGTAGCCACGCCCGCCACCACCAACCTGACCGAGGATGTGCAGCTGAGACTCACCCTCGAGCCAGTGCGCAACCTGAAGATAGACCTCGTGGCCAACCGCACCGAGAGCCGTGCCAAGAGCATACAGTACATGTATCGGGGCAACCCCACCACACAGAGCGGCACATTCACGATGACTACCATCTCGCTCAAGGGCGCCCTGAGCGGCATAGGCGAAGCCACCAACGGCTTCCACTCGCCCACCTTCGAGAAGTTCTGCAACTCGCTCGACGCCTTCCGTGACCGCGTCGAAGCCCAGTATGCCGGTGCGGTCTACCCCGCCGGCACCTCGCTCGCGGGAAAGACCTTCGACCCCGCCAACGGTGGCGTAAACCGCTACAGTGCCGATGTCATGGTGCCCGCGTTCCTCTCTGCCTATACCAGCATGGGCAGCGGACTCGACATATTCCCATCGCTGGCGCGCATGTTGCCCAACTGGACGGTGCGCTACAGCGGACTGGCTAAGTTGCCTTGGTTCAGGGATGTGTTCAAGAGCTTCAACATCAACCACGCCTACCGCAGCGTCTACGCCGTGGGAGCCTACAGCACCTACAGCACCTTCCAGGAGTATATGAACGGGCTGGGCTTCGTCAACGAGACCACCACGGGTGCGCCCACGCCCAGCAGCATGTTCAACGTGTCGAGCGTCAGCATCAACGAGGCGTTCTCGCCACTGCTCGGAGTAGACATGACATTTGAAAACAACCTCACCGCGAAGGTGGAATATCGCACTACGCGTGTGCTCAACCTGAGTATGACGAGCGTGCAGCTCAACGAGGCGCTGAGTAGAGACTGGGTATTAGGGCTGGGCTATCGCATCAACAACTTCAAGCTCTTCGGCGACCGCAATATGCGTAAGATTAAGGGCAGAGGCAACCGCAACAAGACGCAGTCGACCACTGCAGCAGCGGTAAGCAGCCGGAGTGGCACCAACAACGACCTCAACCTGCGTCTGGACTTGAGCTACCGACGCCAGGCGAGCATCAGCCGCGACATAGCCACCATCAGCAGCTACGCCAGCAGCGGCAACACGGCATTCAAGTTGAGCTTCATGGCAGACTATACCCTCTCCCGCCTGCTCACAATGAGCTTCTATTACGACCGACAGACCAACACACCGCTGTTGGCAAACAACAGCTTCCCCACCACCACCAGAGATTTCGGATTGAGCATCAAGTTCAGTTTGACGAGGTAAAAAGAAAAAAACAAATGCCCCTCCCCATCCCACAAGAAGCCCCTCCCCAACTCTCCCAAGGGGCGGGAGTCCTTTATAATTAGCTAATACACAACGGGATAAGGCTCCCTCCCCTTGGGAGGGCACTGAAAAACTACCATTATTTCCATTTTATCGGCGTGTTCAGACGTCATTACCGGGCGTTTACGAGGCGTTCTGGCTACGATGTGTGGTGAGAGTAAAAAGCAAAAATCGTCCCCGAGAAGGGCTTGGAACGCTTCCAAACGGCTTTCTCGGGGACGTTTTGGCTGATATGTAGGTTTCCCTACGTTTTTCTTACATTATTCTGATAATTCGCTTCAGATTTGCGGCAAAAATGGCCATTGCGCCCTGCAGTTCCATACTGGCGAGTCCGTACGACATGGCTCTGTCGTACCCGAAGACATTCTTTAGCTCTGCGTTTTTGGCTTCTATCATGTACCGCTTACGTTGCAGGTAAACAAACTCGCTGGTCTTCTCGTATTCCATCTGCTTCTTATGCGTATTTGCCAACACCCTGACGCTATAGGTTTTCTTCTTGGCTCCCGGTTTGTAGCACCCTTCCCTTAGCGGACAGACCTTGCACCTCTCCACATCGAAACTGAAGACGATAACGGGGTTATGGTATTTTCCTGGGACATTGGTCTTCTGCTGCGGTTTTGACCTGGAAACGGCCATGTGTCCGGCCGGGCAGACGAACATTCCGGCATCCTTGTTATAGTCGAAGGTAGCGCCCTTCCTTGTACCGTTGCTGATGACTGGGTTGAGTGGTGAACAGAGTTTTATATCCTTGTTTTCATTTTCGTTTTTATCATTTATCATATCCAGATTTGCCTTTGACGAGTAGGCTGTGTCGCCGATGATGGTGTCTATCTCGACTCCGTTTTCCTCGGTCTTCTCGACGAGCCGTTCCAGCATCTTTCCGTCATCAGCCTCGCCGGAGGTGATATCTGCCGCCACGATGATACGCTCTTCGCTCATGACCAGATGGGTCTTGTAACCGAAGAAGCTGCGCGACTTGGTCTTGTGCCCGATACGGGCGTCGGGATCCTTGGATGTTACGTACCGGATTTTGGCGTCGGCGATGATCTCCTTGAGCAGGTTCAGACGCTCCGACACGCCCGGCATGGCGACCAGCGGAGGGGCAGCCTCGACGGCGGCCACATAGTCGACCGCCGTGGACAGTACCACCGGGAACTTCTTCTTTTCGGACAATCCGTGCAAGTCAGGCAATTCAGGCAACTTGAAACTTTCATTGATGGAGTGCACAATCCGTGTGGTCTGTTCCATCTGGTATGTCAGATAGTCGGTGGCGTTGACGGAATTTGACCTTGACAGCGAATGGGTGGCATCTACGAAGAAGCGCTTCGACTGTATGATGCCCTTCTCCAGCGCGATGCATACGGTCTTCTTGATCAGCATGTCCATTATCTTCGTATCCTTCAGCCGCTGCCTGCGGAACTTCGACAGCAGGCTCGGGTCTATCAGGTTCGTCTCCTCGGGGCATAGGCCGAGGAAATACTTGAATGAAAGGTCGGTCAACGTGCGCTTTACCACATCCACATCCGAGATACTGTAGATGGTCTTCAGGAGGAGATACTTGAACATGCGTATCGGGTCCTCTGCCATACGGCCGTTGTAGGAACAATACTTGTCCTTGAGCTCGTCATAGACGAAACTGAAATCCACGAGTTCAGTAATTGAACGCAGAAGATGGTCCTGCGGGACTAACAGGTCATACAACTCCGAATAATTGCTGAATTTTATTTGCTTTTGCTGCTGTAACATATGCCTTTATTTTATGTAAAGATACGAAAAAATATTGACATATGCAACTATTTACCCATCTATTATCCAGCTATTTGCAGGGGATGGAGGACTTTTTCAGTGCCCTCTTTCCTATATGGTGGCAGCTTCGGGGAAAACTACTGTTTCGGATTGGAGCAACTGCCCGCCAAAGGTGACACATTGTTTATCACGGGTGGCGAGAAGGACGTGCTTTCACTGGCGGCACATGGCTTTCATGTCATCTGCTTCAACAGTGAAACGGTAATGATACCGTCCACACTGGTTTATCGGCTGACATTCCGTTTCAAGCACATTGTCCTGCTTTTCGACATGGACAAGACAGGCAGGGAGAGTTCAAGCAGGCAGGAAAGACTGCTGGGGGAATTTGGTGTGAAACGCCTTTCTCTACCGCTTCCGGGCACGAAAGAGGAAAAGGACATATCGGATTATTTCAGGGCGGGTAACACCCGTGAAGATTTTTTGAAACTGTTTATCGGATTTTTAGACGACTTATACAGCGACACACTGATTATGCTTAAATCATGCGAGATAGACTTCAACAATCCGCCCGTCAAAGCACAGGTCATCATATCGGCGGGGGGCAGATAGATTTCAACAACCCGCCAGCCAAAGCGCAAGAGATTATTTCGGCGGGTGATGTTCCATTAGGAACACAAGGCAACCTGTTCGGCATCACCGGGGGCGAGGGAACGGGCAAGAGCAACTATGTAGCTGCAATCGTGGCAGGCTGTATCTGCCCGCCCAATACGGGAACTGACACACTGGGCATAAGGATAACCGCTAACGACAGGCACAAGGCGGCCTTGTTCTATGATACCGAACAGTCGGAAGTACAACTTTTCAAGAACGTAAGCAACCTGCTGGCACGTGCGGGGCAAAAGGAAAAGCCGGAAGAACTGAAAGCGTTCTGCCTTACGGGAATGTCCGAAAGGAGCGGTTGAACGCCATAATACAAAGCATGGATAAGTTCTACTACCAGTATGGCGGCATCCAGTTGGTTGTCATTGGCGGCATCCAGTTGGTTGTCATTGACGGCATCGCTGACCTCGTAAAGAGTGCCAACGATGAAGCGGAAAGCGTGACGGTGATAGATGAACTGTATCGGTTGGCGGGTATTTACAACACCTGCATACTTTGCGTGCTTCATTTTGTCCCGAACGGATTAAAGCTGCGTGGACATCTGGGAAGCGAACTGCAAAGGAAGGCAGCTACCATCCTGTCAATCGAAAAAGACGATGAACCCACGCAATCGGTAGTAAATGCCCTGAAAGTAAGGGATGGAAGCCCGCTAGACGTACCGCTGATGCTTTTCGCATGGGACAAGAAGCCGGGATGCACACGTATCGGGGCGAAAAGCCACGTGAAGAAAAAGGAAAACGTAAGGGAAGGGAACTGGTGGGTGTGTCCGTGACATTTTCGGGCGGCAGACACACATCACCTACATAGACCTTTGCGAACAGTTGCAACAGATACTGGACATCAAGGAGCGGACAGCCAAGAACTATATCCGCTTCATGCGGGAGAAAGAAATCATCCTGAAAGACCGGGCAAACCAAAGTTATTTTATGATAGGTCTCATTTAATTTCAATCGGGGGTAGCTTATGTATATAGACAATGACAACTTCGTGGCATGGATGGAGCGTATCATGGACAGGCTCGACATGCAGGATAAAAAGATAGACCGTCTGATGAACAGCCATAACTGCCAGAACGGTGAAAAGCTGCTTGACAATCAGGACTTATGCCTTATGCTCAAAGTGAGCGTCAAGACCTTGCAGCGTTATCGGAAGAAAGGCATATTGCCCTATCTCCTGTTGGACGGAAAATATTACTATCGGGCAAGCGACATACACAGGCTTATTCGTGAGCGCACGGATTAGACAGTGTTTTTTGTCATTGTCTATATACAT
>OQVL01001822.1_pt1 | contig 12930 bp, 7 predicted proteins | sample 1691501 | NCBI WGS metagenome assembly OQVL01 (sample SAMN03418253, study PRJEB22391) | human gut metagenome | biome: human-gut; feature: organic feature; material: feces | host: Homo sapiens | place: Tanzania | collected 2013-01
AATACGCCATTGTTAACTCTTTGTTGTGAGTCAACTTTTTTCAGGGAAAGACATTCTGTGTAAAAAACAGGCTTTTCCGGTACGGGAGAGATATTCGGTGTAAGAAAAGGCCTCCTGTGGTACGCGGCGCATTTTCCGTGTGGTGCGGGAGGCCGCAAAACGACACCGGAGCACAACAATCACCGGGGCACAAAACGACACCGGAGCGCACCACCAAAGCACACCGCCAGAGCACAAGAGGCACGGCCCCGATTATGCTATAGTTCCAAAAGATTGTTCAGCAGAGCATAAATGGTAAGGCCGGCGACAGTTTTTATGTCAGTCTTCGCGGTGATGTTTTTCCTGTGACTCACTACAGTATGTACGGAGATATTGAGATGGTCCGCAATCTCCTTGTTTATCATCCCCTTAGCCACACAGACAAGAACTTCCTTCTCACGATCGGAAAGGATTCTATCCACCGGAGCTGTCATTTTACGACCTTCCAGGGCGGTTTCCTCCAAAAAGATATGCTTGTGAATATCGGCTTGGAGGGAGTTGATTGACGAGACTACATTGAACGCTTCCCTATGGTCGGCCTTGTCGGGAAGATAGTTCATAACCAGATTCTTCAGATCTTCCAGAGTTTCCTCAACTCCGGAGTGGTCCTCCTGCTGGATACAGGCGCCATTATCTCCAATATTGGGGAACACCACATTTTCCTCATACTTGAAATGCTCGTGAGCCTCTGCCTTAAAATCAGAGAAAAACTTCCATATAACGCGCTGCGTCTCGTCCGTACACGGGAGAATCATTCGAGAAAGACCTGATGCAAGTTCCTTGAGCGCCACATCCTCATAATAGACATGGGACGCACGGAGATAATTCGCGATAACGGTCCGGTCCGCCCTTTCTATATCCTCTCGTGAAGGAATGTAGTTGTCCTGAGAATATACCTTGCAGATAAGAAGAAAAGAATGCGGGTCAACACCTGCTCCCGCGCACACGTCACCCACGGAAGCATCTCCGTATCCGAAGCGAAATCCCATACGCGAGAACACGGCAAGCAATGACGGATGCTCTCCAAGCAGATCCGACATTTTCATCGAAATATTGAATTCGTTTGTCATTTGGAAGACAAAGATAAAATATTTTAAGAAACCTCACATCCCTATTTATTGCTATATCGCACTCAAAAAATCACTCGAAAAATCACCCGAAAACGGGATTTCAGACAAGAAATCGCCGCCTTACCTTTGCCGTCGGAAACAAATCAAAAATAAGAATATGAAACGCATTTTATTGACAGTCGCATCGGCTTTGCTTTGCATCTCTCTTTCTGCAAAATCAGCACTTGTAGTAATCGCCCACGGCTCGCCTTCCGAAAGTTGGAACAGCGCCGTCATGGCATTGGAAGACAAACTGAGCAAAACGGACATTCCCGGAATAAGTTACAAGAGGGTCGCAATGATGGAATTCAGTCGCCCGGACATCGCCTCAGTGATGAAAGACTGTGAAAAGCACCAGATAGACACCGTATTTGCGCTGCCTTTGTTCATCTCCCCGTCCGGACACAGTGAGGACGATATCCCCAACATCCTGGGCCTCAAGTTCAACCCTTCCATACGCGAGGAACTGAAGGAAGAAGGTATCAATATGGTAAAGACCAGGATGCACATAATAGCCGGTCCCACACTGATGGAATCCGGAGTTATAGAAAAGGCTATGATACAAAGGGTGAAAACGCTTTCGTCAAACCCTAAAGAAGAAGCGTTAATCTTCCTTGCGCATGGCGACTCTGCCAGAATCGGCTTCTGGAAAACGATTCTGAACAATTGCGCAGATGCCGCCAAAGATGAGGGATTCTCATATATCGACTACCAACTTATTGGGATGGGACAGAATTTCAACAAGGATGTAGCGCCCATGCTGAAAAAGGCAAAGGAGTCAAAAAAGAAAGTCATTGTACAGGGCATCTATCTTGTGTCCACGGTAAACTCGATGGCAAACAATGCAGGAATAAAAGATGACAGCATCGTATTCGGCTCTGACGGAATACTTCCCCTGTCCGAAGCTGATGTTCTCGATTGGATTGTAAATACGGCCAAAGAATGGATTGCAGGAAAATAATAATTCTGTCCGCGCTCGCCTCTCTTCCCTTCACGCAGTCACTGGCACAGACGCAGGACTACTCTGATACCCTGAGCATCAATGCAGTCGTCATCACCGGCACGCGAACGGAGAAAAGACTGTCGGAAGTGCCTGTCCTCACAACTCTGATTACCGAGCGCGAGGTTGAGAAATCCGGCTCCACAAGCCTGCTCGAGTCTTTGGAAGACAATATTCCCGGAATAATATCGGAGCCGAACGGAATGGGCAACAATCTCAGAATCAGAGGACTGAACAGCCGGTACATCCTTTTTCTCGTAGATGGTGAGCGTCTTGTCGGAGAGGGAGCAGGAGGCAACATAAACCTCGATCAGATAGACGTTGCAAGTATCAAACGCATCGAAATGATCAATGGCGCCGCCTCCGTCTTATACGGCTCAAATGCCGTGGGAGCCGTCATCAATGTGATCACAAAGGAGCCTCAGGAAGCGATTGCCGCCGGCTGCGATATTTCCTATCAGAGCAACAACACAGCGAAGACGCGGGTGCATGTCGAATCCAGGCAGAACAAATTTCTTTCTCAGGCAAGTGTTTACCGCAACTCCTCCGACGGCTTCGGTGCAAAGGGTGACGGTGCCTATGCCGCAAGCTATGCGGACTGGGGAGGCAACATGAAGCTGGGATATAAATTCAATGCCAGGACGGATGTCAACGTCACCGGACGATATTTCCGACACGAATCATTCAACCCGGAAGGAAGTCTTAACGCCACTCATCCGCTTACCCACAACTTTTCTGCCGGCATAAACGGAGGCTACAAATCCGACAACGAGCGCTACAGCCTGAGAGCGAGCGTCAATTATGACAAGTATTTCGACTCCGACCGCTACGAGCGAAAAGACGAGACCGCTCTCTCAGGTACAGCTTCGAACATATCATCGAGGTTGCTGAACACTTTCAAGCCGAGCGAGGTATGGGAAATAGTTGCAGGGGCCGAGCAGAACCACGAGGAGAACTATTCCGTGAAGACATTAGGCTCCACCCCTACCACAAAATCTCTGGACGATGTGAGTCTTTTCGGTCAGGGTCAATACACCGCATTCGGCTCGCTTGACATAGTCGGCGGGGCACGATATACGTACAATTTCCAATTCGGCGGAGCCGTTACTCCAAAACTGTCGTTGATGTACAAATGGAAGGATTTCACCTTCCGTGCCGGATCCGCAACAGCATTCAGGTCTCCGAGCATAAAAGAACTGTTCTACAATTTCGACCATCAGGGAATGTTCTGGGTATATGGCAACCCCGACCTAAAAGCAGAAACGGGACTATACAATTCATTGTCAGCCGAATACAGCGGAAGCAGATTCTACGCATCTGCAGCAGCCTACCGCAACGACATCAAGGACAAAATCACCCAGTATGAAGTCGTGAACGAACTTGGCGGGCTGAAGAAGTATTACAAAAACACCAGCAGTGCTACAATAACGGGCATCGACATCAATTTCTCCGCAATCGTCTTCAGGCATCTCTACCTGAAAGGCAGCTACAGCCTGTGTGACGCCACCGACAACTCCACCGGAGAACAGCTTTCCGGAAACGTCAAGCACAGCGGTACCGCATCAGCTACCTGGAACGGCAATTTCCTGAAAGGACAATACTCTGTCCAGATAGCCGGGCGATTCTCTTCTCCACACTCATACAACAGCAACGACAAGACATCCCTTTCCAAGCCGTACAACATCTGGAAGGCGGTCATCACAAAGCGGTTCCATTTAGGCAAGAATGACCTCAACCTCACCCTTAAGTGCGACAACCTTTTCAATTTCCAGGATCCTACTTTCATCAATCCCGGAAGACAATATCTGATAGGACTAAATTATAAATTCAACTAATATGAAACACATCTCAACAATCATCACAGCGATTGCAGTATCGCTCATCGCCATCTCCTGCACCAAATCGGGCATCCCATCAGCAGGCCCGGCAAAGGAAGGGTACATGGATGCCACATCCAAAACGACCTGGACATATTTCTCGTTAAGTAAAGGGGAGGTCATCGGCACAGGTGCCGAAAGCGAAGCCGACAATGCCGCATGGGCCGCCCGCACAGACTGGGACCTGGCTGTCTGCCGCTACAATATAAGGACAAACAGCGGTACGTCATCATCGACGGGAGCAAATGGTGGAGTTTACACTTCCACCCTGACATTCGAAGGACTCTCAAGCATACCGGCAGATGCCGCATTTGAGGCGGACAAACTGGTAACATCCAGTGGAATGGGCGGCGAAAAGACAGTTTCGGAATCAAGCGCGACCGTAATCACATTCAAGACAAATGCAGACGGCTCGAAAGTGATGCCTCCCGTATATCTGAAGGCTCCGGTATATGTGTTCCGTACCGCAGACGGAGGAAGCGCATATAAAGTGGAATTCACACAATATCAGAATGAGGACAAAGTCACGGGACATGTGAAATTCCGTTTCGCAAAGATCAAATAACCGTGTTCCCCTCATCCGGAATCCGTCTATATCACAGATAGCCCCGGACATAGTCGTTCTAAATATTCAAACCCCGAAAGACATCCTCAGGACGCTTTCGGGGTTTGGTCTTTGTAAATATCGAAAGACTAGTCTATGTTTACTCATAAGAAATGTATAGACCATTTTCGTAACCTCACGAAAATGGTCTATACGCTATTGAATAGCTGATTTACTTCTTTGGAAGTTTTGATGAGGTTTTCTCTATTCTCTTTTCCTCCGAAGCTACACGCCGTTCCAGTTTCTTGACATCTTCTGCCGGGGGCAATTCCTCGGGGCGAATTCCGCGCTTCCCAAGCATTTCCCTCACGCTTTGGTTATTCTGCATATGTTCTTTTGTAATTGCCGGCTCGCCATGAAGGTTTTTACCCTCGACATTGTAATTGGTCATTTCGGCAGCGAGGTTCTTAGCCGCAATGGTAAGCGTGGGCAGGAAATCCATCCTCGCTCTCCACGTTGACGGCATCATAGATTTCTGCGAAAAAAGAGAAAGAACGAGCCGCTGTAATCTCGTCCCTCTACCCTCACTCACCCTACCTGCCCCGGGGCTTATTATATTTATCCGATGACTGTTTTTTTAGACAACATATTGTCAATTTGCGATGGCCAAAGTACAATATTGCATACAATCAACCAGATTTACGCAAAAAATTATAAATTTGTATGCTTCAAAGCAAAACACATATACACTAGACAATATGCCTATAAAGAATCATTCTGTAAGGGATTTGAATTCAATTCGCAAGTTGGATGGTTCTCTCCTAGCTGGAGAACGCGATATGTACATGCGAATTGTCGAGGACTGCGAAAAAAGCCCTTTAACCTGGCATATGTTCTATGATTTAAGCCTCAACTTTAACGGAGATAGCCGACAGTCCATTCAAATTGATTTCCTTCTCTTGTCGATTAAAGGAGCCATTATTGTTGAGGTTAAGGGAGGAATCGTCAGTATTCATAATGGCAACTACTGCTACGAATACCAGGGCATTACTCAACAAATGAGCAGAACCCCTTTCAAGCAAGCCGACGCTTATAAGTGGGCACTTGTGAATCATCATATTTTGAGTATGAACGAAATTTACATTGATACGGTATGTGCGTTTCCCCATACTCATCTTGATTCAACTGCAGGTGCCGAAGAGATTGACCAACGGTATAAACTGTGGACTATTAATAACCAATCATCCGGTTCTGATTCTTTCGCCGATTTTTGTCTGGCGGTTCTAGATTATGACAAGGGAGGATTGAAGCACCCCATACCGGACTTGACCGAGAATCAACTTAATCTCCTTGTGGCTAGGTTGGCTCCCACAATCTTCTCAACTAGCAATTACTCTGAAACCAGTGTTTCCGAGATTCTGAATTGGCTGAGAATCAGCAATCTTGACACATTAAAAAGTCTATCTAAGAATAACCGCATCTTCATTGAGGGTGGACCAGGAACAGGAAAAACCACTATTGCAAAGGGCTACATCAAGATGTTTTCAGAGCAGAAAGGGCTTTATCTCTGCTGGAACAAGCTGCTTCAATCACGCATCCAATACCTTTTAAAAGAAGATGGTCTTACTTCATGTGATGTGATGCAATATGGTTCTTTCCTTATGCGATTAACCAGCGGAAAGATTACTTATGCCGATATCGAAGGGCCAAGTGATGTATTGACAGAAAAGATTATCCGCTTTTTCAATTCACATACGGTAGACATTCCTTTCAGTGGCTATAATTACATTATCGTCGATGAGATTCATGACATCCTCGATAAAGGAGTGATTGAGGTATTGGACCATCTCGCATCGATGACGAATTGTGGGCTTTCTAAAGGTCGCTATTTAGTGTTTTTTGACAATGAACAGGGCTATAATAGTGAAGCACGTGAACTAGAAGACTTGGCCTCGGTTATTTCTCGGAATTCTGCGATATACTGTTTACTCGACAATAAGAGGGTACGCACAAATCTAGAAATAGTACAGATTGCAAGTAAAGTCAAGGACTTGCCATCTTATTATGATTTAAATCCGATCCTTGATGATATTGAGAACAAGGAAGATTACCCTATCTCTATTCATCGTTTTTATGAGCCTAAGGATATGCTTAAATATATTAAGCAACTGTCAGATGACTTGCATGAAAGAAGAGCATGTGCCAACTACATTCTCCTGGCGCATTCAAGTTTGAAGCGTGTAGCCGGCATTGGGAAGAAGGATATCTACCAAATTATTACTGAACTCAAAAATGTTTCAGAGCTTACGACAGAAAACATTAATACAGAATGGGATGATAATCTTCAGTTTACCTCCATCCTTATGTATAAAGGCCTTGAGAATCACCATGTAATTTTGGCCCTGAAAAAAGAGGATTATTTTAAGTGCTTTGAGTTGTACATTGGTATGACTCGCGCAATTGTTTCCCTTAAACTTCTTATTCTGGAATAGTATGACAGAGGCCTTTAAGAATGTCGTTAAAAACGAGTCTAGTCTTTTCAAAGCAATTATGGAAGTAATGAGCCTTGATGTTGATGAGGAAGGGCTCCTGTCATTGGCTACTTACAGACCATTCCTATCACTAGTTGATAACTATATCTCCTATTATCAAAATCGAGACGGCTCGATGCCAGAAGTTCCTATTTTCTACATGCTTGGATCTAACGATATGATGAGGAAATTGTTATCCAAGTATTTAACAATACGTCTAGGAATCTTCAACGAGAAGACAATGAGCAATCTTCGCAAAGAACTTGCTTTTATTTCTTCTTATGGCCTTCATATTCCTACTGCAAGGACAAAAGAGTATAAGTCATTCAATAGAAAGGTTCAGTATAAAGGGAAAACTACTTGTTTTGGTGATGCTCTTACGAGTTTCAAGCGTGAGGTTAACTCTATCAGCTCAGGCCTTTCAGAATTGGACAAGTACCAATACAATCTACTCATTTGCAAAGATCAAGAGGTCTGTGATAGCAGGTATAGCCTGCTCGTGGATTTCTTTGAAACTTCTTATGCTAGAAATAAGAGTCTATATGTCAATTCTGACCTGGACGCAAATGAGTTGAAGGAGAAGGCAAAAACATATTTCAAAAAGAACCGAGATCAGGCAATAGGTAATGCCTTCATGGTATACTACAATTCCAGTCGATTTAAATCATTTAGTAAAGGCCGCATTGAACAGATATCTCAGTTAGGATTCGACATCAAGAATCTATTCGTATTCGTTCTGATTGACCATAACTACACCATAGGAAAAATTCTTTCCGACAAAACCAGATTGGAAAGAGTGTTTAATGTTGGAAGAAATTACAATCATTTCTTCTGTCTCCGGTATGATGAGATTCTTGATTTAAACCCACTTGTTGTCAAATCTGAGTATAAAAGATATTATACACATGCAAATGAAAACGATGACATTATTCGAAGTGAAATTGCCCTTCTGTTGGATGGTGTCCGTTTTCCTACCAGCAAGCGCAACATTCTTTCATTATGCGCTGGTCCTAACTCAAAAGATGCTTTTTTCTAAGACTCAATACCTTAATAGGTACATACTTTGACACAGATAATCAAGATGTAAAAAAACAACATGGTGCAGTACGAATCCGAACACAACGAACTTTGCGATGGTTATTGACGGGTTTACGCCTTCCGAAATTAAAGATGACATCCGTAGAATCTTCCCAGAACATAACATTCAGTTTTACAAAGCTGGCGATTTGAAACCAGTTGACGGGTTAACTGAAGTTATACCAAGGAATGTCATTGTAATACGTTTTATGCGTTACTACAAAGAGGCCCCAATCTACCCGAATTCATACGACCCATACTATCTTAGTCCCAATCAAAGGGTCCTTGAGATTATTAATGTCCCCATATTTCAGAACAAACTTGACGTCAGCAACTATGAGCTAAACGCGACATATAATAAGCTCCTGGGAATTGATTACAGAAAAGATGTGTTGGGTTGGAAACCGGTTCCGAAGAGTCGTTCTATAGGAGATAGCGATGCGGGATTCTACATGGAATATGACTCTGGAGATTACTCATATAGTCAAAACAAATTAACCATCTACACAGTCGATGGAAAGAAACGAACAATCCCGGAATCTGAATTGCTGATAGTTGAAGAAGATAGCCATATTGAACTTGTACGAGCATCTGATTTGATTGAGGAACATGAGGGGAAAAGAATCCAATTGGCAAGTGATTTAGAGTCTTATTTTACACCGTTCATCGAGAAGTCTGTTAGTAAAGACTCCAGTATAGAAGAGGAGATTAGGCGCCAATTTGTACCTGAGATTGGTGAGATTGCAATTAAATCCAAAGAAGAACTTTGGAGACTCTTGCTTGAATGGAAAGTTCTTCAGTTCGGAGAAGAGAGAGTATACGAGGATGTCATCAATCAAGCTGGAATCACTCTCAAAATGAGTGCCTTTAAGAACTGGTATAATTTTGATTATCCTATGATTCTTCCTAGGGACCGTCAAAGCATGGACTCCGTTTTAAAATACGTGGGTTTTGAAACCTATGGCACGTACTATATTATAATGCGGAGAAAGAAAATCCGTCAAAAAAACAAAACCCGTAGCCAGAATAGTCTATTGGATGATCTTCTAAGCGAGATTTTTAAGTACAATGAGAACGAGACGAACTACAAAGAAATGGAACGAAACATCCCTGACTCTTTGGATTTGATAGGCATTGACTCAGAGGAATATTTGCAGATGGTCATGGAAGATGTTCTTTCTCAGTTAAACCTTAAAGAAGTAAAACTTATCAAGCGCTATGGCGAGTAATGAGTATATCAAAGAAAAAAGGGATTCCCTTCTCGGTTTTGTCCACGAACAATTGATTGGACCTAGAGTATGTAAGAATCGTTTTGGCATTAACGATGAGTCTGTTACCGGAGAGGTGATTAATACCTCCCCTGGTTCTGTTTACTGTTCCGCCATAATTTTCCCCGAGAAAAAAGATAATGTGAATGATGAAGCTCAATCAACTTCAACAAGCACTATAACAGTGGGTATTGATACTGAGAGCATTGGCAAAGATAGTGAGAGCGCAATTTCAATGAGTGAGCAACAGAACGAAAACAGCAACGATGACGACTCTCTTGAGGATAATGAATCCCTACAGATTAACCAAAGATATCCGCAAAATTTTGGCATCTCCGTTTGTTTAGACAAACCGGAAATTGAACCTTCTGATTTTAAACTACGTGTATCAGGCCGATATTACAGGAAGTTAAAAACCGGAGATGCTCAGAAGCTCTTTGTGAATATCTCTGCAGAAGATATAGATGGGGTCATGTCAATCTCTAAAGCAGAAATCCATCAAGGCGAGTTTACCAGTTTGATGACGGATTTCTTCATTCTTGAGAATACCCGTTTATTCTTGGTTACTAAAAAGGGGAATCAACACGCAGTAATAAAGAAAAGCCTGGATGCAATCGACCAGATTGAATGTGAGCGCTTTTCAAAACAAGAAAAGCTGGAACGTCCAGTTTACTCTGAAATCCGAGGCTTCAAGTATCTTACTACATATAAAGAACGTCTCTTTGAGCGTTTGAAATCAGTTAAAACGCCTAAATCAGAAGCCGAACAGATAAAGTTTATAATTGGCCAAATTGAAAAACGGGAAGCTGAGCTATCATACTTCAGGGAGCTAATGGCCGTCCTTGACTCTCGTGATTATGGTTTCTGGTATGCGGAAAATTTCTCAAAAGAGATTGATTTATCGGCAATTGATTTTTCTCTCTCTAGCGTTCAGAAGAAATCCATTCTTACTAAAGACAATCCTTCAATAAGTCAGGTCATCAAATATGATTTTGAGGAACCTGTTGAAGAAGATGGCATCGAGAATGATGATAAGAAAGCTCGGCAGGCTGTTACAAGACAAGCATCTCTTTCACTCTGTTTTCAAGTAACAAAGGATACTAGGAAAGAATCAAACACCAAAACATATCTCAAGATACAGATACTGAACACCTCTGACTCATTTAAAGAAAGTCAGACTCGGCTTTATTCAATAGTAACAGATGGTGTTAACAAGCGTTCATTCTTTGGTGTTAAGGTTGAGATTGAAAGCAATTATCTATCACCGTACAGACCTGTCGATAGCTTCGATGATGCCGACACGGAATCTGAACAGTTGAAATACATTTATAGGAACGTAGAGGATTATGGCGTAGGACATTTTTGTTCTGTGAACTGGAGTAAAAACCAGGATACTGTTTCTGTCTGGTCTGAATTCCTCCCAGAGTATGATATCCCTGATGTTGATACCGCTCCTAAATTTTTACAATTAAAAGATGGAGTAAAGACCGTAGTAAATGCACTGTCCGACACAACTACATTGCAGATAAAATGGCTTTCTACGCTCAATAAACAGACAAAAAATGGTGAAATAATCTCGGCTCTCAAATCATTCGCTAATACTTATAAGGCTTGGATTGATAGCGCTTTACAAGATTCATCCTTCCCCATTTATGCGGAGAGTATTCAATCCGGTTGTATTTCGGATTATAAGCGAATAATGGCTAACATTGATCTGCTTACAAATGAACAAAACATGTCAGTTTTCCGCTTGATGAATACTGCCATGTTTATTCAGATGTGGCATTCTCAGAAAAATAATCAGGACTATCTACGAGAAGAATTAGAAGAAACAAATGAAGACTTCTATATAAGCCAGAGTGATGACATCTTCAAGGCTGGTCAACCAGCAGCATGGCGTCCCTTCCAGCTTGCTTTCATACTTCTTAATCTTGATGGTATTATTCAAAGGGAAGATGACCCGGAGTGGCACTCTAGGAATGATTTAGTTGATTTAGTGTGGTTCCCTACTGGTGGCGGCAAAACAGAATCTTATTTAGGCATCATTGCGTTCACAGTTTTATACCGTAGGATTACCAACGCTAATAAGAAGACCGGAGGAGGCGGAACGACGGCTATTATGCGGTACACCTTACGCCTGCTGGCCACTCAACAGTTCCAGCGCGCAACGAGGCTAATCTTCGCTCTGGAACAGATACGTAAATGGGGTAAATATAAGCTAGGTAAGGAGGAGATTTCAATTGGTCTCTTTGTAGGAAATGATGCTTTACCAAATAAACTATCAGGAGAGGACGGATTAAGAACAGAAGCATCCAAATGGCAAAGCGGATTGGATTCAAAGATTCCACTTGGGCATTGCCCATGGTGCGGGAAAGAATTGGCGTGGAATGATACAGAAGGGGTTTTTTACTGCAAGAATTCGTTCTGTGCTTTCGACGAAAAGCTTCCTGTCCTACTGTGTGACGAACTCATCTACAAGAACCCACCGACTCTTCTTTTTGGAACTGTCGATAAATTCGCGATGATTGCTCATAATGTTGATGCCAAAAAAGAGAAGGATTCGCGCAGGTTGTTCATTACGCCCGACGGTCTGACTCCCGATTTGATTATCCAAGATGAGCTGCACCTGTTACAAGGTACACTTGGTTCGGCCGTAGGCCTATTTGAATGTGCTATTGACTACCTTTCTACAAGATCTGGTGTAAACCAATCCGGGAAGTCGATTAAGATTAGGCCCAAAGTAATATCCTCAACCGCAACGACAAGGAACACGGCTTTACAAATTAAGGCCTTATACGATAGAGGCGTAAATATATTCCCTAAAAATGGAATCAATTACGATGACTCTTTCTTCGCATTTTACAAGAGAAAGATAGTTAATGGGCAGGAAGAATTTTTATCCAAGAGAAAGTATGTTGGCATTCTTCCTACTGGTAGAACGGCAATGTTTGTCCAGGTACGACTAGCAGCTTGTTGTTTTGTCCACCGCGCACTTTTTGAACTCGAACACATTGACTTATTATCTGATAAACAATTTGTTAAGGCGGCTGACTACTACTATTCATTAATCTCGTATTTCAATAGTTTAAAGGAAGTTGGCACTACAGATGTCCAGTTCTATACTGAATTTACCAAATACGCCAGACGTTTATTTAGAAGAGTACTGAGGCCCGGCAAGATGCTCCAATGCTTTTATTCGTTCGATGGCTCTATGCATGAAGCGGAGTTAACTGGACGGCTTACAGGCCCGGAGGTCGTAAAGACACTAGAGAAAGTCCAAACAGAATGGAATCCTGATAGACGCCTTCCTTATAGCCTTGATGGAAATCAATATCCGATAAAGACTCCTCCAGATTTTATACTTGCAACAAATATGATATCTGTTGGCATTGATATTCCGAGGTTTAACCTTATGATTATCAACTCGATGCCAAGGAATAAGGCTGAATACATCCAGGCGTCATCCCGAGTTGCCCGTGATGACT
>OQVL01001825.1_pt1 | contig 12928 bp, 14 predicted proteins | sample 1691501 | NCBI WGS metagenome assembly OQVL01 (sample SAMN03418253, study PRJEB22391) | human gut metagenome | biome: human-gut; feature: organic feature; material: feces | host: Homo sapiens | place: Tanzania | collected 2013-01
CAACAAGCGTACCAACTCTGGAGTAGAATATTCATATAAATCTGCCATAATCTTCCATTTATTATCTATCACTATAATGATATTTACCCCTTATACCAGCCTTTATCTTCAATATACTGATATTTACGGATGCAAATATAATAAAAGGGAATGAGACTGGCAAGCTTTCAAGAGATTATTTTCTAACTTACTATTATTTTTTTCAAAAGAATCTTGGATATTTAAATATTGAGTCCACTTGATTCGGATACGACATCAGGCACACAATCCGACATTCTATATAGGAAGAAATGACAAGTTGGACTGAAATCCCGACTTGATGACTGCATATTTCATCATATTTTGTGAAAAATCACATAGAGATGAGCAAAATATATAAATTTCTGAGCACTTTTATTATTTTTTTCTTACCTTTGCAAACAACTATGTGCTCGTTTCTCAGGAAATAGCACATTTAAATATCAACTGAATAACGGAAAAGATGAAATATGCTTTAGTTACAGGAGCGTCAAGAGGCATTGGAAAAGCCGTGGCTTTACGACTTGCCAAACGGGGCTTCTGCATAATTATCAATTACTTGAACAACCATGAGGCGGCGGAACAGGTAAAACGGGAAATTGAACAAGAGGGCGGCTATGCTGAACTCCTGCCCTTTGATGCGTCTCAGCCTCAACAGATAGAGGCTGCCATAGACCAATGGGAATCTGCACATCCTGATGAGTGGATCTCCATACTGGTAAATAATGCTGGTATCAGAAGGGATAATGTCATGTTCATGATGTCCAACGATGACTGGCACGATGTCCTCGACACCAACCTCAACGGGTTCTTCTACATCACCCGCAGACTCTTGAAGCACATGATGCCCCGCAGACATGGCGGACGTATCATCAATATGGCTTCGCTATCGGGAGTCAAGGGAATGGCTGGACAGGTAAACTATAGTGCTGCAAAGGCTGCACTCATCGGGGCTACCAAGGCATTAGCACAGGAAGTGGCACCCCGCAACATCACGGTAAATGCCGTTGCTCCGGGATTCATCGCTACGGACATGACAAAGGAGTTGCCTGAAGATGAACTGAAAAAGATGATTCCTGCGGGAAGATTTGGCAAGGCAGAAGAAGTGGCTGCCTTAGTTGATTTCCTTGCCTCTGACGAAGCGGCATACATCACAGGAGAAGTCATCAACATCAATGGGGGGCTCTACACATAATATATATATACTACAAGATAAATGGAAAGAAGAGTTGTCATTACTGGAATGGGTATCTGGTCGTGCCTTGGCACAGATCTGGATACTGTCAAGGAATCATTATACACAGGAAAGTCGGGTATAGGAATCCAACCGGAACGATTGGAATACGGCTACCGTTCGGCTTTGACCGGTATAGTGGCAGAACCTGTCATTACCAAACAAATGCTCGACCGCCATACGCGTGCCGGAATGTCTGAAGAGGCTAAATATGCCTATATGGCAAGTGTTCAGGCTTTTCAGCAAGCCGAGATTTCGGATGAGTATCTCCGGGAAAATGAGGTGGGATGTATTTTCGGCAACGATTCTTCTGCCAAACCTGTCATCGAAGCTGCTAAAATCATGGATGAGAAACATGATTCTGCCATGCTCGGATATGGCATCATCTTCCAGTCGATGAACTCTACCGTCAACATGAATCTCAGTACCATCTTCCATCTCCGGGGAATCAACTTCACGGTCAGCTCAGCATGTGCCAGCGGAAGCCATTCCATCGGTTTGGGATATATGATGATCAAACAGGGCTTGCAGGAGATGGTGCTCTGTGGCGGTGCGCAGGAAACCAATTATTACTCTATGGCTTCCTTTGATGCACTCAGCGCCTTCTCTATCCGCATGGACGAACCTGCCAAGGCAAGCCGTCCTTTCGACCGAGACCGCGATGGACTCATTCCAAGCGGTGGAGCTGCCTCTCTGGTACTGGAGGATTACGAGCACGCCAAAGCCCGAGGTGCCAACATTCTTGCGGAAGTGGTGGGATATGGTTTCTCCAGCAATGGTGGAGGCATCAGTCAGCCATCAGACGAGGGAAGTGTCGTTGCCATGAGCCGTGCACTGAAATCAGCCAACGTGACAGAAGAGGATATTGACTACATCAACGCTCATGCCACCAGCACACGACAGGGCGATATGTATGAAGCAATTGCCCTCGACAGAATGTTCAACGGCAAGCATGCGCTGATTTCTTCTACCAAGGGAATGACCGGGCACGAATGCTGGATGGCGGGAGCTTCGGAGATCGTTTACAGTACGCTGATGATGCAGAACCATTTCGTGGCTCCTAACGTGAATTTTGAAAATCCAGACGAATATTCCGAAAAACTCAATATTGCGACAAAGACGGTAGATACGGAAATCAATACCGTACTGAGCAACAGTTTCGGTTTCGGAGGAACCAACTCGGCTCTGGTCATCAGAAAATTCAAGGAATAACTATTTCTGAAAAGAAAAAATAAGCAATCATTATGAATCTATTCAAGTCAGAAAGCGACCGCTATTCTCAGGAGCAGTTATCTGCCCGTGAAGCTCAGCGACAAGCAGAATTCATCGCATGGGGCCCCGTCATCTTCCAGGTTTCCAGACTCATGCTGAAATGGGGTATTCTGGAGGAAATAAGAAACAGTCATGACGGACTGACCCTGGAAGAACTGGAAGGGAAAAACCGCCTCTCCCAGTATGCGCTCAAGATTTTGCTGGAAGCTTCGCTTAGTGCCGGTATCATACTGATAGACAAGGATTCAGACCGCTATACGATTTCGAAGACGGGGTGGTTTCTGCTCACGGATGCTGCTACCCGGGTAAATATCGACTTCAATCATGATGTGAATTACCAAGGATTGTTTTATCTGGATGAAGCCTTGGAGACCGGGAAACCTGCCGGGCTGAAGACTTTAGGCAACTGGCCTACCATCTACGAGGGATTATCTCAGCTTTCTCCGCAGGTACTGGAGAGCTGGCTCAATTTTGATCATTTCTATAGTGACCATTCTTTCGACAAGGCGCTGGAAATCGTTTTCTCCAAAGATACGAAACATCTGATGGATGTGGGTGGAAATACAGGGGAATTTGCGCTTCGTTGTGTGGATGGCAACCCACAGGTAAATGTCACCATCGTTGATCTGCCCGGACAGATAGGTATGATGAAGAAGAATATTGAGGGCAAAAGGGGAGCTGACAGAATCCATGGTTTTCCTACGGACATTCTGAAAACAGAAAACCAGTTCCCTACCCTGAAAGAGATGGCTCCGGCAGAACAGGGCGACAACTGGGATGCGATCTGGATGAGCCAGTTCTTAGACTGCTTTTCGGAGGAAGAAATATACAGCATTCTGTCAAAAGTGAGCCAAGTGATGTCGGAGGATACTACCTTATACATCATGGAGACTTTCTGGGACCGGCAGAAATACGAGACTGCATCGCTCTGCCTGACCATGACAAGTGTCTATTTCACGGTCATGGCGAATGGAAACAGTAAGATGTATCATTCCGACGACATGATCAGACAGATAGAACGTGCCGGACTCAAGGTAGTAGCCATCCACGACGGAATAGGCCACGGCCATTCGATACTGGAAGTAAAAACAAGAAAGTAAACATTCATATAAAATTTGAACTATCACATGGAAAGAAAAGAAATAGAAGAAAAAGTAAGAAACTTCCTCATTGAGGATTTGGAGATTGATGAAGATAAGATTGCTCCTGAAGCCAAATTGAAGGATGACCTGGGCATAGACAGCCTCGACTTCGTGGATATTGTGGTAATCGTGGAGAAGAACTTCGGATTCAAAATCAAGCCGGAAGAAATGCAAGGGGTTACTACCCTCACCCAGTTCTGTGATTATATCGAGAGTAAAGTGGGATAAAAGGGGAAGTGAAGAAGAATACGACTTTCGGTAATGCCTGGATGCATCGCCAACTCATCAACATGCTCAGGTTCGTGGACGAGCGTTTCATCTATGTTTTCGCATGGACGATGATCATGCCCGTCTGTTTACTGCTAAATACCAACCACAGCCGCAGCCATGCCTATCGGTTTTTCCGAAACCGTATCGGGCTGGGCAGATGGAGTTCTGCATGGCACACTTACCTCAACCATTGCCTGTTTGCCACGGTTGTGATAGACCGCTTTGCCATGTTTGCCGGTAAAAGGTTTGATATTGAACAGGAGGGTGCCGAATTTCTGAGGAAGCTGGCTTTTCAGGACGATGGGTTTCTGATGTTCAGTTCCCACATCGGCTGTTATGAGGTGGCTGGCTATTCTCTGACTCCGCCAGGGAAACGCTACAACGCACTTGTGTATGGAGGCGAAAAAGACAGGATTATGGAAGGAAGACAGGAACAGTTTTCGGAACACAATATCGCGATGATTCCTGTAAAAGAGGACATGAGCCATCTGTTCAAAATCAACGAAGCGCTGGTCAATCAGGAGATTGTCAGTATGCCTGCCGACCGGGTGATGGGTTCCTCGAAAACCATCCCAACGGAGTTTTTAGGCAAAACGGCTCATTTTCCATCGGGTCCATTCGCTGTTGCTACGATGCGCAACTTAGCAGTTTTAGCCATCAACGTGATTCGCATTTCCAGAAAGAAGTACAAGATCTTTGTGGCTCCCCTCGCCTATGACAAGCAGGCGCCCCGGAAGCTAAAGATGGAGCAACTTGCCAAGAAATATGCAGAAGAGCTGGAATGTCTTGTACGACAATATCCAGACCAATGGTACAACTTTTACGATTTTTGGGCAGACAAAAATGCCGAACCATCCATCGCATGATGTAATCAAGATAAAGACATGAATTCAGATATAGATAATCCGGCAGGACTGGAACTCAGCCAAATAGATATACACGAGCTTCTGCCACAACAAGAGCCGTTTGTCATGATAGACCGTCTCGTCTATTGCGATAAAACCGTCACGCTTGCAGAGACAGAAATCAGGAACGACCATATCTTTGTTGAGAATGGGCACCTTACTGCCTCTGGCCTGATAGAGAATATTGCACAGACTTGCGCAGCACGGATTGGATATTACAACTATATTCATAAGAAAGAAATCCAGATTGGTTTTATCGGGGCCATACGCAATATGGACATTCTACAGCTTCCACCTGTGGGGGAAATCCTCACCACCCGTGTAGAAGTGAAAGAAGAAGTCTTCGGAATGACCTTAGCTGAGGCAACCGTTTCCTGGAGAAATCAGGTTTACGTAACGACTGAAATGAAAATTGCCGTTAAAGAGTAAAATGAAATAAAGATGAAAGAACTGAAAGAATCCAAAGAATTTGAAATACGCTTCAGCGAAGTCGATTCGATGAACGTAGTTTGGCATGGTTCCTACCCGCTCTATTTCGAGGATGCCCGCGAGGCTTTCGGCAAGAAATACGGGTTAGAGTACATGAGTTTCTTCAATCATGGCTATTTTGCTCCTATCGTAGAACTCAGTTTTCACTATAAGAAACCTATCAGATATGGAATGCGTCCACGCATCGACATCATCTATCGCCCTACTGAAGCAGCAAAGATTGTGTTCGATTACGAAATCCACGATCAGGAAGACAATTCTCTTATCGCAACAGGTCATTCCGTACAGGTTTTCATGGATTTGAATTACCAGCTCGTTTGGGATAATCCACCTTTCTATCAAGAATGGAAAGAGAAACAATTGGCAAATGAGAAATGACAAATGAGAAATGAGAAATGACAAATGAGGTTGAATCATGGCTTACATTATAGCAGATAATATTATTTCTCCATTAGGGGAAACATCTGAGGAAAATTACCTGTCAGTAAAAACTGGCAGGTCGGGCATCCGTGCTTATGAGCCTGGAACATGCAATATTCCAGAAGGATTCTACGCCTCTCTGCTATTCGAAGACTTCGAGACTTTGGCCCTAAGATCTGCACAAAAAGCCATTGCTAATGCGCAAAAGGATATTGGGAATGCGCAAAAGACCATGGGGAATGCGCAACTTGAACTGAAAGGAAAGCGCACAGCTTTTATTCTCAGTTCTACGAAAGGAAATATTGAGGAAAATATTTCCTTGGCAGATTCTGCGCAAAGAATAGCTAACCTGTTGGGAATAGACTCCAAACCTATTGTCGTTTGTAATGCTTGTATTTCCGGACTATCTGCCTTGATTTTGGGCAACAGACTGATAGATTCAGGCCTGTATGATGCTGCCATCGTATGTGGTTGCGATACGCCCCGGCAATTCATCCTGTCCGGTTTCCAATCCTTGAAAGCGCTTTCCCCTGAGCCTTGTCGCCCATTTGACATGGAACGGATGGGACTCAATTTAGGCGAAGCTGCTGCTACCCTTATTCTGAGCAAAAATCCTATCCAGGGAAATTCCTGGCGAATGGGGGATGGTTTCATCAGAAATGACGCTTTCCATATCAGCACCCCATCCAAAACTGCAGACGGCCTGTATCTCTCCCTCCAAAGAACTTTGGAATCCTATACCAAAGAGATTTCATCCGCTTGCGAACAGATAGACATGAAAGCGCATTTGGCTTTCATCAATGCTCATGGTACTGCCACGCTTTTCAATGACCAGATGGAATCTGTTGCCATCGGCAGAGCAGGACTGTCAGATCTGCCCGCCAATGCCTACAAAAGTTTCTGGGGACATACGATGGGAACTGCCGGCATTCTCGAAACCATCATCAGCATGAAAGCGATTGATGATAATACGATTTTGGGAACCAGAGGTTTTTCTGAACTGGGAGTTTCTGGGAAAATGAATATCTGTGCTGAAAACCGCCCAACTGACAAGAAAGGCTTCATCAAGATGTTGTCTGGATTCGGAGGTTGTAATGCTACAATATGGGCAGCTAAAAGTCCAGAAAGAGAAAATATCGCTTTATCGCAGAAAGAACAACAGAAACGTGAATTCACGACCACTCACACGATAAGGATTACGCCCGAAGAGGTGATATTGGACCAACGGAAACTTTGGGAAGGAAATCAAAATGCGAATGAGAAACTGGATGAACAGGAAGGAGCCGGACATCACTCTCTCCTAACATCTCTCTACAAACAGATGATAGGTAACTATCCGAAATTCTACAAAATGGATGGACTCAGCCGCCTGGGATTTGTGGCCTCAGAAATCCTGTTGAATGCAGAAAAGGGAGAAACGGACGTAGAAAGGAGAGAAGAGGAAGGGGAAAGGCTACTGGAGGAAAGGGCAATCATCTTTTTCAACCATTCCTCTTCCATCGCCTCTGACAGGAACTATAAGGAATCCATAAAGGATAAAGACAATTATTTCCCAAGTCCATCCATCTTCGTCTATACGTTGCCTAACATCGTAACGGGCGAGATTGCCATCAGGAATCACTTTCAGGGTGAAACCTCCTTCTTCATCCTGCCCGATAAAGACGAAAAGATGATGGAGGAAATCCTGCAGGCTTCCTGTCGGGACGCTCAAAACAAGAGCTTCCTGACGGGTTGGATTGATTATGAAGACGAAAGGCATTTCGAAGCGGATCTGAAGATCAAGAAAATGAGAAATTACAAATGAGAAATGAGAAATTACAAATGAGAAATAAAATATTAAAATCATATAAATAAAATCGTATGGAAGAATTGATTAAAGAACTCAAGGAGGAAATCATAGAGGCATTAAACCTCGAGGAAATGACTCCTGAAGATATTGATGAGAACGATGCGCTCTTTGGAGACGGACTGGGACTGGACTCGATTGATGCGCTGGAACTCATCGTCTTGCTGGATAAAAAATATGGAATCAAGTTGGCTAACCCTGCTGAAGGTAAGGCTATTTTCAAAAGTATTGCCACGATTGCAGACTATGTGAGCAAGAACAGAAAGAAATGAATATTGCTATCACAGGCGAAGGCATTATTTCTGCCATCGGCACCAATAAAGAGGAAGTGTTGCAGTCTCTGCTCGCCCATAAGTCGGGAATCAAAGAGATGCAATTTCTACAGTCGGTTCATCACGAACTGCCTGTAGGAGAGGTCGCTTTGTCTAATGAGCAAATGAAAAAACGGCTCGGCATTCCAGAAAAACAACTGATGAGCCGCACAGAACTCATGGGAATCCTTGCCATCCGGCAAGCCCTGGAGGATGCTGGAATCGACCTTTCTTCTGTCTCTGCTTCCAACAAGAAGATCGTCCTCGTTTCGGGAACGACGGTTGGCGGAATGGACCTTACCGAACAGAGTTTCAAACCTCTCTACGAGCAATTTCAGTCACAGCAGGAAACAAAGGTGGAAGAACTGGCTTTTCTCAACCACCACGATGGAGGCAACTGCACACAGAAGATTGCTGATTATTTCAGAAATGAATCGGCAACAGGACAAAGTGGATTTGATGAATTGACCACCATCTCTACAGCCTGTTCTTCTGCCGCCAACGCCATCATGTTGGGAGCCAAACTATTAGAAACCGGTGAAGCAGACATCGTTGTTGCCGGAGGTTCGGAAGCACTTTCCCGCTTCCATCTCAACGGTTTCAATTCCCTGATGATTCTCGACAAGAAGCGCTGCCGCCCGTTTGATGCAACCCGCGCAGGACTGAACTTGGGAGAAGGCGCTGCATTCGTTGTCTTGGAATCAGAATCTGCAGCCCGCCATCAGGGGAAAACGCCCCATGCTTACCTTACCGGTTATGGCAATGCCTGCGATGCATACCACCAGACTGCTTCGTCAGAGAATGGAGAAGGAGCTTTCCTGGCGATGAAAGAAGCCTTGAATATGGCACACATAAAACCAGAGGACATCCAATATGTAAATGCACATGGTACAGGAACTCCCAATAATGACCAGAGTGAATCCGAATCTCTCAAACGGTTATTTGGCAAAAAGAGGCCTTGGATTTCAAGTACAAAATCATTTACCGGACATACTACCAGCGCCTCGGGAAGCATAGAGGCAATTATCTGTCTGCTTGCCATGCAGCATCATTTCATCCCAGCCAATCTCGGTTGGGAAAAACAGATGGAAAACGGTATTATTCCTTGCACAGGCATCGAAAACGTAAGGCTGGAAAATGTACTCTGCAATTCCTTTGGATTTGGCGGAAATGACAGTTCGCTCGTTTTTTCTACTCATCCGACAGAAGAGGAAACGCTACAGACTGAAGGGGAGCCTCAGCAGACTGCCAGCAACATCCGTATTCTTTCAACTGTAGAGATTAACTCAGAAGAGGATTTGTCCGACATCCGCAAATATGTAAAACCGATGGAAGCCAGGAGAATGGGCAAGATCATGAAAAGTTCATTACTCTCCTCTTTAGAGGCTTTGGAAAAAGCAGGAATAGCCACCCCGGATGCCATCATCACGGGCACAACTTATGGATGTTTAGAAAATAGTGAGAAATTGCTTGTCCAACTGAAAGAAGAAGGGGAAGAAATGCTCAAACCTACTTATTTCATGCAGAGTACCCACAACACCATAGGCAGCAATATTGCTATCAAGACCCATTGTCATGGTTACAACATCACCTATACGCAGGGCGAAGATTCTCTTGACTGGGCCATCCGTGATGCGAAAATGCTATTAGCAAGTGGAAAAGCAAAAACGGTTTTGGTGGGCTGCCATGATGAAAGCACCCCGCTATTAAACCAGTTAAGAACACAGAGTGGAGAAAAAGCCTTGCCTTCCATCCATTCTATAGCGATGGTATTATCATGTGGCGAGTAATATTTCTGGCTATCACGCAGAGCATGCTTTTAGCGGCAGGACAGGTATGTCTGAAGTTTGCCCTACAGAAAATGCATCCCTTCGGTTGGACAAGAGATTTCTGGCTAAGTCTCCTGCTCAACTGGCAGTTTGCCTGCTGTGGACTTTTCTTCGGCGCAGCCTCTCTCCTATGGATGTATATTGTAAAACATTTCCCGCTCAGCGTTGCTTACCCGATGGTGAGCATCACATACATCTTCGGAATGTTGGCAGCCATTCTGTTCTTTCATGAACAAGTATCTGCCTGGAAATGGTTAGGTATTGGGTTCATCATGATAGGTTGTTGCCTCATCGCAAAATGATGCCTCATCAGTATAGGTTCATCGCAAAATAGATTAAACGAATAATAGATAATCAAGATGAAAAAGTTATTGTTTTTAATCATGTTTATCAGCTTATGCCTTTCTTCCATCTCTGCCCAGCAGAAGGTGAACGAGGCACAAGTCAGGCAGCAGATAGGCGCTGTTGCTTCCCGCATGAAGTCGATGCAATGCGATTTCGTACAGACCAAGCATCTCAGAATGCTGAATGAGAAAATGGTTTCGCGGGGCAAGATGTATTACCAGCAGAGCAACAGACTCAGATGGGAATACACCTCTCCTTATACTTATACATTTGTCATCAACGGATCCAAAGTTCTCATCCGGCAAAATAAGCGGAGCGATGTGATCAACGTGAACCAAAGCAAGATGTTCAAGGAAATAGCCCGCATCATGATGAACAGCGTTGTGGGAAATTGCCTCAACGACAAGAGGGATTTCAAAGTCTCACTTACCGGTTCTTCTTCCGAATACATCGCCACGCTCTATCCTCAACAGAAACAGATGAAAATGCTGTTTCAAAAGATCATTCTCCACTTTCATAAAACGAAATCTGTGGTTACTCAGGTGGAACTCATAGAGAAAAAGGGAGACAGAACGATTATTGAACTGAAAAATATCAAGACCAATGGTGCCATCAATACGAAAGTTTTTCAAGTCAATTAGTCTTTGGGGGCTCTTGCCTAAGAGTCTTTGTGGTCTCTTGCCTATGGGTCTTTTGGGACTGTTCTTTCTATGCTCCGTCCTACCCATTTCAGCCCAAGACCTCGCAGACCAGCATCCTTTACCCGACAGTATCGGGAGCAAGATGAAATATAATGCGTCGATTGAGATGAAGAAAGGTTATCTGACCGGGATTTGCATCCTGATAAGAGATAAGGACGGCTACAAGGGAAGCATTTTCAATGAATTTGGAATCTCTGTTCTCGACTTTACCTACCAGCCGGTCACAGGAAAAGTGAAACTGGAAAATGTCATCCAGTTGCTTGACAAATGGTACATCAAGCGCCTGCTCAAGCAAGATCTCTCCCAGGTTATCAAAAACCTTCAAAAAGGCATTTCCATATACGATAATAAAAAATACAAAATCCATTATCAATTCACAGAACTGGAAGAAACGATGGAGGAAAAGGAAATGAGAAATGAGAAATTAGAAATGACAAATTAGAAATGACAAATGGAGGAAAAGGAAATGGAGGAAAAGGAAATGACAAATGAGAAATTAGAAATGACAAATGGAGGAAAAAGAGGAATTGGAGGAAAAAGTGGATAAAAAACAAAAATAAACAGGACGATGCAACTGAAAAATCATCTTTATACAATTGTCGAAGCAGACAAACAGGGAAACTTGCAGCAGAAGGAAGCAGCAGGCTTGCAGCAAAAGGAAGCAGCAGGCTTACAGCAGAAGGATACAGCAGGCTTGCAGCAGAAATGCCAAGAAGTTCTTTCGAGCAGAAGCAATACTTCCTTTCGTCTTCGCCTCAACCCTGAGCATTTCATCTATCAGGCTCATTTCCCTGGCGAACCTGTTACGCCGGGAGTCTGCATTCTACAAATCGGAAAGGAATTGTTAGCAGAACTTCTCCAGGAATCTTTGGAGATTACCCACGTCAAAAACGTGAAATTCCTCTCTGTTATTTCTCCTCTTAAAGAAAAGGAAATCTCTTATACCTTCAAGAAAATTGAAACTTCAGAAGATTCCCAGGAGGTTAAAGCACAAATCATCGTTGCTTCCGATGAAGAGACAAAAGCAAAGATCTCTTTCACGTGCAGAAACAAATGAGAAATGACAAATGACAAATGAGAAATGAGAAATGAGAAATGAGAAATGACAAATGAGAAATGAGGAATGACAAATGAGAAATGAGAAAAGACTTTTAAGAGCAAGAGGAATCTGCGTGATTATCCCTACTTTCAATAATGAGAAAACCATTGGGGAAATAGTGAAGGAGACGCTCTGCTTTTGTGATGATGTCATTGTCGTCAATGATGGCTGTACAGACCGTACTGCTCAGATCATTGGGGAGATTGACAACATTACCGTTGTCGCTTATTCTCAAAACCGAGGTAAGGGCTACGCTCTCCAGCAAGGTTTCAGAAAAGCCTTGTCCATGGGATTTGCCTACGCCATTACTTTAGATGCGGATGGTCAGCATAAACCTGAAGATATTCCGCTCTTTCTGAAAGCCAATCAGGAACATCCGGGAGCTCTCATCATTGGAGCAAGACCTCTCCAAGGTGTTGAACGTTCCAAGGGAAGTGACTTTGCCAATCAATTCTCCAACTTCTGGTTCTTCGTACAAACAGGCAAACGATTGGAAGATACCCAGACCGGTTATCGCCTCTACCCTCTGCACAAGCTCCACGGCTTATCCCTGCTCACCAACAGATACGAAGCCGAATTGGAACTCTTGGTTTTCGCCTCCTGGCACGGAACAGAGATTGTTTCCATCCCTATCCAGGTATATTATCCGCCACGCAAAGAACGGATAAGTCATTTCCGACCAGGCATGGATTTCGCTCGCATCAGCCTCCTCAACACCCTATTGTGTGTGTTGGCAATTATCTATGGTCTGCCTTGCCGTCTTTACCGCAAGATGGCAACATTTCTGAGAACGGCTTATTCTCTGTTGTTCTTCCTCTTCTTTATGATGGTCATCATCACGCCCTTAGCCTGGCTCTACATCAAAATCGGAAGGATGACCGAAAAGAAACAGGTTCGGCTCCATGAACTGATCTATCATGCAGCCAGATTTGTGATGATTCATCACGGCATTCCCGGCACCAAATTCATCAGAAAAATAGGCGGTATGATCATCAAGGGAAAAGAACCGGTAAGATTCGATTTTGATAAGCCCCGCATCATCATCTG
>OQVL01001827.1_pt1 | contig 12922 bp, 9 predicted proteins | sample 1691501 | NCBI WGS metagenome assembly OQVL01 (sample SAMN03418253, study PRJEB22391) | human gut metagenome | biome: human-gut; feature: organic feature; material: feces | host: Homo sapiens | place: Tanzania | collected 2013-01
AGTATAAAATAATTGTGATAATACAGAGTGGATATTTTTCTGCTCTCAAGAAAGAGGAACTGCTGCGGGTGGAATTCTGGGGAGATTCGGTGGAATCGCTGACCCGCTGTGATCCGGTATCGGGCAGGGTGCGGTCCCGTCCGGATTCGGTGATGATTTTCCCTCCGCGTCATTTTGTGCTGCCGCAGGAACGGATCAATGCGGCGACGGAGAACATTCTCAAGGAAATGAAAGAGCGGGTTGCCTGGTTTGAATCGCAGGGCAAACTGGTCGAGGCGCAGCGTCTGTATCAGCGGGTCAATTACGATGTGGAAATGATGCGCGAAATCGGCTATTGTTCCGGCATTGAGAATTATTCGCGGCATCTGGGCGGACGCGCTCCGGGTTCGCGGCCGTTCTGTCTGCTGGACTTTTTCCCGAAGGATTACATCACGATCATAGATGAATCCCATCCGCGTTCCGGCGCCAGATCATTGCGGTCAAACTGCACTTCCACCAGACGTTTCAGCAGTTCATTGCGCCCGATCTCCTGTCCGATGGACAGCGGAATGCACATGCATTCATAGTCTTCGCGCGCAGTCAAACCGTATATGCACGACACACTGGCAACCGCCAGCACATCGCGGCGTTCCAGCAGGGATGCCGTTGCGGAAAGACGCATACGTTCGATATTCTCATTGATGCTGGCATCTTTGGCAATATAGGTATCGGTCTGCGGGATATACGATTCCGGCAGATAATAATCATAGTAGCTGATGAAATATTCCACGGCGTTGTCCGGCAGGAAAGATTTCAGTTCACTGTAAAGCTGTGCCGCCAGAGTTTTGTTGTGGGACAGCATCAGAGCGGGACGGTTCACCTGCGCCAGTACATTTGCGAGAGTAAACGTCTTGCCTGATCCTGTGACGCCCAGCAAGGTCTGATATTTTTTTCCTTCCTTGAGGCCCCGGACCAGTTCCGCAATAGCTTTGGGCTGATCGCCCGCCGGCTGATATTCTGATTTCAGAGCAAACATAGTTTCAGTTTTCCATTATCTGTAATTCTGCGCATTACTATAGCATCATTCCGCCGCTTTTCAACTTCATGAAATATTTGCGGCGGAAAATGCGGAAATCAAAAGAAAAAAAACTTGAAAAAAACAGTTTCTCATTATAATTTGAAAACAACAGATAAAATCAGCTGCAAGGAAACGGTAATGAAAAAAATTACGCAGGAAGAAGTCGCACGGCAATTAGGGTTGAGCCGGTCAACCATCGTACGCTGTCTGCGGAATGACCCCGCGGTCAAACAGAAAACCAGGCAGCGCGTCGTCCGCTTCCTCAACAGCAACGGTTTCAGCCGGCAGAATCTCAATATGCAGAACACCATTCTGGTCGGCTCCCGCGGCGAAAACGTTTTTCAGTCCAACCTTGTCCGGCATCTGGAAAACTGTCTCCGCATCCGGCAGATGCATCTGATACAGGCGGACATTGAAAAAGATCCGGCGCATTTCATGGAACTGGCAAGACGCGCCGACACCCTGGTGTTCGGGTCTCTGTACGACCCGCGGATTATGCAGAAAGCTCTGGATGTCAATCCGGATCTTTACTCCATCAACGTTCTTTCCGACGGCACCCGCGCCACCAATATTTCCATCGAAACGGACAACCATGTCGGCGGCGAACTTGCCGCACATTATCTCATGGACATGGGACACCGGGATATTCTGATTGTTACCGTGCAGAATGCGCCCGCTCTGGCGGCACGGCAGAAAAGTTTTGAAATTGAATTCCGGCATTTCTGTCCGGACTCCCGCGTGGACATATTCGGAATCAATGCACCCGCCCCGGCCTGGCAGGATCAGCTGTATGATTTTCTGCAGAACCGCGAAACCATCCCGACAGCCGTTTTCTGTACCGGACACACTTTGCAGGACAGCACAGTTGACGTGCTGAAAAAACTGGGGCTGCAGGTCCCGGCGGATGTCAGTATTTTATCCCACGACCGCCCGGAAGATTTTCTGACGGACATCAAGTATCCCTGCGACCACATCTACTATGAGATGTCGGAAATCTTCCAGATCATGGAATATTTTGTGGTCAACCGTCCGCTGCTCCCGACTGGAAGTCATTGGACCGTCGCTCCGGAACTGTATATCCGGCAGGAAGGCACAGTGCGGAAAATCAGCTTGTCCGACCGGCGGCGGAACCGCAGATGACTGTCCTTCAGGGAAGAACCGGCAGCAGCAGTTCCGCGGGATGTTCCGCATCATGATATACCGTAACCGCGGCACAGCGCAGCTCCGGATCCGTGGTATATTCATTACCGGTGTTGGGATTGCGTCCGCACGTGGGGAAATCCTGCCCGCATAACTCAATCCGCAAAGCATGTCCCGGCAGAAACGCCGCGGCAATATCATTCAGCACCACTTCAAATTCCGTGATTCCGTTCGGAACCAGCAGTTCCGGTTTTTCGGTTCCGTTCCGGTAGCGGGCGCGCAGAACACCGCGGGTCAGCCACAACGCTCTGCCGTCCGGCGTTACATCCAGCAGATGAACCACAAAATCCGTATCGGGTGCAGACACCGCCGCGTGAAAACGCAGGCGCACCGGACCGGTTACAGCCAGCGTTTTTTTCCGGACCGGCATCGTATATACCAGTACATCGGATCGTGTTTCCTCTTCGCGACGGTCGTAACAGCCCAGTGAATCATGTGCGCCGCGGTTCGACAGCACCGGATGTGCCGGATCACTGACAAAACAGTCCGGAGTTTCCACTCCCGGCACAGACTCTGTAATCGAGCCGTCTCCGGAAGCGGTATTGGCATTGCCGCCGGAGTGCAGATACCAGCGCTGTTCCTGAGTTCCGGCGGGCGGCCAGCATTCACTGTCGCGCCAGCGGTTTTCCCCGATCATGAAGTAATGCACGGCACTTTTCCCCGGCAGAGGGTCGCGATCCGGATGACGCAGCAGACCGTACATGAACCGGACCTCCCAGCGGATCACCTGGGAACGATCATTGCGGACGCCGAACAGTTCCGGATTCAGCAGCCCGCCGTGTCCCCATGGACCGATGACCAGCCGGGAGAAATTCCGTGCTTTTTCCGTGGCTGCCTGACTCTGCATACGCTGGAAACTTTCGATGGTGTCCGGCAGGAATCCGTCAAACCAGCCGCCGGAAATCAGAGCGGGGACTTTCATCCGGGAAAAATGTGTCTGATGCGCAGTCAGTTGATGATGTGGAGCATCCGCGCAGCGCAGAAAATGACGGAACGCGGGAACATCCGGATATGCGGCGGCATGGTCGCAGTCAATGACCGGCGTATGCCAGACTGTTTTCATGGCATTGTAGTCCGGCACTCCGGCATACCCGTATCTGCGGCGGTGATACATGGAAAGCATCCAGTTGACCGCGAAGCTCAGCTGCACTCCGCCGCCCCGCACCGCGGCTCCGACACAACCGGTCAGCGGAGCCACGTTGGGAGTCAGCGCGACCAGTCCCTCATATCCGGAACGGGCTGCCGCCCACTGGACCCAGCCGGGATAACTGCCGCCGGTCATGGCGCAGCGTCCATTGTAGAAATCCTGTTTTTCCAGGTAAGCGAACGTGTCTTCCGCGTCCCGGAATTCGAGTTCGGTATCGGCGGGATCCCATTCGCCTTCACTCCATGCCGTTCCGCGGCAGGATTGGATCATGACAATCTGCTGATGCTGCAATGCCTCCGCAACGGGCAGCTGAAACCAGGTGGTCCGGCAGTACGGGGTGCGGATCAGCACGACGCCCGTGCGTTCCGGACGTTTCAGCGGGAAATAAATCACGGCATGAAGCCGGACGCCGTCGCGCATCGGGATCATCCGGCTGCTCATGTCGCATTCCACATCAAACGGAACGGCAAGATCCGTTACATTGTAAACATCTTTTTTGTCCATAGAATCCATGTCCTTGAAGTTTCTGCATATTTCTGTGTAAAAGTACCACCGCACCGCAGAATTTTCAAGAAAGCGTGAATTATTTTTTCACAGAAATCAGCCGTTCGTATTCACATGCCAGCGGATAACGCACCGGTTCGTCCTCCTCAACCGGAATGAAACGGAGTGCGCCGTCCACAAAACAGTTGTCGGAATGATCGTCGTTCACCATGGAAACCTCGCCGATCATGCTGGAACCGGAACCGGGTTCTCCATAAAATTTATGACAATGAATATGTTCCATGGTACAGCTTTCACCGGGGGAAAGAATCAGTTTGTCTCCGGAATCGAGTTCGCGGCGTATTCCGTTGACACTGATAGTAAAGCGTCCGCCGCAAATCCGGTTTGCCGCCGGATCGGCGCGGAAAAGTTCGATGACCAGATTTCCGCCGCCGCGGTTGATGATGTCCTCGCATTTGTACCAGTGAAAATGACGCGGTGTTACCTGATTTTCCCGGACCATCATAATTTTTTCGGCATAAGGTTTCGGGTATTCCGGCGAACCGGCCTTGCCGTTGCGCAAAGTGTAGAGCAGCAGTCCGGACTGCAGAAAATCCGCATTGCCGAAACTGGTTGCATCCCAGCCCAGCTGCAAATCAAAAATTTCCTGACATCCCGCGGCGTGCTCCTGCCAGTCCGCCACGGAAAAACGGGCATAAGGCGGCAGTTTGAATCCCAGTCCATCCCAGAATTCCATGGCTTCTTCTATATAATGGTTGATTTCCGAACGTTTCATAGTATCTGTACATCCTCAATGAATTATTATGGTTTTTCCAGGAACTTCCTGCGCCTGAAATCCGTCACAGTTCACCCGGAATCCCGTCCGGGAAACATCCGCCGAAAGCGTTTTGCCGGCAAGACGCAGGTTCTTCAGATGAAGTTCCGGCACTTCCGGCGGCAGATACGGCGAAACGGATATCGAAAAATCTTCACCGGTTTCAATGCCGAACAGGGAAAAAATAACCGTCTGCGCCAAAGCGGAACCCTGTATATCATTCTGCAGCGGAGTATCCCGGCGGTATTCCATGCGGTCGGCGGTATGACTGTCTCCCCAGTAAGGCAAGGCGTCCGCCAGCCAGAAAAGACGCCGGAAAATGTTCCATGCCAGCTCTTTCTGTCCATCCCGGAAAAGCCGGTCAACCACGGCGGGAGTGAACGAGATGCAGGCGCCGGGGCCGCCGTTGTCAATATCCGCCGGATCATAGGCAGGGTCGTCGATGGACAGCGAATGCATTCCGAATCTGCCGAGGAACTTCTGTTCATTCAGTTGGGAATACAACGCCTTCTTCGTGCGTTCGGTAAGAGCCCAGTCATTCCATCCCAGCGCCTTGAACATCTGAATGGTGTAACGAAGATACGGTTTCCCTTCCATATCCAGAGCGCGGAACCATTGCGCCGAATCATCAAACAGTTCCTGCTCAATCCGTTTTTTCAACGCTTCGGCGCGGGCAATGAAACTGCAGGGCGGCTGAACGCCGGCAAGACGGCAGAGCTGATCCGCCAGATGATAATTCACACAGCGGCGCAGATTCAGATCCGGCACCGTGCCGTCGTAACGGAGTTTGCCGCGCAGTTCCAGGTGATGATTGCCGTCGCCGTAATTCACCAGCACTGCCGGCTGGGAAAGATCGTCATGCATCAGAGCCTGTTCAATCATGTGGTCAATGATGCGGCGTCCCTGAAATTTTTCATGCAGAAAACCGCGGTCGCCGGTCTGCAGAACATATGCATGAGTCAGCAGCAGAATCTTTTCCTGATTGATCGGGTAATACGGTCCGAACGCCGAACCGTCGTCCGGGAAAAAGGCGAAACATTTCGTCAGATCCAAACCGAGGAAAACCTTGATGTTCTCCCGTGCAGACTCCGGATTCAGCAGACTCCACAGACGATACGGTTCGCCGTAGTTCCAGAGATAATTGCAGCAGCATCCGCCGTTGACGCCGCCGGTGGCATAGTAGGGATGCAGTTTCCATTCCGGCACATTCCATTCATTGAGCAGCAGATGCAGCACCGAACGGTCGTAAAGACGCTGAAGCGGCGCGCAGTCTGTGGAGAATTCCGGCAGACACTGTTCCAGATGTCGTACCCGGTCCGCCCAGTCTTTGCGTGACGCCGCCAGAGTCCGGTACGGATCATCCAGAGCAGAATCCGTGAGCCGGTTGGCGCGATCCCGTTCATCCAGGGCAATGGCGGTATGGAAAACCAGCTCTTCTCCGGGAGCCAGCGAATGCACCTCCGCATTGAAAATTCCGGGAGCGGCAGGGTGCAGCATCAGTGAAGAACGCACCGCTATACGGTCCGTTTCATGGTCGATGACAATCCGTTCCTGATCCCAGTGGACCGGAAGCCATTTTGCGCCCGTCGGACGCCCGAACTCCCAGTGATTCTGCCGGGCATTGCCGCCGAAAACTTCATACTGAACGGAAAGTTCCCGCCGTTCGGCGGCAGTGTTCCGGATCCGGAATTCCAGGAGAGCACCGCGCTGACCGGCAATCAGGGCGAGCGTGCTGGAATACCGGAACGAATCGAAATTTCCGCTGCGTTCCACTTCCGTCGGCTGCCAGTAACATTTCTGCGCCGGCAGGCGGCGTCCGTTGAACCGGATGTCCAGCCGGAAAGTATCGCTGAAAAGCGGCGGGGCGAACAATCCCCGAACCGCGGCGGCGTCGTGATATGCTCCGTTGAGTGTGATATGTCCGTTGATGATTCCGAGATCGCACTCGTCCATCAGACTTTTCCGGATATCCATTCCGAATCGTTTTCGCAAAGAACTCATGATACTTTCTTCACTCTCATTTGAAAATCTCTTACTGTGCGTTCGCCGCCAGAAAGTTTTCTTTCAGACGGTACACTTCAAACAAACCGATCGTCAGTTTGTCTTCCGGCTGCATCCAGGCTCCGTAAAGACGCACGAACATCCTGTTCATTTCCTGCGGGACCAGCACTGTCAGTTCAGCGGTGCGCCAGCCGTCTGCGTCCGGTTCGCCGAACCGGCAGCTCGAACTTTCCCGATACCAGCAGAAACGCTTATTGCTGTCACAGAACTGCACCATCACGGCATACTGCCCGGAAACCACTTTGTCAAAACGGGCTTTCACCCGGATGTAGTACATCTGATCCGGCGCGACTGCATGTTCCTGCGTGAAAGTCAATGTGGAACTGCAACCGGCAATCGAAACCGCGTTTCCTCCGCCGATCCCGCCGCCCGGCACCTTCACACAAGTTCCTTTGTCCTTGGCGTCCGACAGCCAGAAATCATAACCGCGCGGGCGGTTCGGCTTGACGAAATCTCCGGAGAAATCAGGATTTTCCGAGCGCAGCCGGGCGCTCTTTTCCGCCACCAGCCGGCGGGCGTAAGTCAGCGGCTCCTGTACCGATTCAAAGCAGTCGCGGATGCCGGGAGCCTCCTGCTGCCAGACTTTCTTCGCGCCGGGATGTCCCGGTTTGGAATAATGCCAGCGCGCGCCCTCGCTCCAGATCCAGACATATTCGTCCGTGGTGTTCAGCGCGTGGAACAGATTGCGGCGCAAGACCGTAAGAGCGTTGGATTTCCGGATTTCCGGACCGATCCGCCGTCGGAAAGTGTCCGGTTTGCCGGGGAAAACATACGGGTCCAGATACAGCGCACATGCCAGCCGGGTCTGACGGCGGAATTTTTCGATGTTTGATTTATCCACCATCATGGGCAGAACCTGTGCCATATCACAGCGCAGCCCCGCATAATGGTCGCCGGTTCCGCTGGCATAACCGTGATATTCATGTCCTTCAATCAGGGTTGCCGTCGGCGGCAGCACATCGTAAACGCCGTTGAAAAACGGAACGGTCAGATCGCAGCATTCCGGCGCACCGCGCAGATTTTCCTTCCAGGAGAACATAAACAGACAGAACAAAGTGATGTCCGGATACTCTCCGAAAATCGCCCTGCCCCATTCCTGTCCGCGCTGCCGGGCTTTGGCTGCCATTTCCGCATAACTCTTCCCCGGTGCGATCCGGCTGAAAACCGGGTTGCTGTTCCGGTACCATTCGGCATCGAAAATCAGCCCTTTGAGTTTGGTTTCTTTGGCGATTTTCGCCAGGACCGCAAAATTATTGCACACGTCCGACCAGTTCTGGTCGTTGAACCAGTCCACTTTGCCGTCGCGGGAATTGGTCCAGATGAAATTATCCTTGAACCGGGTGAACTTCATCGAACGCAGAGCCGCGATGTCCTTCTTGAACCATTCATATTTCCAGCGGACAATCTCCGTGCCGTGTCCTTCGGACGGTTCCGGGGAAAAAGCGAAATGTGTGCTGAATGTGTAGCCGTCCTCATGCTGTCCCAGTATCCGTAGGGAAATTCCGCTGTAAGGCGAATTTTTCTCCAGTTCAGGGAGTATTTCCTTGAGTTTGGCAACACTCATTGCCTGTTCCCAGCCGCAGCCGATGATCTTCTTCGCCGGCGGCTGCCAGTAATCCACATGCCCGGTTTTGTCAGCCGATGTATTTTCCGCCGGGCAAATCCAGGCACCCATCCCCAGAAGCACACCCAATATCCATTGATACTTCATGTCTGCACCTCTCACGGACGGCGGGTCTGGAAGACTTCCGCCGAATCCCACAGGTTATAGCTGTAACCCCACGAATTGTGAACTGTCCAATAGAAATTGTTCTGTTCCACATGTCCGTCCGTAAACAGCTGGTTGGAGCCGGGTTTATGCGCCGAATACACGCCGCCGTCCTGCGTGCCGTCTGCGGCATAAGCATCGCTCAGCTTCAGGAAATTATTGTTCTTCTGCCGGTAGCTCCAGGCGTCCCAGAAAACCATGGTCTTGGAATTGTTCCGCTTGATGCTTGTCAGTTTGACCACGGCAGAACCGATTCCATATGCCGGCCAGGAGGCATTGGCGGAAAAGAAACCGTTGTATGCGTAATCCGAGAAAAAGTAAAAGTCATCGACATTGACCGCCTGATGACGTGAAGTTCCGGGACAAAGCATCATTTTAGAATAGTAGATGGTGTTCTGTTCGTTGAACTGGTCCCGCTTCGGAACTTCCTTGTAACCCAGCCGCAGAACATCCTGTTTCGCCAGATAAACGGAATATTTATCCTTTATGCCGGGCAGCAGATGATCTTTGTTTTCAAGCGAATACGCGGTCCAGCTGACGCCGAGCTGTTTCAGCTGAGATATGCAGCTGATGGTTCTGGCGCGGTTGCGGGCGGAGTTCAGCGCGGGCAGCAGCATTCCCGCCAGAATCGCGATGATGGCTATCACCACAAGGAGTTCTATCAATGTGAAATTCAACGACTTGTGCTTAAAGCACCGAACAAAACAATGCGAACTGTACTTCATTTTTGCTTTCCTTTCTGAACAGTTTCATGCTTCCGTTATTTGAATTTATTTTCCAAGTATCAGCCGAATCAGTTTTTCCCGGATTGCCTTGAACTGCGCCGGAGTCTTGCGCGGCATGGCGGTTATTTCCACCAGCTTGAGCGCAGCTGCCGCATCACGCCGGGCGGCAAGCGCTTCTTCCGCCAGCCGGTAATAAAAGTAATCGGTAATGCCGTCACGCATATCTTCAAGGCGGATGCAGCTGACCGGTTTGTAGAAATCGCCGTTTTTCCGGATATACAGCAGCTGGCAGGTGCTCTGCCGTTCCGGCGGGAAATCATGAACCGCTTTTTCCGAACTGCCGCCGTAACCGATCCGGAACCGGTGATACGCCCCGGTAACGCCGGCGGTCCACACCTGATAACCATCGACTTTGTCCTGGATCATCACGTTCCACAGATCGTCGCGTCCGGCAAGACGGCAGTCCCGCTCCGCCCAGCTGGTGCGGTTGGTATAACGGAACAGTTCAACGCCTTTTTTCTGCATGAGACGCAGATCCGGTTCAAATTCCGGTGCGCTCAGCCCGGCACGGGTAAAGCCGACCATACGGTACTGGCTCATCAGGGGTTTCATATCCCAGTATTCGCTGCCGGATGTGATGATATACAGCGGAACAGACGGGGCGACCTCATGGATCCGTTTCGCCAGCGGCATCTGCCAGAGGCTGGTGTCTTCGTCGCCGGTCTTGTAAATGTAGCCGTCCTCACGGATTCCGCAGCTTTTGAAAAAATCAATGATCGCCGGGAAGGTTTCCGGATAGAGATCATCGGTCCGGGTGGACATCACAGGCTTAAGTCCGAATTCCGCAAAAATTTTCAGGCGGTCGGCGAGTTCTCCGAATTCTCCGTCAACGGTCAGCTTTCCGCGGGAAAAATCAATGCCGGAGTTCACGATGCCGTCAAGGTATTTCTGCGAATTTTTGACATGACCCGGCGGAATCAGCCGGACGCCGTTGAGGCTGACCCGCGGTGTTTCCAGTGAAACCCAGTTGACATAATGTTCGCGGAAAAGTTTTGCCCATGCCCGTCCGCTTTTCCCGCCATACGGGATCTGGGAAAAAATATAGGCATTGAACGGATTCTTCCGGCTGTCCGGCAAAACGACCGGCAGAATTTCACAAAAGACCGGAATCCGGAACTCCTGGCCGTCCGCCGCAATTTTCAGATTTCCGGAATATTTTCCCGGCTCTGCATCCGCAGAATCGATCAGCAGCCGGAATTGCTGTAATTCAAATTTGCCAATGGCAAACGGAGTGTCGTAATCTTCGACCAGTTCCGGCAGCGGACGTTTGCTCCAGCTGTTGTACTGCGCAGGCCACAATTCCTTTGCCGGTTCCAGAAAACGGATCTGCTGCACTGTGATCCGGGATGCGGGAATTTCCGCACCGGTTTCCGCCCGCAAGTTCTCCGGCTGAAAACTCACACGGGCCAGCGCCTTCGCCCCGGCAAGCAGAAAACCTTCATGGGCAAATTCATTGACCGCCATGCGGAAATTCAATCCGCCGGATAATTTCTCCTTCAGCAGCTTCACCATTGGAATGTCCATCTCTAATAATTGCATGGTAAGATAAAGATTTCGTTCAATATTCGTCGCGTCCAAAATATTAATGATCGCCTTTGGCTTGTCTTCTAGTACGAAATTCCTGGAAACGATCTCCTCACTGCTATAAGGCGACATCGAATAAATTCCTGGAAGATCCGTTACATTTGTTTCAGGATGTCCTTTAATCGCTCCATCTTTTCGATCAACTGTTACACCTGGGAAATTCCCAACATGCTGATTGGCACCAGTCAACTGATTAAATAATGTTGTTTTTCCACAATTTTGATTTCCGGCAAGAGCAAACCGAATCGGCGTTCCCTTGGGAAGTCTTCTTGCTTCATCTTCTTCTCTTTCTTTTTTTGCTTTTCCCAGTTCTCCTGCTCCGGGTTGAGATTAACCAGGGCGCGGCGCATACGTTCTGCATGATCGATGTCGTTACAGAAGACGATGGTTTTATCCATCGGATTGGTGCGCATGTGGTAGCTAATGCATTGGCTGATGCCTTAGCCGAGCAGGTTCCTGCGCTGAAGAAGCACGTTCGTCATTACGATTACGTAGTGAGTGCCGAGGGTAGAGGTAATTTCATGACTTTGCAGCAGGCTGTAGATGCTGTACCTGCCAATCAGCCCGCTACTATTCTGGTATTGGGTGGTAAATGGAAGAATCCTTCTCATGTTGCTGGCAAGCAGATCAAGTATGTGCTGCAGTTTGGTGCCAGCATAGAGAAATAGCTTCAAGTGATAGGAGAAGTAGCTTCAAGTGATAGGAGAGGCAGCTGCAAGTGATAGGAGAATTAGCTGCAAGTGATAGGAGAGGCAGCTGTAAGTGATAGGAAAAGTAGCTATAAGTGATAGGAGAGTTAGCTGCAAGTGATAGGTGAAGTAGTTGTATGATAATCTATTTCCCGCAAATGAAAAAGGGGGAGGCAAGCAGTCGTGATAGACTGATGCCTCCCCCAAACGGTATGGAAAGTTTTAAATGTCTTAATTCTTAAAGCTGTGGATAGGAGCAGGAATGCGACCTACACGATTTACGAAATCAGAACAGCTGAACTGATTAACCGGCATGATTGGAGCATAACCCAACAAACCGCCGAAATCTACAGTATCACCCACCTTCATACCCACAACAGGGATGATGCGGACTGCAGTAGTCTTCTGGTTTACCATACCAATGGCAGCCTCGTCGGCAATGATACCGGAGATGGTGGTAGCTGCAGTATCGCCTGGGATGGCAATCATATCCAGACCTACAGAGCAAACGCAAGTCATTGCCTCCAATTTCTCGATAGTAAGTGCACCTGCCTCTACAGCATTGATCATGCCCTGGTCCTCAGAAACAGGGATGAAGGCACCGCTCAAACCGCCAACATAAGAAGAAGCCATGATACCGCCCTTCTTAACCTGGTCGTTCAAAAGTGCGAGAGCTGCGGTTGTACCTGGAGCACCAGCACGCTCCAAACCGATCAACTCCAGAATATCAGCTACGCTATCGCCGATGGCTGGGGTAGGAGCCAATGAAAGGTCGATGATACCGAATGGTACGTTCAGGCGGCGTGATGCCTCCTTGGCAACCAGCTGACCTACACGTGTAATCTTGAAAGCAGTACGCTTGATAGTCTCGCAGAGAACCTCGAAGCTTTCGCCCTTCACCTGCTCTAGTGCATATTTTACTACACCAGGACCGCTGACGCCTACGCTGACAACAGCGTCTGCCTCAGAAACGCCATGGAAGGCACCTGCCATGAATGGGTTATCATCAGGAGCATTGCAGAGAACAACGAGCTTAGCGCAACCCAAGGAACCATTATCCTTGGTAGCCTCGGCTGTATCCTTGATGATTTGGCCCAACAGGCGTACGGCATCCATATTGATACCGGTCTTGGTAGAACCTACGTTTACAGAGCTGCAGATGAAATCGGTCTGAGCCATAGCCTGAGGGATAGAACGGATGAGAAGTTCATCGCTCTTGCTCATACCCTTGCTTACGATGGCAGAGTAACCACCCAGGAAGTTTACACCGAGTTCCTTGGCACATTTGTCAAGCGTCTTGGCAATCTTCACGT
>OQVL01001828.1_pt1 | contig 12917 bp, 13 predicted proteins | sample 1691501 | NCBI WGS metagenome assembly OQVL01 (sample SAMN03418253, study PRJEB22391) | human gut metagenome | biome: human-gut; feature: organic feature; material: feces | host: Homo sapiens | place: Tanzania | collected 2013-01
GAAGGGACATGCTGGTTTACGGAGGAGGCGCAGCGGCGTTATGGGATTACTGCCGAGAACAGGACTGTCGGTACCGATAAAGAGTATGAGTGCTGCGGTATAATAGCGGATTTCCGCGCGCGTAATCCTCTTTATAAACCAATGCCTGACAGTCATCGGGCTGTGCTGAACCGTACCGATGTGTGTATGAATCATCTGCTGAAGGTGCGTGGCGACAGGGCAGAGGCGTTGAATGCTGTCCGCGAGGCATGGCGTGATGTAGCCAAAGAGTATATCGGTGTGCCGCGCGAAACGGACATATATTATATAGATGACTTCCTTGCGGATTCATTGACAGGGACGCGGAACACTATGAAGCTGGTGATGACGTTCATGGTGCTTGCCATACTGATTTCTGCGCTCGGCCTGTTTGCCTTGTCCGTCTATTATACTGAGCAGCAGGCCCGTCAGATCGCCCTCCGGAAGATTTTCGGCTCGGGTGTCAAGGCAGCCGCGTGGAAACTCTCGAAGTCGTTCATCCTGATGACCGCTGTCGCCGTCGTAATCGCAGTTCCGCTATGTATCTGGTCAATGCGTTATTACCTGGCTGATTTTTACAATGCCATAGCCTTCCCGTGGTGGGTAATCATTGTGGCGGCAGCATTGACCTTCCTCATATCCTTTGTCTCGATAATTTCCAGGACATGGAGTTCCGCCGCGGAAAATCCTGTGGAGGTTTTGAAGCAGGATAATTGACAAATGTCAGAAAAGAGGGTTATATTTGTGTTACAAAACAATAATAATATGAAGAAAACACTTATAACCCTCTTTTTGGCGTTAGGCAGCATTCTGCCGATGTCCGCCCAGCATGGGAAGATCGTGGATGACGGATGGCTGAAAGAGAATTACACCAAGCGCGAGGTCATGGTGACTGTTCGTGACGGCAGGAAAATCTACAACGCCATATATGAACCCAAGCGGGAATATCTTCTGAAACTTGGACGAGATGCGAGTCCGATAATGATGTTGAGAACTCCGTATTCGCTTAAGCCATACGGACTTAAGCCCGGACAGGACTTCGGCCCTACCAAATCTGAAGGCTTCGGAGGTAACTTGAAAGGTGACATGGCGAACTATGTTGCCGAGGGATATGTGATTGTCCTGCAGAACGTACAGGGAAAATATCTGAGTGACGGCAAATACGAGAACATGCGTCCTTATCTCTCAGGTCCCCGCGGAGCGGTCGATACATTGAAAAGACAGGACGGCTCTGTTATAACAGACGAATCCACAGATACTTACGATACTATCCAGTGGCTTCTGAAAAACACAAAGAATACCGGCAATGTAGGTGTGAAGGGAAACTCTTACCCAGGATTCTACACAGTGATGGCCGTGCTGTCCCGTCACCCTGCCATCAAGGCTGCCTGTCCTCAGGCCCCTGCTACTGACTGGTTCATGGGAGACGATGCTCACCATAACGGAGCATTCTGTGTGACAGACTGTTACAGATTCGGAGGTGGATTCTATAGAGAGTTTAGGAAACCTTCTACAAAGGGATTCTCGAACCTCGTGAAAATCGAAGGCGACGTCTATGATTATTTCCTGAACAAGCCTATGTCGGAAATCTCCGCATTCTTCGGCGACAGCCTGAGATTCTGGAGCGACATGATGAAGCACCCCAACTACGACCAGTTCTGGCTGGACAGAGACCCGAGCCTGCACCTTAAAGACATGCGTACTCCTGTCCTCGTGACCGGCGGTTTCTACGACGCTGAAGATTGTTACGGAGCATTCCGCGTTTACAACATGCTCAAGAAACAGTCCCCTGAATGTGACCTTCATCTCGCCGCAGGACCTTGGTATCATGGAGGTTGGAATAACCGTACCGCGAACCACCTTGCCGACGCATGGTTCGGCGAAGGCTCCGGTGCCTATTACCAGGATGCCGTCGAATACCCATTCTTCCTGTACTACCTAGAAGGAAGAGGCACCTGTCCGGCTAAGGTCAATGTCCTTGCGTCGGGGGAGACTATGAGTTCCGTATCGCAGGGCGTCCAGTCGGATGATTTCTTCGAGTTCTACGACGAGTGGCCTCCTAAAGGGATGAAATACAATAAATTGTATCTTTCCGGAAAAGGTGGCTTGTCTTTCACATCGCCTAAGAAGGCATCCCGCACCATCGTTTCTGACCCTTCCTCTCCAGTTCCGTATATGGACATTAAGTCCAACAGCAGAGACAGGGCTTATATGGTTGCAGACCAGTCATTTGCATCGCTCAGAACAGACGTTCTCACATACAGGGGGGAAGCATTGACAAAACCTCTTCATCTTGCGGGACCGGTGAAAGTCAGGATTGCGCTCAGCCTAGATTCGGAGGCGTCGAAAAAGATGCTGGACGCGGATATCGTAGTGAAACTCATTGACTTGCGACCTGACGGATATCAGATGCTGGTGCGCGGTGACGTGATGCCGCTCCGTTTCCGTGAAGGATTCCAGATGCCGAAACCTGTGAAAGCCGGCAAGAAGACGATTGTGGAATTTACCATGTGCGACATCGACCACCGTTTCATGGAAGGACATACGCTGATGGTGCAGGTGCAGGGCAGCTGGTTCCCTCTCATCGCCATGAATCCGCAGACCTTCATCGCTGATCCTGTAACTGCGAAATCAGAAGACTATCAGCCTGTTACGATAACTGTAAAATCAGCCGAGTCTTATCTGGAACTGCCTGTCTGTGAATGATTACCAGCGGTTGTCACCGAACCTCCAGCCGATGCCGAGCATAAGATTGTTAGGGTCGTGGAACTTGCACATTTTATAACCGACGTGCAGGAACAAGTGACGGCTGACATTAGTTTTAAGCGCGACGATCTGATACCAACCCTTCAGGTCGTCGCCTTTATATATCACATTGTGACCTATACCGACATTGACAGAAAAAATCGGCATCACGAACTCGGCGCGCAGCGATAGCCCGGCACCGATGGATTCCCGCAGCGGAGGGCGGTAGAAACGCAGGTCCTCGCCGTGACTGTCCACGTAATTTCCGGCCACGTGCTTGTTGAGATTCGCGCTCTCATCGTATTGAATATCAGCGGATATGCCGGTTTTGAGGAACTTGTTTATGCGGAACATCGGGTTCAGGTTCACGCCCAGAATCCCGAACTTTCCGGAGACGATATAGACGTTGTCCTTCCAAATCATCCCCTTCGCCCGGCCGGCCCCGTAAAGTATCGCGTCCAGTGTCCAACGGTTCCGGTGCCCGCTTTCGCCGTCGATGCCGGTTCGGGTCAATGCCGTTGTGACTTTTTCGCCTGTTCTGGTGCCGAAACTATATGTTGCGCCGATTCGTCCACCGAGAGTGTTGACGCCGGCGTTGGGATATTTGGTGTTTCCGTTCGAAAAATGCGTGGCCTCAAGTCCGAATTTCATGTTCCATGACGGGGTGATGCGCCAGTCCAGAAGAAGCCCGAAATTGATATAGGCATTGGCCCTGGAACCTACCACCATATTGAAACTGTTTTCGTACTCTTTATATGGATGCCAGCCGAAAGATATGCCGAAGTTCCATTCGTAACTTAAATCTATACAGGGACTTAACTTTGCTAATCTTGCGCCTTGGAGAAGATAGACCGCTGTCGGTCTGCCGATTTCCTTATTGTCGTAAAAGTTGTTGAACCCTACGCCGATGCCTTGATAAGCCGTGGGAAATGTCTTGCCGAAATATGTGCCGGACGGGAATGAAAAAGCGTACTGCAGATGGACTGACGAACTGAGATTCAGTCTCTCCCCGGATTCGTTTTCTCCTCTGAAAAACGGATGTGTCGGAGCCAGATAACCGCTGCGGACATTTACGCTGAAGCGGTTTCTGTATGAAAGAGAATCAGCCTGGTTGTGGGCGGATAAAACGAAGCAGACTAGGCTGGCGGCTATCGAAGAAATCAGGCGTTTCACTTTTATTGATTTTTAACGAAACAAAAGTAATTAAAATATAAGTTATGTGCAATTTTAGGAGTATATTTGCATAATGAGCTGTTTGTTGCGGCGTAATAAGGAATCTGACATGAACAAAGAACAATTGATAGAGAAAGTGAACGGCATTCTTGCTGAGGAATTCGAAACGGATGTGGCTGATATGCAGCCGGATGCGTCACTTATGAAGGTACTTGACCTGGATAGTTTGGATATAGTGGACATGGTGGTTTTGGTGGAAAAGCACTTCGGAATCATCATGAAGAAAGAGGATTTCGGAACAGTGCGTACCTTCGCAGACTTCTATGATTATCTTGAATCCCGATTGAAATAATGGCAGAAGGCGGTTGGAAAGGCAAGTCTCGTGGCGGCAAGACAGGCTATAGCATATTTATCTATCTGATAAGACATACCGGCCTTTTCCCTGCTTATTGCCTGCTCGTTTTTGTGGCCGCATACTTCGTTCCGGCGTCGCCGTCTTCCACGAAAGATATCTGGAACTATGCCCGTAAGATATTGAAATATGGACTGTTGCGCTCTGCATGCTTCGTTTATAAGAGCTATTATTCTTTCGGCCAGTCCATTATCGACAAGTTTGCCATCTCTTCCGGTCTTCAGGACAAATACACTTACGAATTTGAAGGGGAAGATGTCCTGGACGAGGTCTTTTCTTCCGGCAAAGGTGCCATAATTCTGTGCGCCCATTTCGGAAACTGGGCGGCAGGAGAGGGATTTTTCAAAGCACACAAGACGCGCCTGAATTTCGTGATGTTCGATAATGAACACACTGAAATAAAGGAGGTTATGGAGAAGAACAATGACCCTGATGCCTCATTCAAGATTATACCTGTAAACAAGGACAGCCTCGCACATGTCTTCCTGATCACTGAAGCGATAGACCGCGGAGAACTGGTCTGTTTCATGGGCGACCGTTATGTCCATGATACCAAGCTTCTGGAACATGATTTCATGGGGCATGAGGCGAAGTTTCCTTCCGGTCCGTTCCTCTTGGCGTCCAAGCTGCGGGTACCGGTGCTATTTTATTGGTCAATAAGGGAATACGGCAAGAAATTCAGGTTTAAGTTTACGAAAGCCGACACTGTTTCATCGCGCCGCGGAGGGGATATGGAACTCTTGAACCAGTATGTGGCTTCCCTCGAAAAGGAGGTCCGGCTTCACCCTGAACAATGGTATAATTACTACGATTTTTGGAATCTGAGATAATATGAACCCCAAGTACAAAGCTAAAAAGATGACGGCTCTCGACGCTCAGAGGGCAGCACATGAAATCGCATTTGCTCCCGTGGTCTTCCAGGTGAGCAGGCTCATGTTGGAATACGGAATCTTCGCCATGTTGGAAGAAGCAGGACGGAAAGACCCCGCCGGCATGACGGTGGAAGAAGTCGCAACTGCTTCTGGCATATCTGTTTACGGCGTGAAAGTTTTGCTGGAATCATCACTTACGGCGGGCACGGTTTTCTACGACAACGGCAGGTTCACCATTTCCAAAATCGGCTGGTTCCTGCTTAACGACGATATGGTGCGCGCCGACATTAACTTTAACCACGACGTGAATTACAAGGGACTTTTCCATCTCGACGAGGCCATCCGCACCGGAAAGCCTGCCGGTCTGAAAGAAATCGGTGACTGGCCGACGCTCTACGAAGGACTCTCTTCATTCCCTCCGAAAATCCGCGAGAGCTGGTTCGGGTTCGACCATTTCTACTCCGACCATTCGTTCGAGGACGCGCTCGCACAAGTCTTCGCCACCCGCCCGAAATCGCTGCTCGACATCGGTGGCAACACCGGACGCTTCGCGCTTAAGTGTGTGGAGGTCAATGCCGATGTCCATGTTACTGTGATGGATCTTCCTCAGCAGCTTGTCATGCTGAAACAGAACATCGCCGGCAAACCGGGTTGCGACCGCATTGACACATACCCTGGAAATCTTCTGGATCCGGGCACCGGGATTCCCGGCGGATTCGACGTGGTCTGGATGAGCCAATTCCTGGATTGTTTCTCTGAAGAGCAGGTAATCAGTATATTACAACGCGTTTCCGCTACTCTCAAACCTGGGGCGTCAGTGTTCATCATGGAGACAATTTGGGATCGTCAGAAGTACGATACGGCGTCATTTGACTTGGCGCAGACAAGTGTTTATTTTACCGCCATGGCGAACGGAAACAGCAAGATGTTTTATAGCGAGGACCTCTTCGGGATGATAAGAAAATCCGGGTTGGAAGTGGTCGAAGTTATTGACGGACTGGGATTTGGCCATAGTCTTATAAAATGCGGAAAGTGATGGAAGGACGTGTTTACATATCGTCTTCGTATATGATTACGTCGCTTGGCTCGGGGGTGCAGGAGAATTTCGATGCGGCACTTGAGGGGCAGAGCGGGGTTCATATGTGCTTGGACGTGGCGAAGTCACAGAATCCTGTTATGGCCGGGATTATAGATTCTGCTGTGCTTGAGGAACTTAGAGATAGGTATGACGACGGTTGTGGGGTCGGGTCTTATACGGATGCGGAACTGCTTGCCATAAATTGTGTGGAGAATGTGGTCGGGGATGCCGGTCTGCCTGAACGCACGGGACTGGTAATCGCTTCGGCCAAAGGGAATGTCGGACTTCTGGAGGGACGATGTGGAATGCCTCAGCCTCAGCAGGTTACGGACTTGCAGCCGGAGTTGCCAACTCAGGGTTCTAAGCTCCCGCAGTGTTCGGAGAACCAGTCTGGGGCGTCATCGCGGACGGCTTCGTGTCCGCGAGTACCGGGTTTGGCGCAGCACCTGCCGTTCCCTCAAGTGAACCGCCTGAACCGCGTAGGGGAGTTTTTCGGAATTGACGAATCTGACGTCTATTATATTTCCAATGCCTGCATTTCCGGGGTTTCAGCTCTGATTTTCGCCAGGCGAATGATTCTCAGCGGCCGATATGACAACATGATAGTCGTCGGCGTGGATGTGCAGAACCGCTTCATTATCAGCGGTTTCGCCTCATTTAAATCTTTGAGCCCTGAACTCTGCCGGCCTTATGACGCTTCACGCTGCGGACTGAATCTCGGAGAAGCATGTGGAGCCGTAATGCTCACTAGGACAGGCACTTCTGACCTTGTAGCCATCGACGGCGGTTCCGCTTCTGATGATGCCAACCATATTTCCGGCCCGTCCCGTACAGGTGACGGACTTTATTTTGCCATGCGTGACGCTATGTCGGAAGCCGGAGTAGGACCTGCAGATGTGGACATGCTTCAGATGCACGGTACGGCCACCGCTTACAATGACGAAATGGAATCCAAGGCAGCCGGTCTCGCTGGACTTTCCGATGTCCCTGCCCAGAGTCTGAAACCCTATTTCGGGCACACCATGGGCGCCTCCGGAATCATCGAAACCATCCTCGCCGCTGAAGAACTGAAACGCGGTATATTCTTGGGTGTCAAAGGTTTCGAAGAGTTGGGCGTCCCTGTTCCGCTTAACGTCTCAGCAGAAAACCGCCTCATCAGGAATCCCCATCATTGCCTTAAAACAGCATCCGGATTCGGCGGCACCAATGCGGCCGTCCTCCTTTCATTCGGGACCCCCGCACCCGCTTCCGCGAAGAAAACCTCATCCGCGCTGAAGCCCGTCCGTCGAGTGCAAATCTCTGAGGGTCAGGTCAATGTCGATGAAACCTCAGCTTTCGTCTCCTCACAGACAGAATTCCATACATTCTCCCGAGAGGCGTTCAAATCACGCGGGGAAGCCAACATGAAGTTCTACAAAATGGATGACCTCTGTAAACTCGGTTATCTTGCATCAGCGTGGCTGCTGGACGGAATCGAATACGGTGAAGAAGAATGCGGCATAGTCATGTCCGGCCAATACGGCTGCATCGATACGGATATCCGACATCAGCAAATCATTGACTCAGAAGGAGATTCTTCTGCCAGTCCTGCCGTGTTCGTTTATACATTGCCGAATGTCGTGGCTGCGGAAATCTCTATCCGTCACCACATTAAGGGAGAAAATATCTGGTTTTGGTCAGAAGACGAGACCATGTCGGACATAAAGAAATATGCTTCTATAATGGCGGCATCACGTGATTTGAAATACTGTATAGCCGCTCATATAGATTTTATAAATGGCGATTATTTCGCTATATTTGAACTTTTAGAAAACACTGATCGATAATGGAAGCACTTGTAGAAAAACTTAAAACGCAGCTCATAGATGCATTGAACCTGGAAGAAATCAGTCCTGAAGACATTGACACAGAAGCTCCTCTTTTCGGGGACGAGGGTTTGGGGCTGGATTCCATTGACGCATTGGAGATTATCCTGCTGCTTGACAAGGAATATGGCATAAAACTGAAGAATCCTGCAGAGGGAAAAAGCGTGTTCTATTCGGTCCGCACGATGGCTGATTATATTACGGAGCACGGAAAGAATCAGGCGTAACTATTTAATATGGAGATATTTGTAAACGGAATTGGGTCTGTGTCGGCAGGTGGAAGCAATGTGCTTGAATTTGCTGAAACTGTCCGCTCAGGTAAATCCCCGTTACATAAACCGACGAGGTTCCGGACGAAGCTGGAATTCCCCGTCGGCGAAGTGCCGTTGTCGGACATTGACCTGAAATATGAGCTTGGTATAGAGGGGATTATGAGCCGAACAGCTCTTCTTGGGCTGAAAGCCGTCAGGGAGGCGTTGGCGGATTTTGGGGCGCGGACCGGCGTCGGGAAGCCTGGGCGCGTGGCGTTCATTTCCGGAACATCGGTCGGCGGCATGGATCTCAGCGAGGATTTTTGGGAGCATCATCGGGATAATTTTGCAGGCGGTGATGTGCAGATGCTGAAGATGCATGACCCCGGTGCGGTTACTGATGCTATGGCGCAATATCTTGAGGCTCACGGATATATAGGTTCCGCGATATTTGTCAATACCGTCAGTACGGCGTGTTCTGCTGCGGGCAATGCCATCATGTTGGGGGCGAAGCTGTTGCGTTTAGGAGAGACGGACATCGCGATAGTCGGCGGGACGGATTCGCTTTGCAAATTCACCATGAACGGGTTCAATTCGTTGCGGATTCTGGACCCGGAAATCTGTCGGCCGTTCGACGAATCGCGCGCTGGTCTGAACCTCGGCGAGGGCGCCGGCTACCTTATACTTTCCCCCAACGATGCCGGTGCGTATTGTCGCCTTTCGGGTTGGGGCAATGCGAATGAGGCTTATCATCAGACGGCGAGTACTCCGGATGGAATCGGACCTGGATTGGCCATGGAAGCTGCCATCAAATCGGCAGGCATCTCACCTTCGGAAATCGACTTTGTAAATACGCATGGTACTGGTACTCAGATAAATGACATGGCTGAGATGAATGCCATGAACCGTGTTTTCGGCGGTAAGATTCCTCCGTTCAGTTCGCTGAAACCCTTTGCCGGTCATACCCTCGGGGCATCTGAAGGAATCGAGGCGGCGTGGGTTTGCGGCATGATGAAGAACAGCGGTTACCGACATGTTCTGTCGTCAGCGTTCGGATTCAGCGGCAATTGTGTTTCACTTGTATTCTCGGAATGATATGTGGTTTATACCTGAAATATCTTGTTATATTCACTCGGCTCAGAGTCTTTATCCATCCGGTAAAGTGGAGGGAGATGCCGCGCGTGTTATAACTGAAGAGCCTGATTACAAGTCTGTTATAACGGATGCCAATCTGAGGCGCAGGATGGGGAGACTGCTGAAAATGTCGATGTACTGCGGCCTTAAATCGCTGGACGGAATCGAGTCCGACGATGTGGCCGGCATAATTACTGCGACGGGAATGGGTTTCATGAAAGATACTGTTGTTTTCGGAAATAGTATTTTCGACCGCGATGAGGATATGCTTAATCCTTCGCCGTTTATGCAGTCGACATTCAATACCGTGTCAGGTTATCTGGCACTGATGCGGAAAATCAGGACTTACAATACGACTTATGTGCATGGCGCAGGAGGGTTTGCTGCGGCTTTGGCAGATGCTTCGATGCTTTTGACCGAGTCTGCTGCCGGGTTGCAAAATCTTGAGAATCAGAGTAAATCTGTGCTTGTCGGGGCTTTCGACGAGGTTACAACGGAGGTAGATACGCTGCGCAAGATGCTCTCGGGTGGTGATTGTCTCCCGTTTGGTGAAGGAGCTTGTTCGTTCTTGCTTTCTTTGTCGCCGTCGGATATACATTTGAACTCTTTCGGGCCGACAACTTGTGATAATGATCTCCCGGAAGATGTATTCTTCTGCAGTTCTTATGTAGACGAAATGGGCGCCTTCCCGTCGATGCTTCCAGTGTTGCTCTGCCGTTTGATTTCTGAAGGCTCCATCAAGCCGGGCAGCTTCGCCATTGTGGACGACGTGAACCCTGGCGGATATACGCTTTTGCTTGAAAAACAATAGTTTATGATTATATTGTTCATCATACTCGCGCTTGCATTGACAGTCTTCCTGGTCTGGGCCTGTGCCGACATAAGCTCAGGCGTATGGCTGAAGACGCGTTGTCATGTAGAGTCTGATGACAAGACCGTTTACCTGACTTTCGATGATGGACCTGTTTCAGGAACGACGCCGAAAGTTCTGGATGTGCTTAAAACGCGGAATGCACGCGCAACGTTCTTCCTGATAGGAAAGAATGTCGCTGATAATCAGGATATTGTGCGCCGGATTATCGCTGAAGGACATCGAATCGGCATCCACTCGTACAGCCACTCCGGCCTTTTCCCGCTCTGCCACTGGAAAAAGATGTTGAAGGAAATCCTTGAGTGTCAGAAAGTTATCAATGAGTGCTGCCCTGAGGACCGGGTCAATGAAGGGGTGACGTTGTTCCGTCCGCCGTTCGGGGTGATGAATCCCAGTGTAGCTGATGCAGTCAGCATGTCTGGTATGACAGTGGTAGGTTGGGATGTCCGCAGCCTCGATACTATGCATAGCAAAAAACCTGATTGGCAAGATGTTACGCTTAATAGAATTATGAAACGTGTGAAGCCCGGGTCTGTCATTTTGTTGCACGACAGAATGCCGGAGGCTGATAAATTATTGACGGCGTTGTTGGATAGGTTGGATGAAGAAGGGTATAGGTACGACAGGGCATTGCCGTTTTAGCCGGCGTTTTGATAAGTTATTGTTTGATAAATGTTTAGAGATGATGAAAAGATTTTACATATCAGTTATAACCTGCCTGTTGGCCATTGTATTTGGAAACTCCATGGTTTTATCTGCTGCGGACCAGTTCGTGGCACTGAAAGACAAACAGACATTCAAAAAAGAACTCGCTGAGAAGAACCAGTCGGTCCATTCCATTCAGGCTAAGTTCTTGCAGGAGAAATACTTGGACGTGTTCAGCAAGACGGTGAAATCCGAGGGCCGCTTTTTCTGGCAGTCTCCTGACAAGATATGTTTGGACTATTCTTCACCTGCCAAATATAAGATAGTGATTAATGGAGATAGGCTTAAGACTGAAACCGGCGGACGCTCCTCTGTCGTAAGCGCCAAGGGAAATCCGATGATGGACCAGATGAGTAGCCTTATTTCAGCCTGCATGACAGGAAACTTGGATGCGCTCGGCTCTGATTTCCGATATGAAGTCCGAGAGTCTGCATCACAATATCTGGTTACTATAGAGCCTGTCTCTCAGATGGTCAAGAAGTATATTGCCAAGATGGAGATACGTCTGGACCGTCGTGACATGTCTGTCGCGAAACTGGTGATGTTCGAAAATGCAACTGATTATACATCATATACTTTTACCGAAAAGAAGTTCAATGAGACGATTTCTTCAGCTGTTTTCAGTATCCGTTAGCCTGATTTTGTTCGCCGGATCCTGTATGCCGCGTCTGCTGATTTCTTCTGCTGAAGAATCTGCGGAGGTCGCGTCGTCTGATATTGTGCGGGATTTCACGTTCAAGGCTGGCAGACATGAATTGTCCGGCCTGATGATGATCCGTAATGTGGGACCAGATGCCGTAAGAGTGGTCGCCACGACTTATTTCGGGATGTCATTGTTCGATATGACAGTCGCAAAGGATTCATATACAATGAATTCCTGCGCCGATTTCCTCGACCGGAAAGATGTGGCGGCGTTTATCGCTTCGAGGATCAGGAAAATGATTCCTGAGTTTAACTGGGAGACCATTTAGTAACTAAAAGCCAAGTAGATGGAGCCAAACATAATGACCAAAGAAGATTGCAGACAGAAGTTCAGACAGCTCAGATGCTGTGTGCTGATACCGACATACAACAATGCCGGAACACTTTCCTCTGTAATAAATGAGGTTTTGGAATACACTGATTCTGTGATAGTTGTGAATGACGGATGCACGGACACCACACCTGAAATCATATCTTCTTTCGGTGACAGGATTCGTTCTCTTACCCATGAGAAGAACTGCGGAAAGGGGGTCGCTATCATGAACGGTTTCGCGTATGCCTCGCGGCTTGGTTTCACTCATGCGGTTACAATCGACGCTGACGGCCAGCATTTTCCTTCAGATTTGCCACTGTTCGCTGAAGCGATGGAGTCTACCCCTGATGCCATTATCGTGGGTGCCAGGGATTTACAGGCGGACGGCATGCCGGGAAAGAACACATTTGCGAACAAGTTCTCCAACTTCTGGTTTAAGGTCGAGACTGGTATTCGTTTAGCCGATACGCAATCGGGTTTTAGGGCGTATCCGCTTGGTCATGTGGATTTTACGTCCAGATTGTTTACCGGCGGATATGAGTTCGAACTGGAAGTCCTTGTCTTTTCTGCATGGAAAGGAACGCAGGTCCGCAATATCCCTGTCCATGTTTATTATCCTCCTGAGGGTGAACGGGTTTCGCATTTCAAACCATTCCGGGACTTCACGAAAATCAGTATTCTGAATACGATTTTGGTTTTCTACTGTCTGTCGCATATGTATAGCTGGAGACGGTGAACGTAATCACGTCTCCATGCTTGACTGTTGCTTCAAAGGCCA
>OQVL01001836.1_pt1 | contig 12891 bp, 8 predicted proteins | sample 1691501 | NCBI WGS metagenome assembly OQVL01 (sample SAMN03418253, study PRJEB22391) | human gut metagenome | biome: human-gut; feature: organic feature; material: feces | host: Homo sapiens | place: Tanzania | collected 2013-01
AAGAAAAGGCTAAAGATAAAACCGAAGAAAAGGCTGCTTCGAAAATAGCAATATATTTAAAATTTATTAACACAAAAATCCTTGTAGGTTATTAAAATAATTATACCTTTGCCAACGTAAAAAACTTAATTATGAAAGAAGATATTCTAAAATATATTAATAAGATAACTAAAAAAGCTACAATGCCTAAGCGCATATTGGAACATTTTATATTAATGGGCACTTCCACAGTCTCGGACATTGCCAAAAATATAGATGTAAGTCTTCCAACCGCAGCAGCAGCTTTAAACGATCTTATGGTCCATGGTCTGGTTAAGGAAGTGGGAAAGAAAGAAACCTCTACTGGGCGCATACCGATGCTCTACGATCTCAATCCCAAGGCTGGCTATTTTATAGGAGCCAACCCAGAGATGAGCCATCTTGCCCTCACAGCAACCGATTTCTGCGGCCACCCTATAGTGGATAAGACCAGCGTGCCTTACCACTATGAGAACACTGTCGACAACCTTGAGCAGATGGGGCAGATTCTGAACCAGTTTATAGACAGTCTGCCAGTTAAGCGCGAGGATATTTTGAACGTCTGTGTAAACATTGCAGAGCGCGTGAACGCTCATGAGGGTAAGACCTACACTATCTTCTCTTTTAACGACGAGCCTTTGACCGACCGCATATCTAAGATGATCGACCTACCAGTCTGCATAGAGAACGATACACGAAGCATGACTTATGCCGAGTTTATAAAAGGCAGTTGCCGAGGCTTGAAAGACGTGATTTTTGTGAACGTATGCTGGGGAATAGGCATTGGAATAATAATTGACGGCAAGCTCTATTATGGCAAGTCGGGCTACTCGGGCGAGTTTGGCCATAACCCTGCTTACAACAATAATATCATCTGTCATTGTGGCAAGATAGGCTGCATTGAGACCGAAACCTCAGGACGCGCTCTTAAACGCAAGCTGACAGAAGCTCTGCTGCAAGGCAAACAGTCGGTTCTTTCCGACAAAGTTGTTAATCGTCATGAAGAGCTAACTTTTAAAGATGTGCTCGATGCCATAGAAAAAGAAGATGTTTTAAGTCTTGCAACCCTGCAACAGGTGGCCGATGAGCTCGGTAAACAGTTGGCAAGCATGATAAACGTCTTCAATCCTGAGATGTTGGTCATTGGTGGTGAGCTCTCTGTGACAGGCGATTATCTGACCCTTCCAGTGAGAATGGGTATCAAACGCTACTCGCTTAACATCATGAACGAAGACTCGAAGGTTGTGACTTCAACGCTTACCGACAAGGCTGGCGTGTTAGGAGCATGCCTGATGGCGCGTTACAGACTGATCTGTAAATGAGAGCGTGAACCAATCCCGACACGAAACTCCGAAATAAAAAGAACATAAACTTAAAAACAACTGTAGTAAATCTGTCAACAACATGCTTTACCTGAAGGAAACAAAAAACATTTAAGCTAAGTGATACGAAACAAAAATTCCTAATGGCGAAGACAACTTAAAAGAAAAAACAAGTTTTAAACTATTAGAAGGTTAAAAGCTATTTAAAGGTTTAAGCTATTTTAAAATGTGACAAGCGTATTCTTCGGCTCGACAAGGCGAAGGAAAAACTCTTCTTGAAAAGAAGATACGAAGCTTCAGAACAAAGCCGAAGATGCGCGACTGTCACAAGCTTGTTGTGTGCCTAAAAACACGCAACCATAGCTGACCAAGACCATAATGAAATGACAACAAACAACTATATAATAAACATCCCAGTTCCTATCGCAGAAGCCAATTCGAAGAAACAAACGAAGCTAAAGCAACAAAACATTCGAAGAGGCTTATCCGAAATCTAAAAATAAGGAAATAACCATTTTAATAAACAACTATAGTAAAACAACAAAAACCTATGAACAAAAGAGTGAATCTTTATTTCGCGGCTCTCTTGGGCGTCATGTCGCCTATATGTGCCGTTCCAGCGTTGGCAAGCCACAGCATTATTGCTACCGCTATGCAGCAAGACAATTCTTGCACAGGTAAAGTTCTTGACGCAACAGGCGAGCCCCTTATCGGCGCTACCATTCGTGTGGAAGGACAATCTGGCGGTACGGTGACCGACATTGACGGCAACTTCAAGCTTGCCAATGTGTCTAAGGGGGCAAAGCTGACAATCTCTTCTATCGGCTTCAAGACCAAAACAATCACATGGACAGGCGCGCCTCTTAACATCACTATGGAGGACGACGCAAGCATGCTCGAAGAAACAATCGTCATTGGTTACGGTACTGTAAAGAAGGCCGACTTGGCAGGATCGGTTTCCGTGATGGACAGCAAGAGCTTCAAGGACCAGCCCGTGGCTCGCGTTGAGGACGCGCTGAACGGCCGTATGTCAGGTGTGCAGGTCACATCTTCAGGTGTGCCTGGTGGTGCGATGAAGATTCGTGTGCGTGGTGCCAGCTCGGTAAACAAGAGCAACGACCCGCTGTATGTTGTTGACGGTATCGTACGCGAGACAGGTCTTGAGGGCATCAACCCTGAAGACATTCAGAGCATTCAGGTACTGAAAGACGCCTCTTCAACCGCCATCTATGGTGCTCGTGGTGCCAATGGCGTTGTGATGGTGCAGACCAAGACTGGTAAGGTTGGCGCTACACAGGTAACGTTTGATGCTTCGCTCGGCTTCTCTAACGCTTATCACCTGCCTGAGGTTATGAGCACAAAAGAGTATGCTGAGGCATTGGTACAGTATAAGGGTATCGAACAGGCACGTGTGGCCGACTATATCAGTGGCAAGGACAAGGGCGTTGACTGGATGGATCAGCTCCTGCACACAGGTGTAACACAGAACTATAAGGTGGCTGTATCAAAGGGTAACGAGAACACTCAGACCTACTTCTCGGCCAATTACATGGATCAGACGGGTGTGGTACGCGACACACAGTCGAAGCGTTATGCTGTGAAGCTGAACATTCATAACAAACTGTTCGATTGGCTTGAGCTTACAGCCGATGCTAACCTCTCACGCACCGAAAATAGCGGCGCTGCAAGCTTTGGTCAGCACCAAAGCAACCCCATCTGGGTGGGCTTAAACTTCTCGCCTGCTATGGATGTTCGTAACGCTAACGGCGCTTACAACAACGACCCCTTCAACTGTATCGAGAAAAACCCATGGGGCTTGATTCACGAGAATAAGAACGACCGTAACCGCACCATGGTGAACGGACATGTCGACCTGAAGTTTAACATTGCCAAGGGTCTTACCTTCACCACAACCAATGCTGTCGATTATAACGACTATAAGACCTACACCATGGGCTCTAAGTATGTGATGGGTTCTACATCTATGACCAACAGCAACGCTCAGGTATTGGCACTACAGAGCACCAACAACCTTACCTATACAGGCAAGTGGGGCGACCACAACCTCGTAGCTACAGGTGTATGGGAGGCTGCCAGCAACGAAACACGCCTCATGGGTATCCAGGGCAACAACATGGTGCACGAGCTGCTGGGCTATTGGAACGTTAAGGATGCCGCTTCGCGCGACGCCAGCAACGGCTATCAAAAGTGGTCTATGCTCTCAGGTGTAGCACGTGTAATGTACAACTATGCTGACCGCTATATGCTTACCGGTACGTTGCGTGCTGATGGTTCAAGCCGCTTCCAAAACAAGAAGTGGGGCTACTTCCCCTCTATTGCTGCTGCATGGACTGTTTCAAACGAAAAGTTCTTTGAGCCTCTGAAAAATGCTATCGAGTATTTGAAGGTTCGCGCCAGCTATGGTGTAATTGGTAACCAAGACATCACTCCTTATTCTACCCTCGGTGGCCTCTCTACCTTAAGCTTCAACTATGGTATGAGCTCAAGCACAACTGGTTACTGGATTGGCGACCTCGGCACTCCTGACCTGACATGGGAGAAGGTGCATCAGCTTGACTTCGGAATCGACCTCGGCTTGCTGAAAGGACGTTTGAACCTGGGTATCGACTTCTTCTCAAAGAAAACTACTGACGCGCTGCTTATCCAGAAACCTACAATGTCTTCGGGCGATGTTAAATACTGGTCAAACGCTGGTGAGGTTAGCAACAAGGGTGTTGACGTGAACGTTACAGCACACGTTATTCAGACTAAAGACTTCCTATGGACAACCACCATCAATGCCAGCTACCTGAAGAACGAGGTTACGAAGCTTACCGCTCAGAGCCCACGTCTTTATGGTGAGAAACCATCGGCTGGTTCGGTTGACCCCTGTACCATCATCACCAAGGGTGAGGCCATTGGTACATTCTATGGCTTCAAGTGGGCAGGTGTAGAGAAGAACGCTGACGGACATTTTGTTGATATGTACTACAAGGCTGATGGCACAAAGACCGCTGATCCTAACAAGGATACTGACCGCTTCGTGCTCGGACACGCTAACCCCGATGTAACCATAGGTTGGAACAACGCCATCACATACAAGAACTGGGAATTCAACGCCTTCTTCAATGGTGCCTTTGGTGCTAAGCGTTTGAACCTTGTGCGTTACTCAATGAACAGCACACCTGGTGCTTCACCTTTTGTTACTGATAAAGACTACTTCTCACAGGTTGGTATAACCATGCCTACTTATGGTAAGGGCAAGAGCTATGGCAACTCGTCTAAGTGGCTTGAGAACGCCGACTACTTCCGTTGCGAGAACATCAGCGTAGCTTACACACTGCCTCGCTCAATGATGAAGTTTGCCGATGTACGTCTCTCATTCTCGGCTCAGAACCTCTTCACCATCACTGGCTACAAGGGTATCGACCCCGCTGGTATCGCCTTCTCTGATGCAAACGTCGACAACAACAACGGTATCGACATGGGTGCTTATCCTAATCCCCGTACCTTCACCTTCGGCGTACGCTTGAGCTTCTAAAAATCAAAATCATTCATTAAAAAAAAACGAAACAATATGAAATCTAAGATATTTTATGCTTGCCTGTTCGCTGCATCGGTGCTTACTTCTTGTAGCGATTTCCTTGAGGAGAAACCCAAGGGCGTATTGTCAGGCGATGTTTATTTCTCAGCTGTACAAGACTTTGACCTGGCAACTAACTCTCTTTACGAGAAAATTAACCAAACACAGTCGTGGACGAATCCCATGTACCCACAGTGGCAAGGCGACGATATGACAGCTAACCCTGCATCAAACAAGCAAGCTGTGGCTGCCCTCGACGCCTTCGGTTCAGATGGTGGTAACAAGGGCGTTACCGATGCCTGGAACCTGCACTATAACATGATTAAGGCTGCCAACTTTATCATTGATGGTGCTGCAAAGACCACACTGGCAAAAGAAACTTATGCTGAGGCGCTGGGCAACGCTCTCTACTGGCGTGCTTATGGCTACTTCTACCTCGTGCGCGTGTTTGGTCCTGTGCCACTAATCTTGAAGACCGCTTCAACAACAGAGATTGCTAACGAGCTGCAAACCATGGCTCCCTCAAGCGTTGACGCTGTTTATGCACAGATTGTAAAAGACTTGCAAGAAGCCGAGAACCTGTTGCCTACCTCTTACTCAGAGGCTCCGCGTCATCACGATGGCATCGACGCTTGGATTACCAAGCAGGCTTCACAGGCTACGCTCTCGGCCGTGTATATGGCGATGGCTGGCTATCCGCTGAACAAGGGTACCGAATATTATAAGCTTGCTGCTGATAAGGCTAAGCAGGTGATTGATAACAACGGTACATACGGTTTCTATGTAGACCCCGTTTGGAGCCATGTTTACTCAATGGGCCACAACTATAACAAGGAAACACTCGTGGGTATTGACAACAACTGGAACTGCGGTTCTTGGGATCACGACTCGGAGCTCACTTCTTGTAACCGCTTCGAGAGCCTCGGCGATGGTGGTTGGGGCGACTCTTGGGGTGAGATTGCTTTCTGGAAGCGCTTCCCCGAAGGACCTCGTAAAGACGCTATCTATGCTCCTAAAATCACCTTCCAGAAAGATGCTACCATCACTGGTATGTGCGACTGGTGGGAACTCAACGATAAGGGCGAAAAGAAAGTGGCCGAATATCACCCCATGTTCTCCGTCTATACTGTAAACTGTATTGAAGGCAACGCATGGGTACAGCTGGAAGAACCTTACGATTACACCAAGCCTAACTATATGAACATGACCAACGGTCGTCGTCATCGCCTCGTACGCTACTCAGAGGTGCTGCTGTGGTATGCTGAGAGCGCTGCTCGCTCGGGTGCTGCTGACCTTACCTTCGCTAAGAAGTGCTTGAAGGATGTTCGCAAGCGTGCCGTTACCGACTATATGAACGTTACCTTGAGCAATGGTACAAAGGTTAACATCGACGCCATGAACGCCGATCAGTTGGCCGAGGCTTGCTACATCGAACACGGATGGGAGGTTGCTGGACAGTGGACACAGATGGTTACTCGCCGCGCCGATGAGCTGCGTATGAACGAGCTGAAGAAGAACTTCGACTATCGCGTTCAGAACCCCGAAATCGTTGTGCACGTTGGTGCCAATGGTAAGGAGTATAAGGCTAAGGAGAGTGTAGCCATTAGCAATACCAACTGGGTTGAAGGCATTACCATCTACTGTCCTTATCCTACTGATGAGGTTGAAAAGAATCCTAACCTGAAGAGATAGAAGAGATGATAATTATTATCATCATTTCTTGAAGCAACAATTATGATAGACCACTTTTCATAGGCAATCTATTCATATCATGCCCATGGGGGTGCCACATAGTGGGCGCCCCCTTTTGGCTTTTCTTACATTTGTGAACAATTCTCATTAGCAGCAACAATCGTTCTTTAACAACAACGACCCTCTCATTTCTCGCTCTTCATAATAAGACAACAAGATAATCATATAACAAAAACCAACATTATGCAAACCACCCATTCGCACCTGGCCATAGTAGCCTTACAGATGGTGCCCATCTCGCTCTTTGCCCAAGACGCGGCCGACCGTCCCAACATTCTTTTTATAATGTGCGACGACATGGGCTACGGCGATATTGCTTGCTATGGTCAGCCCTTCATCAACACCCCTTGCCTGGACCAGATGGCACGCGAAGGAATGCGCTTCACGCAAGCCTATGCTGGCTCTCCCGTGTCGGCACCATCACGCGCCACGCTCATGACAGGTCAGCACACAGGCCACACTCATGTGCGTGGAAACAAAGAATATTGGCGTGGTATTCCCATGGTAAAATATGGCGAAAACGAAGATTACGCCATCGTGGGACAAGAGCCCTACGACCCGCAACATAAAATTCTGCCAGAGATGCTCAAAGACCAAGGCTACACAACAGGACTCTTCGGCAAATGGGCAGGCGGATACGAAGGTTCAGCCTCCACACCCGACAAGCGCGGCGTAGACGAGTTTTACGGCTACATTTGTCAGTTTCAAGCACATCTCTACTATCCCAACTTCCTAAACCGCTTCAGCAAGGCGTTGGGCGACACAGTCGTGGTGCGCGAGGTCTTGGAGCAGAACATACAGCACCCCATGTTTGGCAAAGAGTATTTCAAGCGACAGCAATACTCGGCACATATAATACACGACAAGGCGTTGCAATGGCTCGACCGTCAGGATGCCTCTCAACCCTTTGTTGGTTTCCTGACCTACACCTTGCCACACGCCGAGCTCGCACAGCCGGACGACTCACTTTTGGAGAGCTACAAGAAAAAGTTCTTTAACGACAAAACATGGGGCGGTTGGGAAGACTCGCGTTACAACTCTGTAACCCACACCCATGCCCATTTTGCTGCCATGATAACCCGTCTTGACCAATATGTGGGCGAGATCTTCGACAAACTTCGCGAGAAGGGGCTTGACAAGAACACCATCGTCTTCTTTACCTCTGACAATGGTCCTCACGAAGAGGGAGGTGCTGACCCCGAATTCTTCGGACGCGACGGCAAACTGAAGGGATTGAAGCGTCAATGTTACGAGGGCGGCATACGCATTCCATTCATTGCGTGGTGGCCTGGTCACATCAAGGCCTCGTCGGTCAACGACACACCCTTTGCATTCTACGACATCATGCCTACGTTCTGCGACCTTGTGGGCATAAAGCAGTTTGCAAAGCGTTACATCAACAAGTGCTTGCCTGGCGATGGCTTCGACGGCATTTCCATTGCTCCTACACTCCTTGGCAACGACGCCGCTCAGAAGCACCGCGACTATCTATATTGGGAGTTTCATGAAACCGACCAGATTGGTGTGCGCATGGGCAACTGGAAACTGGTTGTTGAGAAAGGTCAGCCCCATCTCTTCAACCTCGTCACCGACCTTCATGAAGATCACGACGTAACCTCCAGCCATCCCGACATTCTGTCGAAAATGCTTGAGGTCATAAAGAAGGAACACACACCAAGCGCCGACTTTGTGGTAACTCTTCCTTCATACTGAAAAAACTTGAAAACACAGAAACGGAAAACCTTATGTTTCCTTTCGCTGAATGTGTAGGCTGCAGACAGACAACTACAAACGGATAAGGAACAAGCTTATGGCAGAGGCAAAGGCCCTGACCATAAGCTTGTTCCTTTGTTTATGGTTGTCATATAAAAATTGTCTGTTCAGCATGAAACGAGCCAAAGAACGCAAGATAAACGATGAATGATAAGCGAACAAAAAACTAATAAAAAACAAAAAAAGAAAAATAAAATCGTTCGTTTCATGGTTTTTCCTTAACTTTGTAGAATAGTATTAGTTTAAACCAAGGTCTATGGAAAAGAAATTGGAATTTACAACTTTAGAAAAAGAACAGATCATAGATATTGCCAAGAGACTGAAAGACACCATTGGCAAGACTCTATATCTCGATGATGAGACAAAAATAATGTCGCTCATGAAAGCTACGCTTGATGAGGGCAAGCTACATAGAGACGTGTTTGGGTTAAACCCCTTGCTGTTTGGTTTTCAAACGGCTGAGCTTGCCGTGAACGAGATTGGCTTGAAACGAGATGCCGTAATTGCCACGTTGCTCTACGGCATGGTCATAAACGGACATCTAAGCATAGAACAAACAGGAGCAATGTTTGGAGAGAGTGTGCGCCTCATAATTCACGGACTGGTGCGCATTCATGAGCTCTACAGCAAGAACCCTGTTATTGAAAGCGAGAATTTCAGAAACCTGTTGCTCTCCTTTGCCGAGGACATGCGCGTTATTCTTATAATGATTGCTGACCGCGTGAATCTCATGCGACAGATTCGGGACACAGAGAACGAAGAAGCAAAAATGGAGGTGAGCCAAGAGGCTAGTTACCTTTATGCCCCACTCGCTCACAAGCTCGGTCTGTATAAGCTGAAGAGTGAGCTCGAAGATCTCAGTTTGAAGTATCTTGAGCACGATGCCTACTACATGATTAAAGACAAGCTCAACGCCACAAAACAGGCTCGCGACGCTTATATAGAGCAGTTTATTGGCCCTATACAGGCAGAGCTGGAAAAAGCTGGCCTGAAGTTTCACATGAAAGGCCGCACCAAGAGCATTCACTCTATCTGGCAGAAGATGAAGAAGCAACGTTGCGAGTTTGAAGGCATCTACGACCTCTTCGCCATACGCATAATTCTCGACTCGCCATTGGAGAAAGAGAAAATGCAATGTTGGCAAGTCTACTCTATTGTGACCGACATGTACCAGCCTAACCCCAAGCGTCTGCGCGACTGGCTCTCCGTGCCGAAATCGAACGGCTACGAGAGCTTGCACATAACCGTACTAGGACCACAGAAAAAATGGGTGGAGGTGCAGATTCGTACCGAGCGCATGGACGAGATCGCGGAACGTGGACTGGCAGCCCATTGGCGTTACAAGGGTATTAAGGGTGAAAGCGGCATTGACGAGTGGCTTAACAACATACGCACAGCTCTAGAAGCCAACGACGACCTGCAGCTCATGGACCAGTTTAAGATGGAACTCTATGAGGACGAGGTGTTTGTGTTCACACCCAAGGGTGACCTGCTGAAATTTCCTAAGGGAGCGACCGTGCTCGATTTTGCTTACCACATCCACTCGGGCGTGGGAAACAAATGTGTTGGCGGACGCATAAACGGGCGCATTGTGCCTGTGCGCGAGAAGCTACACTCGGGCGACACCATCGAGATTCTTACGCAGAGCACGCAGAAGCCGAAGCTCGACTGGCTTAATATTGTTCAGACAAGTCGTGCCAAGGCGAAGATAAAATTGGCTCTTAAGGAGACACAGGTCAAGGACGGACTGTTTGCCAAGGAGACACTAGCCCGTAAGATGAAGAACCGCAAGATTGAGCTTGAAGACAGCACCATGCAACACCTCATAAAGAAGTTGGGTTTCAAGGAGGTATCCGACTTCTACAAGCAGATTGCCGACGAGAAGCTCGACGTGAACGCCGTCATTGACCAGTATGTGGAGATTAGAGATCACGACAACGCCAACACGAACGGTCCTGTGAGGTCGGCAGACGAATTTAACTACGAGAATCCCGATGATGCCATTGCTAAGGGCAACGACGATGTGCTCGTGATAGACAGTAACCTTAAAGGAATCGACTATTCGCTTGCCAAATGTTGTCATCCCATCTATGGCGACCCAATCTTTGGATTTGTGACCATAAACGGCGGAATAAAGATTCATTGTGAAAACTGTCCTAACGCCACGGAGCTGCGTAAGCGCTTCGGCTACCGCATAGTGAAAGCACGTTGGAGCGGCAAGGGCTCATCTCAATATGCCATAACCATACGCATAATAGGCAATGACGACCTTGGTATCGTGAACAACGTAACAAGCATTATCTCCAAGGAAGAAAAAATTGTCATGAGGTCCATAAACATAGACACCAAGGACGGTTTGTTTAGCGGTAACCTCGTGGTGCTGCTTGACGACACGTCACGCCTGGAGCAATTGCTGAAGAAGCTACGCATGGTGAAGGGTGTAAAGCAGGTTTCACGTCTATAGAGTGACAGAACCAAGCAAGCAGAAACAGCTTTAGCGCACAAGTGATAATTTGCTAAAAAACAGAAAGAAAATGAAAACTATAAAATGGGGGTTTATAGGTTGTGGCGAGGTTACAGAGAAGAAGTCGGGACCAGCGTTTAACGAGGTCGAAGGTTCGTCGGTTGTTGCAGTAATGAGCCGAAGCAAAGACAAGGCAAAATCGTATGCTGAGCGACACAACATTCCAAAATGGTACACAGACCCACAGGAGCTAATCGATGATCCTGAGGTAAATGCCATATACATTGCCACGCCACCATCGAGTCACGCCACTTTTGCCATCATGGCCATGAAGGCGGGCAAACCCGTGTATGTGGAGAAACCGTTGGCTTCGAGCTATGAAGACTGCGCACGCATAAACCGCATAAGCGAGCAGACGGGCGTGCCTTGTTTCGTGGCCTATTATCGTCGCTATCTGCCCTACTTTCAAAAAATAAAGCAGATAATAAACGAGGGACGCATTGGCAACGTTATGAACGTGCAGATTAAATTCTCCGTTCCACCACGCGACCTCGACTATAACAGCGGGCCTAACCTCCCCTGGCGCTTACAGCCTGACATCGCTGGAGCAGGCTATTTCTATGATCTAGCCCCGCATCAGCTGGATCTCATACAAGATCTTTTCGGCGTGATTGTAAAGGCGCATGGTTATTGTGCTAACAGAGCACACCTCTATAAGGCAGAAGACTCTATAAGCGCATGTTTCCTCTTCGAGAACGGTCTGCCTGGCAGCGGTTCATGGTGCTTCGTTGGACACCAGAGTGCAAAACAAGACTGCATAGAGATTATCGGTGAGAAAGGCACGCTCAGCTTTTCAGTCTATACCTACAACCCCATACGTCTTATAACAACCGAAGGGGCCGTAAGCATAACTGTGCCAAACCCGCCTTATGTGCAGCTTCCTATAATCAAATCGGTAATAGAAGATTTGCAAGGCATAGGCGTGTGCCAATGTAGAAGCGTGAGTGCCACACCCGTAAACTGGGTGATGGACCGCATTCTGGGCAAGCTGTAAAAAACTTGTGCAAAACAAGACAAACAATTTTATTAAACTTAAAAAGAAAAAATAAATGAACAAGCTGACGACTGTAATGGTCTTTGTGGCATCTCTTCTGTGCTTTTGCCCTAAAGCCGCGGCACAGACAGAAGAATGCGACTCTGTGCCCAAACGTCGCGGACTGTTCAAGCGCGTGGGGCACAGCCTGTACGAGTTTGTGAAAGAGTTTAGTCGTGTCGACACGGCCTATATTGAACCACAACATTACAATTATACCGTAATGCTCCAAAACACAAACACATACGAGGTTTACCGTCTGACCACCGAGCACGACACGAGCGTTACTTTCGCCCCAAAGCCTTCTGTAAAGCTCGGCCCCTATTTCGGATGGCGTTGGGTTTTCCTTGGCTACACCTTGGACCTCAACAACCTAAGTGCCAGCAAGAAGAAAAAAGAGTTTGACCTCAGTCTCTACAGTTCGCAAATAGGCATAGATCTATTCTATCGAAAGACGGGCAATGATTATCGCATTCGCCGCATGACCCTGTCTGGCGACATCGACACATCGCCCATACGCAACGTCTCTTACGATGGTCTGAACGTAAGTATCAAAGGTTTTAACCTCTATTACATCTTCAACCATCGCAGGTTTTCTTATCCGGCAGCCTTCAGCCAAAGCACCATGCAGAAGCGAAGCTGTGGATCGGCGTTGTTGGGAATAGGTTACACGCAACACTCGCTCGATATCGACATTGAGAAGCTTAACACCCTTATACATGACCATTTAGGACCAGATGCTTCAAGCATACCTACAGACAGCGAGCTTGGCATGGGAAAGGTCAAATATACAGACATATCTGTGTCTGGAGGCTATGCATACAACTTTGCCTTCGCTCCACAATGGCTTTTTGCCACTTCAAAGACATAGCGCAAATCAGCCGAG
>OQVL01001837.1_pt1 | contig 12891 bp, 10 predicted proteins | sample 1691501 | NCBI WGS metagenome assembly OQVL01 (sample SAMN03418253, study PRJEB22391) | human gut metagenome | biome: human-gut; feature: organic feature; material: feces | host: Homo sapiens | place: Tanzania | collected 2013-01
TAGAGTCTCAAGGATAGGAGGTCGGTTGCTCCTCCCACCACCTAAAGGTAGTGGGTTTCCGCAACCTAATTAAATTTATGAAAATTTGAAATCAGCTCGTAGAATTCAAGAGCACTCCGCCTAATATGTGCGACCTAACTAACAGCAAATTACAATTGGTGGCGTTTAACCTCAATCCCCCCCCAAAAAACTTCCAACCTAGACTTTCTTTATATATCCATAAAACAGCAAACCAAAATCAACATCTTGATTTTTTTTCTTCTATCCTTACACTTGCTTGTTAAAATCACGTCTACACCATTTTAAATTGTGCGTAAAATTTTAAACGGTTCGTAACACTTAATCACAAACCAAACAAGCTGTAAAACTTAAAATTAAAAGCAGTAAAATACCAAGCTTCAAATTACACGCGCTAAATTTTGAACTAAGCTCAAAATAAAGTTCATGCTTTAAGCTTAAGCACTTAGCACTTATCACTTAGCAAAGCTAAAGATGGTTTAATCATAATAGTAAACCGACTAGAGATGACATATGCAATTTATTTATCCACCAACTTTCACACCTAGCGCCACTAAGATTACTTTCGCCCAACCTGACTTTGGCCCGAGCGGCATTCCCCATAGTGAAGTTTTTGGGGATGTTTATTTTTCTGATGCCGGTGGCGCTTCAGAAAAAGAACAGGTATTTGTCAAAGGAAATGGACTTCCTAAACGTTTAATGGAGTCACCGCTCCCAGAATTTGCCGTTGGTGAAACAGGTTTTGGGTCCGGCTTAAGCCTCCTCATGCTCATTAAGAACCTAAAAGAAGCAGGTTTTTGGGAGCCTCCAGCACCAGAAAATATAAGTTCTAGCCCCAAGGCCACGGCCCCAATCTCCGTTCACCCTAAAGAACTTATCTATCTTTCAACTGAGCTTTATCCTATGACGTGCGCCGATATGCGCAAGGCGCATCAAGTTTTTCCCGAAATCACCGCTGAATCGCAGGAATTACTTAACGCGTACGCTGAAACTAAACTTCACCTTGGCTTAAATGTATTAACTCCTTGGCCTCACACCAAAATCTATCTCTTAGTTGGTGATGTCTTAGAAACCTTACCTCAACTTGAGATAAGAAATGGCGGGATTGATGCTTGGTTTTTAGATGGCTTTTCTCCCCAAAAGGATCTTGCCATGTGGAGTCCTGAATGCGCCCAACAATTACAGCGCTTAAGTCGCCGTGGAGCTACCATTGCGACTTATACGGTGGCAGGTTTTGTGCGCCGTAATCTAATAGCAGCGGGATTTGCCGTCCAAAAAGTTCCCGGATTTGGGCGTAAGAAAGAAATGTTAGCTGGAGTTTTAACTGAACTCAGCAAGAAGTCCCCCACCTCTATAGGTGGGGGAGGATGTCACACCTTATTAACGATTAAAGACTAGGTGTTTTTTTTAACTTTACTAACACATAGATGTCCAAGCTAAATTCAGGTAATGTAGATGTGTTAATACATTGATGTTTTGATGTTTTGATGTTTTGATGTTTTTAAAGATTTTTAATATTAAAACAAAACTGTTGAATATTATTTTAAAAGCATTTTATAAGCGTTTAGCCCCCATTAATGTTTTTAAGGCAGGCATTTGGTAAAAAATAGCACGCCTTATTACTCTCGTATATGTTTACCTGAATTAGTCTTTTTGGGACCGATATTTAATTGACGGTCTTAAGTTACTTAACGGGAAAATTTGTGGCTCTTGTTTACAAGTCATCGGATCAAACGCCACAGTTTTGATTTTTTGGTCTTCCGCTAAAGATAGTTCTGGTAATTCTAGAAACTCATCTGACTGCCAATCATCGCCCCCACAAATGGAAGCAATATACTTCATTTGATATGTCAGCAATAAATCACGGTGTTTTTTTTGCGCTTGCCATTTCTTTAGGTAAATGTTGGCCATTAACGCTGCCGCTTTAGCGTCTCCCGCAATAGCCGCATCATGGTACCAGGCTAAGTGCACCATGTTTTCTAAAGTCACACCATGATCTAAACCTTCATTACGTAAATACGAAATATCCTCTTCATCAAAAGCTTGGGTCTGCCACAACCGACCGAGTTCGCGCGCGCCAGCTACAATTCCATATTTAAAAGCTTCATGGTACCAATAGGCAGCTTCTTTTAGATTTTGAGAAGTGTTAATGGCGTTTTCATATAGCCCAGCAAGTCTAAAAGCTGCCCGGCCATCATGGTTTTCAGCCGCTCTCGTATACCAAAAAATTGCATCTTCATCCGTATAAGTACTGTCTTCCACGCCATGCTCGAGATAAAACCCTAAAGCATACTGCGCTTCAACAATGTTTTGCTCTGCCGCTAAACGTAAATGCTCCATAATTTTAGGGGCCTTTGATGAAACTAAAACTTGAGGCGCTTTTAAATCATCTTCCGGCTTCATTAAATGATGCAAAGCTATATCTTGTTTAATCATTAAAGCCGCTAAATTATAATGAGCTTCAGGTACACCTTTAAGCGCTGCCGCATGAAAAAGTCGCATCGCTTGTAGATCGTTTTGCGGAATCCCGCGCCCAAATTCCGCCAAAATACCTAACGCATTCATAGCGTCAGGCAAACCGCCGTGAGCCGCCGCGGCGTAATATTCAGCTGCTTTAGCGTAGTTTATCGGTAAACCATCCCCGCGTTCCGACATCACCCCTAAAAAATAAACCGCCTGCAGGTCACCTTCTACCGCATGGTTACGGCAAACTCGAACCGCATCTGTAAAATCGTGTGTCTTAACAGCTAATTGCACTTGTGACAAACAGCTAGCTTCACTAGCTCCCCAAGCCAATAAAAAAACACCACCTAAAAGCCATGAACTTTGAGATCTGCTTATACTTAGCTTAAGTTTTAAATTTTTCCTTATTTCTGCTCGTGCTATCGCCTTCATGTGCCACCTGCTCAACCACACATTGTTCCGATTCGACTATTTTAGACTATTTCAGCCTCGCTTTTTAAGCAAGTCAAAGTAATAATTCAAACCCAAGTTATTGATTTAGCTCTCGCCTTCCTCAATATACCCACCTAGCACAACTACCAACTTTTTTAGTTTGGTGTACGGACTAAATACGCCTTTGGGGATTTAGTACTTATTACCTCAAGTTTCCCACTTAAAAACTTAAAATTAACCTTACCTTTGATGTTGATTGCGCCACTTGTATACCTTTTATGCATGCAGGACCATATGAACTTTTAGCTAAAATTTTAAGCGAGTTTGAGTGAAACTTCTAAGGAAAAAAAATAATGATTCAAAAGAACTTGCATCTCGTAATGGAACTCAAATAATCCTAGTTTTCTGTCATTAGTTCCACTTTCCATGTGCAACTAGAAGTTGAGTTAAGGTTTAAAGAGGTGAACTACTCACCACCTAAAGAAGAAGGAGTCTTCTTGGAAATTTTAGATAAAACAAAGAGTCACCGAGCATTACTTACCGATATTTACCATAAACATGCAAGGTGACCCTTAAGTTTGTAGATGTAACCTTTATAATTAAGGCGCTAAGCGATTTACTTCCCACACGCCATTTTCATTTTTGGTATACATAAAACGATCGTGGAGTCTGCTTGGACGACCTTGCCAAAATTCCACGGTATTAAACCGAACTCGGTACCCACCCCAAAATGTTGGCACAGGTACTTCGCCATTTTTAAACTTTTGCTTTAGTTCCATAAATTTACTTTCTAAAGCCGAACGAGCTGAAATCTTTGAAGATTGATGTGAGGTCCAAGCCCCAATTTGCGAATCGCGTGGTCTAGAAGTAAAGTACTTGATAACTTCAAGGGTACTTAAACGTTCTGCCGTCCCCTGGAAAGCCACTTGACGTTCTAGCATGTACCATGGAAAGAGAATGCTAATTTTGGGATTACCTTCGATTTCATGAGCTTTACGAGAACCGTAATTAGTAAAAAATACCAAGCTATCGCGGTCATAGTTTTTTAATAAAACCATCCGTGAAGAAGGCTGCCCTTCAGCGCTTACAGTACTTACAACCATCCCATTAGGGTCATGAATCCCTGAATCTATCGCTTGCTTTAACCAAGCTTCAAATAAGTCTATTGGTTCTTTGGTTAAATCAGCTTCGCTCAAACCGCCTTCAGCGTAAACGCGACGCAACCCTGATACATCAATCATGTGTTATTCCTCTTATTCCTTATGTTGCTTGCCTATATAGACCAAATATTAAAACCAAAATTTAAAGTTTAAAATAGTTTGTTTACTACCAAAGAACTTAAACCATATATTTAGCACTATATATGGCACTCTATTTGTTTTAGTTGTTTTAGTTGTTTTAGTTGTTTTAGTTGTTTTAGTTGTTTTAGTTGTTTTAATAATAAAGGGCTTTTATCAAAAAGGGGCAACTAAATAAGCCTATGTATTTTTGTCTTCGTCCTAACTGTAGTTAAACCGGGCTATAGACATTAATAAACTCTTCTTCAATCCCAAAGCGCTCTCTAATACACTGTCCCAAGGCTCTGATGCCACACATTTCGGTTGCATGGTGCCCGGCAACAAACACGGTAACCCCTAATTCTTTAGCTAGATGGTAATGTTGTTCATGCACTTCACCAGTAATTAAAGCCGTACAACCATCCAAATCACCTTCTAGCACAAAACCACCGCCACCGGTGCAAACGGCAAGCTTAGTAATTGGTTTATCCAAAGGCCCCATAATTAAAGGTCGACGCCCTAACAGACGTTCTAGATCATCAGCGAGTTCTTGTGGTAAACGTGCGTTTTGTGAACCAAAATCTCCCACCATTGTGATGGTTTCACGGCCGCCACCCCCTAAGTAGCCCAATACTTCTGCATTAAGGCTCTTAATCATTAACGCATTGTTGCCAATTAAAGGATGCGCATCAAGGGGCAAATGAAAAGCCCCTAAAGACATATCACCTAAAGCTTTTACTCTTTTACCTAAGATCCCAGTTAAACGTGGATCGGCGCCTTTCCAGTAAATTCCGTGGTGTACTAACACTAAATCAGCATGCGCTTGTCGAGCCAAATTAAACAATTCACAGTTACCGGTAACCCCAGTAACAATTTTGTTGATTTCATTTGAGCGCCCTTCCACCTGTAAACCATTATAGCTACAGTCTTTAAGGGTAGAGCTATCTAAAAGTTCTTCGCAAAATGCCATTATTTCAGCAAGAGAAACAGCCATCGGGTTATCCTTAAATTAAGTAAAAAACAATGCCACTACCTAAATATTGGTGTCATTCGGGTTGTTTTTTTGGGGTTATTTTTTTGGGGTAGACTTAATGGTGGCCATTTAAGCCGTCATCAAAGCTACCATTAAAGTCACCATTAAAAGCACAAAATTATACCCACTTTATACTAACATCCTCCTTGCCGCAAGGCGAAGGAGGATGTAAATGGTTTTGAGATTAAAACCTCGTATACCTAAGGTAGAGCCGATTAAAATATAAGTTACGTAAAGGTAACTTGAACTTTAACTAGTCTTTAAGCCCTTATCTATTAACAATAAACGCATTACCAAAATGCTTTGCTTTTAAGTTTTGGAGCACTTCATCACTCAAAGATGGGCCTAAGAGTAAAATATACTTACCCGGGCTAGATTTTTCATCAATCTTAAACCCAAAGCCACGCCCTGCTTTGGCTAAATCAGCTTTGCTCATAGAAAACTTACGGCTACGACGGGCATTGTCCGCATTGGCACGGCTACTATAGACCCCAAGCTGTAAGTAACGCCCACCAGGCACCCCAGCTACTTGTGTTGGAGTAAGGTTTTTGATTTCATCTTTTTTGTTAGCTTGAGCCTGAGCTTCTTGTTTCTTTAGCTCTTCAGCTTTCTTCTTCTGAGCTAAAGCTTGTTTACGTTCTTCTTGCTTCTTTTGCGCTTCGTACATCGCTTTACGCTCAGCTTCTAAACGTTCTTCTTCTAGCTTACGAGCTGCTTCTTTTTTCAAAGCTTCACGTTTTTGCGCTTCAAGAGCTAAATTACGTTCCTCTTCTTGAGTTTTACGTAGTTCTGCACTTTCACGTTGTTTTTCAGCTCTGATTCGAGCTGCATCAGCAGGCGAAGTCCCAGTAGCTACAGGATTGCTGACAAAATTGTTATTCTGTCCATTGGTGCTAGAACGCACCCCAACCACAACCCCTGAGCGATTAGATGAACTTGCGTCAGCATCAGCCGGCGCAGGCGCCCCTTCTTCTTCAAGTAAAGCGGCATAGCCCCCATCATCTACCGGTGTAGCTTCTGCAGGGATAATATCACGTTCCCCACCTAAATTGTTGGCCGAAGCCAAGCCGTCAGCCCCAAGGTTATCTTTATTAGCGGTAGCCGCACTTGAATCAGTAGTTCCCAAAAGTTCGGCCCCTTCATCCACCATGCCACCTGTCATATCACGGTCTTGAGTCCCCACTGGTTTTAAATCAGCACAAACACTACCGTTGCAGTTAGCACAGCCACAGTCAGTCTTTTCATTAAAAAATTGAGGTAAAACCAATGCAGCAAAAGATACTACTACACAGGCTCCGACTATTGCTCTCGAAAACTGAGTTGCCATTTATTATTTCTTATCCTGTAATATAAAAAACATCGCTTTTAAAGTTTAACCTTAGTTCTTAAGGTGGCGCAATTTTATTTAGTGAATTACTCCATCTAAATTTGTTAAAAAATTAGATGTGGTGTCATCGTGCTATCACGCTTTATCACTTTTTCGCTTCTTAGAGACTTTTCCGCTTCTTAGAGTTTGGTAAAGGGCAATTTTTCCCCAAAACCAAGCTACACCCGCCTAAATAAATTAAACTTTAGGCATTACGCTTTTTCTCCACCTTAATCACTTGTGACTAAAGGTAAAGTATTACACGCATTTCTTAAAGCGTTTCCATCAAGTCTAATGAGCCACAAATAAAAATTGGTATTAACACCAAGGTGGCAATTAGTGCCATAAGAGTACCATTTAGCTCTAGTTGCTCTAACCCAAGGGTTATGCTTTAAGGCTTTAAAATATTAAGCGCCTTAAGCATTATACACATTTTATCATTAAATGCGGTTAGCTAAGGTTTAACATGGTTTATCTAAGGCGTATCCTAAGTCCATTTTCTGAAATAAAGTACTAAGACGCTCTAAAGACTTCAAGCTTACATTTAAAGCGCTAAAATCTGTATTTTTGGGAGTAATGGCTTTTAGTTTTAGCGCCTTACGTAGGCTTTGGTTGCTTTAGCCCTAAACTTTTTAGTTGTTTGGTAACTCTAAGCTTTTTTGTTGGCTTGTAAGCACAAGCTTTTAAGTTTGCTTTAACCTTTACTAAAAAAACTCAAGTTTCCCACTTGAATAAAAATTTTTAGGACGTGATAAACGAAGTAGCTGATTTTGCGCTTTTCGCTCTAAAATCTGCCTCCACCAATACCTTCAAGCACTTTTTCCACTGTCACAAAAGAACCAAACACAATGACTTGCCCATCTTCAGGTAAATCATTAAGCGCCCGTTCATACGCTTCATAAGGATCTAAACAACATTCAATGCGTTCCGGATTAACCCCACAAGCTGCTAATGCGCCTACAATGGTGCTAATTCCGGCCCCACGTTCACCTGGAAGCGGACATACGTAAAACTTTTCAAAGTTAGGCGCCATAATGCTTAAAGTTGCATTGATATCTTTGTCTTTAAGCATCCCAGTTACAGCATAACGGCGTTTATTACCATTACGACGTAAACAAGAAGATAAATATGCCGCTGCAGGAGGGTTATGCGCTACATCGATAATAACTTCAGGCTTGTGGCTGATGCGTTCGAAACGTCCATGCAAAGCCGTATGGCTAAAGCCATAAATGATATCGCGGTCTAAAATATGGAATTTATAGGCTAATCGCAGAATCTGAATCACCCCAAATGACAATGGAGCGTTGATTAAAGGCATGGTTGGCACTTCTAAGTGCGAAAACGCAATTGGAGACAACATACTAATATGTGTATCGTCTTCAATTTTCCATGTCATGTTGCGTCCTGATTCATGCAGTACCGCGTGGCAATCTTGACACTTAGTGCGGATAACATCCAGCGCTTCATCATCTAATTCCCCGGCAATCACCGCTTCAGTTGACGGCTTAATAATTCCCGCTTTTTCCGTCGCAATTTCATGAAGGGTATTACCAAGAAGTTTGCAATGGTCAAGCCCAATGCTTGGAATAACTGCAATATCAGCGTCTAGAATATTAACGGCATCTAAACGCCCCCCTAAGCCCACTTCAAGCACCAAGACTTCGCAGTCATTGCTTTTAAAAATTAAAAAGGCGGCTAAAGTGGTAAATTCAAAAAAGGTGAGCGGTTCGTTGGGATCTTCCGCTTTTAAAACTTGTTCAAAAGCCGTGCATAATTCGTCATTTGAAGCTTCGACTCCATTAATCATAATGCGTTCACTAAAACGCAAAATATGAGGAGAAGTATACAAACCTGTTCTAATCCCCGCTGCACACAATACTGAAGCCACCATATGAGCCGTAGAGCCCTTACCGTTGGTACCAGCAATTTCAACCACGCGAGCATTAGGAAAAGAAGCCACCCCTAAACGTTCAGCGGCCGCACGCACCCTCTCAAGCCCTAACTTAATAACGTTAGGATTGATAGCATTAAGATAGGTGTACCATTCATTGATATTCCTAGGAGTCTTTTTTAATTCAGTCATCGTTGATTCCGAGCTGTTACAGCCTCTATAAACAAAAAGCCCGTCCACAGTGTGATACGGGCTTAAAACCTTAAGCATAAGGCTTAGTCAACCTGAGAAGCAAGTTCCTGTGGTTCGCCACCTTCTGGCATAGTCTTGATTTCAACAGTAGTCGGAGCTACCGCAGCACGACCAAGAAGCATAGAAACAATGCTTGCTAAACGGCTACGCATTTCGCGACGATCAATAATAATATCTATAGCACCCTTTTCAAGGAGGAATTCAGAACGTTGGAAGCCTTCAGGAAGCTTTTCACGCACGGTCTGTTCAATAACGCGAGGGCCTGCAAAACCAATCAAAGCCTTTGGTTCAGCTACATTGAGGTCCCCAAGCATAGCTAAACTTGCGCTCACCCCACCCATGGTTGGGTTAGTAAGCACACTGATAAAAGGTAAACCTTTTTCAGAAAGCTTTTGTAAAGCCGCAGAAGTCTTAGCCATTTGCATAAGTGAGAATAGAGATTCCTGCATACGCGCGCCACCTGAAGTGGAGAAACAAATAAAAGCTCTCTTTTCTGCAATCGCGGTGTTTACAGCTTCAACAAAACGAGCCCCAACCACAGCGCCCATGGAACCACCCATAAATGCAAATTCAAAAGCGGCACATACAACTGGAATACCTTGAAGGTTTCCCTTAATCACTACCAAAGCATCGGTTTCATTTGTTGATTTTTGGGCCGCTACGATGCGGTCCTTATAGCGCTTGGTATCCTTAAACTTAAGGATATCTTGCGGCTCAAAACCACGACCGAGTTCCACCTGATTACCATTATCAAGGAAACGAAGCAGTCTTTCACGCGCGCCAATCTTCATGTGATGACCACACTTTGGGCATACGTTGAGATTACGCTCAAGTTCTGCACGGTATAGCACCTGCTCACAGGCTTCACACTTGGTCCATACACCTTCTGGTATATTATGACGCGTACTCTTTTCGCTCTTTGGAGTAAGTATTTTTTCAAGCCAGCTCATTCAAAAACCTTTTCTTTTCAGAAAACCTGTTAAAAAAAAACAGGTATATAAACAAAGACATGGTATTATAAAACAACTAGACCCTTTATGCATGAAAAAATCAAAATCCGTGCCTTTAAGAGCAAGGATTGTTCACAATAAACACAATTCGTTACGTGACCTCCGTCTTCCCCTCCCTAAATTTACTCTCAAATCACCACTGTTTTTCTCATGCAAATTGGCTAAAAAAAAACTCTGCATCTATGCTTTTAGGCAAGAGGCAGAGGGGTATTTGCGGATTTAAACCTACGCTTTAAAGCGCGACCAACTTTACTTTAAAGTCCCTTTGTATTCAGGGTCAAATTCATTCATCTTTGGCTTGTTTTGCTGCCAGTATGGTGAATATTGACGAAGTTCAGCGATAATTCCTGGAACTACTTCAATTACACGGTCGATTTCAGCTTCGCGAGTGTAACGGCTTAAGCTAAAACGAATAGTCCCATGAGCGGAAGTAAACGGAATCTTCATAGCTCGCATTACATGAGATGGTTCAAGTGAACCTGAAGTACAAGCACTACCACTAGAAGCAGCAATACCATATTCGTTAAGCTTAAGAAGAATAGCTTCTCCTTCTACGTATTCAAAAGCGATGTTAAGAGTGTTATCGGTACGATTTTCAAGGTCACCGGTTACAAAGCAGTTAGGTACTGCTTTTAAGATACCATATTGCAACTTGTCACGTAATTCACGAACTGTGTCATTCATCATCGGGATATGTAAACCTGAAAGTTCACATGCTACCCCAAGACCTACGATATATGGAGCGTTTTCAGTACCAGCGCGACGACCTCTTTCCTGGTGCCCACCATGCATGAACGGACGGAATCTAGTACCACGACGGACATAAAGAACCCCAACACCCTTCGGAGCATGAATCTTATGCCCTGAGAAACTGAGCATGTTGATATCAGTATTCTTTACATCAACCTTGATTTTACCCATGGCTTGCACTGCATCAGTATGAAACTGCGCCCCAACTTCCTTGGCCATTTTAGCCATGATTTCCACAGGGAATACGGTACCAGTTTCGTTATTAGCCCACATGATAGAAACAATGGCGGTCTTTTCAGAAAGTAAAGCCTTGTATTCATCAAGGTTCAAACGACCACAGCTATCAACCCCAAGGTAATGAACCTTAACGCCCTTCTTAGCTAAAGCCGCACAGGTATCTAAAATAGCTGGATGTTCTACGGCCGTAGTAATAATTTCATTACGGGCAGGAGCACAAGCTTCGATAGCGCTACAAAGAGCGGTGTTATCAGATTCAGTTGCGCAAGCGGTGAAGATAATTTCGTCATCGTAAGCCGCCCCGATGTATTCAGCTACTTGATGGCGCGCATGTTCCATCGCTTTACGTACAGGTTCACCGAAGCGATGCATTGAACTTGGGTTACCGTAGTATTCGGTAAAAAATGGAATCATTGCTTCATAAACCAAAGGATCAGTTTTGGTAGTAGCGTTATTATCAAGATAAATTCCAGTTTTGGTAAAATCTGTTTTTGTTTCAGCTGTCATGTTTTTATCCTATGCTCGGCACAATACTAGGTCCCCTGCTTACTATGCCGAGTGTATTTCAAATCTAAATACCAAAATTATTCTTCAATATGAGTATGATCAACTGGAGTGCCAACGTTTACAACCTGGATATAAGTCCCAAGAGCTTCGACAAGGCGTTGTTGAATCCAAGATAAAGTCATATCAGTCATCATACAGCCAATACATGAACCTGAAAGTTCAACTTCAACGCGGTCTTTGGTCACACGCTTAAGCAACACATCACCACCATCTTGAGCTAAAGCAGGACGCATTTGGTCAACGATATCAACTACAGTCTGATAGAATGGAAGTTCTTCGTTTTCAGGACCCTTCTTAGCTTCAGTTGAAGTTTCTTCTTTATCAGCGTTAGAAGCTGCGATATCAGCCCCATCGCAACAAGCCCCAACAACTTTCTTAGGAGCATCACAAGCTTCACCTTCAGCCATAGCAGCTAAAGTGCGTTCAATAATTTCTTCAATCTTTTCATGGCAAGAACCACAAGCCCCACCAGCCTTGGTATAGTTTGTTACTTCCTGCAAAGTGGTAAGGTGGTTTTCACGAATAGCTTTAACAATCTTTGCTTCGTCAATCCCAAAACACTTACAAACAAGCGGAGAATCGATATGATCTTTTTCGTACTTTTCCCCACGAAAATCTGCGGCTGCTGCGTCTAAGGCTTCACGGCCCATTACTGAGCAGTGCATCTTTTCAGGTGGTAAACCGTCAAGGTAGTTAGCAATGTCCTGATTAGTAACTTTAAGTGCATCTTCAAGAGTCTTACCAATAATCATTTCAGTAAGAGCAGAAGATGATGCGATTGCACTTCCACAACCAAAAGTTTGAAACCCAGCATCTTCAATAATATGGGTTTGTGGGTTAACCTTAAGCATGAGACGTAACGCATCACCACAAGAAATAGAACCTACATCACCTACTGCATTTGCATCTTGCAATACCTTAGCATTGCGCGGATGGAAAAAGTGATCTTTAACCTTTTCTGAATAATCCCACATAGTGAACCTCGTAGATCTCTAAGATTAAATCGACTGTACCTTTGCTGATGGTCGATTTTTAAATACTATCAAATTTATGTGAATTATAGCTCATTTTTGCGATCAACCCAAATTCACAAATGGTATTTTTTTTCATTTTTAGGTGGCCACAAATCACCGTGAGCTTTACCATCCATCTTTTATGCTTATTAGCCCGCCCCCTTACGTTTATAAGGTACAACTTTAAAACTCTTTGAAACAACGTTGTATTTTGGCTCCTTTGTATACCTCAGCCCATCTGAGATTTATTGTTTGTCGAAACTATCGTACCACCTAAAGATACCTCATATTTCTCTAAATTTTTAACCATTTTTTTCAAACTTGGTTTTTCTACCATGTTACTTCGAGCTGGTTTTTATAAAACTAAAGGCGTAACCTCAGTTCATCTTATTCTTGCCATGTGTCTCGCCGTTATGTTGCAAAAAACTAAGCTTGACTATGTGTTGTCAAACAACCTAGATGTTAGTGATAAGAAAATATCAAAGACTGCTCTTTATCGATATGCAGCTAGAAACGATGAGTAATCTGGGGCTGATTACACCGTCTGTCCGGACTATGGAAACCGCAGTTCCGATTTAAAGG
>OQVL01001840.1_pt1 | contig 12878 bp, 20 predicted proteins | sample 1691501 | NCBI WGS metagenome assembly OQVL01 (sample SAMN03418253, study PRJEB22391) | human gut metagenome | biome: human-gut; feature: organic feature; material: feces | host: Homo sapiens | place: Tanzania | collected 2013-01
ATTTAGGAAAAAAAGAAAGCCAGCAGGAAGAAAACTCCTTGCTGGCTTTTATTATATTATTCTACATAAGGTTTCACAGTACTTTCTGTAAAATGTTTACATAAACAATCAGTAACTTGATTGTTTAAGCACTTAAAATCATGTATCATTACATCATAAGATACATCTGAAGGATTTTCATAGGTACCATTCTTATCAATGATGTAAATTTCTCCTACATGTTCTCCCTCATTTACATTCTCTTCAAAGTAATGTAGATTTATAACTACTTTATCTCCTACTTTATATTTAGGATGTCCTTTCATTACTTCTTATTTAAATAATTATTTCTCTCACACACACTAATAGCATTAGTAACATAACCACAAGAATGTAGTTCAGGACAAAAACCCCTGTAGGTACATTCTCTAACCATGTGTTTAGCCATTATAGGGTCTATCTTAGCAATTTGATTTTTAACCTCTTGCCATACTTCTCTTGTTTCTTTTGAAGCACAATAGCACAATCTTTTTCGTGATATATTAATAAGTGCTTGAGCATTACAAGTCATACTCATATTAACAGGAGTAAGCCTATTAATAGCAGTAGGGTCATTACCACTTCTATCTTGTCTATTAGATTGTACAAACTTCTCAGTACCCATAAAGTGTCTTACAAGGTGTCCTGCTACAAAATTAGGAATACCTTCAAAGTGAATATCATATTCTACTAACCTAATAGGAGAATGTTCAGCATAGAGTATAGAATCAACCCATTTATCTGATGGTTCTTTATCAAGAGGTTCTTTGCCGACAGTTTCTCTTGCTGCATTTAATGCTCTTTTCCAAGAAGTTACTCTCTCAACTGTTATTTTCATCTTTATTCTCCTCCTTTTTCTCTTCTTCTTTTTTAAGCTCTTCTTGTGGACACTCATTCTTTGGTATATTAACCCTTATAGTTGTCATTCTTTCATCTACAAGAATATGAGTAGCACCACACTTAGGGCATACTACAAAAGGAATATTACCATTGTGTAATACTCCTCTTGTAGGCACCTTTAATGTAGTACATTCAAAACTAACATAGTTAATCATCTTTTACTACTTCTCTTTCATCTTGAATCCATCCTCTTAAAGCATTAATAATATTCTTTATATGGTCACAATCTCCACCATTACAAGCATTTAGCATTAATTCAAGTGCATTTATTGCTTCTTTAAGAGTATCTTCAAGAGACCAATTCTCTTTATTTACAACCTTTTCAAGGTCATCATTCTCATCCATAGTAACTTTAATTCCTTTATGCAAGGTTTCACTTACACAGGCATTTACTGTTATTTGTGGTACTTTATAATCTTCCCACCAGGGAGCATTACTTACATCACTTCCCATCGGGTAGTTTCCATACATCATAACCAAAATTTACATAAGCCTGTCTTACTACTTCCCAAAAGATTTTCTCCTCTTTACCAGTAAGTAAGAAAGGTCTTGCACCACAACTTCTAAAATCAGGTTCTTCATCAAACTTACTTTCATCAGGGTTCCATTTACCTTCAATCCAACCTAAAGTGTAGCATGTCTCTGGTATATGGAATAGACTTTTTGCAATATGTATATTTTTACTTCCTTTAGGATAATAAAAATCTCCACCTTCTTCTAAGATATAATCCTTTTCTTTACCATAATAAGGATTTTTCTCCCACTTTACAATCTCCCAAATTTCTTCATCTCTTAAGTTTGATGTTTTTCTAAACTCAATATTTTCTATTCTAAATGCTCCCATCTTTATTTTCTGTTGTTCTTACAAAATCACCATCTAAATAAGATTTGCCATATTGCTCATCAGGACAAGGTATTGCATAGCCCTCTTTATCATGACACTCATCCCATTTATCTAATAGAAAGACAAGATTATCTCTTTCTGCAATTTGTTCCTCTAAATCCTTAAGTTTAATTTCAATTGTTCTTACTAACCACTCTAAAGGTTCCCAACCTTCATCTTGTGGCATCATTTTAGCAGGTTCTGTACATACTACAAGAGCCTTAATATCTCCTTTAATGGTATTAAGGATTTCTTCACACTCTTGCAAATCACTCTCTACTTCATACTTACTATTGTAAGTTTTTCTATTATAATATATATCAGTTGTTAAAGTTGTTCCCCATCCCATAATTACATAAATTTATCACCATACAAAGGTGGTACAATACATTCGGTTGTTAATATCATTGATGCTACAGATACTGCATTTTCCAATGCACATCTTTCAACTTTAAATGGGTCTATAATACCATTTACAATAGCATCACAGACCTCTCCTGTATTAAAATCAATACAGGATTTAGTTCTGTCAATTTGGTCTAATTTTACAGTAATGCTTGCATAATCAAACCCTGAGTTTTCACAAAGTGTTTTAAGAGGAAATACTAGAGATTTTAGCACAAGTACAATGCCTTCAAAAAATGAAGGATTAACATCAACATCAACGTTTGTAAGATTGATAAATTCTTGTACCCACACATCATATAATGCTGTACCTCCCCCAACAACATATCCTTCATCTAATGCTGCTTTTACTGCACATACTGCATCTTCTACTCTATCATATTTCTCCTTTGCTTCTACTTCAGTAGTACCACCAACATAAATTATAGTTTTCTTACCAATAAGTCTTGCAAGATGTTCCTTAAGTACTCTTATATTGTTTTTATTTTTCTCCTCTATAATCCTACCTTTGAGGTCATCAATTCTTTGATTAAGTAAAGTCTCATCAAGCATATCAGATTTTACAATTGTAGTATCAGTCATAGATGCTATAACTTTGCTACAAACGCCTAATGATTGTATATTATCATCAATTTCATTAAGTTCTGAATATACATAGGCACCTGTTACTGCTTGAATATCCATAAGACACTCATATTTACCATTACCAAAGCCATAAGTTTTGATTGGTAATATTCTTGCTCCTGCTTTCCTGTTATTGATTACTATATCCTTTAATACAGCAGGAGAGAAGTCATCAGCAATGATAAGTAGTGGTGCTTTCTTGATTACTTTTTGTAGAATACCTCTGATACTCTCTAATGAAGTAAGAGTATTATTAATAAGTAGTACAAGAGCATTTTCATAGTAACAGATTTGTTTTTTAGGCTCTGTTACAAATGCTGAACTAATGTATCCATTCTTTATCTGCATCCCTTCAATACTCTCTACATAAGTATCATAGTCAGGAGACTCTTCAAACAATACAAGTCCATCATTACCCACAATATCAAATGCACTTGCTACTAAAGAACCAAGTTCTTTATCACCATTAGCAGATACTGTTGCTATATTGACAATATCTTTCTTCTTTACCTTATGCTTTTTAATATGAGAAATAACATACTGACAAGCATAATCCATACCTCTCTTGAGTTCCTTAACAGAATACTCAGGATGCTCCTCAAGGACTTGAAATCCTTCATTAATCATATACTGAGCAAGAATTGTACTTGTGGTAGTACCATCACCTGCCATTTCAGCAGTTTTTGATGCTGCTTCTCTTACAAGTTTAATTCCTGCTTCTACAAATGGGTCATTATCTGAAGTAATTTTCTTTGCTACAGATACACCATCTTTAGTTACATAAGGTTCCCCTTCTTCATTATGCAATATTACATTACGACCATTAGGTCCTAATGTTACCTTTACAGCATCAGCAAGCATATTAACACCTTGCTTTAATACTTCCTTAGCATCTTTGTTATATTTAATCATACTATTAAATTATTTTCTTTTATTAGCCTTTTAGCCATTGGTCCAATAATATTTTTAGGAACACTTATATGTCTTCCATCAGCATGTACATAAACAAAATGACCCCCACTGACTCTGTCTAAGAAGAAATCATTTTGTTTAAGTACTTTACTGAATTGTTTTATTGACCAATCCTGCATTATCTCTTACTATCCAATTCCAAAAATTTGTTGAGATACCAAATTGCTTTCTTAATATCTTGGTTTTCATTACCCTTTAGTTCACTTCTCCAAATATATTTGAAAGCATTTAATTTACAAAAATCTTGAGTAGCAACTATACCAAATGCTGATGTCATTGCATCAATACATTCAATATTGCCATTATTGTAATGTTCAGGATGGTCAACTACATTAGTTTTTACCTTGTCCATTCTTATAAAATTCAACTAAATCATAAGTATTTCTGGGAACATTATCTAACATTATTATATTAGGATGTCCCTCCAGTAACTTAGCAACTTCATTATGTGCTTTACTGGTAGTTACACTGTATTTTGTATTGTTTATATAATAGTTACAATCTTCTCTATTGAATTGTGCAATAGTAGTAGAATAAGATATTAATTTATCCCCGCTACTTATAAGATTGTTACTACTTGCTATGTTTCCTAAAAGAAACGCTTTTATTACATCACTATTTTTCATACATTTTTAATGAATCCAATGGTCACCCACTGCTGCTTCTGCTGGTATAGGTAAAGATTTACAGTACTCAGCAGCAGCATCTTCCATTATTTTTTCAAGTATCTGTGGAAAATTGGACAATGTTTTTGGAAAATCACAACATATTTCATCATGTACAGAAGCACATATATGTACTATGTTAAATAAGTTATTTTTTACAATCCACCAAAACAAATTAACAAGAGCAGTCTTCATAATTACAGCCCCAGTACCCTGTGTTACTGCATTTCTGGCCATCCTATCCCATTTAGAACCTGCTTGAAAATGTTCTCTTACCTCTAGAGCAATTGCATCTCCTGTACCTTTATGATGTAATTTATACTCATCCCAGAAACCAGGTGTATTAAACCTTGCTTCTTGTTCTTTCCATTTTTTCCAATCCCACCAATACATTTTATGTTTTGTTATCGGGTTGATTATAATATATCCATTACTCTTTACAAATCTTGAGCCTCTTTTAGCATAATCTGTCATTCCAGAAAATGCTTTATCAAGAGTATCAATTACAGACTGTGCCTCTTCAACAGAACATCCTGCTGTTTTTGCCAAAGTTGGTGCTGACCCACCAAACATGTAGCCGCATTTATTTAATATTAAACTTCCTTTTTATATTATCAATAATATTCTCTTTTTGCTCAATTGTAAGATTGTTTATATAAGAATCGTTAAATTGGGTTAGTTGTTCCTCTCTGAATAATTGCTCTAATATAAATCTTGCAAATGCTGCTTCTTCAATAGTCTTATAACAAGGTGAATGATACTGCTTATTATCAATCCTGAAATAAGCAGAATATTTATTCTCTTTTTTATGATACTCCACACCCTTTATACCCAATTTATTATAAGGTTTTCTATTAGAAGAGTTTAAAGAGTTGCCACAAATTCTTAGATTTTCTTTTCTATTATCAATAACATTCAAATTAGCATGGTCAACTTGTTGTCCTGGCTTTGCATCCGTAATTAATCTATGCAATAGTACAGTCTTTCCATTACTTAGTCTTGTTCTAGCATAGCCATTTGTATCAGAAACCCAATGATATTTTGATACTAAAGGATAATCTTCGGCATCGATAGTATAAGTTTTGTCAACATACCAAGAAGGCTCTTTATATGTATCAAATTCTACTACATCATTACCTATAAATCTGAACTCATTAGGGTCAAATTTATTTCTTGGATTACTATCCAAGCAATAACCATACTTTTCAATTTGGTAGCCATGTTTTCTACAATATGTAGAACCATGTTTATTAGTGAAAAATTCTCTACCACATTGTTTACAAAAATATCTTTCTTTCATAAGTTTAATATATAAAATAAATATTGGACTATTCCTTAACCATATAATGATATACAACTATCATTACTTAGGTCTGCATTAGTAGTCTCTAGGAAGGTACTAAAAAGTACCATCACGGCGTTTAAGTATTCACCGTAATTTGCATTTTTACATACATATTTCTATGTAAGGAGTCCGACTAGTTTAACTCAAAGCCCTTTACTTTTTTTCTCCATTGAGGAGCTTTCTTTTTTACATCTGCTGCACAAGTACATCCTAATTCTTCACATTCTTTTCTATATACAATCCATGCAAACATATTATGAGTATCTTTTGAGCCATGTATAAACTCATCTAAGAAAGCCTTATCTTGATATATATCAGCACCTAATCTTGATTCTTCAGCACTAAAATCAGCACTAACAAACAAATAATCATCATTAGGTGCTTTAAATGCTCCTCTTGTTTTATCATCTGCTGGTAATTGCTGTATATTAAGATAAGTACATTCTTTTGGGTTTAAACCTTTAAGTTTTGCTAAATCAGTATTAGGTTGTTGAGAACCGCAAGACAACCTACCTGATGCTGCACCAAGTTGTTTGAATATTGTATGAAGTCTTCCTGTAATAGGATTTATAGCATTAAGATGTCCTTGTCCAAAAGAAGAGACCACTTTAGCATATTCTTGATAAGTGAAATACAATTTAAGAAATTCGTCATTTATTCCTTTTTGTACAGATAGAGATTTTTCAAGAACACTGTCTTTGTTCTCCCCAGTTTTCTTATCTTGTACTGTTGTATCAAATCCTAATATTTTCGCTATTTTAATTACTTGTTGGGAGGATGACCAATTTATCTTGACTACAGGAGTTAAATCAAAACCATCAAATAAACTGCCCTGCCTCTCAATATAAGTAAATTTTTCTAATTCAGGAGTATTAACAACAAAATTATTAAGATTTTTCTCAGCTTTTATAAGACTTTCTTTGTCTTCTTTCATCTTTTTAGACCATAATGTCTGGTCAAGATATATGCCGCTCCATTCTATATAAGATATTGCTACTACTGCCCTATTCTCCAATTGAGCTGCTTTAACTAAATCCTGCTTTCTAAGGTCTTCGATTTGAGATAGCATTATTTTTTCAAGGTATGTTACATCACCAGCAGCATATAAGATTACAGAAGTATCAAGGCCTCTCCAAATAATTTCTCCTCGTACAGTTTTATCAATATCTATACCAAGTCTTCTTTCTGCAATTGCTTTAAGGCTATAACTTATTTGTCCTGAAGGATAGCCTAAGTGCAATAATTGTTCTACAATCATTGTATCATAGATTTTCCTTGGTATAATATTATGTTTGAATAAAAATTGTATATCAAATTTAGCATTTTGAAGAATTAATAATTTACTCTCTAATAATCCTTTATACAACTCTATGCTATAAGACCCACAATCCAAAACTATTCTTGTATCTGCTTTATCATTACCAAATTGAACACAGAGAAAATCACAAATATGAGGGTCTCTACCAGTAGTTTCTGAATCTAACTGAATCAATTCCCAATTTTGCATCATATTTAGTGATTCCCCTGCGTCAATTATAGTATAATATTCAGATTTAAATAGCTCTTGTTTTTTAGTAACCAAATAAATCATTCAAATATTAGTACATCATATAGATATTCATTCGCTTGTTCATGATGAAATCTTCGTAAAGATTGGTGATATTTCCTTTAGTATCTTATGACATTGGGGGTCTTCAATTCCAAACATAAGAATAGGACCATGATGAAATTCTATTCCATTTATATTACCTACTTTATTCCTTAAAATCTTAGGAGGGTACTCAGTATAGTATTTATATGCTATAGTATCGCTACTTAAAGACTTTAAGGGATAAAGTTGGTGTTTATACCTATTTATATTGCTTTTTAATGTAATTATTTCCATATTAATTAGTACCTGTAGAACCAAAACCACCTCTTGCAGTTCCTTCTAAATCTTCTACTTGTACAAATTCTATGCCATTACTAAAAAGCCATTTGATTTTCTGCCAAAAAGTTGCTTTCTGAGACAATTGAATCCTAAACTGACATACCCTATCTCCTCTACAAATAGTAGCATCTTTAAAAGGCAATGCAATAAGTTTCCACTCATCCTCATTACCACAATAACTACTATCTATAACCCCAAAAGAGTTAGGAACAATAAATCCAAAATTCTTAGGTGAACTACTTCTTGGTGCAATAACTGCTTCAAAACCATCAGGAAGTTTCATAGCAACACCAAGAGGAATGTATGCAATATCATTCACATACCTATAAGGATTTTGAACTGGTGGCATATTTTGTTTACCATCTTCACTCTTATTCTTTTTATTAGGAATAACCTTTTTGATAGCAGGAGTATGTAGTTCTACAGTTTCATTTGCTCTAAGGTCGACCCACTCACCTTTATCTATAATCTTAGGCATTTTTTGCCCATTAAGCGTCTTTACTTTAATCTTTAGTTTCATTATAATACTCTTCGTTAAAAATGATATTTATACTCTCAACACATCTATGTAAATCTTCTTTTGCTTTCTTGCTAAAAGGGCATGCTAACCCAATACTTTGATTAAACTCAATAAGGGTATCAATCCATTTATCTGTCCATTTATTACCATTAGAGTTCCATTCCATATTATTGTGCACGAGCTAATATGTTATAACAACAATCAATAAAATCATCTATTTTACTATCATCATAATAGCAATCAACACCTCTATTTTGTGCATTTACAGCAACACCTAAATTATCATAAACCCAGTTAAATACAAATTGACCGTCTCTCCATTCTTTAGGTTTGTTTTTTAATGCTTCAAAAATATCTTTTCTAAGATTATCTTTTGTTATCATTTTAATTACATTTACTATACCCACAATTTATACATTGTACACATCCTCCTTCATGTCTTAATGTTTTCTTATGACATTCAGGACATTCTATAAGATTATTATCTTCTTCTTGTATTACTTCAGGCTGTATCTCTTTTTTATCCTCTTGTACATTAAGATTAAAGGTATCTGATAATACCCTTGACATAATGTCAGGACAAGATAAACCATCTACGTTCTGACCTTTTGCTTTTAATGCTTGACAAGCAGGACAATGTATACCTTTAAGTTGGTCTATAATCTCACTTACTTTTACACCACTTCTCAATGAAAGAGAAGCCATTCTTGTAACAGCATTGAGATTTGCCTGACATATACCACCTTTTGATGTATGGGTAAATATCTCTACTATATGACCATCTTTATCTTTATTACAAGTAACATACAGTTTACCACAAGCACATTTCTTCTGTTGAGTACAACCATAGGTAGTACCTAATGTACTTCTATGTACAGGTTCTATGCTGTTGAAAATGATATTATCTTGTGCGTCTTCTTTTTTTTCAGTTGTATCTGTAGTTAGAATTGGGTCTCTGCTACCATCTACATATATTGTACATCCTTTAAGTCCTTTTTTCCAAGCATACTTATAAAGAGCTTTAATGTCATCCAAGGTTGTAGATTTAGGCATATTAACAGTTTTACTAATAGCAGTATCTACAAATTTCTGTGCTGCTGCTTGTACATCAATATGCTGTTCCCAACTAATATCGTTAGATGTTACAAGACATTCAGGATGCCAATTTAAGTCTGTTGCTTGTTTTGCTACAGGTGCCCACACTTCAAAAGAACTGTCTTTACCTTCAAGGGATTTTGTATTTCTTGTATAATGAAGTGCAAACCAAGGTTCACATCCAGTTGATACGTTTAACATAGTACCAATACTTCCTGTAGGAGCAACACTAAGTAAACTGCAATTACGTAACTTACCTTGTTTTCTATACTTATTAATTACCTCTGGAGGTAATGCTGCTTGTATAATATCAGCATCCCAAACTCTATCATCATAACCTTGAAAATTACCCCTCTCTTTTGCTAACTCTACACTTGCATAGAGAGCAGAATTAAATATTTCATTCATTAAATGTTCAGTACAATCACATGATTGTTGTGAACCATAAATAATACCTAACTTAATGAAAGCATCATGTAGCCCACATATACCAATACCAATGTTTCTATATTTTAGAGCCATTTTGCGTTGCTCTTTTAAAGCATGAAATTGTGCATTTTCTTCAAGAACATCATCCATTGCTTTTACAATATATTGAATATCCTCATTAAGTGATACATAATCAATATAAGCGTCCTTTGAGAAAGGATGTTTCACATACTCTGAAACATTAATTGAAGAAAGATTACAAGCTCCGTTTTTTGGCAAAGGTTGCTCCCCGCAAGGGTTTGTTGTATCTATTTGATAATCAGGCACATACTGCATCAAATTATAGTTACGAAGTCTGTTTGTAAACAGTACACCAGGTTCTGCTGATTTTAATGCACTATTACAAATAGTTTCATAAATATGATAAGGGTTTAATTCATATTCTACTTTCTGACCAGAATATTCTTTATTCACTTTTATAGGTTTATTCATATCAGCAAGTTTCATAAAATCATCATCTATCTCTACAGAAAGATTAGCTTTTGTGATTTTATTTTTATCCTCTTTAATCCTAATAAAAGTTTCAATTTCTTTATGCCAAACATCAAGAGACATCATTAGAGCACCTTTACGTGAACCACCTTGGCTTATACTCTCAGTAATAGTATTGAATATTTCCATAAATGGTACAATACCATCAGACTTGAAAGTACCAGCAATTAAAGAACCCTTAGGTCTTATTTTACTTAAAGATAGTCCCTGTCCTCCTTGTGTTTTATAAGTCATTGCAAGATTTTTAGCAGTGTCCATTATAGAATTTAAAGAGTCTTCTACAAACCCACTACTATAACAATTTGAGAAACTTCCTTTAAGAGTTCCTCTGTTAGACAGGGTTCTTCCTCCAAATACGAATTTCTTTTCATATATAAGTCTTCTTATTTCTTTATCATTACCGCTTACCCTATCTAACCACTGGTCAAATGTTTCATTATTAAATCTATACTTATTCTCCCATATAGAATAAGATAACTCATTTTCATTTAACCATTGCCATGCTTTTTCATCTCTCATTTTGAAAACCTTTCTTTGAGAACTTTTTTTAGATCTTCTCTATAAGCAGTTACAGCATTAATGATATAATTCTGTTGATTATTTTTTGTCATCTTGAAGAAATCTTCAAATCCTGCTGTACCTTTCTTTCTCATCCAATTAATCAAGATACCTACTTTATCAGGATTTTCTGCCATTCTAATAATATCATTTGCAAGTTTATCTGCACCTAATTCTGGTTTAAAGGTATTGTAAGTTTCAGCGATTCTTATTGCTATACTCTTACTATTTGTACTATCAGGAAAATCAATTTCCTGAGTTTTTTCTGTATTCTCTACATATTCAGTTGCTGACAAAATCAAGTCAATACCAGACTTAATTAATTTCAAGCCATCCATAAAAGGCTTATTCATCATTACATTTTCTTTATCCATTCTGTAATACTATTTGGTTTATTTTGTTCAATTTCTTTTGGGTTTTTACTATCACTATTTAAATAGTATATTAATTCTTTTCCTATGATTTCAGGGTCTCTTAATATAATTTTCTTGTTTGTACTTGTAAGATATTCTGTACCTACAGTTGATTGACAAGTATCATCATACCATACAAGAGGATTTAACGTTGCTTTATTAACGCATACAAATTGAAAGTCATATAATTTGAAATCCTTGAAATCTTGGTTTTCTTTGAGGCATTTGTTAAGTATTCTCCAATAAAGTTTACTTTGAATATCATACCTTCTTTCCAAGTATCTTCTATAGAACTCATACTCAGGAAAACTTGTAGTTTTTAAATCTACAGGTAATATCCATTTTTTCTCATAATTAACACAGAGTAAATCAAACATACATTTATATTCTATGTTATTAAGGTGAGTCTTAAATTTTATCTGGTTGTACTTCTGTACTTCACCAGATGTCTCAAAGTATTTTCTTGTAAGAGGAGAATTGAGTAAGATGTTCTCTACAGCCTTAGCATCTTTATAAGTATTATAATCTACTATAGTTCTGTCTTTTGCTTCTTTGAGAACTTGATAATATTCTTCTCCTGCTTCTCTTATTTTCTTTGCTCTTGTTTCCTCTTTCCAATTAGTTTGATAATCAGGAGCAAACGTTACAATAGCACTATCACTAATATCATCAAGACTATTCTCATTAGGAAAAGTCTTATAAATATTCTGAATTACCAATTGTATAAAACAAGAAGGTATATTTTGAATTACATAATATTGTTTTTCAAATGTACCTTTTGGTTGAGTCATTAATATATCAACCATAGAACCAAAAGTAAGTGCCTCACTTTCTTGTGGCTCAAACAAAGATTTCAGTCCTGCAAATCCTGCCTTTTCATATTTAGCAAGAAGACTATAGGATAATGCAGGGTGTTTTCTATACTCTTCTTCTTCTACATTCCAAGAAAGATTTGTTATGTCTAAATTATTCATTTAGTTCTGGGTCAATAAAATCATTAGCAAAATTATTTACAAGTTCTTGTAATGATTTTAAATTGTTATAGTTATTTTCTTCTTCTTCTGTAGTCTTAATTTCAGGATTGAACAACCCTGGCATTGTTTTTTCTGCTTTATACACATTAGCATCTACTATTTCTTTTAATGACAAGAAGTCTCTTTTCTCAAGAAAAGTGTTCGCTAATTTTGTATCTCCTTTTATAATAAGGCTGCTTAATAGATTCTTTATTGTTTCAATTCTTCCCATACAATCTTCATTATAGGCTTGTATCAATTGTATTGCTTGTATTAATTGTCTTTTAGAGTAAATCTCAAAGTACAAAGGTATACAATCTGTAAGTTCCTCAAGATATTTTCTAAACATCTTCTTTTTAATATAGAAGACATCGTTCTCCATACCTTTCACTTCAATAAATACTCTCAGTACACCTATATCAAAAACAAAATCAGGAGTATAAGTTATAGATATTATTTTCTTATCATTTAACCTTAATGCTCCTGATTTGTCTTTATCATAAAACTTGGCTTTTGGTTTTGAAGACATGATTTTTTGAGCGTTTGAACAATCCAT
>OQVL01001841.1_pt1 | contig 12877 bp, 8 predicted proteins | sample 1691501 | NCBI WGS metagenome assembly OQVL01 (sample SAMN03418253, study PRJEB22391) | human gut metagenome | biome: human-gut; feature: organic feature; material: feces | host: Homo sapiens | place: Tanzania | collected 2013-01
AGAAAGAGGATTTTAAAGGAATTGATATTATTGTATCATGTGGAGACTTAAATCCGGGCTATCTGTCCTTCCTGACAACTATGGTTGGAGTGCCACTTTTGTATGTGCATGGCAATCACGATGACAAATACAAGGTAAAGCCACCGGAAGGCTGTATATGTATTGAGGATAAGATTTACGAATATGAGGGTGTACGGTTTCTTGGTCTGGGAGGCTCAAACCGCTATAAGCCGGGAGATAATCAGTATACACAGAAGCAGATGACAAAGCGCGTTAAGAAGCTGTGGTGGAAGCTTAAGCGTAAAAACGGCTTTGATGTGCTTGTCACCCATTCGCCGGCAAAGGGACTGCATGATGGTGAGGATACATGTCATACTGGCTTTGATGTGTTTAACAGGCTTATTGAGCAGTATAAGCCAAGGTATTTTGTGCATGGACATGTTCATATGAGCTACGGCAGGCAGTTTGTCAGGCTTGACAAGGTGGGAGAAACTACTGTTATCAATGCGTACGAGAAATATATTGTTGAAATATAGAATATTTCTGCCGGATTAAGAGTTTGTTTGTAAATATTTACCAAATTTAAGAAAATATTTATCACATGGCTATATTTAGGACACAATTAAGTGTTACTATAATATCATCAAAAGGAGCTGTTGTATTTCAACTATGTGTTGGGGTACACTCAGTTCCGACTAAAAATTATTCATGTGCACTGAATTGACGTCGCATATGCTTTTCCTCATATACATTGAATGCCACAGGCTTTATGTCTGTGGCATTCAATATATAAAATAACTAAATTTGAAAAAATGAAGTACAAAAAACCCCGAAACTCTTGAGTTTCAGGGTTTTCTTTAAATAAGCTGATGACGGGAATTGAACCCGTGACCCCTTCCTTACCAAGGAAGTGCTCTACCTCTGAGCCACATCAGCAACTATCAACTTGCTAAGTTTACTATATACATCAGCATTTGTCAAGCCACTTTGAATTAAAATATAATTTTATGTGAGTCAGAATACAATTTATTATGAATTATAGTATGCCATAACCTTTGCTACATAGTTCTGAGTTTCTTTAAATGGCGGAATGCCGCCATATTTGGCTACGTTGCCGGAGCCTGCATTGTAGGCAGCTAAGGCCAGTGATTTGTCACCATTATACTGGGTGAGCTTTTCACTTATGTACCTGGCGCCACCCATGATATTCTGGTATGGGTCGTAGGCGTTTGTGACACCAAGTGAGGCGGCAGTCTGTGGCATGAGCTGCATGATACCCATGGCACCTGAACGGCTGGTGCATTCTGTGGAGAAGTCAGACTCGCACTTGGCGATAGCCTTAAGGAATTTGGCATCCACACCGTATTTTGAGGCAGCCTCATTAAAAATTGCATCAAGATCGGCAGAGCATGACAAACCGGAAGCTTCAAGCTTTACAGAGCCACTGTTTATTGCTGGAGAACCGGAATAAGCAGCTGTATTATTAACTGTGGCAGAAGGAGAAACTGTATTACGGCAAAGCTCGATATTTATACCATTTTGATCAAAGAGCCTCTGTACAAGCGACATATCAACTGAGCCACCGCTGCTTTGGGCAATCAGTCTGTCAATGGCAACAGCAGCTTCAGCCATTTTTGCGTTGTCAAGCACCTGATCGAAATCAGCACCGGTGCTATTGACAGTGGAGCTGCTATTGGAAGGAATGTTATCACCGGTTACAGCAGCCTGACCGGTAGTTATATTATTTTTTGGTGTATTATCAATATACTGAAGTACTTTAATGTTCATTTTCCTGTTTCCCATTGTATCTTAATTTAAATAGTTATATCAGTTTTGAATAGTTATATCAGCTATACTTAAAAAAGTAAAGACATTTACCTAATGAGAAATTATACCACAAAAATTCTTGAAAATATACCCATTTTGTTGTAGCATATGTTTTAGTACACTTTACTATGTAAAAGTTAGGAGATAAACATGAAAAAGACACCATTTGTGACAAAACAACAGGTAGAGGAGATTGTTAAAAAATTCCCTACACCATTTCATTTATACGACGAGGCAGGCATCCGTGCCAACGCACAGGCTGTAAAGGATGCATTTGCATGGAATCCGGGCTTTAGAGAGTATTTTGCTGTAAAAGCTACCCCAAACCCATACCTGCTCAAGATTTTAAAGGATTATGACATGGGCTGTGACTGCTCATCATACACAGAGCTTATGCTTGCAAAGTCATGCGGCTTCGACGGAGAGCATATCATGTTTTCATCAAATGATACACCGGCAGAGGAATTTGCATATGCAGACAAGCTTGGTGCTATCATCAATCTCGATGATTTCACACATATTGATTTTTTGGAGGAAACAATCGGACATATTCCGGAGACAATAAGCTGCAGATATAATCCGGGCGGAGTGTTCACACTGTCAAACGGTATCATGGACAATCCGGGAGACTCCAAGTATGGCATGACAAAGGAACAGCTTTTTGAGGCATTCAAAATTCTTAAGTCAAAAGGCGCTAAATACTTTGGCGTGCATGCATTCCTGGCAAGCAATACAGTAACCAACGAGTATTATCCACAGCTTGCAAAGGAGCTTTTTGAGCTGGTTGTTGAGCTTAAAAATGAGACCGGATGCGATATTAGATTTGTAAATCTTTCAGGTGGAGTTGGCGTGGCTTATAAGCCGGATCAGACACCAAACGATATATCAGTTATCGGCGCCGGTGTACATAAGGTGTACGATGAGGTTTTGGTACCGGCAGGAATGGGCGATGTGGCTATTTACACAGAGATGGGACGTTTTATGATGGCTCCGTATGGCTGTCTTGTGACAAAGGCTATCCATGAGAAGCATATCTACAAGGAGTATATAGGAGTAGATGCGTGTGCGGCAAACCTTATGAGACCGGCTATTTACGGCTCATATCATCATATCACAGTGCTCGGCAAGGAGGATGCACCTTGTGACCATACATATGATGTGGTAGGCTCACTCTGTGAGAACTGTGACAAGTTTGCAATTGACAGACAGCTTCCGAAGATTGATATGGGAGACTATCTGGTAATCCATGATACAGGAGCACACGGCTTCTCAATGGGCTACAATTACAACGGACGACTTCGCTCAGCAGAGATACTGCTCGAAAGCAATGGAGAGGCAAAACTCATCAGAAGAGCAGAAACTCCGGCAGACTACTTTGCAACCTTTGACTGCTTTGATGATATTAAAATAACAGAGTAATCTGCTAGCGCACCTTGCAGAGCACGTGTCCGAATTTTATCCATTTGCTCATATCATCAACATTATTGCTGTCGACATAAAAGGTCTCACCGTAATTGTTGATTGGTGTGAGCTCACATGGGTTTGTCTGGTGGAGTTTTCTGATGTATGCACGCTTGTTCTGTGCGTTGATAAAGATACCGGTATCGCCGTCGCGGATTGGGTTTCGACTGATTAGAAGAATATCGCCTTTATTATATACAGGATGTAGATGATTGCTTGTGATGCGGATTCCGATGTGAAGGGCATCACCGAAGGCTTTTCTGTAATTTGAAACATCAAACTTTTCGACATTGTAGGAGTCAAAAATCATGCCGTCGGTCATATTGCCTGTCGGGATGAGGACGGAAATCAGATCCTCCTTATGACTGCTTTCATCCTTGTAGGCAGACAGCGCAAGCTCAGTGTCTATAATCGAGTCTATAAGTATGCGCTGGCTTTTGGAAAGCTTTTTGATGCGCTTTATAAGGTTTATTACATCATCATTGAAGCCTGTTAGTTCGCAGGAAAACCGTCCTGTCAGCTTGTATATCAGGTAAGCGGTGTAGATGTCTATACGAGAGGATTCTCCGTTTGCTATTCGCTTGTAAGTAGAGAGTGACATATCAAGTGCTTTTGCAAACTGTGCCTGGGACATACCAAGCTTTATGCGTTCACGCTCAATATTTGTCGATATATTGTTTGCTATTTCAAGTCGGTTCATTTATGAGCTAATCTCCCTTCTTTTTTAAAAAATAAACTCCAAATTTGGTCAAGTATTGACATGCACAATAAACTATAATGGTTATTGTTGAAACATAAATAAATATATAAGAAACGTCAATTACTGTCAAATAAGAATGTTTGTTATATAAAAAGGGAGGTGTCCTGAAACTTAATTAGTGTAAGCTGAATGCAGCTTACACTTTTTTTATTTAAACAAATGCAGCTTCATTTATAATAAATATCAAAAAATTTTTTTGAAATAAATGTGTCTGAGGCATTGATTAGAGCACCGCTAATTGGTACAATATTTTATTATATACAAAAGAGCAGGTGAACATATGTCGCTAAGTTTCAGAAAGTGGCGGGAAATGGCGCTGACTGAGTACCCGGTAGTGGGTGATAAGTACTACAAGAAGGTGTACGAAAACATAGCCACAGATCCGCAGACAGGGGAGAGTATACTTGTACAGCTTACATTGCAGGGAGTTTTGGATAAGTGCGAGGGTACTAATTTTGAGGAACCAATCAGAAAGTGCATTATGAAGTGTGTATACACGGGCTGTAAGCTTGAAAAGGAAATATATAAGGTGATGAATCAGTATTACGAGGTCTAGATATAAATGAATGATATAGCAATTGATAAAGAACACTTACATTATTTGGAACAGCTGTCGGAGATGTATCCGACAATAGGCAAGGCATCATCTGAGATTATAAATCTGCAGGCTATTTTAAACCTGCCAAAGGGCACAGAGCACTTTGTATCTGATGTGCATGGTGAGTATGAAGCCTTTTCCCATGTACTGAAAAATGGTTCCGGGGCTGTAAGAAAGAAGATAGATGATGTATTTGGTCTGGCGATGAACAAGGCTGACAAGGCTGCGCTGGCCACACTCATCTACTATCCAAGGGAAAAGATGGAGCTTATTAAGCAGGACGAGCCGGATATGGACTCGTGGTATAAGACGACTCTTTATAAGCTGATAGAGGTGTGCAAGACCGTTTCATCAAAATATACGCGCTCCAAGGTGAGAAAAGCTTTGCCGGAGGAGTATGCATATGTTATAGAGGAGCTCATCACAGAAAAGCCGGAGGTGTTAAACAAGGAGGCTTACTACGAGTCAATCATCAATACAACAGTGGAGCTGGGCACTGCGGAGGAGTTTATAGTGGTGCTTTCCGAGCTTATTCAGAGACTTGCTGTTGACCATCTGCATGTGCTTGGCGATATATACGACAGGGGAGCGGGGCCACATCTGATAATGGACAGACTGTGCAGATATCACTCGCTGGATATACAGTGGGGCAATCACGATATTATCTGGATGGGGGCAGCCGCAGGAAATCCTGCATGTATTGCAACTGTTGTCAGAAACAGTATCAGATATGGTAATCTGGACGTTGTCGAGGAGGGCTATGGCATAAATATGCTTCCACTTGCTACGTTTGCACTGAAGGCTTACAAGGATGACCCATGCACCAGATTTGTGTTTAAGGTGGCTCCAAGTGGTGCAGATAATATGGAGAGTGATCTGATAAAGAAGATGCACAAGGCCATTGCCATCATACGTTTCAAGCTGGAGGGACAGCTCATTAAGAAGTGGCCTGAGTATGGCATGAATGAACGATTGCTTTTGGAACATATTGATTATGAACAGGGCACTATAGAGCTTGAGGGCAGAACTTATAAGCTTCTTGATACAAGCTTTCCGACAATTGATCCGGCTGATCCTTACAGGCTGACAGAGGGGGAAGAGGAAGTCATACAGAGGCTCAGGAGCTCGTTTATTCATTGCGAGAAGCTTAAAAACCACGTTGGGCTGCTGCTTAAAAGAGGCAGCATGTACAAGGTATATAATGGCAATCTGCTTTTCCACGGATGCATCCCGATGGAGGAGGACGGAAGCTTCGCAAAGGTAAATATCTACGGTAAAGAGTATAGCGGCAAAGCTTTGTTTGATATACTGGAGACTTACGTCAGAAAGGCTTTTTTCTCGGATGACAGGCTGGAAAGACAAAAGGGCAGCGATATCATGTGGTACATATGGACAGCACCATATTCTCCGCTTTATGGCAGAAATAAGATGGCTACGTTTGAGAGATATTTTATAGATGACGATGACATGAAAATAGAAAAGAAAAACTTTTATTATGATTATATAAACAAACCTGAGTGTGCGCAGCGTATACTCGAGGAGTTTGGTTTGCATGATAAAAGAGACCATATCATAAACGGACATGTTCCAGTGCACAGATTAAGAGGTGAAAGCCCTGTGAAGTGCGACGGCAGAGTGATAGTCATAGATGGTGGTTTTTCAAAGGCGTACCGCAGGCGGACAGGCATCGCGGGATATACCTTGATTTACAATTCATATGGGCTGACATTGACAGCACATGAGCCGTTTGAATCACCAGAGACGGCAGTAAGGGATGAGAGGGATATCGTATCAAGGCGTGAGGCTGTAGAGGTACTGGATAAGAGAATACTTGTCGGAGATACAGATGCCGGAATAAAGATGAAGGAAAAGATAGCTGATCTAAAGCATCTCATTGCGGCATATCGTTCGGGTGAGATTGCAGAGCGCTCCCGCCCGGCGCGAAAGCTGTAAAACGCGGTTTAAATTGGCCAGTTCCGCCGGCACCGGCCCGGCCAAATCGGCCAGTTTGGCCAAGATTTGTTTGGCCCGCACCTCATCGGCAGACATCAGCTCTTTATAATATTTTAAGCGGTCGCTGTCGTCGGGGATATAATCGGGCGGAATATAGGCCGCCAAAGGCAAACTGACCGTGGCGCGAATGGTGCGCGTAACGGGTTGCCCCTTGAGTTTTTTGACCTCGTTGGCCACCAAGTCGCAATACAAGCTCAGGCCCACTTCATTGACGTAGCCGTGCTGTTTGACGCCCAGCAGCTCGCCCGCGCCGCGGATTTCCATGTCGCGCAGGGCCAGCTTAAAGCCGCTGCCCAAGTCGCTAAATTCCATCAAGGCGGCCAAGCGTTTTTTGGCTTCCTCGGTGGGGTCCTTTTCCTTGGGGTCCTTGTAGGGCATGGCCAGCAGTTCTTTGTAATTGTCTTGCGGGGCGGACACGGCGGGTTTGAGCCAATCCGGGTGGAATAAATAACAATAGGCTTTTTTGTCCCCGCGTCCGATGCGTCCGCGCAGCTGGTACAGCTGGGCCAACCCGAAATTCTGCGCGTTTTCCACAATCAAGGTATTGGCATTGGTAATATCTAAGCCGGACTCTATAATGGTGGAGGCCAGCAAAATATCGTACTTGCCGTTGTTAAAATCCCACAGGGTTTGTTCCAGCTCGGTTTCTTTCATTTGCCCGTGGGCCATGCAGATGCGCGCTTGCGGCACCAGATGTTTTAAAAACAAGTAGCGGCTTTGCATGCTCTGCACGCTGTTGTAAACATAATAAACCTGTCCGCCCCGGGCCAACTCTTGGGTAATGGCTGCGGCAGCCAGCTCATTGTTCCACGCGGTAACCACCGTTTTGATGGGGGTGCGTCCGCGCGGGGGGGTGTCTATCAACGAGATATCCCGCAGTGAGGACAAAGACTGGTTGAGCGTGCGCGGAATGGGCGTGGCGCTGAGCATGAGGGTGTGCACCCCGGCGCTTTTGGCTTTGATTTTTTCTTTTTGGCGCACGCCGAAGCGGTGTTCTTCGTCTATGATGACCAGCCCCAGGTCTTTAAACACCAGGTCTTTAGACAGCAAGCGGCAGAGCATTTGCACATTGACGGGAAAGCCCGCCATGCGTTTGGAAAAAGTTTTGTAATGTTGGTCTGCCAAAATAGTGGTAGGCACCAGCAGCATCACTTGTTTGCCGCTCATGACGGCATGCAGCGCCGCGCGCATGGCCACTTCGGTCTTGCCAAAGCCCACATCGCCCACCAGCACGCGGTCCATAGAGCGGTTGCGCGAGAGGTCGCGCAACACCTCTTCTATGGCTTGGGTTTGCCCCGGGGTCTGTACAAAAGGGAAAGAATCGGCAAATTCTTCTTCAATGCGCGCGTCTCCGGCGAGGGCCTGCCCGCCGGCGGCTTGCCGCTGCGCTTCCAAACGCAAAATCTCTTTGGCGGTTTTTTGCGCCTCTTCTTTGACGCGCTTTTTAACGTCCTTCCACGCCACGCCCCCCAACGCCGACAAAGCCGGCGCCTTGCCCCCGGCCCCGATGTATTTTTGCACGCGTTTAAAGTCATACATGGGCACATATAATTTGCTGCCCCGGCGGTATTCAAGGATGAGGCAGTCGGTGGGATTTTCGTCCTTGTCCATAATTTCCAACCCCAGGTATTTGCCGATGCCGTGATTTTGGTGCACTACATAGTCGCCGGGGCGCAGCTCTTTAAAACGCACCTTTTGCGCGCCCGGGATATCAAAACGCTTGAGCACCTCCGCCGCGCGGTAGCGGCGGTTTAAAATCTCGCCGGAAGTAACCAATGCCCATTTTTCGGCCGGATGGTAAAATCCTTGCGTCAGCGCAGAAATTTGCAGCGGAATGTTTTTTAAATGCGGGTAATCGGCCAGCAAATCACGAAAGCGGTCCATTTCCCCTCGGTTGAGGCAGGTGATGGTCAGGCGGACCTGTTGCTGCTGCCAGCGGGCGGCCTCGCTGTCAAGCAAGTTAAAATTGGCGTTAAAAGCCACATTGGCTTTGAGGCCGCAATCGGTGCCGTGGGCCGTGGGGAGCAGACTCAGCACCGCCGCCCCCGGGCAAGCGCTTAGGTCAAACTCCGGGCGGGGCTCTCTTAAAATCAGTTGCGCCCCGCGCACATAATCGGCCAAAGTGGCGGGCGTGTGTTCAAAACGCAAGGGCAAGACCGTAACCCGGTCTTGGCGCGCCAAGGTGTTTTGTGTGTCCAAGTCAAAGCTGCTGATGGTGTCTATGCGGTTGCCGGCAAAGTACAGGCGTTGCGGCCGCTCTTGCCCCGGCACAAAAAGGTCCACCACGCTGCCGCGCACGGCATATTGTGCGGGGCCTTCGGTGTAATCTTGGCGGGTATAGCCCAGCCGCTCCAGCTGCTCCACCAGCTCGCCCCGGCGCAAAGTGCTTCCCCGGGCGACGGTAAAAGTGTTGGCCTTAAAATCTGCCGGAGCGGGCAAGGGGGCTTGCCACTCCTCATAGGTGGCCGCCAAGGCATACGGAGAGGGAGAGCTAAGCAGCTCCTGCAGCGCGGCCATTTGCCCGGCAAAGGTTTCCGGGAACAAAATAATAGAGGTGCCTTGCGGGGCAAATTGCTCCAGCGCGGCGGCAAAAGAGGCCGGATCGGCCTGGGTGAGATAGACGAGGGCCTGTTTTGTGTCCAGGTACCGCCGGGCCGCAAAATATCCGTCGGCGGCGCTGTTGGGCAGGCCGTAAAAATAAGCGGGAGAAACTGTAGGCTGCGTCATAACTGTATCTTACCCAAATATCCGCCACCGCGGCAGGTACAAAAAAGGTTAAAAGCTGGTGGGCGCGGTGCCCTTTTTGAAAGCTTCCAAAAATTTGTTGGGGTCCGTCGGCGTGGCCAGCTTGCCCGTGTTGGGGTTTATGTAAGAAAAGGAAATCCCTTCCGGCACGGCAAAATCGTCAGCGGGTTCGTCCTTTAAAATTTGCTCCATAATTTCGGTCCACCAGCGGGCCGTGGTGCTGCCGGTCCAGTGGTATTTTTCTTGCGAGGTGTCGTCGTCGTCCCCCATCCAGGCGGCGGCCGCCGTATGCGGCGTCATGCCCACAAACCACATGTCGCGGTGGCTTTGGGTGGTGCCTGTTTTGCCGGCGATATTGCGGCCCAAACGCGAAACATAGGCACCGCTCCCGCGCTGGACGACACCTTTCATCATATTGATAAGCAGGTACGAGTTTTGCGGAGAGAACGAGGCTTCTTCTATGGGAACGTGTTGTTCCAAAATGCGTCCGTTTGCATCCTCCACGCGTTCAATATAATAGTTATCGGTGTGAATGCCGCCGTTAGCAAAGGTGGTAAGAGCGGCCAAATGTTCGTCCATCGTAAGCACGCTTACACCCAAGGCCAAGGCCGGTACGCGGGGTAATGCGGCGGTGATACCTGCTTTACGCGCCACGCGGACTACTTCGCTTACGCCGATAGCATCAATTAAGTTGACGGCTACCAGATTTTTGGATTTTTCCAAGGCTTTTCGCAGGGTAATCCAGCCCTCATTTCGCTCTCCGTAATTTTTGGGAACCCATACGTTAAAATCTTTGCTGGCGATAAAAGATTGTTTGGCTAAATCTAACGAATATAAATCGGAGTTTTCGTTAAATGTGCGCCAGTTGCGTCCGTCATAATAGAACATCGTGGGCAAATCTTTTACCAAGGTGGCGGGGGTATAGCCTTTTTGCAGGGCGGCCATCCAGACATAAGGTTTAAAAGAGGAGCCGGGCTGGCGTTTGGCTTGGGTGGCGCGGTTAAATTTGCTTTCGTCAAAGCCGCGTCCGCCAATCATCACGCGTACGGCACCTGTTTTGACGTCGCGCACCATAAAGGCTCCTTGCAAACGGGGATAGTTTTCTCTGGGGGCAGATTCTTCCTCGTCATTTGGGACATCGGCTTCTGCGTCATTAGGGTCAATTTCAATACCTAATCCTTTGGCTACCTGTTCATCGTATTCTTGGAGTTTTTTGTTCATTATTTTTTCAGCCAGGGCTTGCTCTTTGATGTCAATCGTGGTGTAAATGTTCAAGCCGGCCTTCCACAATACGTCCATCCCATATTTGGGTTCCAAAATGCGGCGGATATGCTCAATAAAATATTGTCCGGGTTGGGCTTCCTGCTGTTCCTGTTTTTCAGGCAGCGGTTCTGTTTTTGCTTTTTCCAACTCGTCCTTAGAAATGTAATTTTGCTGTTGCATAACGTCTAACACCAAGTTGCGGCGCTGGCGTGCCAGATTCGGATTGGCAAAGGGATTATAGCGCCCCGGGGCGGGAATTAAGCCTACGATAAGGGCGGCCTCGCCGGTGGTTAGGTCGGAAAGTTCTTTATTAAAATATTTTTTTGCGGCGGCTTTTACCCCATACGCTCCGCTGCCTAAATAAATTTCATTTAAGTATAACTGTAAAATTTCCCGCTTACTGAACTGGTGTTCAATTTGAATAGCCAAAATAATCTCGCGGATTTTGCGGATAATTTTCTTTTCCTGCGTTAAAAAGACGCCGCGCGAAAGTTGTTGGGTAAGTGTGGACGCACCCTGTTTGGCGTGTCCGGAAATAAGGTCATATAAACCGGCGCGAAAAATACCGCGCAGGGAAATGCCGGGGTGGGAAAAAAAATCCCGGTCTTCCATGGCTACAACGGCATTTTGCAAATCCACCGGGATATCTTCCAAGGGCACCATACTGCGCTTTTCAATGGAAAACTCGTGAATTAAATTGTTGTTACGGTCAAAAACTTTGGTGGTAACAGCCGGGGTATATTCTTCCATTTCGTACACCGGCGGCAGCCCGGAAAAAATAAAACGCATAAAGACCGCGCAAACAATAATAAACAAAAACAGCCCCGCTAAGGCGGAGAAAAGAAATAATTTAGAAAAAATTAATTTTTTTAAACGTTTAGACATATACAAAATTATATCAAATATAGGTGGATTTCTCCTTTTACGCGCGCAGGAACCCCATTTATAGAAAAATACGCAAAATATAGTAGAATATCATATAGGATGTATTAGGGGCCGTCTATGACAAAAAAAACGATTTCCAAAAATAAGCAGAAGCCGTCTCGTTTTTGCTTCCAATGCAAGCAACTGGCTGGCGCAGTTACTACACGCGCAACCGCTTATTGCGCCAAAGATTTGGAAAGCATTAAAAAACACGGGGTGGAAGGGTATGATGCCGTAGTGTTAATTGACGTAAAAACACGCCAAATTACGGCCATTAGTAATGTGCTGGATTGCTCCACCGAAGATGTACGCGGGGTGCCGCTCCATTTGCAGGCTTTGGAGCAGGCATTGAAAGGAAAAGTGCATCACTACGAGTGGGGGTTTGAAAAGGACGGAAAGCATTTCTTTTACCAGACCACCCTAATCCCCTTGCGCGGGGAAGAGCGTACGGTGGCGACGGTTCTGGCGCTCACGCGGGATATTACCCATTGGGCCCAAAATTATCACGAAGCCAATATGCTTAAAGAAGGGGCTGCCCCGCAGACTTTTGCGCAGATTTTATTAGCGGAACGGGAAGCCGAAAAACGGGAGATTTCCAAATCTCTGCACGATGAAATCGGCTCCTCGGCGGTTATTTTAACGGCCCTTTTAAGTTTGGTAAAAGCCAGCGTAAAAGAGGGAGATACCAAACAGGCATTAGCGGAAATAGCCAAATTGGATACACAAATTAAAAACAGCATTGAACGGGTGAAAAACATAATAGTATCACTACGTCCGCCCAGTTTGGAAAACGACGGCGCTCTTGGCGGCTCGGTGAAGGAACTGTTGGAAAATACTAGCCAAATGCTACATATTCCATACAAATTTGATTATAAATCAGCGAGCAACTCCGCCAGAGTGGCCGATAATGTAAAGATTTTGCTCTACCGTATTGTGCAGGAGGCACTTACCAATATTGCCAAATATGCACAGGCCAAGAATATCTATGTGTTGTTGAAACGGGATGAGTTTACGGTCCATTTGGTAGTGCAGGATGACGGTGTTGGTTTTAAACCGTTAAAAGGCGGCTCCATCCGCCAAGTAGGTTTGCGCGCTATGAAGGACAGCGTGCATCTGTTGGGTGGGTCTATTTCTATTAAAAGCGCACCGGGCAAAGGGACGCGTATTGAAGTGTCGTGCCCGTGCGTGGTTTACGGGGGGAACAAATGAGTATAAAAATTGTATTGGCGGACGACCAAGCAAAGGACGGTGCAAGCGTAAAGTACTTTACCGACCTTTCAAAGAAA
>OQVL01001844.1_pt1 | contig 12873 bp, 7 predicted proteins | sample 1691501 | NCBI WGS metagenome assembly OQVL01 (sample SAMN03418253, study PRJEB22391) | human gut metagenome | biome: human-gut; feature: organic feature; material: feces | host: Homo sapiens | place: Tanzania | collected 2013-01
AGGAAGAAAAATTCATTTTCGTTGCCGTTTGCTTTTGACGGCTCGTTGGTATTTACCATTTTTCCATCTGGTGCATATCCATAAGCAAGTAGTTTCAATGCAATGATTTGGGCAGGCATCTTGTTGTTCAACGTTTCCCAGTTCTCGTCGGCTTTTGCAAATAATGCGACCATAAGTATTATCGCAAGGGTAAATAATCGTTTGACTTTCTTCATAATCATTCTGTTTAAAAGATTACACCTTATTATATATATAGGGGCATACATGTTATGTATGTGACCTTTATGTAGGCAAAGATATGAAAAATATCGGTACGTTGTACTTTTGCTCCTCACTTTTTTATGCTTCCCTTCCGTTGTCAAGGGCGATGGAAATCCATTTTTTTGAGTTTCCGAAACGTTTGAACCTCCTGTATTGCCGTTTGAACCCGAAAACGATACGTTTATCCCACGATGGTTAAAAAAATATAATCGGAGACGCTCTGCCTAATGCTGTTTTTTTTTGTAGTACGATGTCACGTATTTCAGAATAAATGAGTAATTTTGGAAAATCAAACAGGATGTGGTTGGACTTGGAAAAGAGAATAGACCCTTTAGATAGTATTGACAGAATAAAAAGAAACATGGCAAAGAAATTTGAAATACGAAACAGTACGGCAGAGTTCCTGACTTTCGTGGCAGAAGGTAAGGAACAAGGCATTCAGGTGCTATACAAAGATGATACAGTGTGGGCTACCCAAAAGGCTATGGCAATGCTTTTTGACTGCTCCGCTGATAACATCGGTTTGCATCTGAAGAACATCTTCAAGAGCGGAGAACTTGTTGAAGATTCAGTTACCGAGAAAAACTCGGCAACTGCCGCAGATGGTAAGAACTACATGACAAAGTTCTACAACCTCGATGCAATCACCCGACGCAACAGATTGACTCAGACTTCGATAAGGAAGTGAGGCGATTGTTGGATAAAGAAATATCTAAGGCTTCAAAAGGTTAATAGGCACTACAAATACTCCGTCTTCGCGCTGATATGCTCCGCCGACTGCGGTGAGCACCATCAGGAATGACGGAGATTTTTCATTGCTCTTCTCCTCGATTTTGGCTTTCAATAGTTTTAGGGATGACGCTCCTGCCTCAATCAGGTCGTCACCGCCCAATTTTATTTCAACTGCTCCCCACGAGCCGTTTCCCAAATGGATGACGGCATCACATTCCAGTCCGGCATTATCCCTATAGTGACGGACTTCTCCGCCGAGCACCTCGGAATATATCCTCAAATCACGGACTGCCATATCTTCGAAAAAGAGGCCGAAACTCTCAAGGTCGTTTAGTAAATCTTCCGGTCCTGCGCCCAAAGCACGGCAGGCTATTGATGTGTCGACAAAATGGCGTGTCGGAGTTGAGCGGATTGAGGTCTTTGAACGGATGTTCGGATTCCACGCTGGCATATCCTCAATTATGAAAATGTCGTTCAGAGCTTCGTTGTAATCGTCGTATGTCTTTGTGTCCATCGTGCGCTCGTTGCTTTGACGCACATCTGCGATGATTGTGGAAACGGCTGCCTCTGTGGAGATGTGGCGGGCGTAGCTCCTTACTATCATCTTCATAATTTCCGGATTCTTGTTGCGGAAACGTTCATTCTCACAATCCTCAAATACAAAAAGTCCGTTATAATAGTTCTTGGTAATCTCAATTGCTATTTCTTTGGGAGCAAGAACCGAAATGGGCCACCCGCCGCGGCAGATGAGATGAGCGACGTCGGATAAGGAGAAATCCGGGTTCAAATCCCACGGAATCGGCTTTCCTCCTTTGAAAAGTTCGGCAAGAGAGACTGTTCCCTTGGAATCCTTTGATTCCCACAGGCTCATTGGTCGCATTCGCACTGGAGTAATACGACCTGCACCGCTATGATGGACTTCGGTTTTGTCCGCAGGTGTCGAACTGCCGGTGAGGATGTACTTGCCGAATTCGTAATGAAAATCCAAATCATCCTTGACCTGATTCCAGATGTCCGGCGCTTTCTGCCATTCGTCGATGAGGCGTGGAGTCTCGCCATCGAGAACGCCACGTGGATTCATACGGGCCATTGCTATCGCTTGCTTTGTGTTGAGTTTCACAAAGCTCTTCTGGTATTTCATACAGGTCGTTGTCTTGCCACAAAATTTTGGCCCGGCGACAAGGACTGCCCCCGAGGATTTGAGTTTTCGCTCAATTTCCTTCTCTATAAGCCTTTCGTAATACATAGGACTTTTGATTGATTTTGTGCAAAGTTAAATAAATTCCCAAGATTTTCAATATAAAACTCCCAAGATTTTCAATGCAAAATTCCCAAGATTTTCAATTACTGCATAGTCCAAAAAACTGCCCCAAAGTCACAAAAGGACTTTGGGGCAGCCTCATTCAAATCTGTGTCCTTACTCCTTGCTGTCGAAAATGGTGATGGTCATTTCCTTTACGTCTTGGGAGGCGCCTGCGTAGTTGGAGTTGGTGCCTACGAAAGTCACCGTGTAGGTGCCCGGCTCCGTCCAGGTGTATTCGAATGTGTGGAGGTAGTTCTGCAAGTTCTTGATTGCCACACCTTTGTCATTCGCAACCTTGTTCAGGGGAGTCGCTTTGGAAATCACCCAGCCGTCGATTGCGTATGGGAGCGCATTGGCTCCGACACCTTGGAAAATCAGCGTTGCTGTAGACGGCTTGTTGAGGATGATGCTTCCGTTGCCGTTATTTTTCATATACGGATCTTCAATTTCATCGTTCATCATCACTGTGACAAAATCGAGTCCGCTGAAATTAATCGTCGACGGTTTCATACCCTCAAGGTCGAGAGTTATCCCTCCGTTAATCCAATATGACCTCTGGGTCTTCTTGTTGTCCTTCGGATTCCAGTGGAAAGCGATGGCAAAACTTGACATATATTCGTTCAGAGGATATTTTTGCGTAGTCCATTTCTGACTGGCACCTTCTTGGTATTCAAGGCGTTCCCAGCCCGCCATATTGCCTTCTGTCATCGCCTTGACGGCGGCCTTGTCAGCAGCTGCGTCAGTGCCGCTCAGTCCTGCAAATTCTTTTGAAATCCAGACTTCCATCGCCCCTGCATCTCCATACCTTGCCTGATAATCAATCTGCAATGAAGCTTCTTTCACGGCCTCGCGAGAGACTTCATATCTGTTTCTGAACTCATACCTGTGGCCTGTCTCACCGCTGTAGAAAACGATGTTGTCGACCTCTCCGCTGAAGTTGAAGCGGACAGGCTTTCCCACCTCGTATGTATTTGATTTGTCGAGGGAGATGCTGTAGTCGATGTCGTAGACAACTTCGTGCTTGCACGAGAGTGCCAGGACAGGGACTAAAAATAGAAGCATATTTAATTTTTTCATAATCTTTCGGTTTTACAGATTAATTGGCCCACAATGAGTTCTGGCTGAGTTGTTTGTTCACGCCAAGTTCGATTGAAGGAATCGGGAGGAGGACATTCTTTTCAGTGTAGCTTCCGCCGATGGTGGCTGCACGAGTCGATGTCACATTTTCAGACCACCTTGGGTCTCCTACCATCTCCGTCGCATAAGTCTTCATCTCCTGAACAAGTATTCCCCAACGTATGAGGTCGAAACGGCGAAGAGATTCAAAGCAGAGTTCGCGTCCTCTTTCGTTGCGGACCAATTCGCGGAAACTGTCCTTGTCGTAGTCAGCGAAGGCTTTTGTCGCAATTCCTGCTCTGTCGCGGACTTTGAGAACGCAGTCGTAGGCTTCCTGACTCGGGCCTGAAAGCTCGTTGGAAGCTTCGGCAAACATCAACAAAATGTCAGAATAGCGGAGAATAGGGTAGTTGATGGTTGTGTAGAGGTTCTTGGCAATTTTCTGCCCCTCATACTCAACCTCCCTTCTGAATTTGCCGCAGTTACGCATTCCGGCGGCCACTGTCTGGTCGGTAGTTGTGGATACGTTCTTGTAGACATAAGGCGTGCGGTCAATTCCGGAGACGCTCTTTCCGCTTGTCTGTCCGTATGGAGGCTGTTTGTCGTTGCCGGCATAGTTGTACGGTGGAAGATTCCACGCCTGACGCTTGTCGGTGATGGTCGGCTGTGCGTTCTCCGAAGCTGTCCTGTCTGTCTGCCAGTAGAGGTCCCAAAGTTTGAGAGAGCCGTTGTACTGACCGTAGGCGTAGTTGCAGTTGAATTTGCCAAAATCTTTTGATGCGCTGTTTCCGCTCTGAAGTCCGAGCAGGTCACCGATTCTTCCGTTCGACCATTTGTCTGCGCTTGAACGGTCGCCGAGGAATTCAGCTTCCCACATAGACTCGTGATTCTCAGTGTCGTATTTGTCGGAAATCATATTGATGAAGACCTGTGAGTAGTCAGGATTCAGTTTATGCTTTCCGCTCTCAATCACTGCTTTGGCATAATCACGCGCCTTGGTGAGGAATGCCGTTTTGTCGCCACCTGTCACACTTGAACCGGCAAGGAAAAGGTAGACACGCGCGAGTATACCCTGGACTGTGGTCTTTGTGACACGCGAAGGCTGGAGAGTCAGCTCTTCATTTGTAAACTCAAGGCAGGCTTCCATTTCTGAAGCCGCCCAAGTAAGGACCTCAAATTGTGGAGTGCCTTTGAGCATCACCTCGTCAGGCGTCTTCACCCCTTTGTCGCGAAGGGGAACATCACCCCAAGACTGTGCGAGAATGAAATGGTAGTAGGCTCCGAGAAAACGTGCCTCATTGTAGTATTTCCCGTCCTGGTCAAATTTTGTCTTCTGCACCGCTTCCATAAAGTCGTTGGCATTGCGAATTCCCTGGTAGAGGGCCGTCCAGATGTCGTAAATCTGAATGGTTGTCGCATCGTGGCGGTTGTATTGGAGGAAATTTGTTCCTACGTCCCTGTTGAAATAGCAGAGGTCGTCGGCATTGGCGTACATAAGGCTATAGTAGTTGCCGTAGAACTGCTCCTTTCCGATGACTCCGTAAACTCCTGCAAGACCATATTTTACTTCGCTTTCCGTGTTGTAGAAAGTCTCGGATGCGATGATCTGCGGAGTCACGTCGAAGAAGCTGCAAGAGGCAAGGCTCGCAGCAGCTGCAAGGCAGATTATATGTCCGTATATATTTTTCATCGTTTCAATGTATTAGAATGTGAATGAAATACCGCCTGTCAGACCGAATGCTCTCGGATATGCAGACCAGTCAAATCCCGGAGTTAGAACCGAATTTCTGGTGGAAACCTCAGGGTCCGGTCCGGTGTATTTCGTGAATGTGAAGACATTGTCTGCGGAAATATATACTCTCATCGTGTCGAAATGCATTTTTCTCAGAGCTTTTCGTGGAAGGGTATATCCGAAAGAGAGATTTCTCAGACGAAGGAACGAACCGTCCTCGACGACGCGTGAGGAGTAGTGGTAGACTCCGTTAGCCTGCACTCTCGGGACGTCACTTTCCGGATTTTCCGCTGTCCATCTGTGTTTGTAACTTGCCCACTGATTGGTGTTTGCGACATTTCCGTTTTCGAAGTACAGCCTGTTCGCGTTGAGGATGTCGTTGCCATAACTCCAAGAGAAGAAGAGGTTTATGTCGAATCCGTGGAAATTGAATGTGGTGCCGAATCCTCCGGTGCTCAGCGGTTGTCCGCAGCCTATGACTGTGCGGTCGTTGTCGTCGATGACACCGTCGCCGTTAATATCCCTATACTTAGGGTCTCCCGGCCGTACGGCGCTCTTTCCGACTTCGCTAAGGTATGGAACGCCGTCCTTGAGAGTGGAACCGGAGTTGAAGTCATCGTATTTGTAGGTTCCTTCATAGATGTATCCGTACATCAGGCCCGAAGGCTTGCCCACCTGGGTTATGTATGGATAGGCACCGTTGAATTTCTGGTCCCAGGATACTCTGCTGAGGAGAGAGTACTGGTCGTTGGTGAGAGCGGTGACTTTGTTTCTGTTCATCGACATATTGAAGTTCACGCTCCACACGAAATTGCGTTTCTGGATGAGAGTCGCGTCCACAGTGAATTCGACTCCCTGGTTACGCATCGAACCGATGTTCATCATTGCCGAGGTGTAGCCCGAAGACGACGGAATGGTTGCCTGGAGGAGCAGGTCACGGGTGTTTTTCAAATACCAGTCCGCCGTGAGTTTCAACCTGCTTTCGAAGAATGAGAGGTCCACACCCGCGTTCCACTGACCGGTGGTCTCCCATCTGAGCTTGTCGTTGGTCATATTGGACGGGAAATATCCCGAAACAATCTGTCCGTTGAAGACATAGTCGTAGGAGCTCTGGTCGCCCGGAAGAGTGGAAATCTGCGAATAGTAGTCATAAGGGGTGCTTGTCCGGTTGTTTCCGGTTTGTCCCCAAGACAGACGCAGCTTTCCGTTTGAGAGCCAAGTTGCATTCTTGAGCCAGTCTTCGCGGTTGAAGTTCCAGGAGAGACCCGCTGAAGGGAAGTAACCCCATCTGTTTCCGGCAGGGAACTTTGAAGAACCGTCGGCACGGAAGGATGCTGTGAGGTAGTATTTGTATTTGTAGTTGTAGTTGAGCCTGAAGAGACCTGACATCATTGTCCAGTCGTGCTGCCAAGGCTTGACACTCTGATAGTTACCGGTGTGGAGACCGTTCAGGCCGAGTGATTCGGTGGTGAGCTGTGTCGCAGACGTGCCCTTATAGTCGAAGGTTTCGCCCTGCATCGTGAATCCTCCCAAAAGCTGGAGATGGTGCTGGCGGCGGATGTGTTTGGTCCAAGTGAGGGTGTTCTCGTTGAGCCAGGTGACTTTGCTGTTCCAGTAGATGGCGCCGTTGATGCCCTTGCCGGAAGGGGAGCCCGGGTAGCCGTTGTAGGTCTGTGTGCCGTTGAACTCTTCTCTGCGGCGTTTGTTCATCGTGTAACCTGCCGTGATTTTGAGTTTCAGGCCTTCGATGATTTCCCAAGTGAGTCCGGTGTTGGCGTTGAGGTAGTCGACTATGGTCTTGCGGTACTCGTTCTGAGCTGTTTTCACAGGGTTGAAACGGTAGTCGTTCGCTCCCGTCACTTCGGAGTCCACAAGGTCGTCATAGAGGTCGTCGCTCTTTCCCGAGCGCAGCGGTTTCACAGGTCGGTAGCCCCATACTGAATACATAAGCCAGCCTGTAGCAGAAGATGCCGCCTGGGCATTTGTAGGTGTGACTCCGTTGGTGATTGCCCTGGAGTAGTTTGCAAGGACGTCCAGGGTGACTTTCTTGCCGAATTTCTGCTGGAAATTGATTTTTCCCTGATAGCGCTGGAAATTGGAACGGATGATGATACCGTCCTGGTCGAGAGCCGAAAGGCTGATGTTGTAGCGGTTGCCGGCATCCTTGCTTCCTCCCGAGACTGAGACAGTGTAGTTCTGGGTGAGGGCAGTCCTGAAGAGTTTGTCCTGCCAGTCGCTGGAGGCAACTCCCCGGTAGTCTTCAACACTGTAGGAAGTGATTCCCGCAAGGGCGTCTTCGTCGGATGGTTTGAGGTAGGCGTTGGTGTTGCCGGTGATGTCATAGATTTCGGTTTGAAGTTTCACGAAATCATAACCGTCCATCAGTTTCACTTTGTTTGCAATCTGATTCATTGTCCAGGTTGCGCTGAAATTCACCTTCGGTTTGCCTTCCTGACCCTGTTTTGTGGTGATGACAATCACACCGTTGGCTCCTCTTGCTCCGTAGATTGCGGTAGCAGATGCATCCTTGAGAATGTCAATTGACTCGATGTCCGCGGAGTTGAGGGCTGTCGCCATTGAACTTTCGGTCGGAAATCCGTCGATTACATAAAGAGGAGCGCTGCTCTGGGTGAGGGAGTTGTTGCCTCGGATGGTGATGTTTGCCTCAGCTCCGAGTGCTCCGTCGGATGTTGTCACGACAACGCCGGCAATCTTTCCCGTGAGTGCCTGGTCGAAATTTGTAACAGGAGTCTTGAGCAGTTCATCCATATCGACTTTGCTCACTGAACCGGTGAGGTCGCGCCTTGCTACGGTGCCGTAACCCACGCTGACCACCTCGGCCGCATCGATTGACAACTGCTCTTCTTTGAGAGTCACGTTAATCGTAGTTCTTCCATTGACAGTTTCCTTGATTTCGGCAAATCCGAGACAGGAGAAAACCAATGAGGCTTTGCTTGATGACACGGTCAGACTGTAATTTCCGTCCATATCCGTCACTGTACCGTTTGAAGTTTTTCCATCTTCAAAAACCGTGACTGCCACGAGCGGCTTGCCCGCGCTGTCCACTGTCCTTCCGCTGACCTTAATGCTCTGCGCCGCCATCGGGATTGCCGCACACAACAGAAAAGCCGCTGTTAAAATTTTAGTTAAGACTTTCATTTTGTTTTATGGTTATTAATTTGCGTTTCGCCCCTGCGAAACAAAAGTAAATGTTCTGGATCTATGATTTTTTGATTATAAATTCCACAGGCTGTCCATTGATGCAGCTGACGGAAAGTTTTGTCCCCTTCTCAGAGTCTTCGGCCTTCACCGCATCGTTCTCTCCCACAAGGACATATTTTCCGTTGAGTTTGATTTCCTTTGTGAGCGGCTGGCTCGGCTGTGAGGTCGTGTAGCCCTTTTTTGTGATGCCCAGATCCGGTGTGCAGACACTCATCACCACAGTCCCGTCTCCTCTGTCTCGTTCCATCACGATGGTCTCCGGCTGGATTTCTGCCGCCCTGGTTTTGTCGGAACTGTAGCCGCGGTAGCTGATGTAGGCGGTGATGCCTGTAATCTCGTCTTTCACGACATGGGCGTCATTGTCAGCCTTCAAGACAGTGTAGGGCAGTTTTTTAGAGAATTTTCCGACCTCCTTTCCGCTTGGTCTTACAAGCATCATATATTCGTATGCTGCCTCGGAAGGCGCGCTGCCGTGGTCGATGTATGCCGTCACAAAATCACCCTCTCCTGTTTTTTTCTTTGTGTCCGAAGGTGAACTCTGGTGCTTTTTTTCCACCACGAGTCCCCGTCCGTTTTTAATGAGGTATGAGTTCTCGTTGATGTCGGTCAGAACCACAGGACTGTCCTCCGTATGCCTATAGGAATATGGGAATGTTCCGGAATAATCCTCATTTATGTCAACTTCTGCGTCCTTGTCTTCGAGTCGGAGTTGATAGATTGTCGTTTCCGTGGGATATTGCGAATTGTTCGAAATCCCCGTTCCGATGTGGATGATCCTGTTGTCGAAACAGAAAACGCTCTTTGTAGCGGTCGCTCCCGGGCAGAAATTCTTGCGGTCGGATTCTGTGTAAGTGAATGCAAGACAGCCGTTTTCTCCTTCAAGTGAGGATACGCCCGGAAATCTCGATGAGTTCCTTTCCATAAGCGTTCCCTTTAGAGGGTTCTCAAGCATGTCGAATGGCAGGTGGATGGATGTGACGCCCGGGTAGCGGTTCCAATCCCAGCCTTCCTGTGCGTAGCCGCTTGCCTTTGCTCCGGACGGGAGTATGATTTGGACCGAGCCGTAGCTCTGATAGCGTCCGTAGCGGTTGTCGGCTGCGTAAATCTCTGAGCACCAGACATCTGAGTTGTAGCCTTTGAGTGTTATCATCCAGCCGTTTCTTCGGTGCACTCCGAAAGCGCCATAGTTGTAGACGCGGAATCCTTCAGGGGCGGCCTTTGCCTTTATCCCGGCTTTCTTGAATGTGGAAAGCGCCGCCTTGTCTTTGCCACCGAGGGCGATGTAGGCTCCTGCGAGCTCCGGGTCAACTGCCTGGCCCGAGGCGCTGAGGTCTCCCAAAAGGGCGAGCTGTGCGTAGGTCTCGACATCGGCGTCAGGAATGCTTCCGTTGAAAGGGTGTCTTCCGCAGACTCCGATTCCCCAATCGCGTCCGTTGGTGTAGTCGTACATTGCCATAAGGGATTTCTTGAAATATCCCCTCGACTGTTCATCTATCTGGAAATCAGTTCCGTGGCAGAGTCGGATGAACTCTCCCAGGGCAGCGAATGCTCCGACGCTGTAGCCGGGGTAGTGCCCACCGTGGTGGAATGATGTGCCGTCTATTTTTATGCCTCCCACAGTGCCGTCCGTGAAATGAAGCGACCCCGAAGTCCACTCTCCGAGAGCCTTCATATAGGCATATTTCCTGTCGTCGTCTTTCGGGAGCATTGCGGAAACCACGCGGCAGTTGTGGAGTGTGTGCCAGGCGTCGAGAATCCCGTCACGGGTCTGCTCATAAGGCATACGCACTTCCTGAAGCCCTGACCAATAGCTCAGCGCGCGGAGATATTCTTCCATCTTTCCCGCCTTTTCGAGCGGTTCGCGCAGAATCCATATACCTTTATGTAGATTGCGCACCTGGTAGCCGTAGTGGTGGTTCGTTCCCTGGCCGCTTCCGTAGGCAAATCCCTGGTCGATGGCGTGGTCCATCGCGTTTATGACTTTGTCGAGATTTGCCGTGTTTCCGGTGTAGAGATAGTCGAGCGAGTACCAATAGACTATGTCCTGAATGAAACGGATGCGCATTTCTCCTGCGGAGTTGTTGAATTCGTCGTCGCTCAAAAGAGGCGCTCCGGTGATGCTTCCGTCAGGGAGCCGGCGGATTCCATATTTGTCAATCAGTCCCTGTGCTCTTGAAAGAAGGGTGCTTTTTGTGTATTCCGGGCTCGGATTTCCGGACTCCGCCCATTCGTCAAGTCTGCGCTCGACTGTTCTGAGCATTTCTTTTTCTCCGGCAGTTGTCGGGCGGATTTGGGGCTCCGGATATTGTTCCCATTCCCAAAGTCTGCACCACTGCCACATATCCCTGGTGAGATTGTAGTTATTCTCGGGAATCTGCTTGTCCGGGGTGATTTGGTCGTGAAGTTTCTTCTGGGGAAAACTCACTCTGTCTATATATATGGTACCCTGCGGTGCTGCGGATGTTACGGCCATTTTCGCCGCCATCGTATTGCGATCCGACAATTTTTTATCTCCGTAATGTCCCTCCGGCGTTAGCATATCGATATATTTCATCCATATTGCTCTCCATCCGCTGTGGTCCATATCGAAATTGAAATGGCAAATTTCCTGTCCCAACCAATCGTAGAATGTGAAAACGAGCGGCTCGTTCATCGGGGCGGTGTTATAAACCCACATCATCAGTCCGGAACCGTTGACTTTCATCGACGCCTCAATTTCCGAATGGTTTGAGAATACGATTTCTGACTCACCGTTCCAGGAGTATTTCACGGATTGTTTGCCGTCTTTGAACTTTTCCGTGGATGCACAAACTTCTCCGTTACCGTTAACGGAGATAAAGGAAGGGACTCCTCTCTCAAAATTATGCATGGCATCAATTGCCGCTACAGCATTGTGAGTGAGCAAAATAAATATGAGTAGATATAATAATTTCTTCATAACTTGCGTTTTATTGCGCAAATGTAATAAAATATTTCTTAACTTTGCAACAAATCCCGTGAACGCGCACGGAAATTTATCTAACTGATTTTTTAAAACTTTAAGAATTAACCACAAAATCTTATAACTCAATCGATACCACTCCATGAATATATACTCCACGAATATATACTCCATGAATATGCACTCTATGAAACTAAGAACATTTGTTATTGCCTTCGTTTCTATTGTAGCCATCGGATGCACAGGAAGGCGTGACATCATCAGCGAAAACATTCACAATGCAGAAATCCAGCTCGGCCATCTTCTTGAAGCCTCCGAGGCGGGGGATACGCTCCGCATTCCATCGACCTACAGGGACGGGGAGATTCAGTTTGTGCCGACTGACGACTGGGTGAGCGGATTCTTCGCCGGCACACTTTGGTATATGTATGAACTCACGGGGGACGAGAAATGGGCAGAACACGCACAGCGTCACACTGAGATTCTTCACGACATACAGTATCTCAAATGGCATCACGACGTTGGATTCATGGTTTATGACAGCTACGGCAACGGTCTAAGGCTCAAGCATCTGCCTGGTTACGACACAGTTCTTGTCAACACCGCCCGCTCTCTCTCCACCCGCTTCCGTCCGAAAGCCGGCATACTTCAGTCCTGGAATGTGGTGAACAACGGATGGCAGTCTCTTAGGGGATGGAAATGTCCTGTAATAATCGACAATATGATGAATCTCGAACTTCTTTTCAAGGTGAGTGAGATGACAGGCGACCCGACCTACAGAAACATCGCCATCAGTCACGCGGACAAAACTCTTGAAAACCACTACCGAGACGACTTCAGCACCTATCACGTTGTCGATTATGACGACGAAACGGGCGCAATCCGCCGCAGGTGCACGGCCCAGGGTATCGCTGACGAATCCCGTTGGGCAAGGGGACAGGCATGGTCTATTTATGGATTTACGGTGGCATATCGTTTCACTAAGGATGAAAGATATCTTCAAAGAGCAAAGGATGTTGCGAACTATCTCTTTGTGACAGAGGATAATATGCCGGAGGATTTGGTCCCGCTTTGGGATTTTGACGTGGAGGAATTCAGCGCTCAGATGCCTCAGCCGGACTATTTCGAGAAATATGGACAGATCCGCGACGCTTCCTCGGCGGCAATCATCTGTTCTGCCCTTTATGAACTCTACTGGGACACAAAGGACGAGTTTTATAAGACAAAGGCCGACAAAATCGTCGAGAGTCTTTCTTCTCCTGCCTACAGGGCACAGCCTGGAACCAACGGCGGATTCATCCTTATGCACTCTGTCGGAAGCATTCCGCACGGAAGCAGCATAGATGTTCCGCTCAACTATGCGGACTACTATTTCCTTGAGGCTCTCTTGCGCAAGCGCAAAATTGAAGAGGGGATAGCTCCGGTTGAATAATCTGCTTTGGATTTTTAATTGCGATGAAATTCAGACTTAAAACATACCTTTCGCTTGCCTCGGCAATGGTTTTTTGTGCAGTAGCGGCTGCACAAGCCGTGGACTATGGCGAAGATTTCGGGGTCATAGCCCTG
>OQVL01001845.1_pt1 | contig 12861 bp, 11 predicted proteins | sample 1691501 | NCBI WGS metagenome assembly OQVL01 (sample SAMN03418253, study PRJEB22391) | human gut metagenome | biome: human-gut; feature: organic feature; material: feces | host: Homo sapiens | place: Tanzania | collected 2013-01
TCCTTAACTATATCAAAATATCCGTCTGTATCTGTGAGGATTACCCTGCCTGTGTCACAATGCAAGAAGTAGCATCAGGAAGTGCTCCAAGACCGTTTGATGTGAATGCTTCTTCGTTCTGGTCGAACAAGATAATCAGAGAATCCACCATCTCGGAATCACCTCCACGGAAGTAATGCTGCCGGTAAATGTAATGGAATTTATACCTGGAATCAGAAGCGGAAAGCCATCAGAGAAAGAGACTTTACTGTTGAGATTCGTCATACTTCCTTCTGCATAGACATCCTGAAGTTCCGAATCAATCACCATACGGGTTGAGCCGGTCAAACCGCTGATTGTAATTATTTGATCTCCGACTGTAAGAGTGCCTGATCCTGAAAGAGTCACGATCAGTTTGGGGAAACTCTTCTGGAATGTCGGGTTGCGAAGAGAACCAGCGGTTGTAAAGGAAACTGCCCGCTCCCCAACTTTCAGGAAACGGGCAGGCTTGCAATTAAATTCGATCGACATTTTACCGGCCTGATGGAACAAATTCTCCATTTCAGCATCGGCTACATAATAGGCAAGACGGAAATAATCCGGTTCATAGGAGTCTTCTAATCTTGCATATCCAGATGCGGAGTGGAGCCATTCGCTCACGCCTGCGGCCAAATTCGTAAAATCGCCGTCGATCTCACCAACAGAGATGTCATACTTTCTTGCGACGTTCTGGTATGAACCATTATCAATCACAAGATCACCGTTTCGACCAGGAATATGAACCACCTCATAGTCGCGTTCGGGTGTTGCATACACAGGCGGTTTCTCTACATGAATTCCATAGTTGGTCGACGGGATTTCATTAAAGATAATCACGCCCATGCTGCTTTCTTCCTTTCTACGCGTCTTTGAAGTTTGCGATCCACTTCATCAGCAATCGCTCTTGGGTCAGTCCCAGTAATATAGAAGTTATTTGTGGTATTTTCAGATGTCTGCTTTCCGTTAGGAGTGTCAGTCTGCTGCTCCGGTGCAAATGCAGGTCGGTTCATACTGCTGGCTGTTTTTGCAGCAATACTAACTGTCCCTTCGACAGGCCGACCGCTCAATGTGCTCATCAGATCTGCCATAGCAGCACTTCCATTTTGAATTTCTGTGAGATCGAGCACGGGACGAATTGTCGGATTTGTGTCAATGCCACTGTCAATCACAGTCGCAATTTTGGATACAGCATTCGACAGACCCTTTGTTGCAGATTCGGCAAGAGCATCGCTCGAGATACCAGCATTTCGGATGTTATCAGTGATACCATTCGTAAAGCCGATACCAAAGTAATCGCCAATTTTATAGCCGACTTTGGACGGGGATTTTTCTTCAAGACGTCTGGCAGAAGCCTTGGCTGCATTTCCTGCAAGGGATCTAGCCGCAGCAGATGCAGAACCGCTATTTGCCGAAATGCCATTTGCAATGCCAACTGCCAAATACCTACCTGCACTCTGGAACTGACTATAATAGCTACGAACAGTAGCAATGCAGTTGCTCAGAAGAGTTGAAAACTGATTCTTGACGGTATTCGTTTGGCCGCTCACACCTGAGCTGACCTCTTTCATAAGATCGCTTCCGGATGTTCTAAATCGTGACTTCTGAGACGAGATTGCGGATGTCATTTTTGTCGTAATTTCTTTTGCTTTAACCACAACTGTCGATGTTTGTGAAGTGATACCAGTTAGGAAGGACTTAATCAAGCTGGTGCCAGCCGCTTTGAATTGATTGGGCGCATTCTTAATAGGAGTTATAAGCTCTTTCACGATGTCGTTTCCCAGTTTCGCAAAAGAGGCATCAATCGAATCAAGAGATGCAAGTGCTTTTATTGAATCAGTCAGGCTTTTTACACTGATACTCAACGTCGAAAAATCAGTCTTCGACAGAGTTATCGCGGCAGTAGAAATCGTATTCACACTGCTAGCGACACTGGAGACATCAGGGGTATTTGCAAATGCGGTAATGCCATCAGCAAGTCTAGATAAATCATTACCTAGATTTTGAGGAACGGATACATTCTTCCATTTCTTCACAGTATCAGCTAATGTTCCAAGCGGGCCAATGATTGCGTCAAGACTCCATCCGCCCAAGAAAGCCCAATTAAAAGCTTTAACGCCATCTGCTAAAGCATCAAGTTCGTCTCCTAAATCAGCTGGTATGGATAACCCATTCCATTTTTTAACCGAGTCAGCGAGATCGGAAAGGGGATCGACAATAGCACCAAGAGACCAGCCGCCAAGAAATGCCCAACTGAATGCTTTGATACCATCTGCAAGTCGTTTAAGCCCGTCTTCGAGATCCTCTGGAATAGAGACAGATCTCCATTTTCGAATTGAGGTGGCAAGTTCGCCAAGCGGCTCTGCAATTGCATCAATAGACCATCCGCCGAGAAATGCAAAGCTAAATGCAGCAATACCAGCGGCAAGAGCTGCAAGTTGAAGTGCAAGTCCGTCAGGAATAACTACACCAGTCCATTTCTTGACAGAATCAGCTAAGATACCGAGAGGTTCAGCAGCAGCGAACAATGATAACGCACCAACACTGCTAAAGCTAAATGCGGCAATACCAGCGGCAAGAGCTGCAAGCTGAAGCGTAAGTCCATCAGGAATGACAACGCCAGTCCATTTCTTGACAGAATCAGCTAAGATACCGAGAGGTTCAGCAGCAGCTGATAATGATAATGCACCGATGCCACTAAATGTGAACGCATAAATACCAGCGGCAAGAGCTGCAAGTTGAAGCGTAAGTCCGTCAGGAATAACTACACCAGTCCATTTCTTGACAGAATCGGCAAGGATGCCAAGAGGCTCAGCAATTTTTGAAATCGACAATGCGCCCAGTCCGGAAAGTGTGTTTAAGATTCCGCCAAGAGCAACCTCGCCGAGAGCACCGCCCATAGCGCTGAGCCCTCGACTAATTTCATCCCATGACATTTCGCCAAATTTTTGGAATGCATCTGCCAGATCACCGAGACCCTGCACAGCAAGCAAAATGGCCCCGCTGCCAAGCAACGCGGGAAGACCAGCAAGAGCACCAAGTGCGCCTGCCACTACGCTAACTTCAGCAAGGGCTCCGCCCATACCGACGAGTCCACGGCCAATCTCATCCCATGGCATTTTGCCGAAGCTCTGAAATGCGTCAGCTAAATCGCTCAGTCCTTGAATCGCAAGAAGTAGAGTTCCAGCACCAAGAAGTCCAAGAGGTCCTGTAAGAACCCCAAGAGCACCAGCTATCGCGCCTACTTCAAGAAGTGCACCGCCCATTCCCGTAAGTCCTCGAGCAATTGCACCCCAGGACATTCTGCCGAAACTCTTGAATGCATCAGCAAGATCTGCCAGACCTTGAATGACAATAAAAATCGTTCCGGCCCCGAGCAACCCCGCAAACCCAGTAAGATAACCTAAAGCACCAGCTATTGCACCCACTTCAAGTAGAGCACCGCCCATTCCAGTAAGCCCTCGAGCAATTTCGCCCCAAGACATACTGCCAAAGCTCTGGAATGCATCTCCTAGTTTCTTTAGTGATAATACAATAGCAATCACCGAAATTGCTCCAACCAGGGATTTGCCCCCGCCAACTTGATTAAGAATTGCAATCACAGCAGTCAGTTCGGCCAGAGCATAGCCCATGCCGATCAAGCCTCGATCAATCTCATCCCAGGACATTTCACTAAATTTCTGCAATGCACTGGCGAGAATTCTGCAACTTGTGGCAAGCGCGATAAGCGCCACACTTGTAGAAATCGAAATATGAGTGGTTTCAATTGACTTTAAACCTTGAACTAAGATAAACAAACCGCCGCCCAGCGCAATCAGACTCTTCGCAATCTCGGCCAGCGATAGATCAGCAAGCTTTTTCATAGCGCCTGCCATAATTGCAACTGCTGCTGCGACCAGAACGAGTGCTCCACTAGCTTTTATAAGTCCCTTTGAACCAAGTCCATTTAATGTTTTTGAAATAGACTTCATAGTTCCGCTCAACATTGCAAGCATGATTCCAATAGATGCCAGTGATTTTAGAATTTCGCCAACATCAAGTTTGGCGATGGCATTCATAGATGCGGAAAGAATACCAATAGCCACAGCAATAGCTACGATCGATGATACCTTGATCCCATCTGCAAAGGAAGACAAGGTGTCATGAATAGAATCCATGACTTCAGCAAATTTACCTTTAATTCCACCGTCCTTGCCACTACCAAAAAGTTTTTCGAGTGCTTCTTTGATCCTCTCGATTAAACCCGATAACTTTTTAGCGGCAACAAAAATACCTCCGCCCGCAAGTCCTGCAAAGATATCGCCAAGTGAAACTTTTTCAGAAATCCATTTGAATGCCGTTTTAAGTGCATCCCAAATCGTTCCAACAGTTTTTTTAATCGTGTCACCAATGGCCGATATGGTTCCCTTCGAGCTTTTAGCGTGTTCCACGATGCCCGAGAAAAAGCTGGCAATACCATTGGAAACTGTGACTAAAAGTTCCTTAATAGACCCAATTCCAGTCCATGATTGAATGAACTCGACGACATGATCTTTTGCGATCTTGAATCCAGATGCAAGTTTATCAATTGCGCCATTGACCAGCTCAACGAATTTGTTAAGATATCCACCAGAGTCAATGGCTTTATCAATTGAAACCAAGAACTCGCCAAGGCTTCCAGTTACGTCAAGAATTCCATCGCCAACAGGAAGAAGTTTCCCGAGCAAATGCCCGATGATCTGCGCAAATGCGGAAATGCCTTTGCCTGCAATGTGGAAGATAGAGAGGACACCTTCAATACTCATTTTGAAATTTTGAAGGCCTTTCTCGCTTATTTCAATTCCATCAACAAATTCTCTGATCCGTACCGTCATATCATAGATGCGCTGGCCCAGATCGTTATTAGGATTAAAGACTTCCTGAAGTGCATTTCCGACTTGATTCACAATGGGCATCAGCTTTTCGAACGCCATCGTGATCGCATCGATCATGTTCTCTCGTCCAGAGGCCCTGCCCATCTTTTGAGCAAATTCATCTAGGTTCAGACTGCCATCTTTTACAGCCTCTACAAGATTCAGCAGTGCCTGTCGCTGCTCATCTGTATAACCCTTCGCTTCAAGTTCTTCTTTCGATAAACCTGCGACTGAATCCGCCATGGAATCGAGCGCAGTTTTCAGCATATCGGAAGTGACCCAGCCGCCCTTCAACGATTTCTCAAAGGAACCGTACTTCTTAATCAGATCATCAACGGCTACACCACTGTTTTTACCAGCTTCGATAATGGCGTTTTGGAATCCTTCTGTATCTTCGATGCCTTCATTCAGAAGCTGCTTCCAGCCAGACATGAAACCTTCCTTTAAGACGGCATTTCTGGCATCGGCCGAATCGCCAATCATCTTAGTCAGTGTATCGCCAAAAACAGTCAGTGTTTCCTTCGCTTCTTCAAAGTCACCGATAATCGTCTGCCACGAAGTCGTCCAACCAGACTGCGCAGATTCCTTCAGAACGTCCCACAACTGAGAAAAGGTCTTGATTTTCGTCGCGGCATCGGTTGCAGTGACACCCATTTGCTTGATCTCTGCAATCTCTTTATCGTTATAGCCCTGCCTCTTCAGGCTTTCTTCATTATAGGTATCCGTGAATTCTGTAAAATGCTGAAGTGTTTCTGTCAGAATGTCTTTTGTCAGCCATCCTTTAGACAGTGTCTCTCGGAAAGAACCTTCATCAGCGATCATTTCATCAATTGCAATGCCATGAATACGAGCTGTCATTTTCAGAGCATCCTGAAATACCTGACCACCCATATTTGCATTAACAACTGAATTCCAGTCCTGTAATTTTACAGTACCGGAGGCCAAAGCCTGCGAGAGCTGGTACATTGCGGTAGAAGCCTGCTGGCTGGTCGAACCAGAGACGGCTGCAAGGTTTGCAATACCCTTAATGGCATTGACAGATGTATTCAAATCAACACCGGCAGCTGTAAATGTACCGATGTTACGTGTCATTTCTGTAAAGTTATAGATGGTCAGATCCGCGTACTTGTTCAATTCATTCAAGGCACGGTTGACATCGTTGATATTGGCACCCTCTTTTTGGGTATTCGCCAAAATTGTCTGTGTTGCATTGATCTGGGTCTCATACTCCTGTAAACCAGAAGTGATCGGTTCAATTGTCAATGCATATGCAATTTTCTTCCCAGCATTTAGTGCTGAGTTTGTAATATTCTGAAGAGCTGTTACAGCCATGACTTCAAGCGCGGAGAATTTCAAGCGAACGGATTCTACGCCGTTCGAGAGGCCTCCCATATCGACCCGACCAGCCGCCTTGCTGATATTCTCAAAGCCTTTTGCACTATCCTCGAACTTGAGACTTTTCTTCAGCTTGTCCAGTGTTGACATACTCGTGCTAACATTCTTTTCGAAGTTCGCATTGTCAAACCGCATCTCGACGACTCTCTGGTCGATCGTTTTGCTCATAGCTTTGTAACCTCCTTCCATGCTTTCTCAGCAAGTTCGTCAAAGATCGGCTGGATAGCGGGGTTGATATAATCGCGTCCTTCTACCCAGCCGCCATTACGAGTACCATGTCCGTATTGCAGAATAATTGCAATCGGTACACCTTTGACGATATGCGAGTTTGTAAACGTGATCCTTGCAGATCCTTTTTTGTTTACAATCTCATAGTCCCAGCTTGCAGCGGTTTCACCGCTATCAACTGGCGTGGCCGCCGACAAAGCAGCGACACCTTTCTGCCCGTATCGATCGAGCAGCCCTAATCCAACAGCTTCCTTCACACGTTCGAGAAACCGGGTCGCCTTGGAAAAGTCGCCTTTTTGTCGAAATGTAACCATTTTGAATTTTCATCCTTTCGAGTGAGCTCGCCGACGTCGAGCAGCATTCAATGCGGCATTCTGTTTAAGAATATTGCGCTGACTTTGCTTTTTGGGCGGTTGGTTCTTCACATTACAGACACGAATAAGCATCAGCAAGCGATTTAAATGCCATTTCTGGCATTCAAATGGGATTTGCAGTGCAACCATCCAGTAGTAGATCAGCTCGCTGGTGACAATTTCTGTCCCTCGACGGCCTTTCTGTTCTTCATGAATGGTTGTGGCACTTCGTTTGGCATCAATGTAAGCGTTCACATCTCTGAAATTTTGTGAGGATAATCGATCATAAACATCTGCAGGAACATTAGAATTTAATGTCATACAGCGAATGTAATCGATCGTTTCCTCTACGGTTTTCTGCTCTTTCGAAAGGAATGGCTTTTCCCACTTCGATTCCCATTTGGCAAGGGAAATTAACGAGTGTTCCAGCTGTAAACAGACAGGGGGCTTTGCTGAAACAAACTCTTCTTTCTGCTCGTCCCAGCCTTCAACCCCCTGTACTGTAATTACGAGCATTATTTAATCAACTTTCGGAATGATGCTGTTGATGAATGCCGCAGCTTTCTGATCATCCTGCGCCAATTCCATGTAAATGTCGGAATATGCCTGCGTCTGGGTGAACTCCGTCGTGAGTTCGTCGGACTTGATAAAACGTCTGCCATCATCGCTCTTCACGCCATATGCCTTCAAAACGATGTCCTTAAAAAGCTTTGCCAGTGCAGGAACGTCCTTGGCAGCCGTGATCTTCTCTACCATCTGACTGAGACCACCAGTAACGCCAAGTTCCCACTCAGTAAGCTCTGCTTTGGTCAGGTTGAAATAGAACGTCTCTTCACGTTCTACGCCGTTGAAATCAATGTACTTTTTGGTAATAGGCAGCATAATATAACCCCTTTCAGTTATGAAAACGAAAATAAGAGGGAGCCTCACATGGAGACTCCCTCGCTGGAAAACAGTTAGACGGTCTTGAAGTGCGCCAGAACTTCTGCCGGCAGCGGCAGCTTCGGAGCAATGGCATCGCCAGCCTCTTCCGACGTTGCAGCCTTGCCATAAAGGATTTCTTCGAAAGACTTGAGCTTCGCAGCATCGACCTTCGTAGAATCGATCGTGACAATAGCGGTCGGCTTGAATCCCGCAACATCGACCGGAGTGCAGGTGAATTCCCAAGAGAACTCAATGGCTTCCGGCGAATCGTTGACCGTGCTGTATGCACGCTCGGAAGCGGAAGCAAGGCAGCCATAGACCAGGTGCAGCTTATAGCCGTGGCTATCGCCTTCGGTATCATTACCGATACGAGTACGATAGCACAGGCCGAAAGTTGCTCTCGGCTGCTGGCCGATCGTAATGCCGGCATCCAGATCGGCAGAACCGTCGCAAGCCTTCCACTCGTCCGGATACATGTAGGCGGTGATCGTACCACCCAGATCCTCATTGGACATCAGGGTAAGATACTTGATGTTGTCGGCATACAGCGCCGTCGGCTCTGCACCAGACGGAGTTTCCGTCACGCCAGTCAGGCCGTTCCATGCAACACCCTTGTCATAGGCCTTGCTGGTCTTGTTGAAGGGATACAGAACACCACGATCCGTACCGGTTTCAAACAGGCGTTCCGATACCTGATCCCATTCGATATTGAACATATCAGTTCCTCCTCTTAAAGATAGATTTCAAACACATCATGATTGAGGTTGTCCTGCACATAATGGCGGTCGAAATAGCAATAAGGAAGCATGCTGACGCGGTTTACAACCTCACTATCCGGATCGCTGTCGATGACAGTGACTGTATATCGGATTCGACGATTATAATTACCATTATCAGCATGCTTGATTGCCATTTCACTTCGCTCGTATCGAATTGCAGGATACCGCATTTGGGTATTGCTGGGTGGCTGGAAATAGACATTGCCATTGCCCAGAATCTCCCGAAAGATTTTTCCAAGCTCAGCTCGTCGGTCCATTCCAGATACCTCCTGTCGAAAGAATCAGCCGTGGATACTTGACCTCCACAGACGTGATCTTCCATTTTGCCCCCATAAAGGTGACATAGCGCATAGAATGAAAATTCTCATTGGCATACGGATCGGATACGATGCTGATCTCATTGCCGATGGTAATATTATCATTCACCTGCACATTTCCGTCCAGGCGCCGAGTGTTACGAATCAAATCGCCGCAGTATGTACGCTCGACGATTTGCTCTTCCCAAACATCTGGACGGACTTCGACAGTCACAGCATATCCGATAGTTCCGTAAAATTTAGCCATTTTGAATTTTCACTCCTTACTCAGTCGCCAAGGTCAGTCCAGTCAGGCTGTAGGTCTTCATTGTAGTGTCTTCGCCATTGGTAACCGTAACCTTTACCGACTGCTTTGCCGTATCAGCAATTCTCAGCACGATCAAGCCATCATCGTCCAGTTCGACTGCGCCCTTCTTGCCGCCGACAAGTTCAACTGTAACACCTGCATCTTCCGGCTGCGGCGTTACGTGCAAAGCAAGGTAATTACCGCTCTGCTCTGCGGCTACGCTGCTGAATCCCGTATAGCCAGTTACCAGCTTCAGCGTGCCGTTAATTTCGTCGCCGGAGATTGCAACATTTTCCTGCAAATCTGCTGCGGTTTTGCCGAGCAGCTCAGTCCCACTGTCTGCAGGTTCAACCGTGAGACTCGTCAAGGGCGGTCAGTGACATCCTCTTCCAGGGCGATGAAGGACATCACACGGGTGTTTGCACCGGAGCAGCGAGTCTCAAGCAGGCTCTTCTCCTGGTTGAAATCGATATCGAAATCCGTGAAATGCGTGATTTCGCCGCCCTTGGTTGCACCGACAGAGTAGTCAGCCAGATTGCCCATCAGGCCGAGAAGCTTCTTGGTCTTGCCGCCAGTAGCAGTGCGGGTCTTGCCCTCAAACTGCTCAACCGTGATGATCTCGCCAACATTTAGTGCAGCAGCCAGATCGCTGACCTTGTCATAAATGCGACGACCGTTCATATCGCGGGCGAGCAGCATCACGTTCACCAGATGCGGAGTGCAGTAGAAATCGGGAGTGCCGGAGCCCTTATACTTCTCGCGAGCATACAGCAGAGACTGGATCACAGCTTCCGCATAAATGTAATTCTCGCCGAAGTTGGCGGCGGTATTGGTGCCCTGAAGAGAGGCCTTCATACCGGCGATGTCCACGTCAGCATGAATGGTGTAAAGCTCATCATCCTGCCAGATCGGACGGATCTTGTCTTCCGCGATCTTCCCATCAGCGCCGACATCACGGCCGTCACCAATCATGATAGCGGTGGCGAGTTCTTCATTCAGATTCATGCGGTCGATGTTGTAGAGATACTGCACGACATCGAAATCCTGAATGTCGATGATGTCATCACGATCGATCTTGCTCTTGACATATACAGTCTGGGGATCAGTCGTTCTGTGGATCAGCTTGAAGTTGCCAACATCGACCTTCTTGCTGCCCTTCACATAGCCCTGTGCACGCAGTTTCTCGATATTACGGAGATCGGCCTGACGGGTACGGATACGAGAGATCGGGCTCTTATGAACCTTCTTCAGAACCTTCTGGATCCAGCCCTGGTCAGTCGTGAGCATTTCAGGTGCGCCCGGACGAACATCCTTGTAGTCCGGGAACAGCTGGCTGATGTTTTCAATGCCATGCGCCAGAACGCTGTCCGGATTCTGTTCAGCAAACAGATCCATTGCATGCTGCAGGCTGCCGATAGTGCTGGTCTTGGCCATGTTAATGATTGCGGTCTGATCGGTGTAAGAGAGGACGTTCGCCTCATCCTGCCGATCGTTGTCAAAGACATTATGCTTCATAGTGTTGTCCTCCTCGTTGTTATCGTTTTTTTTGGTTTCTTCGCCGGCAGCATATGCTTCACCGACGAATGCATACAGAACATTCTTCTGTTTCTCAGACATAGAATTCAGGACGTCCTGCACAGTTTCTTTATCGTCTTTCTTGTCCTCTTCAGACGAATCTGTCTTTTCTTCATCAGCATGCTGCAGTTCAGCATCTTCAGAATCCTCATCACTATCGGCATGGGCAAGTTGAATATTATCTTTGTCCAGCACAAACAGGATCTCGGCTTCCTGAGTTGCCTCGTCATCATGCTGCATGACAGAATCAATGTACGCACCGGGATTTGCCCCGGCCAGAACCAGACTCAGCTCACGAATCACACCGTGAACTACATTAGTCCCATTCTGTACAAGGTCGTTTGCCCAAATGGACAATGCGCATACATCGCCATTATCGACCAGCTTCTTACCGGCACGACCAGAGTCAGTGTCATTGAAATAGCCATAAGCATATACGCCATCTGCTCGATTTTCGAGATAGGCATGCCCGAGAACATTCGTGACACTGTTATGCTGATGCCCCCAACAGAGCGGCACTTTCTCGCCGTCCTGATCTTTAAAAGCATCAGGCATGATCACACGCTTATCTCTGCATGTGAGATTGGCTTTCGTAGCATAGCCATGAAAGTCACAATCAGGGTATTTCAGTTTCATACGTGAATCGGTGCTCCTCTCATGTAGTAACTAAGATCTTTCTTGGTTTTCTTGCTGCTGGAAGATTTCTTTGAGCCAGAACGACTAGCTTTGGCTTTCTGGAATGCAGGATTCGCCTTAATCTTCTCAAGTTCAGATAGATACTTATCATCGTATTCTGTCTTGAGATTCTTGTTGGTTTCTTTCTGTGCAGTCCGGAGAGACTTGCTCTGCGCTTGGAATTCAGCATTTAAACGTTCTCGCTCAGCGGCGTTTTGCTCACGCAATGCTGAAATGCTAGACGAAATCCGGGCTCGATTCTTTTGCTTGTCAGCAGATGACATAGAACTGAGTTTGGCCCGCAACTGATCGATTTGACGCTGCATCGCTGCTTTATGAGCCGCGATGTTGGACTTCTTTTGCTCACGAAGTTTATCGATCTGATTTGTGGTATCCTCTTTATTCGCTTCGACTTTTGCTTTACGTTCCGTCGTAAGCTGTTCTTTCACATAATTTGCAGCAGCTTTTCCTTCATCGTTCAAGCCAGCCGTGGAAGTACGACCCTTCAGTTCACGGTGCTTCATGTAATACTCATGAGCTTTCACCGGATCATAGTAAGGACTGGCATAGTGAAGAATCTCATTAGTCATGTATCCAGCTCCTTTTCCAAATCATCCAACTGTGCATCAAGATCGTCGAGATCAGCAAGTGCAGCTTCATACTCTTCTTGCGTCATGAACTCGCCATTTTGAGTTTCTTCGGCGTCTTCGGTGCCTTCCAATAATGCTGGCTCTGCATCAGCCTGATTGATGTTGCTGTTACGAAGTTCATCAGCACGCGGATCATCAGATGGCCGCATACCGATAATCGAACGAAATTCATTCTTTGTCATGATCTCGTTACGAGTGAACTTATCAGCAATTTCTGCAATCTGGGAGACCGGCGCAAGCTTGAACGGATCACGGAAGAAGGAGATGACCTGCTTCTGCGTTCTGGCAGTCTTTGTCAGGAATGTTCGAGTCATCTCATCGGCGATAGCTGCCAGAATCGGCTCCACTGTCCGATTGTGGTAGTTCAGCATCGTTTCTTCATTCGCCGTACCATCCATGACGCTCTCTGTAATACCAAGCTGGGAATACAGCATCTTTGTCAGATACTCGATCTGGCTCATCAGATTGTTCTCGACACCCCGATTGAGCTGCGTGATATGCTCAGTACCATCGGTATAAGCAATACCATATTTCGATCCTGAAAGCTGCTGTTCGATATCTCGTCTGCGCTGTTCAGCCTGTTCTTTTCGAGCTTGTGACTTGATGACATACGGGAGCTGAATAATCAGATCAAGCTTTCCGGAACCGCTCTGCTCATCAATTGCATCAAGAATGTTCAGCTTCCGAATCAAGCGCTGCATCGTAGAGTTCGGTTCATTCATCACAGCGAACAGAGGATTTTCCATAATCGCTGTGTATTTTTTGGCCACAA
>OQVL01001846.1_pt1 | contig 12855 bp, 10 predicted proteins | sample 1691501 | NCBI WGS metagenome assembly OQVL01 (sample SAMN03418253, study PRJEB22391) | human gut metagenome | biome: human-gut; feature: organic feature; material: feces | host: Homo sapiens | place: Tanzania | collected 2013-01
CTCACTGTTGAAAGCCATGGTGTATTGGTTGATCTTCACCACCACCTTGCCGTCCGGGCGGCCAAAACCATTCAGGACGCCGGATTCCGCATTCCGGAAGACGTCTCGCTCATCACCTATGAGAACCCCGGCATTTCCGAATATCTCACGCCGCCGCACACGACGCTGGATTTCGATTATTCCGCGATTGCGAAACGCGCACTCGACGAGCTGCGTCTGCGCATTCTCGGCAAGGAGGGAACAGGCGGCATCATTCCGGTTCCGAACAAACTCATCGTCCGCGGCTCGACCGGTCCCGTGCGGCGGGAAAGCGGTTTTCCGGCGGCGCGGGGATAAAAAATCCGGCGAAAAAAAAGACATGCCGCTTGATTTTTCGGAAAAATGTGACATATTTATTCATGTTCGTTATCAACTTGCCAAACGAAAGGAATCACAAGATGGTAAATTACAAAGACCTCGGTCTTGTCAACACCAAAGACATGTTCGCAAAAGCCATGAAGGGCCACTATGCGATCCCGGCGTTCAACTTCAACAACATGGAACAGCTTCAGGCCATCATTCAGGCTTGCACCGAAAAAGAATCTCCGGTGATCCTGCAGGTTTCCAAAGGCGCCCGCAATTACGCCAACCAGACCCTCCTCCGTTACATGGCGCAGGGCGCGGTGGAATATTCCCGCGAAATCAGCAACGGCAAAGGTCCCGTGCCGATCTGTCTGCATCTTGACCACGGCGACAGCTTCGAACTGTGCAAATCCTGCATTGATTTCGGTTTCTCCTCTGTCATGATCGACGGCTCCTCCCTTCCCTTCGAAGAAAACATCGCCCTGACCAAAAAGGTTGTGGAATACGCTCATGCGCATGATGTTACCGTTGAAGGTGAACTCGGTGTCCTGGCTGGTGTCGAGGACGAAGTCGCCGCCGAAGAATCCCACTACACCAAACCCGAAGAAGTGATCGAATTCGTCACCAAGACCGGTGTCGACTCTCTCGCCATCTCCATCGGCACCTCTCACGGCGCCTACAAATTCACTCCGGAACAGTGTACTGTCGATCCCAAGACCGGCCGTCTGGTTCCCCCGCCGCTCGCCTTCGACGTCCTCAAAGCCATCGAAGAAAAGCTGCCCGGATTCCCGATCGTTCTGCACGGTTCTTCCTCCGTTCCGCAGGAAGAAGTTGATATCATCAACAAATACGGAGGCGCGCTCAAAGCCGCCGTCGGTATCCCGGAAGAACAGCTCCGCGAAGCTGCCAAGTCTGCTGTTTGCAAGATCAACATCGACTCCGATTCCCGTCTTGCCATGACTGCCGGCATCCGCAAAGTCTTCGCCGAAAAACCGGCTGAATTCGACCCGCGCAAATACCTCGGTCCGGCTCGTGACAGAATGAAAGCCATGTATGAACACAAAATCGTCAACGTGCTCGGCTCCGCCGGTCATGCCTATGACAAATAATCTGTTCGTACTGAACTGATTTCTCAAGGACGCGGAACCTTCACCGGCAACGCGTCCTTTTTTCTTTTCCATTTTTAAATCACGGAGGAAGTATCATGGATAACTGGAATTCAACGCAGTATCTGAAATTCGAAAGTGATCGCACCCGTCCGGCGCATGACCTGGCATTCTCCCTGACCGTTCCGGCACCCCGGAAAGTTCTGGATGTCGGATGCGGACCCGGCAACAGCACGCAGGTTCTGCGGCAGCGTTTTCCCGGCGCGGAAATTCTTGGTGTCGACAATTCGGCGGATATGATTGCCAAAGCGCGGGTGCGTTGTCCGGACATGACGTTCCGTTATCAGGATATTGACTCCGCATTCACCGGGTTCACGGACAAATATGACGTCATTTATTCCAATGCCTGCCTGCATTGGATTCCGAATCATAAGGAGTTGCTGCCCAACATGTTGAAGTGTCTGAGCCCCGGCGGAGTTCTGGCGGTGCAGATGCCGGTTCATCAGGATATGCCGATGTACCGTGTGCTGGCGGAACTGTCGGCGGATTCGCCCTGGACGGCAGTCATTTCCTCCATACATAATTTCCATTCTCTGACGCCGGAGGAGTATTACGATTTCTTCTCCGCCCTTCCCGTGCGGTTCACCTTGTGGGAAACCAGCTACATCCAGACCATGGACGGTGTGGACGGCATTCTGGAGTGGTACTGCGGCAGCGGATTGCGTCCGTACCTTGCGGCATTGCCGGAAACGGAACATGAACCGTTCCTGACGGAACTCCGCAAACGGCTTTCAGCATTGTATACATTGCGCCCGAACGGAAAAATCATGATGCGTTTCCCGCGTCTGTTCTTCACCGTCAGTCCTCTGTAAGCGTAAAAAGTAAAAAACCACAGTGCGTTCCCACACTGTGGTTTGAGTTTGGCTGCTATATTGCGTTACGGACGTTTCTGAAGTTCTGCGGCAAGACGCAGCAGTTCAATCCGTGCCGCATCCATGGTGTCGCAGTCTCCATTGATTGCGCGGACAACGGCTGCATTGAGTTTTTTCTCCGCCGCGGCATCCGGTTTTTGTTTCAGCAGCTGACGGCAGAGCTTTGCCGCCTTATAGTCGTAAAGACCCTGAAAATGCGCTTCCATGCGGCGCCCGGTCATAATTTTCCCGAAATTGAACTCGGCGTAGACCGTACCGTAGTCCGTGCGGTTCTCCTTCTTATAACGATTGGAATCGAACGGGTCGAACCCATCGCCGCCCGCCATGGAATCAAAATGCCAGAAAGCTGCAACATCATCTACGCCGTCACGGAAATTTTCCCAGTAAATTCTGCGGTAAACTTCCGGAGAGACTTCTTTATGGAGAATGTTGTAGGTCCAGAGTTCGCGTCCGGCATTTTTGACTGTTTGAATATTTTCTGCGGATGCGATGGACGGGCGGTAAAGCTCTATGATGTCATAAACTTCGCAATAGCGTTTGATGGTTGCAATTTGCTCGGCAGAGCTGACATTGCCGGGGAAAAACGGGTTGACCATGATTCTGCATTCCGGCACGGCTTCCTTGATCAGCCTGCCGCTCCAGAGAGCCAGATGATTACGGGATTTTGGATCTTCAAAACTGCCGGACGGTTCATCCACAGGATAGTAGATAATGCGTTCCGCAGGAATATGGTACTTCTGCTGAATGTGTGCCGTCATAGCTTTGAATACGGTCTGCGCGGCACGATTCCATTGCGGAGAGCCGAACGCACAATCGGGCGGAATCATTTTTGACGGCGGACGCGGCTTGCCTTTTTCCGCAGGAAGAGTCTGACTGCGGTAAAGCCGGTTCCAGTTTTGTTCCCAGCCGAGATAAAACAGAACGGAAAGTTCTTTGAGTGGTGTTCCGGCGGCGAGCACGGCATCAATCCGGCTGTCAATGGAACTGTAATCCATCGGTTTCGCATTGCCGTCTTTGTCGATTTCCGGATAAGGAAAACCGCCAAAGAATGATACAAAATTCACTTGATGCTCTGCCAGAAAACGCAGGTGTGGAGATATTTCATTTTCCTTGAGAAGGAAACGGTGGAAAGTGCCGCCGCGTTCGAGATACGTGTAATGGAAATTACGGACAAATACTTTGCTGAGATCAACCGGCAGAACTTCAAATTCAAACGGAATTTTTTCCAGGGAAAAGCCGGAATACGCCGGTTTGAGAACAAGTGTGCCGTCATAAATTCCGGCGGGAACGTCCTCCGTTGACAAATCGAGCCACAGCGGAATGGATGTTTTCGGCGGAATCCGGATCAGGGTATTCAGCGGCAGAGGATTCATTGCATCGTAAAGAATGGAACCGGATGAGGACATTTGCGGGATTCCCTCAAATATCCGGACGCGGCTGAACAGTTCAGTGAAACCGGAGTCGCTGTTGAAAAGCGACTGATTCGTCTTACCCGGATACTGACCGGGAAACAGCTTGAGCTGTCCGAGGAACGGACGGTCTGTGAGATTGGAGCAGACGAAGCCGTAGAGGGTTCGCCCGCTGATACCGTTTATCAGGCGGATGTTTTCAACAGGACGCGATATCATGGAGACTTCAATATTGTTTCCCCAGACATCCGGTTTCCAAAGCAGTATTTTGCATCCGGCAAGCCGGGCAGCAACCATGTCCTGACGGATTGACGCCAGTTGTTCTGCTGCTTTTTCAGAAAAAGACAGAGATTCGCCGGACGCAGCGTTGTTCTTTTCCAGAGCGGCAAGCCGTTTTTCGATCACACTCTTTGCGTCCGCTGCTGTATTCATGCCGGCAAGTTCCTGCCGGAGTCGGGCAATCTGTCCGGCGGTGTATGCCCGACGCGAACCGACAATCAAAGTTCCGAAACGTTCCGGGTTGTGAAAACTCATGCCGACAGGAGCCCACGTGGAAAGTCCGCCGCCGCTTTTGCCGGTCCGGGTGAAGTTTGCGGACATGACCGCTCCGTCCTGTAAATCTTTTATCCCAAGTTCGTTCAGCGGAATTTTCATTTCGGCAGTATAACCGTTTGCCGTTTTTTCAACGTGTCCGGTCATCCGGGTTTTGAATCCACTGTCCGGGGTGTTGACCGCGGGGTACCGGTATGCAGCCAGCTTCCCGTTGGCCCCGGCAGCATACTGAAAATATGCAGGAGAATTCAAATCCGGACGCAGGAAAAATTCAACGCATTCATTCCAGATAGAGCTGTTTTTGTCAGTGTTCAGCGATACGTCCGCCGGTACCGGACACTGAAATTTCACGATCATGAAACCTTCATGGATTCCGACCGCGGCACGGGCTGCATTTTTTACAAATTTGTCTTCCGCTTTCCAGAAGTCTCCAAGCACATTGACGTTTTCTTTGTCAAGGACCTTAAAAGGCGTACTCCATTCAGTGCCGGACCGGGTCATCAGCAATGCAGTGCCGGCGACTTCCGTTTTTTCGGCAGTCCCAGCCGCTTGCGGAGCTGGTTCTTCATAACTTTTCCAGAGTTTAAGATCATCCATTACGCCCATCAGCGGTTGAGCATTTCGCGAAGGATTGGCGGGATCGCACCCCAACGTTATCTGCGGAAACCATTGATACTTTTTCCCGTCGTTGAGATCGGAAAGGGACAGCGCATTTTCCCTGCCGGCAACAAGTTTGCCGTCCAGCCAGATTCTCGCCGGTCCGCCGGATTTGCTCGCAACCCGGAGCGTATACCATTTCCCCGGTTCCCATGAAATTTTTTCAGAGGAAAAGACGAAGTTTTTATCAATTTTCTGTTCCGGCATTTTCAACGTCCGGAAATCCCCGGTCAACCGTCCGTTCCGGTCTATATATAAAAGAAAACGCGCAATATTCCAGGCTCGGTGTTCATAAGCGAAAAGTGTGCGCTGCTGATTCGATTCCGACTGATCCAGCTTGAACTTAAATTCCGCAGTCCATTCCTTGCTGTCCATGCTGAGAACAATGTGGTTGCGTCCTTTCCCGTTGCAGAGCAGGGCGTTGGTTTTCGTGACGCCCCCATCCGGAGCGATCAGGGCTCCATGATAGACCAGTCCATGACTGCCGACCGGCTTTCCGTTTTTGTTAAGACTGTCAAAATTCCACTGATAGGATGGTTCAGCTGCCAGGACCGCTGTTCCCGCGAACAGTATTCCCCAAAATAGTGTTTTCATGTCGTTTTCCTTTATTGTCAAAGTTTAAATTACCACGGAATTTTGTCTTCCCGAGTCCACATATTGCCCGACATATAAGCCGCTTTGGCTTGTCTGTGAAGGTTGTTGATTCCGACATCGCTTTTCACTCCGCCGTTCAATTGCCCGACATTGCCGGCAACGAACAGAATATTGCAGATCCCATTGTGACGCGGAGAAAGGTAGCCGTTTTCGCCAGTACTGATCTTCCCGTAAAACAGCAGTTTAGACTGTCCGAAATCGGTTCCTTGGTTTTGTGTGTCCGCATTCAAAATCTTGGATGAAGGGTTCTTGACCATGTGCGGTTTTGCCGGATCATTTGTTTCATATACTGGTCCTCCGGAAGAATACTTTTTTCGGTTCATGCCGATGCACAGATAATTGTAGCCGTATTCAGAAACATCTGCGGCCCAGCTCGTGAAGAGATCGTCTCCCATTTTCAGATTGCGCAGTTGTTCCCGGCGGACAGTATCGGTATAATTGGTTCTGCCGGGACAGCAGAGAATATTCCCGGTCAGATATCCGTTCGCAATCATTTTTCTGACCCAGTTATTGGAATAACTTCCAACCTTGTATCCGAAATGATATTCAGCAACAAAGTAATCGGAGAAATCTCCAACATAAGCATACATGCTGACACCCAATTGTTTGAGATTGGAAACGCAGGCGGCGGAACGCGCTTTCTGTCTGGCTCGATTCAAAGCCGGGAGCAGCATTCCCGCCAGGATCGCGATGATGGCTATAACGACGAGGAGTTCGATCAATGTGAATCTGTTGCGGCGCCGCATTGCGGCATGACGGAGTAAAACTGTCTTCTTCATTTTTTGCCCTTTCCCTGGGTTGTTTTATATTATATTGCGAATTCACGCAGAATCAGACGGCTGGATTCCCGTTCCTCAATTTTGCAGGGAGTGGAAATCTGCGGGACGGCGACATCCGGAACATTGAACCAGGATGCGGATTCCGCCAGCAGTTTCACCGCTCTTCTGCCAATGTCGGCATAACCGAAATCCACGGTGGAAAGCGGCGGATCCAATAAGGTGTCGCCCGGATAACCGCAGAAGCCCATTACCGCAATGTCTTCCGGAACCCGCAGATCTTTCCCCTGCAAGGCGCGCATGACGTCGATCGCAAAGAAATCCGAATAGCAGAACACGGCGGACGGCAGTTCCTTTTCCGAAGACAGCATCTGCTCCACCGCCTGCCGGATCGCCGCGGCATTTCTTGCCGCATTATAGACCAGAGGCCCTTCCGTATCCAGACCCAAAGTCCGGAACAGTTCCCGCAATTCTTCGGGCTGCCAGCCGCGGACGTTGTGCGTATCGGCGGCATTGATGATCCGGACCCGGCGGTGTCCTTTCCGCGCCAGATATTCCAGTCCATCGCGCCATGCCCGTTTCTGATCCGCGTAAAGCAGGGCAAATCCCCGTTTGCGGTCTTCATAATTACCATGCACCACGACAACCGGCACATTCAGCTGTTTCAGCAGAAGATATTCCGGATCGTCCGGCTGAATCGAACTGGTCACCAGCAGAACGCCGAACAGTTTTTTTGCTTTCAGCAACTGCAGTGCTTTCTCCTGCGGCAGACAGCGCAGATATTCAATGAAGCAGACTTCCGTTTCAAATCCCGTTTCCGCTGCCATGGCTTCGATTCCCGGCAGGATATAATTGTGCGGCAGTTCGATTCCGCTTGCCTGAGTGATTCCCACCAGAATCCGGTTGGAGCATCCCGCCCCGCTGACAAAAGTTCCCTTGCCCGGCATCCGGATCACCAGACCGTCTTTCTCCAATCTTTCCAGTGCGGACCGCAGGGTTACTTTTCCCACGCCCAGCTGACGGCAGAAATCCAGTTCATTCGGCAGTCTGCTTTCCGGGGCATAATGTCCGGAAAGGATCTCCTGCCGGAGTTCCTGATAAAGATTGTCTTTTTTCAAAGTGAAAACCACTGTGCGTCAGCCTTTTTTATAGTTGATACCATCTGATGCTATCCAATTATACACGATACTGCCGTTTTTGTCAACCCCCAAAACAGAAAAAATGGCAATAAATTTCATATTTTTCGATATTCTGCATTGGAAAAACGGCTTTTCCGGCAGTAAACTATCAAATGAACAGCAGAAAATTTTTGAAAAAAGCAAGGTATTATCATGAGCAACGACGCATTTCTGATTCTTTTTCTGGTATTGATCGCATTGATGACCATCATCCCGTTCACGCTGCGGAAATTCAAAATTCCCGCCATCATCTCCCTGCTGCTGGTCGGGATGCTGATCGGGAAAAACGGATTCAATCTGCTGGGGCATCTGGCGCCGCTGCTCTCGTTTCTGGGAACGCCCGCCGCCGTGGTGGAGGCGCATTCCATGACGCTGATCAACTCGCTGGGTTCGCTGGGACTGCTTTTCCTCATGATGCTCGCCGGGATGGAAGCCGATTTCCGACTGTTCAACGGCAACCGCAAACCGGTTATTCTGCTGAGCGTTCTGACGTTTCTGCTTCCGGCGATATCCGGCTATCTGGTTTACGGTTATTTCGAACAGTCGGATTTTCCCGGCAAACTGCTGTACGCCTCGCTGTTCGCCTCCCATTCCGTAGGCATCGTTTTTCCGGTGATCCGCGAACTGAAGCTGACCAAAACTTTTTTCGGCGCGGCGATTCTGATTTCCACCGTGGTGACGGATATTGCCAGCATTGTGCTGCTGGCGGTTTCAGTGCAGATGAAAAAACTGGAAGTCGCGGAATCGCTGGTCAGCAACATGCACAAAACGCTGTCGCTGTTCGATTATATTGACCCGAAAATTTTCGGCAGCTGGTTCACGGTGTTTTTCCTGCTGATCGTGCTGATTTATTTCCTGACCGTGCTGCTGGTCGTTCCGCGTCTCGGCAGCTGCATTGTGAATGTGCTGAAAGGCGAGGACGGCACCATCACCTCGTTTATTTTTATTGTGCTGCTGGCGGTCCTGCTGGGGGAATTTCTGGGAATCAATCTGGTGGTCGGCGCGTTCCTGGCGGGACTCGGCCTGTCCAGGGTGGTGCATCGCGCGGGAGAAATGTTCCGTAAATTCGAAGGGATCGGTTACGGCTTCCTGATCCCGTTCCTGTTCATTTCCATCGGGATGCAGACCAATCTGCGGGTGATTTTCGATTCGCCGGGAAATCTGCGGATCATCGGCTGGACCGTGGTCGGTCTGGTCGCCAGCAAGATCTTTTCCGGCTGGCTGGCCATGCGGCTTTCCGGCTTCAAAAGCAGCGAAGGCGTCTGCGCCGGGGTCATGACGGTTCCGCAGCTTTCCGCCACGCTGGCGGCCGCGGCGATCGGCAAGGAGCTGGGAATGCTCGATGACAATTTCTTCAACGCCATCATCGTGCTTTCCATTGTTACGACACTGCCCGTGCCGAATGTGGTCCGCTGGATCATTGAGCATTACCATCTCACCTTCTCCAGCACCGAGGAAGAAGTTTACAAGTTCAAAGAAGGACAGGATGACGTCCTGTGAAACGGCGTCATCCTGTTTTCCGGAAAAGGCCCCGGCTCAGTGAGCCTGAACCGCCATGGAGTCCCGCTGTTCATCGGAAATGCCGACGAACTTCGGATTGCCCGGCATGATGCCGCGGTGGGATTCCTTGATGAAGCTGACGAACAGCTGTACTTCCGGGGTCATCCTGCCGCGTTCGATTTCTTCCAGCGCGTTTTTCGCATTGAGCCCTTCGAAGAAGAACGTGCGGATCGCATGGCGGATCGCCAGACGGCTCTCGTTGTTCATTCCCGCGCGGCGCAGCCCGATGGTGTTGGGACCGGTGATGAAGTTGTCCTGAAGCATGCAGAACGGGGGAACGTCCTGCACCAGCATGCCCTTCGCGCCGATCATGGCCAGCGCTCCGATCCGGCTGAACTGGTGGACCAGCGCAAAACCGCTCATCACGGCTCCGCGTCCGATCTGGACATGACCGGAAACGGCGGTGTTGTTGGCGATGGTGACGTTGTCTTGGATCACGCAGTCATGCGCGATGTGGACGAATGCCATCAGCAGGACATTGTTGCCGATCACGGTTTTGAGAAATTCAAACGGCGGACGGTGAATCGTAACGTATTCCCTAATCACGGTGTCGGAACCGATATCGACATAAGACTGGATCCCCCGGTAAAAACGGTGGTCCTGCGGTTCGCCGATGAAGGTGCCGTAATAAATGCGGCAGCGGGGACCGATGGTTGTGTACTGCCCGATCTTGACATGGGCGTCAATGCAGCAGTCGTCTCCGATCCGGACATCGTCTTCGATCACCGTATACGGTCCGATTTCCACATTTTTCCCGATCACCGCGTTCGGAGAAACGATTGCGGTAGGATGTATCGCCATAGTACAGACTCCTTTCTGTGTAAAAACATTCAGCATAATCTATCACGGTTTTCCGCGCATTCAACCGCAGAAAACAAGAAATGCCGGCTTTCTGTCAAAAAAAACACCGGCTGCGCGTATAAACGGGACCGGTGTTCCTGATTTTGCTTCGGACTCAAAGATCGAAAATGATATCCGTATCTTTGGTGTCCCGCATGTTGAAATTGTAGGTTTTGAACGGAATCAGCAGGATAATCCAGTTCTTGAAATATGTGCTGGCATTGATCATCGGAATGGTGTCCAGCGGTTTGCGGGTCTTGGCGTCGAAAATATTGAATGCCATGCGACCGTAGGCGCGGCGGTTGTAAAGTTTGAAAATCGGGATTTCCGGAATGACAATGCTCAGGTCGGTCTGCGGAACCGGAACCGGCAGAGCCGGAGTACCCAGCAGGATGGTGTCGTAATCGGTGGCAAGAACTCCGCACAGCGGCTGTATCATGATGTCGGCGTCCGCCTGTTTCGCAACCACAACGCTGTTCGCCCGCGCCATGATCATTTCCAGACGTCCCTGCAGATACTGTTTGTCATCCTGAGTGACCAGATAGCTGTAATCGAAATAAACTTTTTTGCCGGCATATTTTTCCAGTCCGGCATGGGCGCTCAGGCGTTCAATGGTAACGGCGAGCAGATACTGTTCCACGGCGGAACGCTTCGTGTCAGTTACCCGCGGCGAAGAACACCCTGCAATCAGGAGCGTTACGGCAGCGGCGGCGAAGAGAAATGCTTTTTTCATGGTCTTTCATCCTTTGCTGTTTTTTATGGAAATACAGGCATATAATATAACATCATGCCGCGGAAAATAAAGCGCATTTCAGCAAAAAAACGGCAGGAGAAAAGAAAAATATCGAAAAATCTACTAAAATAATCATCTTTTGCTCTTGACTTTTGATTTTTCCGATGTATATTGACTGCATTGAACAGGAAAACCATGCAAATGGTTCTTTTTTTGAGCAATAAACACGATTAAAAAAGTAGAGATAAGGAGTGCGAAAAGAAAAAATGATGAAGGATGCGTTTCGCCGCCCGCGTCTCCGGGAAACAGGTTCAGCCGGAATGGTTCATCGAATGTGCCGCCGCTGACCCGGAGATCACAAAATACAGAACAGCAGAACAGAAAATAAAAAACAGGAGACACTCTCTATGAGCAAGAATTATCATATCGAAACACTCGCTATTCACGCCGGACAGGTTCCGGACCCGACCACTCTTTCCCGTGCCGTTCCGGTTTACCGGACTACGGCATACGCGTTCCGCAGTTCGCAGCACGGTGCGGATCTGTTCGGACTGCGCGAATCCGGAAACATTTACGCCCGGCTCATGAACCCGACGGAAGACGTCCTGGAAAAACGTCTTGCCGCTCTGGAAGGCGGAAAAGCCGCGCTGGCTCTTTCCTCCGGCACCGCAGCCATTTATTTCACCATCACCAATATTGCCCGGCAGGGCGATGAAATTGTTTCCGCCAACAATCTTTATGGCGGAACCTACACGCAGTTCGACGCCATTCTGCCGCAGCAGGGAATCAAAGTCAATTTCACCAATCTCAACGATTTTCCTGCCGTCGAAGCCGCCATCAACGAACGAACCCGCGCCATCTACATTGAATCCGTCGGCAATCCGGGACTGGATATTGCCGATATCGAAGGATATGCCGCAATTGCCCGGAAACATCATCTGCCGCTGATTGTGGACTCCACATTCACGCCGCCGACTTTGCTGCGTCCGATCGAACACGGCGCCAATATCGTGATTCATTCGCTCTCCAAGTGGATCGGCGGACACGGAACTGCCATCGGCGGAGCTATAATCGATGCCGGCACTTTCGACTGGTCCGACCCAAAATTCGCTCTTTACAATGAGCCGGACCGCGGGTATCACGGACTGCGCTTCGCGCACGATCTGGGCGAGAACAACAGTCTGGCATTCATCCTGCGTCTGCGCACGGTCGGACTGCGCAATCAGGGACCGACTCTTGCGCCGGATGCGGCGTGGATTTTCCTGCAGGGGCTGGAATCCCTTCCGCTGCGTACTGCCCGGCACAGCGAAAACGGTCTGGCTGTGGCGAATTTCCTGAAAAATCATCCGAAGGTTGCCTGGGTGAAGTATCCCGGCTTCAACGAACTGGCGAAAAAGTATCTTCCCAACGGCGCCAACGGAATGGTCGTTTTCGGCATCAGGGGCGGCGCAAAAGAAGCACAGCACCTGGTGGACAATGTGGAGCTGTTCACGATCATCGCCAATGTCGGCGACGCGAAAAGTCTGATCATCCATCCTGCCAGTACGACACATTCCCAGCTGAGCGCGGAAGATCAGATCAAGGCAGGACTGCCTCCGGAACTGATCCGGCTCTCCATCGGACTGGAAAACATTGATGACATCATCGGTGCGCTGGACAATGCGCTGAAACTGATCTGACCGTCCTGAAAAACAGAAACGGCATGGACAGAAATCAAAATTCTGCATCCATGCCGTTTTTTATTGTTTGTGCGGGATCAGGAAAGTTTCAACAGGGCTTCTTTGCCGGTCATGCCGGGAACGATTCCCAGTTCGCGGGCAGCTCCGGAAACCTGACGGATTTCCGCGGCAAGCATATCATCATACGAACTCACGCCGGTAACGATCGCCAGCGCATCATGCAGTTTTTCCGCAGGAGCAAGGCTGATGTAACCGCATCCGAGCAGCCCTTTTGCCGCGCGGATGACCAGAATCACCGTATGCGGTGTAGGAATAGTATAAGCCTTCATTTCAATTCCGTCAACAACAACGATGTCCATCTTTCAACCTCCGGGTTCTGTTTTATGGAATATCCGGCTCCGCACAGAGATGCGCGTTCCGGACAAAAGCCGCGGCGG
>OQVL01001851.1_pt1 | contig 12831 bp, 9 predicted proteins | sample 1691501 | NCBI WGS metagenome assembly OQVL01 (sample SAMN03418253, study PRJEB22391) | human gut metagenome | biome: human-gut; feature: organic feature; material: feces | host: Homo sapiens | place: Tanzania | collected 2013-01
TAAGCGACTGTGTGTTGCCAGTGGAAGTGTTGTTGTAGTCATACCAGGAAAAGTATGGCTCAAAGTAAAGTGATGTCTTCTTCCTGTTTTTCTTTTTGAACTCGGCGCGCACACTGAACTTGTCCAGATTGCCGTTCTCAACCTCGCCTGAAGTGTCGAAAAGGTCGCCATCATCCTTGAATGAAGTCCGGTCAGTCCTCGAACGCTTGTCCACGTTCTCTGATGAGTAAACAACCGAAGCATCTGTGGTGAAGCCTTTTATCACATCCGAGTTCAAGTTCGTCCCCACCTGCCATCTTCTGTGCATGCCATTGTACGGCAACGACGGGACATCGCTCTCATTACCGTCATACATGACCATCATCCCGGATCCGGGAGCCATGAAGTTGTAGCCGTTGGCTATGGTCGTGAGCTGGTTCCTCTCGCCGTAGGCCGATACCATCGCGGAGCCGCTGAAGAGCAGATCCTTCCTTTCCTTGAATCCGTTGTCATCCTTGCCTGAAGCAGTCGTTCCTCCCGAGAGTTTGGCGTTGCCGAACCATCCGCTCTTATATTCCTCCTTCAACTCCACATCCATCACCTTCTCCTTGTCCCCCTTGATGCCGGTGAACTCGGCGGACTCGGACTCCTTGTCGATGACCTTCACCTTGTCAACGATCCGGGCCGGAAGGTTGTCGAGAGTGGCCTTGTTGTCCCCAAGGAAAAACGTCCTGCCTCCGACCGTGATCTTGCTTACCTCCTTGCCGTTGACCTTGACGGTTCCGTCCTCGCCTACCTCCACGCCTGGCATCTTCTTCAGCAGATCCGCAAGGTTGTCGTTGGACATCACCCTGAACGAGGAGGCGTTGTAGACGAGGGTGTCCCCTTTCATCTCCATCGGAGTCCCGACCGCGGAGACAGACGCCGCCTTCAGCATCTTGTCGTCCGGTCTCATCAGGATCGTCTTCGCGTCATAGTTGCCACGGACATAAATCTTCTTATAGACAGGTCTGTAGCCGAGATATTCAATGCAAAGCAGATGCTCTCCTTTCGCCACTTTCTTCAACTCAGCCTTGCCGAGCGTGTCCGTCAGGGCGAAACTGGTGATGACCGTGTCCTTAGGATGCCTGAGATACGCCGAAGCGAACGCGATAGGCTCCCGCGTCAGCGAGTCAAGGACCTGCGCCTTCACCGTGAATGAAGTGCGTCCGAACATATCTTCAGATATGGCGATCTGAGCATCAAGCCTGGCTGTAAAAGACGCGGCGAAAAGCAAGGCGAGCGCGATGTATATTCCTTTCATCTAATTAAGCGGCAACAGAAATAACCCTCTATTTATGAATATGAACGCTTATTTGACGGGGATGCTGCGGCCCGGTTCTCCGAAACTCAATTTGGCGTCGACCTCGCGTATGTCATCATCCGAGAACTTGATGGTCCATTTCGGCATCGTCATCAGTTCGAAAAGCGCGGCCTCGGTCATCGGAGCCGTGTAACGTATGCGGATGCATGGCTCCAGATCATCGTTAAGGGTGAGGTATGTTCCCAGAACCCCTTCATGGGAGGACAGATGGTTGCTGAGGAATGGCATCCCTCTCTTCACGATAGGCTTCTCGTAGTTGCGGTCAACAATCTCGTACCACCACTGGGCCGTGTCAAGATTGGTTTCACGGGCATATTCAGCGGCGAACTGGTCGAACATCATCCTTAGGTAGTCTGGAGTGGAGATCATGGTGCTTCCCTTCTCCAAACGGATGAACTTGAATCCGAGATCCATCGTCTTGACCCCGCCGCCGTGAACCGGCATCTCAAGGGTCTTCTTCTCGACAATATTCTTAAACCACGCCTCGTCCAGATCCTCGTCAGGCGCCATGTACACTTTGACGATGAGAGGGCACTCGTAGATGGACTCCAGACCGAATATCTTCTTTTCCGTGAGTCTCATCTGCATTCCGAGGTAGTTGAGGTCGAGTTTGTCGAACATCTTTTCCGTCCTGATGGTCACGCACTTGAGCGAGTCGTACTGCTCCGGCTCCAGGCTGTTGACCCTGAACTTGGAAGGGACGAAGATCAGAGCCTCGACCTTCGCGGCGTCGATGGCGTTGGCGTCATAGGTGACCACGACCGTGTGGCTTCCGACGAATGTCCTGACTCCATGGACTCCCGCCACCTTCTCCATCCTGGCCTTGAAGGCCATCGAACTGCCGAAGCACTTGACCGACTTGAGGCCTTCCATCCTGACCGTCTCCAGTTTCATTCCCGGTTCTATCCCCCACTTCTCGTCGATTGTAGGCACCTCGAACTTTCCTCCGATGATGAACGCTATGGCGACAGCCACGACAGTCAGTACCGCAGGAATATACTTGGCTGACTTGCAGCGTTTTCCATCAACCTCCTTTCTTACGCCGACACTGAGGGCGCCAAGAGGGCAGGAGGCGACACACTCGCCGCAAAGGGTGCAGTCAACAGAATTGACCTTGCCTTCAAATGACGGGATATCAATATTATAAGGACAGTTCTTCTGGCAGAGACGGCAGTTGCCTTTGCATTTGCCGTTGTCGATAACCACGCCGAGCAGCTGCGGCTTTGGCCTTCCGCAAAGGATCTCCAGCAGGTAACCGAGCAGACACATGGCTCCAAGCAGCCAGACCCAAGGCAGCTGTAGTCCGAGAAGGCCAAGAATCCACCACACACCCACAAGCACGACCATCCACACCCAGAATTTGAGGGAGTTGCAGATCGCTCCGAGCGGGCAGATGTACTTGCACCAGAACCTGTCCACAAAAAGACCGGGGATAAGCACAAGCGCCAAAGCGGCGACGGACATCCAAAGCGTGATCTCACCCTTGAATCCCGTGGCCGTGGCGTAGTACGGGTCGAAATTCTTGCAGAAGAGCTCGCTTGCGGTCAATGTCATGTAGAAGGTGATGAACAGAAGCACGTACTTCACGATCCTCAGCACCTTGTCGGCGACACTGCGCTCATTGATGTTGAAGGCGTTGAACCCGATGGCCTGCCTGAGTTTCTTCAGAAGATCCTCCACCGTTCCGACGGGACAGAGATAGCCGCAGAACAGCTTGCCGAGAAGCACGACTGCCGCCGCGAGGACAACACCCATCGCGATCTGCATGCTTGTCATCGAGCAAGGCAATGAACCGTTGGCGAAATAGGTTCCCAATGCCTCCAGGCCGCCGAAAGGGCAGTATTTTTCCGGATCCGGAGCATTCATGTCAGTGAACACGAGCGAAGCGAGTCCGCTCAAGAAGAAAACCAGCAGTGCCAGCACTCCCCACTGGAGAAGGTACTTCGGCCAATTGGACTTGAAGGTAGATTTCTTAGCCATATCAATGTGTCATTTATCGTCACGGACATCGTACCTTTCGGCACTAATCTCTAATTTTGCGAATATACAATTAAAATCCTTCAAAACACACATTCCCGAAGCTAAATTATGGCTAAATTATGGCAAATCAACAGAACGAACGCAAAACCGGACAATCGGGCGCGATCCTGCATCATATATTCGGGAATAATTTGGAATATCGACTTAATTTCCTACATTTGCCCGCTACATTTAATAACACTATTTTTAGATAGCTTATGTTCAAGATTCTTGAAAGAGTGATGCTGACTCCAAACATCTGCAAGATGGTGGTGTCGGCTCCAAGGATTGCCGAGGCCGCCAAACCTGGGCAGTTCCTGATTGTCCGCTCCGACGAAAAGGGCGAACGCATACCACTTACCATCAGTGACTACGACAGGGAGAACGGCACGGTGACCATCGTCACCCAGCTCATAGGAGCGTCATCGGCCGCGATCATCTCCAAGGCCGAAGGCGAGTTCTTCAGCGATGTCGTGGGACCTCTGGGCAACCCTTCCGCCTTCGTTGACAAGACGGATGAGGAGCTGAAAGGCCAAAGGTACATATTCATCGCCGGCGGTGTCGGCACCGCTCCGGTCTACCCTCAGGCTAAATGGCTGCACGAGAGAGGCATAGCGGTCGATGTCATCATCGGAGCGAAGACCAAGGATCTTCTTATCTACAAGGAAGAGCTGGCCTCCGCCTGTGACAACCTCTACCTTTGCACTGACGACGGTTCGGAAGGATTCCACGGAATGGTTACCGGCCTGCTTGAGAAACTGGTCAATGAGGGCAAGGAATATACCCAGGCAGTGTCAATCGGCCCTATGATCATGATGAAGTTCTGCACCCTGACCTGCAAGAAACTCGGCATCCCTGAGGACGTGAGCCTGAACATGCTGATGGTGGACGGCACGGGGATGTGCGGTGCATGCCGCGTGACCGTGGCCGGAAAAGTGAAGTTCGCATGCGTGGACGGTCCTGAGTTCAACGGCTACGACGTTGATTTCGACGAGGCCATGAGGCGTCTCGGACAGTACAGGCCCGAGGAGACGGAGGTTAAATCTAAAATGGGAATATAATGGCACAGAGAATACCAAGAGTACCGGTACGCGAGCAGGATCCGAAGGTACGCGCGCATAATTTCGAAGAGGTCTGCTACGGCTACAACCTTGAGGAAGCCACGACAGAGGCCACACGCTGTCTCCATTGCAAGAATCCCCGCTGTGTGCAGGCCTGCCCTGTCAGCGTGAAGATTCCTGAATTCATCGCCAAGGTGGCCGCATGTGACATCGCCGGAGCCGCCGCCATCATCGCCGAGGACTCCTCTCTGCCGGCTGTCTGCGGACGTGTCTGCCCGCAGGAGAGCCAGTGCGAGGGCAGCTGCATCCTCGGTGTCAAGGGTGAGCCGGTGGCCATCGGCAAACTGGAGAGGTTTGTGGCCGACTACTCTGCCACGACCGGCGCCAATCCTGTCGAGGCGCCAGCCGCTCCGACCCCTGGCCGCGCGAAGGTTGCCATCATCGGTTCCGGCCCTGCAGGCCTGGCCTGCGCCTCCGACCTCGCCAAGAAAGGCTACGATGTCACGATCTTCGAAGCCCTCCACAAGGCCGGCGGTGTGTTGGAATATGGCATCCCTGAGTTCAGGCTTCCCAAGGACACCGTCCTCAAGCGCGAGATCGACGCAGTCAAGGCGCTCGGAGTCAAAATAGAGACCGATGTGATTGTCGGAAGGACGGTCACCATCGACCAGCTGATGGACAAGGAAGGCTTCAAGGCCGTGTTCGTCGGCACGGGAGCCGGTCTGCCGAAATTCATGGGCATTCCGGGCGAGAATCTCAACGGGGTTTTCTCCGCCAATGAGTTCCTGACGAGAAACAACCTTATGAAGGCTTTCCGCGAGGACTATCTCACCCCGATCCACGCCGGGAAGAAGTGCTGTGTCGTCGGTGGAGGAAACGTGGCGATGGATGCCGCGAGAACAGCCCTGAGGCTTGGCGCCGACACCACCATAGTCTATCGTCGTACCGAGAACGAGCTTCCTGCAAGAAAGGAGGAGGTGCATCACGCCAAGGAGGAGGGCATCGACTTCCAGATGCTTACCAACCCGGTAGAGATCCTCGGTGACGAGAAAGGCTGGGTAAGGGCGATCAAGTGCATAAGAATGGAGCTTGGCGAGCCTGACGCGAGTGGCCGCCGCTCCCCTGTCCCGATCCCGGGATCAGAGTTCGAGATTCCGACCGAGACTGTGATCATGGCCTTGGGTACCGCTCCTAACCCTCTGATCGTGAACACGACCAAAGGCCTCCAGGCCACACGTCGCGGCGGACTTGAGGCTGACGCCGAAGGCCGCACGACCAGAGAGGGCATATTCGCCGGCGGTGACGCCGTGACCGGAGCCGCCACCGTAATCCTAGCCATGGGTGCGGGTCGCAAGGCTGCGGCGGCCATTGACGAATATCTCAGTTCCAAGTAACTGAGACATATTTGCCTCAGTCACTTCGTGACAGCCACTGAGGGACACAAGGTATGCCGTCAATATATTGGCCGCGGGAGGTCCTCCCCGCATGGCGGGTCCCCTCCCTCTTCGGGAGCCAAAGCCTCCCGCGGCCAATATATTGACGGCTATATCTATTCACTTTCCATATTCAGAAATATTTACTAAATTTGCCATGATTGTCCGAAAGGATTTATGATGAGGAAATTGTCCATAGTGCCGATCTTTCTGGCGATGATGATGGTGACGCTGGCGACTGTGCTGCCGCATCATCACCATGAGACTATGATCTGCATTGTGGAGGAGGTCTGCGGGATGGACGGTTGCTGCGACGACGAGCACACGCACCATTCGGATGCGAACCACAATCAGGACGAAAGTCATTGCGTGGCGCACAAGCAGTACTGCCCGTCGGAAAGGCTGCACCTCGACCACCAAGACTTCGGCGAAGACGAGGACTGCATATTCCCGATTCTTGCCATTCTTTCCAACTTATTGACCATCAACCTCGAAAGCGCCGTCCTTGAATATGCTTCCGGGGATCTCATACCTATTGTCGTACAGCCGCTTGTCTCTTCCGCGGCTCCAAACGCCCCTCCTATTGTGGCATAGATTTCAGGATGACCATCTCTGCGGCTTCCGTCCGCAGTGACGCAAAACGGTATATTCCTGAATATCATCAATTTACGAAATCATGCCGGGCCAAAATGGAGGGCAGCGTTTCATATTCAATTATTGATCAAGCACTTACATTTCACGCACAATATAAAGGTTCGTTGGTTGGAATAACCTTCTTGGCTGATGTAAGTGAGATGGCAATCAAAATCAGACAATAAAAACATTCACAATGAAGAAAACGATAATATTATTGATGGCATTCTGCGCGGTTCTGGCAGGATGCGGCAACCATTCCAATCACGAAGGACATGACCACGGACATGGCGTGGAGGCTCACGAGGGGCATGATCACGGACACGATCACGACCATGAAGGGCACAGCCACGAGGGGCATGACCACGGACACGAAGGACATAATCACGAGGCAGAGGCTCACGAAGGCCACGATCACGGCAACGGGGGGCACGACGGCGAGATCGTGGTGAGCCTTGAGCGACAGAAGACGTTCGGGATAACTACCGAGACCGTGACCGCAGGGGATTTCGCCGAGGTGATCCACACAAGCGGCCAGATTCTTTCAGCAATGGGAGACGAGATGACTGTGGTGGCAAAGACCTCAGGCATCATCAGTTTCGGAAGGCTGACCGAGGGCACGGCTGTGGGCAAAGGCTCGCTCATCGCGACAATCTCCTCCAAGAATCTCGGTGGTGGAGACCAGCTGGCAAAGGCCAAAGCTGTTTACGAGGCTACGAGGAAGGAATATGAACGAGATCTTCAACTGAGCAAGGACAATATCGTCAGCGAAAGTCATTTGGATCAGAGCAGACTGGCCTATGAGCAGGCCAAGGCCGAGTACGACGCGTTGGCTTCCGGAACGACAAAGGACGGAAATGTCAGCGTCACTTCCCCACTTGGCGGATTCATCAAGAAACTCTCAGTCTCCCAAGGCGACTATGTCGAGACGGGAACCCCGATCGCAGTTGTAAGCCAGAACAGAAGGCTGAGGCTCCGCGCCGACGTGTCCGAGAAATACTATGGACTGATCAGCGGCGTCAAGGACGCGAACTTCTCGACATCCTATAGCGACCGGGCCTACAGCCTGAAAGAACTCAACGGACGGCTGCTCGGCTACGGAAAAGCCTCTGACAGAGACTATTATATTCCCGTCACATTCGAATTCGACAACAAGGGAGATTTGATCGCCGGCTCCTACGTCGATGTATTCCTGAAATCATCCGCATCCTCAAAGTCAATCAGCGTGCCGGTAAGCGCAGTTGTTGAGGATCAGGGAATCCACTACGTCTTTGTCCAGGAGGACGAGACCTGCTTCACGAAGCGCGAGGTAAGGCTCGGCCAGTCGGACGGGCAGAGAGTCCTTGTCAAGAGCGGCCTGAACGAAGGCGAGGTGGTTGTCGCCACAGGAGCCGTGCAGGTGAAGCTCGCTTCGGTAACTGCCGTTCCGGCAGGTCACACACACAGTCACTAGGCCTATGGAACAGCTCAAACACGAAAACGGACTGCTGAACGGGATCATCCGATTCTCGCTCAACAACCGGATGGTTATTCTCGTGATCGCCGCTCTCTGCCTGGTTGCGGGAATATATTCAACGATGCACACTGAGGTGGACGTGTTCCCTGACCTGAACGCGCCGACAGTCGTTGTGATGACAGAGGCCGAGGGAATGGCTCCCGAAGAGGTAGAAAGGCTGGTGACCTTCCCTATCGAGACCGCCGTCAACGGTGCGACCAACGTGCGCCGTGTACGTTCTTCATCAGCCACGGGATTCTCCATCGTCAACATCGAATTCGACTGGGGAACAGACATTTACAAAGCCCGCCAGATTGTCTCCGAGAAAATAGCGATGGTCGGTGCCGACCTTCCAGAGAATGTCGGCAACCCGACTCTCGGACCTCAGGCCTCAATCCTCGGCGAGCTGATGATCATCGGCCTGACCGCCGACACGACTTCGATGCAGGATCTCCGCACTATCGCCGACTGGACAATCAGGCCAAGGCTCCTCTCTACCGGTGGAGTGGCACAGGTCGCGGTGATGGGAGGCGACATCAAGGAATATCAAATTCTGATGGATCCCGGCAAGATGCGCCGCCACGGTGTGTCGATGGACGAGGTCATCTACGCCGTCAAAGGAATGAACCAGAATGCCTCCGGCGGCACTCTCTATGAATATGGCAATGAATATATCGTCCGTGGCCTTCTGTCCACCAACGATATAGACGAACTGAAAAAGGCTGTGGTGAAGACCTCGGAGAATGGACTGCCTATAACGCTGGACGCTGTGGCCGATGTGCGCATCGGGCCGAAGACCCCGGTGCTGGGCGTAGCCTCCAACGACGGGAAACCGGCCGTGCTGCTCACGGTCACAAAACAGCCAAACACCAACACGCTGGCCCTGACCGGAAGGCTCGACAACGCATTGGACGAGCTGAAGGCCAACCTTCCTGCCGATGTCAAGGTCAACTCCCGGATATTCCGCCAGTCCCGCTTCATCGAAAGCTCGTTGGACAACGTGAAGCAGTCCTTGATCGAAGGAGCGATCTTCGTTATCATCGTGCTGTTCATATTCCTGATGAACTGGCGCACAACCGTGATTTCGTTGGTCTCCATACCGCTTTCGATCGTAGCGTCACTTCTGGCCATACGTTGGATGGGACTCACTATCAACACGATGAGCCTCGGAGGAATCGCCATCGCCATCGGCTCGCTTGTGGATGACTCGATCGTCGATGTAGAGAATGTGTTCAAGCGATTGCGGCAGAATCGTGAAAAGCCTGAGGGTGAGCGTGAAAGCATCGTGAAAGTAGTCTACGAAGCCTCGAAGGAAGTCCGTATGCCGATGCTGAACTCCACGCTGATCATCATCGCCAGCTTCCTGCCGCTGTTCTTCCTCTCCGGAATGGAGGGAAGGATGCTCAAGCCGCTGGGAATCACGTTCATCATCTCGTTGATGGCATCGACACTCGTGGCTTTGACCGTCACTCCTGTCCTCAGCAGTTTCATGCTCGGATCACAGAACAGCGACAAGACCGGACGTGAGCCGGCGCTGGTTCGTTGGCTGAAGAAATACTACGGGAAAGCCCTTAATTGGTCTCTCGGCCACAAGAAGACGATTCTCTGCGGAGTCGGCGCTCTTTTGGTCGCCGCTGTGGTCATGTTCTTCACTCTCGGAGGAAGTTTCTTGCCCGCGTTCAACGAAGGCTCGTTCACAATCTCCGTCAGCACTGTCCCGGGAATATCCCTGGAGGAGTCCGACCGGATGGGACGCACAGCCGAGAAACTTCTGCTCAGCATTCCGGAGATCAAGACCGTGGGCCGCAAGACAGGCCGCGCCGAACTTGACGAGCACGCTTTCGGAGTGAACAGTTCCGAGTTTGAATGTCCGTTTGAACTTGGCAGGAAAACCCGTAAGGAACTCACCGAAGAGGTCCGGCGGAAACTGGCCGTGCTTCCTGGAGTGAACATCGAGATCGGAGGACCTATCTCACATAGAATCGACGCAATGCTCTCTGGGACAAAGGCCAACATCGCCATCAAGCTGTTCGGTTCCGACCTCAACAAGATGTACGAGATCGGACAAAAGATCAAGAACTCGATCTCAGGCGTGGAGGGCATCGCCGACATCAATGTCGAGCAGCAGGTCGAAAGGCCGGAGCTGAACATCACCCCGAAGCGCGAGATGCTTGCCCGTTACGGAATATCACTGCCGGAGTTCGCCGAGGTAGTGAGGGTGATGATGGAAGGCGAAGTCGTTTCGACAGTCTATGAGGGCAACCGCTCGTTCGACCTCACGTTGAAAGTCAACGATGACGCCCGTTCAAGCATCGAGAGGATCTCAGACCTGACCATAGACACTGGTGACGGAAAGAAGGTTCCGCTCTCATACGTGGCCGACATAAAGTCCGCCGCCGGCCCGAACACCATCAACCGCGAGAACGTCAGCCGTAAGCTGGTCGTTTCCTGCAACGCCACCGGTGGAGAACTCGCCAAGGCCGTCGGAGCCATCCGAGAGAAGATAGCCGAGAACATCGAACTCCCTGAAGGTTACCATATTGAATACGGTGGACAGTTCGAGAGCGAGGAAAGGGCATCCAAGACCATAGCCCTCGTGAGCATATTCAGTATATTCATCATCTTTATGCTTCTGTACGGCGAGTTCAAGAACATCTCGCAGTCACTCGTCGTGCTGCTGAATCTGCCGCTGGCGCTCATCGGAGGCGTGTTCGCCATATTCTTCACCGACGGAATCCTGAGCATTCCGGCCATCATCGGATTCATCTCGCTGTTCGGCATTGCGACCCGCAACGGTATGCTCCTGATCGACCGCTACAATGTGCTCGCATCGGAGGGGCATTCGCGCGAGGAGGCTGTGATGATCGGCTCGCTGGACAGGCTGAACCCGATTCTTATGACCGCCATCACTTCCGCGCTGGCACTGCTTCCGCTCGCGCTTGGCGGCGACCTGCCCGGCAATGAGATCCAGTCCCCTATGGCTAAGGTGATCCTCGGCGGACTATTCTCCTCCACCCTGCTGAACGGGTTCGTCGTGCCGGTGATCTATCTCATCAACTCCAAGAAACATGGCTGATGAAAAAGAAGATGTTCTGAATTGTTTAAAATGTTCTTTGAGGTTAAAATTCTTCATTTTCTTCCCGCTTCTTCAGTCAGACAGCACCGCTGTCTTCCTTGGAAGAAGCGGTCGTACCTGAAGTTTTTCACTCTCGACCCGGCGACATCAGGCATTTGGTTAACATTTCAGCCTATTTCGTCGAAACTGAAGTTTTTCACTCTCAACCCGGCGCCCGGACCGAGGGCAATCGAACTTGTTCGGATTGCCGAGGTGAGCAGCAGGGGAAGAACTTGCTCCTAACCTTCAAACAAACAATTCAAAACAGCTTCTAAGGCTCCAATGGGGTTCCCTCTACACGAGCGCATATTTCCCTTTTTCTCGCTCGTAAAGGTACATTTGAACTCTCACAAGCGCAAAAAAGCCGTTTCCGCGCCTGTCCAGTTCATAAAACTATACGGCGATCACATCGTGAAGCTTGCGTATGTAACTGACAAAGGCTGGAGTCCCGACATTGAAGCTGAAGTCTCGACATTGAAGAATGACTGAATATCCCATCCCGAGAAAGGCTCTTCCTTGAAAAGTGTGGCAGGATGTCCGGCCAGACAGGCTTTCGCCGGACATGCTATTGATTCAATCGGGAAAAGAGTTTCTGGTGTCTTTTACAAACCGCAGCCGTTGAAAAGGCGGTAGAGCTTGACAATGATTTGACGTTCTCTGCACACTTGGAAAACCATCTTGCTGACGGACAATGATTTAACGTTCCAGGTGTGAATGTTTTTGCACACTTGGGAGTCCGCGACCCCATCGCAGCTCGTCCTGCTGGCATCATCCTGTCCCAGGTGTGATAAACTCTGCACACTTGGAAAACATTCTTGCTGACCGGCAACGATTTGACGTTCTAGGTGTGAATGCTTTCGCATACTTAAGAGTCCGCGACCCCATCGCAGCTCGTCCTACTGGCATCATCCTGTCCCAGGTGTGATAAACTCTGCACACTTGGAAAACCATCTTACTGACGGACAATGATTTAACGTTCCAGGTGTGAATATATTTGCACACTTAAGAGTCCGCAAATCCTACAGACCTTTCTGTCCGCAACTGCGAACATGAATATGCATTGGATGTACAGGTCTCCGACCAACTGGCCGTAGGCATTTCAAGTAAGAGAGCGCAATCTCTATAAAAGAGACCGGCCTCGATTCTTTTTTGGCCGGTCTCATGGTTGTTTATTTGTCTGGCTTAACCAGGCAGAAGGAGATATCCGGGTTAATCATCAAGGATAGGATCGGTTGGATTAAGGTTATCTACAATATTATCACGAACTTTTTTAAGATATTTCGTAGACGTAGCTTGAGAACCACCTCCGACAACCGCTCCGACCGCCGCATCTATGGCTACTACCCTGCCATCCACGCCGCCGCTCTCGACAAGCTGGCCGACGGTGCTTGATGCGGTGCTCGTGGCGGCGCCGACGGCCGCACTGACCGCGATTTTTTCCTGCCAGAGTGGTTCCCATGGACATTCCAAAGGTCAGGCCGGCGATGCCGCCATCAACAGCCCCTCGCGCGACCGCACCAAGCACATCTCTTCCGGACTCGCCGGACAGAAGGGCGATGCCTCCGTTTATCGCGGCACCTACCACGGCACCGACAACCACCCGGCCGATGACCTGTCCTTCCCGAGGACCGTCCTTCCCCGCTTTGTGCCGTCCGGGAGATAGGTGAACGTCTCCCTCCCGCCGGCGTGTCTCATCCTGGCGGGCCGGTTCTGCCTGTTGTAGGAGATGAGGG
>OQVL01001852.1_pt1 | contig 12828 bp, 5 predicted proteins | sample 1691501 | NCBI WGS metagenome assembly OQVL01 (sample SAMN03418253, study PRJEB22391) | human gut metagenome | biome: human-gut; feature: organic feature; material: feces | host: Homo sapiens | place: Tanzania | collected 2013-01
GAGAGCTCCGGACGGACGAAAACCATGGAGCGCCCGCCGGAAGACAAGCCGCCCACGGGCGGCGAACGGAAACAGAAACGGCTTATCAAGTACAGACGAGCCAACGTTGTCCTGACCGAGGATGAGGTGCAGGAGATCAAGGCGGGGCGCAAGAAGCTTCGCCGGGAGATGAAGCAGCAGCACATCTACTCCAAAAAGGAGTTTGAGCTGACCGCCTCCAGCCTGGGACTGTATTTTGACAAACGAAATCCTCTCGCCTTTTTGGGCTGGCTGTTCCACGGAAAGGGACTGCTGGCGCTGCTGGGCGCGCTGGCGCTGCTGCTGTTCGCACTGGCGGTTCTGTCCTGGGCGGTGCAGATGCGGGGACACTTCACCATCAATCTCTCCGATGACATGATGCGCGAGGGCTTCGTGCTCAGCGAAACGGAGGACTTCAAGAACCCGACGACGCACCTGTTCAGCGAACCGGCAACGGACGTGCCGTGCGTGTCCATCGCCGATCTGCCGGAGGATGTGGACGAGATCGACGGCAGCCACAACGAGGACTATTTCGCCTATACCTACTACATCAGAAACGAGGGCGAGAACATCGTGTCCTACAAGTGGCAGGTGACGCTGAACTCCGAGAGCAAAAATCTGGGCGTGGCCGCGTGGGTGATGGTCTTCGAGGACGGGGAAATGAGCTTTTACGCCCGCCCCGGCAAGGACGGCGCGCCGGAGGCTCTGCCGGGCTTTGACGATAACCGGCACGGCTACGTCAATCCGGCGCTGATGAAATATCTGGCCGACCCCGACCAGTTCCGGCTGGTGAAATCGGTGGGCAGCGTGTCCTATTACCGTGCGGTGCCGAAAAACTACGTGTCCGACATGGTGATCGCCGAGGGCGAGCGGAAAAATATCCAGCCCATGGGTGTACACAAATACACCGTTGTCATCTGGCTGGAGGGCGACGACCCGGACTGCACCGACGAGCTGATCGGCGGGCATCTGGGACTGGAAATGGGGTTCCGCCTGACCGACGACAAGAGCGAGGAGACAAGCGTGACATGGTGGCAGGAGTTCATGGGTAAGCTGCGGTTCTGGAAGGATTGAACGCCTGACTGCTGAAAGAATATTTTTGACCGTATGAAGCGGCAGCCATCTCTGCCGTTTACATACCTCCGGCGGGAGGTGAAACACGCAGGAGCGGCTTTTGCTTTTCAAATTCCCCGGCGCAGGCAAAGGGGGAGCGGCCAACGGCGACATATCGTAGGGAATGGGCGTGCCCGTTCCAGACGGGTCGCCGGCACCGAAAACGGTGCGGGTAGGTCTGTTCTCTATGATCGGCAAACACAATACCTGCTGATGGTCGGCTGACCGTTACCGGCGGCAGGGAGAGGGAAAGCAAGCTGTATCAAGCTCCGGCGGGAGAAAAAACACGCAATCGACCGAAAGGAGATAAAGAAATGACACAAGCACAGAGCAAGTCCTACGGCGGCGTGAAAAAGAAGCTGATGGGCGCGGTGTGCATGCTGCTGGTGGCCTCCATCATGGTGGTATCCTCCACCTACGCATGGTTCACGCTGTCCACGGCGCCTGAGATCACCGGTATTTCCACCAGCGTAGGCGCCAACGGCAACCTGGAAATGGCGCTGCTGCCGACAACTGGCGATCTTGGTGATATCACCTCTAAAGTGGGCGACTCCAAGGATACAGCAGGGAGGACTGTTGTACAAGCCAATGTTACCTGGGGTAACTTGGTGGATCTGAGTGACGCCAGCTATGGTGCCAGCAACTTCGTGCTGAATCCGGCTCGCCTGAATATCGATGACGCAGGAAAAGTCGCCGAGTCTTCCATCCTGATGACGGCAAAGTATGGTACGGATGGCCGTGTGACCGAATTGGCGGCCAACACGGTTGACGGTACTTACGATGCTGCGAAAACATCTTTCATTGCCGGCAATAAAGGTGTTCGCGGTATCGGTGTTGCTGCGGCTATGAGCGATGCACAGCTGGCCATGCGGAATGCTATCGCGCAGGTTGCTATGAATGTCAGCAGTGCAAAGACGACCATTCAAAACAGCCTGACTACCAATGGCTCGGCGCTGGCCACCTTGGCGATCAACTATGCGACAACTGAAGGTTATTCCGCTACGTCCACGGATGTCGAGGCGCTGAATGCAATGATTACCGCCTTGACTGCGGCAAAGGAGTCATTGGGTAAAGCAATTCAATATGCCATGATGGCAGAGAAGCTGAGCACGGATGCAAACGCTAAAACAACGCTTGATGCTTATAGCCTCGATGATGTGAGCAGTTATAATACGACTATCAGCGCCGCAAAGGCTGCTTATGATGATATTCGTATTCCTGCACAGGCAACGACCGGAACTGCGAAGGATATCATGAATGCCTTAATTGGTAATGATGCAACGGTCAGCGATGTCAAATTGGGCGAAATCAAGACTGGAGATAACATTAGTAAGATCGCAAATGCGGCTATGAAAGGTGGCCTGGTCGTTGTTCCTGGTACTGACAGTCCCTACACGAAGACGGCTGTGCTGACCGGCAATTTCACTAGGGAGATCACGGTTGCTAAGGTTGAATATGGCAGCGTGAAGCTCTCAAATGTTAATGCGACTATGAAGACCAACGCGGCCGAAAACGTGATGGCCCCTGTTGCCGCTTATATTGCGGGTTTGACGGCGAAGGAAGATACGACTGGGACTAATGAGTCTGCCAACAAGATCACTGACCTGTACGGCTATGCGGTCGACCTTGCGTTCCGCACCAATGCGAGCGGTTCGCAGCTGCAGCTGCAGGTCGAAGATGCTCAGCGTATTTATAGTGATAGTAACGAAGCAAGTACGCAGGGCCATGGCTCTTATATGGAGTTTACCAAGGGCGATTTGACCGCTACTCAGTTTAAGGATTTGATGGGTGCGGTTCGTATTGTATTTGTTGACAGCACAAATACGATTGTAGCCGGCGCGAAGTTGGATGTTCCCGCAGCAATAGAGGATACTGATGCGACGGTAAAAGCCCCCTTGAAGATGGTCACTGTGACCACGGAAGATAAGAACGTGAAATTTGGTGATGATGCGGTAGCGAATAATGCAATTACCGCGTTGGAGCAGGGAACTGCTAAGCAGCTGACGGTGATCACCTATCTGGATGGTGATGTTGTGGATAACAGCATGGTGTCTGCGACCTCTGCTCGGTCTATGACCGGCAGCATGAACCTGCAATTCGCCAGCAGCGCAACGCTGGTTCCGATGGACTACACGCCGCTGCACCCCGTTAATGCTACAAGTGGCGGCACCACCGAGGGCGGCGGCGAGCGACCCTGAGCAACAGAACACCGCTCTCCCCGCGGCGAGATGGCGCCGCGGGGGGAGCCCCGCAAAAATCCTGCAGCCCCGTCAGGAGCTGTTCCTGACCGCTTTCCCCGGCGGTGAGCGGCCAGGAGCATCCCCTGGTAAGTCAGCGGTCTATCCACACCGATACACCGATACCATAAACCGGATCGTAGGAGGAAGAGAACATGAAAAAGAACACACTCAAGGGTATGAACTTCAGCTCCCTGCGGGCCAAGCTGATGTCCACTGTGGCCATGCTGCTGGTGGCCTCCACGCTGCTGGTGACCTCGTCCTATGCGTGGTTCGTGATGTCCACCGCCCCGGAGGTCACCGGCATCGACACCCAGGTGGGCGCCAACGGCGCCCTGGAGATCGCCCTGCGTACTGGTGAAAATGGTGATGTGTACGGTGATTTTGATGAAAACGCCACCGGAGACAGTGATATTGATGCCAATAATACATGGGGAAACCTGGTCAATCTGGGCGATGCGAAGTATGGCCTCAATCAGATCACGCTGCTGCCCTCCCGCCTGTTTATCGAAGAAGCAGGTATTGTTGATGGTGTGAAGGCGTTCAGTGTAAATGAGCTTTTGCTGAAGACGCCTATCTACGGCGAGGATGGCCGCGTAAAGGGACTGGATAAGGAATCAACGGCAAACCTTGTATACAACGCACAGAAGGCGTCCTTTGACACCGAGGGGATCGGTGTGCGCGCCGTGGGAACTGCGGCGGATATGAGCGTGTATCAGTTAGGCATGAATGCGGCCAAGGCGCAGTTGTCCACTTATACTTCGGCGGCGCGGACAACGGCCAGCAATACGCTGAACCAGAACGGCAATGGTGTGGCCAATATCGTTCTGGGAAAAGCGCTAGAGAAAAAGACTGACGGCTTTGCGGAGAAGGATCTTCAGACGCTGCTGGAACTGGCCAAAGGTTTGCAGGCATCCCTGAAAAATATTGAAACAGCCCTGCGCTATGTGTTTGCGGGCTATCTGATGTCAGATGCCAGTGGTGATAAGGTAACGGCAGAAAACTATCAGACGCTTGTGGCGGAAGTACAGACAAAGCCGCTGAATGAGCTGTTAAATACATACAACGGGATTACCAGCCTTATACCCGGTATGGATGGGTATGTCAACGACCTGTTGAGTGATCAGACGAAAGTCAACAAAGCGGTGACTGACTGCGGGACCCTGGTAGAAAAGGGTACAGCCGCCACATGGACTGAGATCAACAGTGCCATGAGTCCCTTGGTGGATTATACCAAGATGAAGTTGGGTGACAAGAGTGTGCCGGAGTTGGAGAAGATGGTGGCAGAGGGCAAATACGAGGACATACTTTCGTTGGTGTCTGCAGGTGGACTGACCCTTTATGTACCCAGCAAAAGCGGCGTGCTGTCGGATATTGCAGACTATGCAGGTGATTACACGGCTAAAGTCAAGGTGGATAAAGTTTCTGCGCCCGTGGGGGGGAAGACGGTTACTTTGACTGATGTCGATGTGACAATGAGAACGCAGACTGGAGTGCAGCCTGTTTATCTGACCAACTGCAGTAATGCTCTGAACCGGGCGACGGTCCGTGACGCCGATGGTAGCTCCGCGATCACTGATTTCTACGGGTATGCCATCGATTTGGCGTTCCGAACCAATGCGACAAAGGATGGCAAGGCGACCAGCAGCCTGCTCTTACAGACTGAGCCGGAAAACCGCGTCTATGAGGGCGATGGTGAGAACGCAGCCCTCCAGGGCGGCGGCAGCTACATGCTCTTCCGCAACACCTCCGGCCTCTCGGCCACCAAGATGCTGCGGCTGATGAGCGGTATCCGGGTCGTGTTCATCGACGGAGAGAATAATCTTCTGGGCATTGCGGCACTGGATACAACAGTGAGTCAGAGAATGTTCACGGAGTTGTCGGATGAAGAAAAGGGCGAAACAAAGATGTTCGCATATCTGGATGGATGGGGTGATCATAACTACCAGATCTCAGATATGGTGGATGTAAATGATTATGGTGCTCGACCGACAGAATCCAGCGTGGTCTTCAGCGTAGATAACGGGACGAAGACGATCAAAGCAAAGCTGTATATGTATGATTTTGATATGGATACCCGTGGGGAAGATGGGGAAAAACACCTGACTGGCGGTATTTCCCTAGCAAAGACGCATCGGGAGAGCAGAGTGATTACTACATTGACGCCGGATCAGCAGAAGAATGTTACGGCGCTGGTGTATCTGGATGGCAAGGTGGTGGACAACTCCAGCGTGGCAGCGAACGCGTCACAATCTATGTCTGGTACACTGAATTTGCAGTTCAGCTCGGATGCGACATTGATGCCGGCAGAGATTACATCGCTGCGTCAGGGTGAGAAGGCAGACGGCGGAACAGGGAACTGATTTCCATATTTGAACTGGGAAAACAAGGGTTATTGTCAAAACTGCGTCCTTGCAGAAATAGGATGAGCAGGAGGTAAGGTACAGTGAGAAGAGATACCAAACGTCGAATCGAATTATACGAGGGGAGACTTCCTCACGTGAGGGAAAAGCTCAGCGCCGCTGGGCTGGGCTTGCTGGTGGCGGCCGTTGTGGCGGTATCGGCGAGCTTTGCCTGGATCACGCTGTCCCGTGCGCCGGAGGTAACTGGTATCGCTACTACTCTGTCCGGAAACGGCAGCTTAGAGATCGCGTTGAGCAAGGCGGATGGCAGTCAACCGGAGGAATATGACATTGATGAGAATGCACCGGTTAAGACAGATGTAGTCAGCTCCAACTTGCAGTGGGGCAATTTGGTAAACCTGGCTGATGAGTCGTACGGTATTGACAATCTGGCTCTGCGCCCCGCGCAGCTGAATACAGCGAACCTTCTGAATAGTCCGTTGTGGGGTGCGTCCTATGGTAAGGATGGGCGGATCACGCAGTTGGACTCAAACTACGCCTATGTGAAGTATAAAAAGGGCAGCTTTTTCACATCCAAGGAACTGGGCGTGCGCGCCATCGCCACCTATACAACGACGATCAGCGATGCCACCCAGCGGAAGTATATCGAGGTCAGAGATGCGGTGACCGCGGCACATAACGCTGTGAATACGGCTTATGGAAATGAACGAAGCGGCGTGGCAGCAAAATTCGGCGCGCTGGGTACAATGATCAGTAAGTATGCGCAGGATAAATTGGATAAAGCAAGTCCCGGCACCAACCTGGCACCCTATATAGGGAACATGATCCCGCTCTATGAGACGGTTCAAGGGGTGATGGAAAAGCAGAAGAATGCGTATGTGGCATTGGCCAACCTGCAGAGCTATCTGCATGCCAATAATATGGGGACAGTATATACGCCACTGACATGGAAAGATCTGGAAGATAATAAGGAGAACTATAACGCGCAGGACAGCAATACGGACTCCAAAAACGGTGTGGTGTCTTTGGTGGGACTGGAGAGCTTTATAAAGGACCTCGGTATCATGGAAAAAGACATAAACCTGCTCCATCAGTATAAGGCGGATTATGAGCAGAATGGTACGGCGTACTACTGGGGTTCGTGGAGCAAAACAGAGAAGCTCGACCATCCGCTGTACGCCATTGTGGCCGACCTGATCGACTACACCAGTATGACCATCGACCTGAACGATGACGGCAAGGAAAGAAAAGTTGTAAGCCTAGGTTCAAGTGATGCCTCGGCGTTACTCAATGCAGATGGTAAAGAAAGAAAAGCCTATGTTTATGGTGGCGTGTTGAAGCGGTTGGAGCAAATGGCAATCGATGAAACATACCGTATCAACGGGCGGGCGGAGTGCACAATCAAAGTTTCCTATTTCCTTACGATTACCATTTATGGCAAGGCGTACACAAAGGCAAACGGAGCAAGTGACTTCAGTTTGAATTTCACCAAATCAACGGAGGGAAAAGAATTAGTTCCTTCGGATCAGGTGGCTGAGGATACGTATGGCATGGTGGTGGACTTCTGGGTTCGCACCAATCATGAGACCACAAAGCTGACGCTTGAAGGTGCCACGGTACTGAACGAGTCCGGCGAAGTACTCCGTTATGATGGCGTAAACCGTATTTGGGGTGTTATGGGGGATACGGAAGACGGTACTTTGACCAGAGAAAGCACGACGCAAGGTGGCGGAAGTTGTTATGTCTACTACGCCGATACGCCGGAGGATCAGAGTCGGTCATTGCGCCTGCTGGAAGCAATGAAAGTGGCCTTTGTCAGTGCAAATGGCGAACTGCTGGCCCAGGGCGAAATGGATACGCAGAACTATTGGGCGCAGAATGGCCGCATCACTGTGCCTATGGTGCTGGATAGTGAAACGAAGACCACCTATACATACACGGATGAAAAAAATGAAGAGAAGATAGGGCGTGCAATTACCACACTGCACATGGATGATGCGCAGCGTATCACGGCTATCATTTACCTGGATGGTACGCAGCTGACCAACGATATGGTTCTTGCGGCGTCTGAGATTCAGGGACAGCTAAATCTGCAATTTGGCTCGTCTGAGAATCTTAAAACGGTGGGCGATAAGAACCTTGTCGATAAGGTACGCCGCGTTACGGCGACTGCGAGCAAAACGGAACTGGACTACGATACGGCTACATCCGATGGAGAGCTTACAACAGAGATCACATTGACGGTGGAGGGCGCAGAGCCTGAGGAGGTTACTGCGCGGTTCGTTCGCGCCATCAATGCGACGCAGGGCAGCCGTGAGCCTGAAATGACCTTTGATAAACTGGAAGACGGGACCTGGACCAAAGAGTATAAATTTGAAGCGCCGGGTACGTACTATCTGCGCCATGTGCGGCTCGACGGTGTGGATTATGCACTGGAGAACCCGGTGTCCATTCAGGTCAAGGGATTTGATCTGAAGTCTGTTGGCTGGGGCGAGACGGTCAGTGAGGCATCTGTCCGAACCTCCGATGGTACTTACAGCGAGAAAGTATGGGTCGAGTTTGCCACAAATGATGAGAGGAAGATGCCTAACACTGTAGAGGCACGCTTCGTCCGGACAGACGGCAACACCGTCAATATCCCGCTTTCCCGCGATACGAATGGCGTTTGGAGAGGCACTGGTACGTTTACGACTTCCGGTGTGTACAAGTGGGAATATCTGGTTTATAAGACCACAGACAGCGCAACCGGTATCTATAAGGATATGGGCGACAGCAAAAAGACGCTGGATTTGGCGCTGGGCTTGTATGTCGGAGTGACGGATAAGTCCGGTACACAGACACAGCCCTATGAAGAGGGAAAGACGTACGACAAGGACGTGGCGGTCCGAATTTACGACAACGCAGGCAACACACTGGAGGGCCTGACGGGTGCGAAGTTGTTCTATTCCAATGGCGGCTCGGCGAGCAATACGATCAATACCGATCTGACATGGAACGAGCTGGACAGCTGCTACGACGGTACGCTTCCCATTGCGAGAGCGGGACGTTATCAATTCGCGTATGTGTCGATGCAGGGCGGCCAGACCCTGACCAAGGCCACCGACAGCCCGATCTATACCATCATCAGCCCGGATCCCCCCATCTATGATGAAACCTCCCGGGCCACCTACCATGGCGACACGATCCAGTTCGTGCCGTTGACGAATGATGCCCAGATCGACGGTATCAAGATCCTGAATTCCGCGTCGGCTACGATATCTGCGGTGGTGCATAACAGCGAAACCGGGGAGTATTACACGGTTGGCACGTCGTATGCCGGTGACAGCTGGACGGTGAAGCTGCCGACATACGAGCGCACCGTTAGTGACGACAAGAAGGAACAGACGCAGGATGGTACATGGTCGCTGGTGGCACTGTGGCTCACGGATTGCTACGATGCAGAGGGTACTCCCCGCGAAAGTGAAAATCCGATCATCTGGGTGGGCAGCGATGATGTGTCGAAGGACTATGCCTCAACGCTGGTGGATGGAAATGGCAGCAAGCGCCCCTACGAAAGTAAGGACTTCTCCAAGCTGTCCACTACGGTGTCCTGCTCCGTGAGCATCACCATGACGCCGGGAACGACCGCACTGGGCAATAAGACTTCCACAGAGTTTATGCACCCGTTTGCTGTGAAGACCTTGGGTATGTCGGTGGCGATCAGGGATAACGCCGACAACGTGATCCCGCCGGACAAGATAGAGAGTGTGAAGCTGGTGGTGGACTATACCGCACCCACGGATGGTGCGTATGGCTATAAGGTACAGGGCGGCACTAACAAGCACTACGATGTGTACTTTACGTGGGACAGTGAGCAGTGCGTATGGACGGCGGCCTCCTCCCCGTATATCTGGCAGTATGTGGGCGAATACAAGGTTCAGGGCCTGACTGTCACGGTAAAGGGCGGTAAATCGTTGACATACGCGGCTGAAACGTCCGGCGTCCCGGCGGCCTATACCATCATGACAAACGGCCCGGACAGCAGCAACATCAGTCTGGAAGATGTAAAGCAGGTGAAAAAGGAGTTCGGCAAGAACAGCAGCAACGTTACCGGAACATTCCTGCAGTCGTATGATCTCGGCGGTACAAACCTGAAGGTGTCGCTGCAGCCCAAGGATAAAGATGGCAACCAGTACGCTGTGCTGGATAACGTGACGGCAACGCTGAGGCTGACGTATAAGGATGGGAATACCGCACCCTATGGCGGTTATTACTGGACTGATACAAGTACCTACGAGAACATCACGCTGAACATGACCGCCGGCGACGGCGACGGCATTTACAGGGCCGGAACCACGCCGCTGCTGGCCGGTACATACAGCGCCGCCATCGAGGTCAAGGTGGGCAGCAACACCACAACTCGGAACCTTAACGACATCAGTGTATACTCCAAGCTGCCGACGGTGAAAGCTGTAAGTGCGTCTATGCCCGGGGTGAGCGGAGCGTATGAAATGAATACGAACTCGGCTGCGACGGCGTATGGCGATACAAAACGAGTCAAGGTGGAGAATTATGTATCTCCAGAGGGAGATGTCGCTACAGTGTATATTATGGTGACGGAATGGTCGCAGCCAGTGGCGGACGGTAAATCCCAAATTATGGTTCATTATGATTTGCCGGAGGTGGAATTGTCGCTTGGTGATGCCGGTGCATTTGTATCTGCAAACCTGGTCGTGCCGAATGCCGCAAGTCCATCATATTCTGTGACTTACACATTTGAGCCAGGGACTTCCGGGGTGACTAAGAAAATTGGAGGGATAGAAAAGAAATCGGAGACAGTGAGCGACCCGGCCTGCGAAGATAAAGTAGAAGTAAAATACCATGTTTCTTACAATGCCGGTGAGCAAAAAATCAGTACGGTTACGCTGTTGGACAAACAGAATGTGGGGTATGTTGCGACACTTGCGAAGCCGCTGACTATCCGCGAAAAGAATGAGGTGCCGCCGACGCTCAATTATGCTAAGGTGGAAGGCTATAACTCGTTTGACTCGGTCGTGTCCCTCTCCGGTGAGCCTATGGAAGTGACGCTGCCCACCCAGGCAGAGTTTGGTACAAAGACTGCAGAACAACCTGTGTACCCGGCAGAGACTGGTTGGGGTGCTCCAGTAAATACGAGCAGTGTGAAGTATTGCTATGTGGAGCGAGGTGATGTGAAAACAGAAGATAAAGGCACCTGCAGCACAACGAGATATTACAGCTATCCATTCACCTACTATATGTATGATCGCATCCAGCGCACTTATGAGCGCACAGATACCACAAAATTCTATAATGTGACCACTGGATTGACGGGATGGTCGATAGGTGAAAAGACGTATGCACCGGGCGCGACGGTAACAGTGGATGGGGTGCTGACAGCTACACCGATCATAGGCCAGTTGGACAGTGTGTTCCTGAGAGAAGAGTCCGTTACGATGGTCCATACCACAACACAGGATGTGGCGGCTAACCCACCAACGAAAAGGGAGTTCGGTGCACAGAAAACGAGTCAGGATGAGGCAGCAAAGCAGTACACGTTGCCATCCGGATACGCATGGTTCAACAACAGTGATCCGTATGATAAGCGCAGCGTCAATACGACGGAACGGCAGGTTGGCGCGGACTACCGGAAGAACTAATAGGTCGCTCCCGCAGCACTTGGTGTGCTGCGGGAGCGAAGATGGAACGAAATGAGGAAGCTATGAGAATCGTTGTTGCATTACTGATCGGAACAGTACTGATGCTGGGAGTGCATTTGTTCTGCTGCAGATGGTACTCGTTGCCAAGAAAAACGGTAATTCTCAATGCGCCAGTACTGACCATATGTGGGTTTGCAGGCGTTAAATTGATGTTCTTTATTGAATCTGGCGGGTGGACGGGATTATCATTCTTCGGAGCGGTATTCTTTGTTCCAGTGCTGTATCTCCTGGTAAGCCGATTGTTGAAAGCGAAGTGTTCGGATTTGCTGGATATTTCCGCACCATCAATATGTATCATGTTGGCGTTGATGAAAGTGGAATGCGTTGTGACGGGGTGCTGTAAGGGCAAAATACTCTATGAGACAGCTGCTGGAGAGGTGGTACGTTTTCCCAGCCAAATAGCAGAAATGATAAACGCTTTATTCCTGATGGTTTTACTGATGATAATTATGCGCAAACAGAAAAACCGTGGGAGAATATATCCGTGGTTCATGGTGCTATATGGAATTACAAGATTTGGCTGGAATCTGCTTAGGGAGACTAAGCCGTTTGTATGGGTGTTGCCCGCAGGAAATTTTTGGTCTCTAATAGCGATTGTAATTGGTGTGCTGTGGCTGCTGATCGATAGGAAAAAAGATATGGAGTTGAAAGCGTTTGACAAATGACATGGGATACAATACAAATCATCTTTTGGACTATTACATATCTGCTTGCCATTATCTATGCAATCAAATACAAACACCATATAATTCCGTGGCCTGCAATGTTTTTGAACATGAGTTGGGAAACGGCTGCGCTATTAAAGTATAGGAGCATTTTACATATCCCGTGGTTTTTACTTGATATGGCGCTTGTCATTTTGTTCTTGTTTTCGCATCATGAGAGGCGAAGTAACCGTTTTAGACTTATATGGATATTCTGTACAGTGCTGACTATAGCGGTATTCCTAAAACTATTCGGGTACAACAATTATATGCTGTGGACATCTTTCCTGATGGATCTGTTTATGGCGACGCTTTTTTTGGGCATGCACTTTAAGAAGCCTCAAATAATAAATCTGCTGTGCCTTTTCATAGGGCTGACGCGAGTATGTGGCGACTATGCCGCATGGCGATATTACCGCAGTGATAATCTTGTTTGGGTTGTTGGGGGAGCGGTGCAAGCCGTCAATTTACTGTATCTCATACTGATTAGTGTGCACATACTGAAAGAGAGAAGAGGTAGATGAATGGGAAATGAGTCGAAGAATAAGTTGCCGCAACGAGTGCGCAGGATGTTTCTGGCGCTGCTTCTCCTGCTGTGCCTGCTGCCCACGCCTGCCTACGCCGTCGGCGGCACGACCGAATTGCCGATGGTGGTCAGGCTGTCGGGCAAACGGAT
>OQVL01001853.1_pt1 | contig 12818 bp, 9 predicted proteins | sample 1691501 | NCBI WGS metagenome assembly OQVL01 (sample SAMN03418253, study PRJEB22391) | human gut metagenome | biome: human-gut; feature: organic feature; material: feces | host: Homo sapiens | place: Tanzania | collected 2013-01
AACTTCACTCGCGAAGCGAGTTAACTTCCCCTTAACTCCCCTTTAACTTCCCTTTAACTTCCCTTTAACTCCCCTTTAACTCCCCTTTAACTTCCCTTTAACTCCCCCCAACAATTATTAAAATAAAAAACAATGAACAAAAACAATATTTCTGTTTTCAAAGGCATGCAGCGGGCCGCTGTTGCTCTGCTGCTCTGCCTCTCTGCCCTGTCGGCGCATGCCGGCGACGTGATGACGAAAAAGGCTGACGGCACCTATGTGGTGCGCACAACAACGATATGCAAGGCCCGTGGCTACCGCAAGGGAACACCCGTGGAGGTGCACATAAAGAAAGGCAACGTGGTGAAGGTCGTGGCGTTGAAGAACGAAGAGACCGTGCCCTATTTTTCACGCGTCAAGCAGTTTCTGCTGCCTCTCTACAACAACCTTAAGCTCTCGAAAGCAAAGAAGCTGACAGAGAAGACCAAGGTCGATGGCTGCACAGGTGCTACGTTCAGCACAAAGGCGGTGCAGAAAAACATTCACGCCGCAATTGAATATTACGAGAAGAACAAGTGAAATAAGTGAAAAGTGAAGAGTGAAGAGTGAAAAATCCATATGCTTTGCTTTCTTGCAGCCTTAGCTATAGGATTTTTCACTTTTCACTTTTCACTTTTCACTTTTCACTTTTCACTCTTCACTCTTCACTTTTTCAACTAAAATTAAATTATCGTCTTTTTTCTCAATTTTTTTTATTACTTTTGCGAGTTGACAAATTAATCTTTTAAAAACACCACGACATAATATGGACGACGAGATAAAAGACGGCGAGGAGTTGAACGCCAAGGACCTAAACGACGCGAATGAAGCCCCTGCCGACGGCAAGGGCGAGGAACATTCCGACTATAAGCCTGTGAACCGGTTTGACGCTTCGGCTGTGCACCACCTTAGCGGAATGTACCAGAACTGGTTCCTCGACTATGCCTCATACGTTATTCTGGAGCGTGCCGTCCCCCACATCGAGGACGGCCTGAAACCTGTGCAGCGACGTATCCTTCACTCCATGAAGCGTATGGACGACGGACGCTACAACAAGGTTGCCAACATTGTGGGACACACCATGCAGTTTCACCCTCACGGTGACGCTTCCATCGGCGATGCCCTCGTGCAGATGGGACAGAAGGATCTGGTCATCGACTGTCAGGGCAACTGGGGAAACATCCTCACCGGCGACCCTGCCGCTGCTCCACGATACATAGAGGCACGCCTGTCAAAGTTTGCGCTCGACGTGGTGTTTAACCCCAAGACTACCGAGTGGCAGCTCTCTTACGACGGACGCAACAAGGAGCCTATCACCCTGCCCGTGAAGTTTCCGTTGCTGCTCGCCCAGGGTGCTGAAGGCATTGCCGTGGGTCTGAGCTCGAAGATCCTGCCCCATAACCTTAACGACCTGTGCGACGCTGCCGTGAGCTACCTCAAGGGCCAGCCGTTCAACCTCTATCCCGACTTCCCGACGGGAGGAAGCATTGACGTGTGCAAGTATAACGACGGTCAGCGGGGCGGCATGCTCAAGGTGAGGGCCAAGATAGAGAAGCTCGACAACAAGACGCTTGCCATAAGGGAGATCCCGTTCAGCAAGACCACCGCCACGCTCATCGACTCTATTCTGCGTGCCATAGAGAAGGGCAAGATCAAGGCAAAGAAGGTGGAAGACAACACCGCCGCCAACGTGGAGATTCTGGTGCACCTCGCCCCCGGCGTGTCGTCAGACAAGACCATCGACGCCCTCTATGCCTTCTCCGACTGTGAGATTAACCTGTCGCCCAACTGCTGCGTCATCCAGGACAACAAGCCGTGCTTCCTGTCGGTGAGCGATGTGCTGCGTTACAATGTAGACAGCACCATGGGTCTCTTGCGCAAGGAGCTGCAGATCCGCCGTGGCGAGCTGCTTGAGCAACTGTTCTTCGCTTCGCTGGAGCGCATCTTCATAGAGGAGCGCATCTATAAGGAGCGCGGCTTCGAGAACGCCACCGACATGGATGTGGCTGTGGCGTTTGTCGACAAGAAGCTGGCACCCTTCGCCAAGGACTTTGTGCGCGAGGTGACACGCGACGACATCCTCCGACTGATGGAGATAAAGATGCAGCGCATCCTTAAGTTTAACAAGGACAAGGCCGACGAGCTGATGGCCAAGATCAAGGCCGAACTTAAGGATATCGACTACGACCTTGCCCACATGACCGACGTGACCATCGACTGGTTCAAGTTTATAAAGGACAAGTATGGCAAGCACCACCCGCGCCTCACCGAGATAAAGAGTTTCGACACCATCGTCGCAACAACCGTGGTCGAGGCCAACGAGAAGCTCTACATCAACCGTCAGGAGGGATTCATCGGCACGGGTCTGAAGAAGGACGAGTTTGTGTGCAACTGCTCCGACATCGACGACATCATTGTGTTCTTCAAGGACGGCAAGTTTAAGGTCGTTAAGGTGGCCGACAAGATTTTCGTGGGCAAGAACGTGCTGTGGCTACAGGTCTACAACAAGAACGACAGGCGCACGACCTATAACGTGGTCTACCGCGACGGACAGAACGGACCCCACTATATCAAGCGCTTCAACGTGCCTACGGTGACGCGCGATCGCGAGTATGACATCACCCGTGGCGAGAAGGGATCACGCATAATGTATTTCACCGCCAACCCCAACGGCGAGGCAGAGATAATAAAGGTCATCCTTGAGGCTAACCCGCGCCTTAGGAAGGTCATCATAGAGAAAGACTTCTCGCTCGTGCCTATCAAGGGACGTGGTGCCAAGGGACAGCTCGTAACAAGAAACCCCGTTCATCGCATAGGACTGAAGAGCCACGGCCACTCTACGCTCGGCGGACGGGAGGTGTGGTTCGACCCCGATGTGAACCGCATCAACTATGACGAGCACGGACGTCTGCTCGGCGAGTTTAACGAGGACGACGCCATTCTGGTGGTGCTGGAGACGGGCGAGTTTTATATCACCAACTTCGATGCCAACAACCACTATGAGGACAATATCCGCATAATAGAGAAATGGGAGCCTGAGAAGGCGTGGACTGCCGTGGTGGTAGATGCCGACAACGGCGGCTTCTACTATCTGAAACGCTTCTGCATGGAGGCCACACAGCGCAAGCAGTCGTTCCTTGGCGACAACCCGAAGAACCGGTTTGTGCTGCTCACCGACACGCCGTTCCCGCGTCTTGAGGTGACCTTTGGCGGCAACGATGCCCACCGTGAGCCTATGGAGGTGGATGCTGAGGAGTTTATCGCCGTGAAGGGCTTCAAGGCCAAGGGCAAACGTCTCACCACCTTCGATGTGGAGAAGGTCACGGAGCTGGAGCCGCTACGCTTCCCTGAACCTCCTGCCGACGACAACGACGACGAGGAGGATGACGAGCCTGTGGATCTTGACCGCGATGCGGGAAAGAGCCAGCAGCAGGTCATTGACGAGATGACGGGACAGCTCAATCTCTTCACCGACGGCAACGGCGACAAGGTGCTTGAATGAAAACCGTAGGGTGGAAACAATTTAACGAAAACGTCTTGTTTTGAGAATAATGAACAGATTCAGAGAATGGCTGTTGCTCTTGTGCATGGTGTCGGCTCTTGCTTCTTTTGCTCAGCAGGTGCCGACAGACAGATGCTCGTCATCGGGTAGCTGCTCGCCATCGGGTAGCTGCTCGCCATCGGGCGATTGTTCTTCGTCTGACGACCGCTCGTCATCGGGCCGTCGCATCGTGGCCAACGCGCAGATGATAGCCGTGGGCTCAACCAACATCCTCGACACCTATCTCTCGCCAGAGAAATATCGAGGCACGGCGGTTGCCTATGAGTCGCAGACGGAACGACGAAAGGAGGGACGGCAGTGGTCGCAGCAGTTGGTCTACCACGGCGAACTGGCGTTTGGCCGCAACCGCGCCGACAACGCCAACGACATGGCCGGACTCTTCCGCTTCAGCTATGGCATGCACCGCCATTGGGCGCTTCTCGACAACCGCCTGGAGCTCAAGGCGGGTGCTCTTGCCGACCTTAACATCGGCTTCCTTTACAACACGCGCAACGGCAACAATCCCGCACAGGCGCGTCTGTCGGTAGACCTCACGCCGTCGGCATCGGCGGCTTGGCGCTTCGCTGTTGGCCGCACGGCGTGCAAGGCTGTCTATGAGGTGGCGGTGCCGCTCGCGGGCGTGATGTTCTCGCCCAACTACGGGCAGTCGTATTATGAGATTTTCTCCCGCGGCAACTACGACCACAACGTGGTGCCCACAACCGTCGGTTGCGCTCCTTCGTTGCGCCAGCTCCTCGCTCTCGACATTACCCTTGGCCGCACGGCTTTGCGCTTGGGCTATATGGGCGATGTGCGCCAGGCAGAGGTCAACAACCTCAAGCAGCACACCTACAACCACATGTTTGTTCTTGGCATGGTGCGGCGCTTTACCATCTGCCGCATGCAGCCGTAACCGTTTCCAACTTCTCGTTGATGACCTGTCCGTCATCAGTTTCATGACCTATCCATCATTATTTTTTTATGACCAATCCATCATTCAGAAACATCTTACGACCTCTCTTCTGTCGTCTCACGTCAGCGCTGTTGCTCATGTCGCTAACCGCGTTGTCGCTCACCTCGTGTGTTGACGAGGATGAATATTCGAACACGGCGCGTGGCAACTTCGAGGCGCTGTGGAAGATGATGGATGAACATTATTGCTTCTTTGCGGAGAAGCAGCAGACCTTGGGCGTTGACTGGAACGAGGTGCACGCGCGTTATGCCGCGCAGGTTAATGACCTCATGACGGAGGACCAGCTCTTTGAGGTGTTGGGCAACATGTTGGGTGAGCTGCGCGACGGACATGTCAACATGTATTCGGCATGGGATGTGGCGCGCAACTGGTCATGGCATGAGGACTATCCTGCCAACGTGAGCGACACGTTGCTGCGCAGGTATCTCGGAACCGATTATCGCATCGCTGCCTCGCTGAAATATCGCATTCTCGACGACAACATCGGTTACATGCGCTGTGCCTCGTTTGCCAACGGTTTTGGCGAGGGCAACCTCGATGAGGTGATGCTGTATCTCGCCCCTTGCCGCGCACTTATAATAGATGTTCGCGACAACTCGGGTGGGCTCGTGACCTCAGCGGAGCAGTTGGCTGCGCGGTTCACCAACGAGAAGCGTCTTGTGGGCTACATGCGTCACAAGACAGGACGGGGCCATGATGATTTCTCTGACCTTGAGGCACAATATCTCAAGCCTTCCAACGGCATGCGTTGGCAGAAGCGTGTGGCTGTGCTCACGAACAGGTCGGTCTACAGCGCGGCAAACGAGTTTGTGAAATATATGAAATGTTGCCCTGGCGTTGTGGTCGTGGGCGACAGTACGGGTGGTGGCGCAGGCATGCCGTTCTCCAGCGAGCTGCCCATAGGGTGGAGCGTCCGCTTCTCCGCCTGCCCCATGTATGATGCCGATAAACAAAGTGTGGAGAACGGCATCGCTCCCTCTCTTCCCGCTGCTCTCTCCGATGCTGACGCCAAGCGCGGACTCGACTCGATCATTGAAGCTGCGAGAAGAGCGGTGAAAGGGGAGTGAAAGATTCTTTTGATAAAACCGTTGAGGGGTTATAATAAGAGATTATTGTTTTAGGAAATATTCTATTGCTTCCTGTAACGAATCCAAATTGTTTTTCACAACGTCAAAAACAATGTCGCCATCAATGTCAAAATAGCCATGTGCGATGTGGTTCCTTATGCCTATAACATCTTTCCATGGTATTTCAGGGCGTTCTGTTAAAAGCTTGGAATCGGTAAATTTGTCTATTTGTTTAACGCCTTCTCCTATCGCTTCTATAAGCATGCAGCTGGCGGCAAGATTTTTCATGCCTTCAGGTGAACTATAATAATCGTCTGAAGAAAGGATGTTGGCATTCCAATCCTTTAATTGTTGTATTGCGTTCTCAATTTGCAAAAACAACCCTTTAATTCTATTTGATAACATAGATGCTGTCTTTGTTTATTTCTTCAAGAAGATATGGGTTGATGTGTTTGTGTAACCTTATCACATCAACAGAGCATTGGAGAAGATTTTCAAGGAAACGTTTCAGACGTACAACCAGATAAGCTTTAGGTTCCATCTCAACACACACGTCAAGGTCGCTTCCTTCTTTTTGTTCATTTCGGGAAACGGATCCAAATATGCGCAGCGATTTTATTCCGAAAGTTTGTCTTAGCTCTTCCGCATGCGCAGCAATTTGCGATATGTATTCTTTTGTCGTTTTCATATAAAGCTTATTTCTTGCAAAAATACAAAAACTTATTGATACCTAAGATATTCTGTTAATGATATTTTCTCAAATGTAACATTTCATGTTTTTTTTCTTCCACAAGAGTGTCGTTTCCATTTTTTATTTGTATTTTTGCCAAACATGTATTGCTCTATCTGAACAGAACGAGGAAATATCTCAACTAAATAAATCAAAAACCAATCAACTATATGAAAAAATATTTAATCAAAATGATGATGCTGGCAGCATGCAGCATCTTCTCGCTCACCGCTTGTGGCGGCGACGACAACGGCGGCGGATCGTCAAAGGGAGATGACGGCAGCAACCAGAAGCCTACAGAGACCGTGACCTTTGCCAAAGGTGCCGACATCAGTTGGGTGACGGAGATGGAGAAATCGGGAATGAAATTTTATAATGCCAACGGCAAGCAGACCGACTGCTTCGAGCTGATGAAGGAGTTGGGCATGAACGCTATACGTCTGCGCGTGTGGGTGAACCCCACCGATGGCTATTGCAACAAGGCTGACGTGGTGGCGAAGGCGCTGCGCGCAAAGGCTCTGGGTCTGGAGCTGATGATCGACTTCCATTATTCTGACTCATGGGCTGACCCCGGCAAGCAGAACATTCCCAACGCATGGAAAAACTATAACCTCGCAAAGATGAAGACAGCCGTGGCAGACCACACCAAGGAGGTGCTCCAGGCGCTTAAGGACAAGGGCGTCGGCGTGCAGTGGGTGCAGATCGGCAACGAGACAACGTCGGGCATGCTGTGGCCCATGGGCGAGGCTAAGGGCAACGATTTTGCCAACTATGTGAGCCTGAACAATGCCGGTTATGATGCTGCAAAGAGCGTCTTTCCTGACGCACTCTGCATCGTGCACATTGACCGCGGACAGGAGCTTACGCACCTCACATGGATGTTTGACGGCTTGAAGAAGAACGGTGCCAAATGGGACGTGATAGGTCTCTCGCTCTATCCCACCGACTCGACATGGAAGAACGACACCGACAACTGCCTGGCCAACATGAGCACCCTCGCCATAACCTATGGCAAGAAGGTGATGCTCTGCGAGATTGGCATGCCGTGGGACTCGAACAACGCTGCTGCCGTGACAAAGAAGATGGTCGACGGATGCAAGAACATCAAGCAATGTCTTGGCGTGTTCTACTGGGAGCCGGAGGCTTACAACGGTTGGAAAAGCTACTCGCTCGGTGCTTTCGACAAGAGCGGCAAACCCACAGCGGCGATGAATGCGTTTAAATGATTTTCTGAAACTTCGTAAAGATTAATATTTACATTGCGCTTCGCGCTCATGCTTTGTAAACATTAATTTCCATTAATGATTCATTAATTATCATTAATACGCGCTTCGCGCGCAAAATTGATGTTTAATTAACGTTTAATTAATGGACATTAATGTTTAACCCTGCGCGAAGCGCCTAAGAATATGCAGCTTGCATGAATGTTTAACAAAGAGCTTTGCGCATTTTATACGCATGGTTTTATGATTGAAAAAATGAAAACATCAACAATATACAACAGGCTCACGAGCCTCCTACTTCTTGCTCTTCCCCTCGCCGCTACGGCGCAGCCACGACAGAGCATGAACCTTAAAAACTGGCAGTTCTCGCGCGACAGCATAAGCTACAGCGCGGTGACCATTCCACACGATTGGGCCATCAACGGACCGTTCGACAAGAAGCACGACCTGCAGTTTGTGGCGATAGAGCAGAACGGCGAGACAGAGAAAACGGAGAAGTCGGGACGCTCAGGCGCCCTGCCCTGGATCGGCCGTGGCTTCTATAAGACCACGGTCAACCTGAAGAGCGTGCCAAAGACCGCCGTGCTCGAGTTTGACGGCGCCATGGCTGACCCGCATGTCTATATCAACGGCAAGCTGGCTGGTCATTGGGCTTATGGCTATAACGCCTTCCGTGTCGACGCCCGCCCTTATCTCAAGAAAGGAAAAAACGAGATCAGCGTGAGCCTGAACAACCGCGAGGAGAGCTCGCGATGGTATCCGGGTGGCGGCCTGTATCGCCCTGTGGCGCTCGTCACCACCGCCGATGAGGCCCATCTCAACCCGTGGGGCTGCTGGTTCTGCACAGAGAGCATTGGCGACGGCAAGGCTGTGGTGAGCGTGTGCAGCAACGTTGAGTGTGTAGACAAGACGCTCGCCGTGGAGACACTGCTCCTTGGTGTCGACGGCAAGGTGGTGGCACAGAAGCGTTATGGCGACTTCAATGCCGAGGGCAACGCTGTGTTCAGCCTCGATGTCAAGGACGCGCAGCTGTGGTCGCCCGAGCAGCCTTATCTCTACACGCTCGTGACACGTCTCTACCGCAACAAGAAGGTCATCGACGAGACGCGTCAGAAGGTGGGCATACGCACCGTGCGTGTGGCACAATATGACGGCTTCCAACTCAACGGCGTGTCGCGCAAGATCAAGGGCGTGTGCCTGCACCATGACCTCGGACCCTTGGGTGCCGCTGTCAACAAGGCAGCGCTCATCCGCCAGATCCGCACGATGAAGGACATGGGCTGCGACGCCATTCGCACTGCCCACAACATGCCGTCGACATGGCAGATGGAGGTGTGCGACTCGATGGGCATGATGGTCATGGCCGAGAGCTTCGACATGTGGATCTATCCAAAATGTAAGAACGGCTACGCCAAGGACTTTAAGCAATGGGCTGACCGCGACATAACCAACCTGGTGCTCAACCACCGCAACCACCCGTCTATCGTGATGTGGAGCATAGGCAACGAGATTCCTGAGCAGTGGAGCACCGAGGGCCGCGACATCGCCGCCCATCTGCAAAACCTCTGCCACCAGCTCGACCCCACGCGCCCCGTGACACAAGGCATGGACCGCGCGGAAGATGCTCTTAAGTCGGGCTTCGCACAGGTCATGGACGTGCCGGGATTCAACTATCGTGTTCATCTTTACGACAACAACATACGCCAGCTGCCCAAGGGCTTCCTCTTGGGGTCGGAGACCGCTTCGACCGTCAGCTCACGCGGCGTGTACAAGTTTCCTGTTGAGGTGAGCAACACCAAGACCTACAGCGACGGACAGTGCTCGGGCTACGATGTGGAGTATTGCTCATGGAGCAACCTGCCCGACGACGATTGGCGCATGCAGGACGACCGCGACTACACCATCGGCGAGTTTGTGTGGACTGGCTACGACTATCTCGGCGAGCCGACACCCTATGACGAGTATTGGCCCAGCCGATCAAGCTATTTCGGCATCTGCGACCTCGCCGGTCTGCCTAAGGACCGCTTCTGGCTCTACCGCTCCCACTGGCGCACGGACGCTCCCACGCTTCATGTGCTGCCCCACTGGACATGGCCGGGGCGCGAAGGTAAGGTCACGCCTGTCTACTGTTACACCTCTTACCCTTCTGCCGAACTGTTCGTAAATGGCAAGAGCCAGGGCAGGAAGGTGAAGAACCCCGCCACACGTCTCGACCGTTACCGTCTGCGTTGGAACGACGTGGTCTATGAGCCGGGCGAGATAAAGGTTGTGGCCTACGACTACGACGGCACTCCGCGTGGCGAGCAGGTGATACGCACGGCTGGTGCTCCTGCCCGCATAGTGTTGAAGGCTGACCGCGCAACCATCGCGTCAAAGGGTGAGGACCTGTCGTTTGTCACCGTGTCGCTCGTCGACAAGGACGGCAACCCCTGTCCTGCTGCCTCAAACAACATGACGTTTAAGGTCACGGGGGCCGGAAAGCTGCGTGGCGCCTGCAACGGCGATGCCACCTCTCTCGTGCCGTTCTGCTCCACCTCTATGCCGCTCTTCAGTGGCGCTCTGGTGGTTGTGGTTGAGGGTACCGCCCACGGTTCTGCCACGCTCAGCGTGACCGCCGACGGTCTGCCAGAGGCCACACAGACCATCACCGTCGACTGAAACTCGTGCCGAAAATGTGACGGTTTGCCCAAAAGTCGTCCAGAAAATGTGATGACAGTGGCAAAAAGTCGTACCGAAAATGTGATAAAAATGCTTAAAAGTCGTGCCGAAAATGTGATAACTGTTTACTATTACATTAATAATCAGTAACTTTGTGGAAAATATTTGTTATGGAGCGAATACTGATTGAAGAACTGCTTAAATGGAAAGAGAAATCTGACCGCAAGCCCCTCATCCTTCGTGGAGCAAGGCAAGTGGGCAAGACATGGCTGTTGAAAGATTTTGGCAAGCGGTGTTTTGAGAACGTCTGTTATGTAAACTTTGAACAAAAGGATGTGCTTGGGGCGATATTTGACGGCACGTTATCGCCCCAACGCATCATTGAACAGCTGTCTGTCTTTTCGGGACAACGCATCAGACCAAACATCACGTTGGTCATCTTTGACGAGGTGCAAGAGGTGCCTCGTGCTTTGACGTCATTAAAATATTTTGCTGAAGAAGCTCCCGAATATGCCATCTGTTGTGCAGGGTCGTTGTTGGGTGTGGCGTTGCATGAAGGTACGTCTTTTCCCGTTGGAAAGGTTGAATTTTTAGATTTGTATCCTCTTTCTTTTCGCGAGTTCTTGCTTGCCAACGGAGAGGAGATGCTGGTCAATTATGTCTTGAACGACGGACATCGTGACCTGACGGTCTTCGCTGACAAGTTAACAGATTATCTTAAGAGATATTTCGTTATTGGAGGAATGCCTTCGGCTGTTCTTAAATGGTTGGAGACCCACGACTATCTGGAAGTGGACGATGTGCAGAAACAGCTGGTTGCTGCGTATGTCAATGATTTCTCAAAACATGCCCCAAGACAAATGGTTGAGAAAATAAGATATGTCTGGGATTGCATACCGTCGCAACTTGCCAAGGAAAACAAGAAGTTCATTTATGGTCTTGTGCGCGAAGGTGCACGGGCAAGAGAATATGAAGATTCTTTGATGTGGCTTACTGATGCGGGTGAGATCATCCGTACCTATAATGTCTCAAAGCCCGACGTGCCCTTAAAGGCTTATGCCGACTTGAAGAGCTTCAAGGTTTTTCTTTTGGATGTTGGGTTGCTCAGGTCTATGAGCGGCGTTTCGCCGAAAGTGATTCTTGAGGGCAGCCGAATTTTTGAAGAGTTTAAAGGAGCGTTGACAGAGCAGTATGTTTGTCAAGAACTGCAACTCTTTAAGCGTCTGCAAACAAATTTTTATTGGACGTCTTCATCCTCTGCCGAAATAGATTTCCTTCTGTCTGACGGAAGCGAAGTGTATCCTTTAGAATGTAAGGCTGGGGTTACGATGAATGCCAAGAGTCTGAAGGTTTACAGGCAGAAATATTCGCCCAGACTGTCTTTGCGCACAAGCTTGTTGCCTTATTCAAAGAACGAGGCAGAGGGCATGGTCAACATCCCCTTGTACCTCCTTTTTGCCTTGCCCGACGAGCTGATGTGATGTCGTATGGACTGTAAATGATAGAAAAGAGACTTAAAACAAACACATTATGCCAAACAGACAACACCATAACTATTGCCAACGCACGGTCGCCGCGTGTCAGTTATCGACATTCTTACAGGCGGCATTCATCGCACTACTGCTCGCTGCCATCACAGCGTGTAGCGGCAGGCACCATCATGTCTTTACTGAACAGGAACGGCATAGGGCCGACAGCGTGGCTGCCGCCACGCCTGGCACCGACTCGCTGCGCACGCTGGCTGCGCAGTGTGCAAGGGAGGGCAACGTCTGCGGCGAGATGGCCGCCTACAGCGCACTGGGGAAACGCTACCGCGAGAAGAGCATGTTCACCGAGGCCATTGACGCCCACACCAAGGGGCTGCAGTGCGCCGTCAAGGCGTGCGACACGTTGCTGATAGTGCAGGCCCTCAACAACATTGGCACCAACTTCCGGCGCATGGGCATCCTCGACAGGGCTTCGTCGTACCACTATCAGGCCCTCGCCTACTGCGATGCATGCAGCGACCACACAAGCCGTGATATGCGCAAGGCGCGCGTGGTGTCGCTCAATGGCATAGGCAACGTACATTTAACGCTCGACAACCGCGAGGCTGCCGACAGCGTGTTGCGCCTCGCGCTGGCTGGCGAGCGCGCGCTGGGCAGCGCACTGGGACAGGCCATCAACTGTGCCAACATAGGGTCGCTGTTCGAGGCCGACGGGCGCATGGACTCTGCCCGCCACTACTACCGTCTCTCGATGCAGCTCAATGAGGAGGCGCAGTCGGAGCTTGGCATCTCGCTGTGTCACACCCACTTCGGACGTCTGGACGAGAAGGAGGGCCGCCTCGACAGTGCCGCCGCCGAATACCGCCGCGCCTACGACATCATGGAGCGCGGCAGCGACACATGGCACTGGCTGGAGGCGTGCCTCGCCCTGGCGCGCGTCTACACCGAGAAGGGCGACATGGCCGTGGCGCACACCTATCTGGAGAAGGCGAAGCGCACGGCAGCCGACGTGTCCTCGCTCGAATATCTTGCCGAGAGCATCCCCCGCGCGCTGCTGCGCGATCTGGAAGAGACGACGTTCGCCGAGTGCACGGCGGAAGAGGCGCACGATCTCAAGGCGC
>OQVL01001856.1_pt1 | contig 12812 bp, 14 predicted proteins | sample 1691501 | NCBI WGS metagenome assembly OQVL01 (sample SAMN03418253, study PRJEB22391) | human gut metagenome | biome: human-gut; feature: organic feature; material: feces | host: Homo sapiens | place: Tanzania | collected 2013-01
GGGACAGCGACGGATCGAAGGGCTGGGGGGGGGGGGAGGTAGAACGTAAAGATGTTGAGTTGACAACGGATCCCCACCCGACGATGCAATCATCGGGAATGCAGGTGTTTTTCAAAATCGTCGCGTTCGCGCCGACCCAGACATGATCGCCGATTTTCAACGTTTTGACTTTGTTGATAATGTTTCCGCTTTCCGCATCAATAATCGGGTGCGAATCGGTGTTGTACACCGTGATGCCGTATGAAAACATACAGCGTTCGCCGATTTCTATCGAAGAATTGGCGTTCGCTGTCGAAATCGTCGTTTTTTCAAACGAAGTGCCTTTTCCGATATAAATATGCGCGTTGTTTATCATGCCGAAATTCGGGTGAATCTGTCCGGCGTAAATGTTTAAAGCTTCGCCGATGAATATCCCGTCGTCCAAAATGATCGAACAGTCGTTTCCGGCAAGGGAAATCGAAACTTTACCGACAGTCCCTTCGGACAGTTTTTTGATGATAACGACATTGTTGTCGCCGTCGACGCGCAACTGCACCCTGCCGATATCGTTCGGATCGATTTCAATTCTGTTGGTCATGCCGTTTCTCTTTTTTCAGCAGAAGGATTCTTTTCAGAAATTTTTTCCGTCCGCTGATTTCTTTACGCCGTTTTTTAAAAGTGAACGGCTTGACGACCGTGTACAGAAACAATTTCAATCTGACAAAGCGCGGCATTTCCGGAATGTCCGGACAAATCGCCAGCAATTCCGCCAACGCGTCTTTTTGACCGGCGTTTGACAGGCACAGTTTTGTCAACAAAGCGGTGTCTTTTATTTTCGCGCGACAATCAAGGTTAAACTGTTTTTGCATATTCTGCCAAAAACGAACAAAAGGTATTCCGCAGCGGACGAACCATCGCGGCGTTCGCTCCGCCTCCGTCCAAATACCGCCTTGATTACGGCGGTAGACGCTCATCACGTCGGGCAGAAAACCGATTTTTCCCGTTTGCGCGTGCAATAGATGCAAATACCAGTCCATGGGCAGAATGCCGTCCGGAAACAATTTCAAAGAATCCCGATGAAAACGCCAGCGGTAAAGAACGGAATTCGTTTGAATAAAATTGCGTTTCAACAAATCGTCCAAAGTCAAAACGGTTTTATCAAAGCGTTCTTTCGCAGACGGGAAAACGCTGTCGGGTTCGGAATTATCGTCCCAATGCACGGTCACGGGGTGGAAACAAACGGAAAAATCGGAATGCGTTTCCATAAAATCGACCTGCTTTTGCAGTTTGTTTTCGTCCGTCCAATAATCGTCGCCTTCGTTCAGCGCGACATACTTTCCACGAACCATCGGAAACAGAATATCTTTCCACGGACTTTTTTTGCCCCATTGATTTTCCGTTTGGTAAACGCAACGGAACAAATGCGGATATTTTTCTTCGTACTCCCGCACAATATCCGCCGTTCCGTCCGTCGACGCGTCGTCATGCACCAGAATTTCAAACGGAAAATTTGTTTTCTGCATCACAAACCCGTCCAACGCGTCGCGAATAAAACGCGCATGGTTGTAGGTGATACAGACTATGGAAACCAGAGGAGTTTCAACCACTTGTTACCCTCTCCAATTTCGCTGCCGCTTGGTTGATAAGCGTCAGTTCCGCTTCGGACAGGCACGCTTCAATTTCTTTGACACCGTTTTCGGTCAGCATGCACGGTCTGCTGACACAAGCCTTGTCCGCCGGCACGGGAAAGGTCAGCGACAGCAAAGTTTGATGATGCTCTTTCATTTCGTTGACGATGTAGGCGACGCACCCCGCTATGCCGTAATGCGTGCGCCCTTTACCCGCGATAATTTCCGCCCCCGTATTGGCGACTTTCGCCGCTATTTTTTGCTTGTCCGCTTCGTTCAGTTCCACCGGATTGCCATTGATTCTGACGGAACTCCACAGCGGGACTTGTCCCGCGCCATGTTCGCCCGCCACAAAAGCTTGAACGGACGATTCCGAAACATTCAGAAAGTCCGCCAGAACAGAGCGAAAGCGCGCCGAATCCAAAATGCACCCCGTTCCGAACACGCGTCCGGACAGCTCATTCAATTCTTCGGCAAAAATGCGGGTAATGACATCAACGGGATTCGATACGACAACTACGATACCGCGCGCGTCGTTTGCTTTTAAATTTTGTGCGATTTCCCGCGCAATGGCGGCGTTCTTGCCGATTAAATCCAACCGGCTTTCGTTCGGTTTGCGGCTGACGCCCGCCGTGACGATAATGATGTCGCTGTCCGCCGCATCGGCATAGCTTCCCCGATAGACTTTCGAAGGACTGATGGCGGATAAGCCGGGGCGAATGTCGGCAACTTCCGCATTAACGGCAACGGGATTGACATCAACCAGCACGATTTCTTCAGCGGCTTCTATCAGCATCAGCGAATACGCGATGCTTGACCCGACATATCCCGCCCCGATAATGGAAATCTTTTTTATCATGACACACTCACAATCCTTGAAAGTTCTCTGACCAAATCGTGTCCGTCCCAAATGACGTCAATGTCCATTGCCTTGCCGACGGGAACGATGCGGTCAATGCCGCGGACGTTCGCCGCAATCAGTTCTTCGCGCAGTTTGACCGCGTCAATACCAAAGTAAGTGATTGTCTGGAATTTTTCCGTAATCACGGCGCAAAGTTCGCTTAAATCCGTCAAAGCGTGTTCAAAGAAATATCCGCCTTTGCCGCGGTGGTTGATGATGTCGGGCGTCAGGGCTTTGACCTCCTCCCGATACAGCAGGTTGCCGTTGCGGGTGAAGCTTTCCGCGTTGCCGTTTGTGACGGCTTCGGTGCAGAACAGCGTGTATTTGTCAACGGCGACCGCGTCTTGCAAAGCGTATTTCGCTTCGGCAACCGCCAAAGCCGCGTTCCAGAACTTCGCGCGCACCTCTTCGCCGTCATTAATCCACAAAATGATTTGCGGCGACGAGCACGCGTTTTGATCCATCAGCCAAGTGTCGTTGTAAAAGTTTTCCGCCAACCGCTTCATTTGCGCCGCGTCGGCGTTTAAAACCGCTTCGCCGTCAATCATCGCCAAAGAATACCGGTCGGCGAAAGCGATATCGACACACCGCGGGGAAGCCGGCAGGGATTTGATGTTTGCAATCGTCTTGTCCCCGCCCCAAATCATGCGTGCATCTGCGATTTTGCAAAATTCCGCCGTGATTTCGTCGCTGCGCGGATAGCGGACGAACGCCGTTCTTTTTTCAATTTCGGGATACTTGGACAGCACTTTCTTCATCAAAGCGCACAAAGCGTCGATTTGCGGAAACGTCTTGGACGGCAGACGGACGATGTTCGCGTTGCCCGCCAATAGTCCGAACAAGTAAGTGAACGCGAAATTCACCGGAATGTTGGACGGCGCGATATGAAAGCACAAGCCGCGCCCCAACCTTCCCGCCGTATCGCCGAACGCTTCTTTCAGTTTTTGCAGGTTCGCCTTGCGTCCCCAAAACGCCAAAGCCGACAAATCGGGATATGTTCTTGCCAACGGGGATTTCAGAATCTCCGCCGACAGTTCCGCGATAAAAGCGCATGCCGTATCGTCATACACCCGTATCGGCGCATTGACGATATCCGCCGTTCCGATGACATACTCAACGCCGTTCAAAGGTATCACTGCACCCTCTCAATTCAGCGCTCTTGATGCGCCCGTGAATTTTAAAATACTTGCCTTTTCTGCCGCAGGGACAATCGTCCGCGCCCAGAATCTCCCCTTCGTCTTCGGTTAAGAGAACGTGCCCCGGATAGCTGACCGGCAGGACGGACAACAGCTCCATCAATCCCTTTTCGCCGATTTCCGCTTCGGAAAAATCTTTCGACCGGCGGATAATCACGTCGGAATAGTTCGAGCAGTGCATATGCCCGTGTTCACATTCGACAAAGACCGAACCAAGCTGCTCCGCCATACCGTAATAGTTATAGACTTTGACGTTGCCCAAACGCCCTTGGACGCGGCGGTTGAATTCCAAAGCGTCAACCGCTTGGTCTTTTAATTTTTTCCACCCGCCGATATGGAACAAGACGGCGTTTTCGGCGTTAAAGGAGATATTTTTTTCTTCCAAAGCGCGCACGATGAACTGCCAAATCATATAGGTGTAGCCGAACATTAAAATCGGTTTGTTCTTGTGTTCTTCAAAGAAAGCGGCGACTTTGTCGACATCAATGTTCATTTCGGCGTCCAGCGCGTAAGTGCTGTTGCGCCCGAAAATCGAAAAGCCGATAATACCCGCGCCGCGCGCCGAATACATCGACCGGTCTTTTTTAATCATTTCCGTATCCAGCAACAACAACGGCAGACGCTGTTTGCCGATGAAAGAAGAAATAATCTCGTTCAGCGTTTTGGTTTGGGAACGCACATTGTCCGCATTCAAAAAGATTTTGGACACCGCTTGCCCCGACGTTCCCGAAGATGTCAGCGTTTTCGTGATTTCCTCTTTCGGAACGGAGCGCAATTCGAACTGCTTGAACAAACGGACGGGCAGAAACGGCAAGTCCGCGCAAGCATGATTTTGCGCCGTGTCGAACTTCAACGCGTCCAATATCCGCGCGTATTCGGGACAAGCCGCATAATGACGGCGTGTCAGGTCGTTTAAAATATCCTTTAAAGCCGCGTCCTTTTCGGCTTTGTTCAAAGAATATGGCGCGATTTGAAACAAGTCCTCAAGCGTCATGCCTCCCCCTCTTTGATAAAAATGTCCTGCGGTTCGGAAAAGGTCGCGCCGAAAGCGGCATAGACGTTCATTACAGCCGTATTTTGCGTGCTGACGCGCCCCTCCAGTTTTTTATAACCGCGCTCTTTGGCGATTTTGCAGGCGTTCGCGTACAAAGCCATCGCCGCGCCCGTCATACGGTATTTTTCCTCGACCGCCGCCAGATGCACGAACAAAGTGTCCGCCGCCGTTTCCTTTAATGCCAGAAAACCGACGGGCCGATCCTTGAACATAGCGACAAAGACCTTATCCAATTCGTCGACCCATTGCTTTAAAACGTCCGCCGCGACTTCCGCGCTCAAATCGGGTTTGATGTGAAAACGCCTGTCGTACACGAACGAAGCGGCGGCAATCCGCAAAATATCGTTCTTGTATTCCGCCGTTTCGACAATCGGCAAACGAACAAACCTGTCCAAATCAACGGCGATTTTCGACAGGCTTATCGTTGTTTTCACCGTGCGATCGACAAAGAAAAAGCCGTCCCTTTGCATACGGATTTCGTTTGCGGGATGAGTGGGCGCGACGATGTATTCAGCCGTTTCCGTCATCGTTCGTTCAGCTCCTGATAAAGGGTTTTCCCTGCGTCGTTCTTGGGGATTTTTTCAATGTATTCGACGTGAAACGCCGTAAAGTTCAAATGCGTCTTTTCCGCGACAAAATTTTGCACCTCTTTGGTTTTTTCCGCATCGGTAATAAAGATTTTCATCGCGTCGTCTTTGCCCGCGCACGCACAGTCCAATTCGGGATATTGCGTTTTAATCAGCCGTTCCGTTTCGTCCAAGCCGACGCGGTTGCCGAAGATTTTTAAAAACCGTTTCTTGCGCCCGACAATGTAAAAATATCCGTCCGCGTCGAATTGCGCCATGTCGCCCGTCTGCAGCACGCCGCCGCGTTCGTCGCCTTTCGCCAAATCCGCGCCGCAGACCGCATAGCCCAGCGTCACGTTGTCGCCCGTATAGACCAATTCGCCGACCGTGTCGGGCGTCGTGATTTTGCCGCCGTTCGCGTCAATCAAATCAAACTTGCCGCCGGAAATTGCAACGCCCGTCGAACCGCACTTTTCCAAAGCCTTTTCGGGCGGCAGATACGCCATGCGCGCGGTCGCTTCGGCTTGTCCGTACATGACGACGAAGAGCTTTCCCTCTTTTGCGGCGTATTCGGCGAATTTCTTATGCAGAGCGGGCAAAATCTTGCCCCCCGCCTGCGTCATCGTGCGCAAATCGGGCAATTTGCGGCGGAAAAACATCAGCTTGTCCAGCATTTCATAAGTGTAGGGAACGCCGCCGAACGATGTTGCTTTTTCCCGTGTGAAAAAGTCCCAAAATTCACGCTGCATCAACGTTTTTTGCGTCATCAGAATCGTTGCGCCGACCGCCAGATGCGTATTCAAAATCGAAATGCCGTAAGTGTAGTTCATCGGCAAAGTCGTAATCGGACGTTCCGTCGAATCCAGTTTCAAGTATTCGACAATGGAATCCGTGTTGGCACGAATGTTCTTGTAGCTTTGACGAACGAATTTCGGCGATCCCGTCGATCCCGAAGTCGTCAGCAGCAACGCCAGTTCGTCATACAGCGGATACGCGCGGCTGTCCGACATTTTAACAAGAGCGTAATTGCCCTGTTCAAAAACGGTTTTGCCGTCAAATTCCGTAGCTTTGTCGGCGGGAAGCCACAAATAATCGGGCTTGTATTCCGTCAAAAAGTTATCCAGCAAAGCGCGGTCGATGTGCGCGTCCAGCATCAGCGGCACAATGCGGTGATTGATGAACGACACATAACCGACCAGCGATTCAATCGAATTTTCGCACAAATTGAACACCAGCGAACGCGGCGGCACCTTGTCCGCCAGCGCGTCCGTCAAATCCGCCAGTTCCGCATACGAAAAACGCTGACCGTCGTCTTGAATTACCGCCGTGTTGTCGGCAAAATCACGCAAATTCCACATTGTATTTTGCAAGGATTTCTTTTCCTTTTTCAAAGCTGTTCAAATCAACGATGTCATCGGGTTCCAACATGATGTCGAACGCTTCCTCGATCTGCGCGACCAAGCCCATGTGCCCGACCGAATCCCAAGCGTCAATGCCTTGGAATTTCAGCGTTTTTGCCGTATCGGCATCAATATCGAAAGCCTGACAAAAAGCGTTCGTGTATTTTTCAAGATTGGTCATTTTGTTATCTCCTGATAAGTGTTTTGAATTTTTAAAGCGATTTTATCGGGCGTCAGTCCCGTCTGTTCCAACAGATACGGATAGCTTGCCGCATGGGGATAATCGCCCGAAACGCCGATAATCAGATGCGGCGGCTTGTTTTGTTCCAAAGCCAAAGCCTCGGCGACCGCACTGCCAAGACCGCCGTAAACGCTGTGTTCTTCGACGGTAACAATCAGTTTTGCCGAACAGGCGGATTTGACTGCCTCCTCATCCAGCGGCTTGATCGTGTGCATATCGACCACTTTGACGGAAATGCCGTTTTCCGCAAGCTTTTCAGCCGCTTTCAACGAATTGTAAACCATCGCCCCCGTGGCGATAACGGTAACGTCCGTCCCCTCGCGCAAGGTAATTGCCTTGCCGATTTCAAAATCAAAGTCTTCTTTGTAAACAACGGGAATATTATTCGGTCCGCCGATCCGCATATATGTCGGCTGTTGATTTTCAGCCATAGCTATCATCATTTTGACAGTTTGCGTCGCATCGCATGGAGAAAGGACGGTTATATTCGGAAACGTTCTGTATAAAGCAATATCATGCAGTCCCAAATGTGTCGGGCCGCATTCCCCTTGCGTCAGTCCCGTAAAAATACCGACAAGTTTGACATTGCTTTTCATATACGCCATAGCGACATGAGCCTGATCCGCGCAACGCATTGAAGCAAAAGCTGCTTGAAATGCCAGAAAAGGAACAAATCCTTCGCTTGCCAAACCAGCAGCGACATTGATAGCGTTTTGCTCGGAAATTCCCATATTGAAATAGCGATCGGGATATTGCTTTTCAAATCGTCCCAAACCGATCAATGCGGCCTGGTCCGCTGTCATAGCGATTATTTTTTCATTTTCGCCCGCCAGATCGAAAACGGTTTTCCCGAAGAAAACGCGCTGTTTTTCAAAAAACTGTCTGACGCCGAAAGGTTTTTCCCCGACTTGTTTTCGCCAAACGACGCGGTGCTGTTTTTAAACGATCTTCCCGACGAATTGAACTGAAAGGAGTAAACTATGAATATTGCGGTATTTTTCGGTGGCAGAAGTTGCGAACACGACATTTCGATTATAACGGGCGTGCAGGTGTTGAACGCTCTCGGCGACGGTTATCGCGTCCTACCCGTATATATGAAGGACGGCGGTTTTTACACGTCCGATAATATGAAAGACGTCGCATTTTTTGAAAACCCGAACCTTAAAAAAGCAACGAGAATATGGCTTATCGACGGCTCGTTTTACACACGAAAGGGCATGCTTCTTCTCAAAAAGGAAACGCCCGACGTCGCGCTTATATGCTGTCACGGCGGCGAGGGCGAAAACGGCGTGTTGCAGGGATTTCTGGAATACAACGGCGTGCCGTACACGTCTGCGGGGCTTATCGCGTCGTCCGTCTGCATGGATAAGTCGATTGCAAAGCAGCTGCTTGACGGGCTTATGCTCAACACGATGCCGTCGATAACCGTAAGCCGCGGGGATTTTGAAAAGAACACGAACGACGTAATTCGTCACGTTTCGACCTTTTTGGAATATCCGCTTATCGTGAAACCGTCGGGGCTTGGCAGCAGTATCGGCATAAAAAAGGCTAGGACGGAAGACGAACTCAAAGCGGCAATCGAAGTCGCGGCGAAATTCGACGAAAAAATCATTGTCGAAAATGCGCTGGAAAATTTCAAAGAACTTAATTGCGCGGCGTATTCCGACGGACGAAACGTTTACGTTTCGGAAGTGGAAAGCCCCGTGTCCTGGCACGATTTTTTGTCTTTCGACGACAAGTATTCCGGCGGGAAAAACGGCGGCGGAAAAAGGGAACTCCCCGCAAATATTCCTTCCGAAATCCGCGACAACGTGAAAGGTATCACGAAAAGGATATACGAAGACCTCGATATGTCGGGCGTCGTGCGCGTCGATTTTCTTTTGAGCGACGACCAAAAACTTTTCGTCAACGAAGTGAACACAGTGCCCGGCAGCATGGCTTTTTATCTTTTCGAGCCTCAGGGAATATCTTTTCGCACCATGCTTGACGGCATAATCGCCGCCGCGATAATAAGGAAAAAAGAAACGCGGAAATCGCGACTTTATTTCGACAGCGACGTCATCCGCAACTTTATGCGCGGCAAAAGCCCGAAACACTTGCAAAAATAGGGTATTTTTGATACAATAAACAAAACCAAAAAAAGAGGCTTACGATGGAAAAAATCAAAATGACCACCCCGCTTGTCGAAATGGACGGCGATGAAATGACGCGTATTCTGTGGGCGGACATCAAAGAACTGCTGCTCACTCCTTATATCGACCTTAATACCGAATATTACGATCTCGGACTTCGTCACCGCGACGACACCGACGACAAAGTTACCTTAGACGCCGCGTACGCCACGAAAAAATACGGCGTTGCGGTCAAGTGCGCTACGATTACCCCCAACGCCCAGCGCGTGGAAGAATATAATCTTAAAGAAATGTGGAAAAGCCCCAACGGCACGATTCGTGCGGTTCTGGACGGCACCGTTTTCAGAAGCCCGATTATCGTTGACGGCATCAGCTCGCTTGTCCCGACCTGGACAAGCCCCATCGTTATTGCGCGTCACGCGTACGGCGACGTATATCGCGACGTCGAAACTTACGTGGAGCAGGGCGACAAAGCCGAAATCGTCGTGAGCGGACGGAGCGGCGAAAAGAAACGTATCGAAATTTTCGATTTTGAAAAGTCCGCGGGCGTCGTACTCGGCATGCACAACACCGATAAGAGCATCGAAAGTTTTGCAAGAAGCTGCTTCAACTACGCTCTTGACGTGAAACTCGACTTGTGGTTTGCGACGAAAGACACCATTTCCAAAACCTACGACCACCGCTTCAAAGATATTTTCAACGATATTTTCAATGCGGAATACAAGGAAAAGTTCGCGGCGGCGGGCATCGAATATTTTTACACGCTCATCGACGATGCGGTCGCCCGCGTTATCAGAAGCCACGGCGGCATGATCTGGGCGTGCAAAAACTACGACGGCGACGTCATGAGCGATATGGTCGCAACCGCTTTCGGCAGCCTTGCGATGATGACGTCTGTGCTTGTGTCCCCCGACGGCGCATACGAATACGAGGCGGCTCACGGCACGGTTACGCGCCACTACTATAAATACCTCAAAGGCGAAGAAACCAGCACCAACAGCGTCGCGACGATTTTTGCCTGGACGGGCGCGCTCAAAAAACGCGGACAGCTCGACGGCAATAAGGAACTTGAAAACTTTGCCGAAAAACTTGAAAAAGCCACCGTCAAAACCATTGAAAACGGCTATATGACGAAAGACCTTGCCGGTATGTTCCATAAGGACGGCGTTACGGTCAGACCGCAGAATTCACGCGGATTCCTTGAAAAAATAAGGGAGACGTTTGATAATATGTAATTTTTAAGGAGAAAACTATGAGATTCGTTATCAACCAGAAACTTTTGAGTATTGCGGGAAAATACTTCATAAAAGACGAACTCGGCAATGACGCGTTCGTCGTGAAGGGCAACTTCTCGCTCCCCAGAAAATACCGCGTGTACGACATGCAGAACAACGAAATCGTACGCATTAAAAAACGTATGTTCCGTCTGCTTCCGCGCTTCGATTACTATAAGGGAGATACAATGGTTTGCTATGCAAAACGCAAATTCTCTTTTAAGCCGAAGTATGAGTTTTTCGGAATCGACGTGCAAATCGAAGGCTCGTTTTTCGCCTTCAACTACAAGGTTGTCCGCGACGGCGTCGTAATCGCGTCGGTTTACAAGGCGGTAACGTTCATGCGCGATTCCTACGTTGTCGATATCTTCGACGCGGCGAATATTCCCTTGGTGCTGGCGATAGCGGTGATGTTTGATCATGTGCATCATAGGGGGAATTCCGGCATAATAGGCCAATAAAACGGCGACAATTCGCGCCTTTTTGAGTTTTTGGCAAAACCTTACTCGGTTACGTACGCCTATGTACGCTCGCTCGTAAGAACTTGCCAAGAAACGTCAAAAATCCATCAAATTCTCGCCGTTTTAGGGATTTGTTTTGATGTCATTGCGAGCGTTAATAAGGGGACACCCTATTGCAGTCGCAGGGATATTCGCACGGTATCTTTTAATCGACATTAACAAAAAACGTACCCGAATTTCGGGTACGTTTTTTATGTTTTATCGTTACTTTTTGAAAATCGTTTGCAGGGCGACTATGGCGTCGCGGTTGCCGCCGTCCGCAGCAAGTCGCAGATACTTTTCGGCAAGGGCGATATCTTTGTTCACGCCGAAACCGTTGAAGTAGCACACGCCGACGTTGTATTGCGCGATCGGCAGGTTTTGCTTTGCCGCCTGCATATAATATGAAAACGCCGCCTGATAATTCTTTTGTTCGCCTTTGCCGTACATAAAGCAGTTGCCGATGTTGTTGATTGCCATTGCGTAGTTCTGCTTTGCGGCGAGAGCGTACCAATAAAGCGCCATTTCGTAGTCTTCCTCGACGCCGAGAGCGTTTTCGTACATAACGCCCAGGTTATATTGAGCAAGGGCATAGCCGCGCTCCGCCGATTTTTTCAGAAGTTTGAAAGCGTTTTTATAGTTTTTGGGAATACCGAGCCCGGTAAGGAAGCAAATGCCAAGATTCGCAAACGCGCCGGTGTGTCCTTGCGCCGCAGCCTCGATGAACCAGTGAAGCCCTTTTTTGTAGTCAAGCTGAACGCCGTAGCCTTGCATATAAGCGGTGCCGAGTTCGTTCTGAGCGTCGGCGTCGCCGCGGCTGGCGCGCTCTTCCAGAGAAAGGGACGAGTAGTCGGGTTTGGCGATGGTGTCGTAGTCGTTGTCCAAAAACTTGTCGATGTCGAGATTTTCCATAAATAACTTCCTTGAAGGTATAAAAACATTTTAATTGCTTTCTTGTGATTTGTCAACCCGAGACGCCCGGTTAATCGTACAAAGCGTCTATATTATGTGCGGCGTTTACGATATCTTTCACAAGAGATTGCGGTTCCAGCACCTTTACGTCGGAGCCGTATGACAAAATCTTTGGGATAAGGGTGTCGTCAAACGCGACCTGCGACGACGCCACGTAAGGGAAGGTTTTGTTTTTTTGCGGCTTTACGCATTCGACGCCCAGCCATTCTTCCACCATATATCTTGCCGCTTCTTTGACGTACAAAAGGACGTTTATCGACTGCGATTTTTCGGGGGATAAGTTCCAGGGCGTAAATTCGTCGCGCGGTTTTCTTTCAAAGTAATCGTCAAGGACTTTCAACTTTTCGATGCGGCTGATTTTGAACATTCGGAAACCGTTTCTGAGTTCGCAAAAGGCGTAAACGTACCAGACGAAGTCTTTCAGCACGAAAGCGTGCGGGTGGATCGTACGGGTTGTGATTTCGCCGCCGCGGTCGTGATATACGACGGTAACTTTTTTGTTTTCGTCGATTGCTTTCGACAGCGGCTCGATTTTCGCACGGTAAAGTTTTTCGTCGCCGATAACGCCTTCGAGAATGAGTTTGTCGCCCGACATTATGAGTTTTTCGGCGTCGTCCGACGTGTTCACCGACAGAAGTTTGTCGCGGATAACGTCAACGTCGCACAGCGGATCCGCGCCTTTATACAAGGACAGGGCGGACAATACGTCGCTTTGCTCGGTCTTTGTGAGAAGGGTTGCGGGCAGTCGGTAATTGTCGGCAATCGTGATACCGCCGCGCCTTCCGCGCTCCGAGAACACCGGCACGCCGCTGGAAGACAGTACGTCGACGTATCTGTACACGCTCCGAAGCGATATCTCGTACTTATCCGATAAGTACCGCGCCGTGATTTTGCGCGATTTCAATAAATCCATCAATATTGCGAAACATACTTCAATCATAATAATTTCAGTTTAAGATACAGATCGGA
>OQVL01001857.1_pt1 | contig 12810 bp, 15 predicted proteins | sample 1691501 | NCBI WGS metagenome assembly OQVL01 (sample SAMN03418253, study PRJEB22391) | human gut metagenome | biome: human-gut; feature: organic feature; material: feces | host: Homo sapiens | place: Tanzania | collected 2013-01
GCTTGCGGCTGCGCCGCAGCCTGTCCAAGCGGAGAATGTCTGCCCGGTTTGCGGAGAGCCGCTGCCGGCAGGTGCTACATTCTGTATCAACTGCGGTTCAAAGCTTGACTGAATGCCATAGCAGGTGGAATCATTCGCTTCCTTGAACCTGCCCTCAGGAGGACGACATGGAGATGCCAAACACATCTGCGGAAAATCCGGCTTATCTGGGCCTTCGTGTAAACCTGATCGGAGAGGACGGTCATATCGACGAGTTGCTTCTGCCGCGTTTCGCGGAGGGCAAATACCGTTTTGCACACACGGGAGAAGGGCTGCTTTCAATTGAGGCACTGAACGAGCAATGGGTGATCTGCTGCGAAGCAGGGACCTGCTTTGTGGGAATGCTGTCGGCGGACTGTCGGCAGACACCGCTCATTGTACGTCAGATGTATTTTCTGCACGCCGGTGGACGGCAGTATATCCTGTATGCGGAAACGATCACCAAAGAATCCAGTACGTTCCGCAATTACCGGGCATATCGCGGCTGTTCCATTACGTTCGGACGGGACAATACGAATGACATTGTTAGTGCCAATGGTTTTGTCAGCCACCGCCATGCGGTGTTCTCTCTGACAGAAAACGGCTGGGAAGTCCGGGACCTGAACAGCTCCAACGGCGTGTATGTGAACCATCGGCGAATTACTGCGGCTCGCCTCCGTTTAGGTGATGTGGTCTATCTGATGGGTCCCCGCATCATCGTGGGCACAGACTTTTTGTCTATATGCTCCGGCGATACGAAGCTGTATATCAAGCCTTCCGCATTGTCCGTGATGCAGTTGACGACCTGCGGAGGTGCTTGCAGCCAGAAAAAAAAGGAGCTGTTCAACCGCAGCCCGCGCAGCCGCTATTCCATGGAATGGCCCAGCATTGCCGTGGATGCGCCGCCGATGCCGATGCGTTCGGACAAAATGCCATTGGTGCTTCGGATGGGCTCCTCTGCGGTGATGGGCGGACGTTCTATCATGATGGGCAGTTACAGCATGGCACTGACCAGTCTGGTGTTCCCGTTTCTGACGCAGCGCTATACGGAAAAGGAACGGAAAGAATACGAGGAACGCCGCGTTGCCAGATACAGCGAATATCTGGAGCAAAAGAAACAGGAGATCGAGCAGGAATGCCGTCATGAGTATCAGGTGCTGAACGCGAATTATCCCAGTGTGTCCAGCGTGCTGAACTATTCGGACGGCGGCTCTTCCCGCCTATGGGAGCGCCGCAACACCGACGATGATTTTCTGACGCTTCGCATCGGCTCCGGAACGATCCCGATGCAGGCAGAACTGGAATATCCCAAAGAACGCTTTGAGATGGAACAGGATGCGCTGGAAGCCCAGATGTATGCGCTGGCAGAACAGAAATACATGATCCCCAAGGCACCGGTCATGCTCTCTATTTTGCAGGACCGCGTATGCGGCGTTGTGGGTGACCGGCCTTATGTGCTGGCGTTTGTGCGCAGCCTTGCAGCACAGCTGATCATGACGCACAGCTACGATGAGGTCAAATGCGTTTTGCTGCTGGAGCCGGAAGAGCTGGATACCTTTAATACAATACGCTACCTGCCGCACACATGGAACAACGAGCGGAACATCCGTTTTCTGGCCACCAGTCAGCCGAGTGCCAGCGCCATCGGCGAGTATCTGCGGCGAGAAATGGAACCGCTCCTCAGCGCAAAGGGAGAGGCGGCAAAGTATCGCCGCACCCATCCGCATTATGTGGTGTTTGCCCTGAGCCGCACGCTCTATGACAGCCTTGAAGTGATAAAGGATGTACTGGCGCAGGACGAAAAGGTCGGTCTTTCGGTCGTGGCAGCTTTTGAGGAGCAGCCCAAAGAAAGCACCCGCATCTTCCGCATGAATCCCACGGGAAAGCATCAGGCTTATGATCTGCTGCACCCGGACTTAGCACCCCAGCAGTTTGAACTGGATGCTTACGATGAGGAACGCTACGCAGCCAGCATGAAAGAACTGGCCAACACCAGCTTGATGACGATCGCGGGGAGTTACACTCTGCCCAAGACCTTCACTTTTCTGGAGATGTTCGGCGTAGGCAAGGTAGAGCACCTGAACCTTCTCAAACGCTGGGCGGACAGCGACCCGACCCGCAGTCTGGCAGCACCGATCGGTGTTGGTACGAGCGGTGAGCTTTTTATGCTCGACCTGCACGAAAAGCGGCAGGGCCCGCATGGTCTGGTGGCAGGTATGACGGGTTCCGGCAAATCGGAATTCATCATAACCTATATTCTTTCGATGGCTGTCAATTTCAGCCCGGATGAAGTGGCCTTTTTGCTGATCGACTACAAAGGCGGCGGCCTGACGGATGCCTTTGACAAAAAGAACAGTGATGGAAGCACGCTTCATCTGCCCCATCTGGTCGGCACGATCACCAATCTGGATGGTGCGGCAGTTTCCCGTTCGATGATCTCTATCGAAAGCGAGCTGGAGCGCCGCCAGCGTATCTTTAAGGACGCAAAAGTTCGCTGCAACGAAAGCACGATGGACATTTACGATTATCAGCGGCTATACCGTGCGCATCGCGTAGAAGAGCCGCTGCCGCACTTGTTCATTATTTCGGACGAGTTTGCAGAACTGAAGAGCCAGCAGCCGGAATTTATGGACAAGCTGATCAGCACTGCCCGTATCGGCCGAAGTCTGGGCGTCCATTTGATCCTTGCAACGCAAAAGCCCTCCGGCGTGGTCAATGACCAGATCTGGAGCAACACCAAGTTTCGCGTCTGTCTGCGCGTGCAGGACACGGGCGACAGTCAGGATATGCTCAAACGCCCGGACGCCGCCAGCCTGAAAGATACCGGCCGGTTCTACCTGCAGGTAGGCTATAACGAATATTTTGCACTGGGTCAGTCTGCATGGTGCGGTGCCGACTACATCCCGCAGGATGAGGTAGTCCAGCAGAAGGATGAGTCGGTGCAGCTCATTGACGACACGGCACAGACCCTTCTGTCTGCAAAGCCCATCAAAGAGAAAAAGAAGGCTGAGAGCAAGCAGATCGTTGCCATCGTAAAGTATCTGTCTGAGCTGGCAGAGCGTGAGCATATCCTTCCCCGTACTTTGCTGCCGCCTGCGCTGCCCAAGATTCTGACACTGGCCGAATTAAAGGAGACATTTTCACATTCTGCACCGAAAAAGATTTCGGCGTTAGTCGGCATGATCGATGACCCAACCCATCAGGCACAGTATGCATTGGAACTGAATTTGCAGGATAGCCATCATGCAATCCTTGTGGGTGAGAGCGGCTGTGGCAAGACTACATTGGTACAGACGATGCTGCTGAATCTTGTTCAACGATATACCCCGGAACAAATCAACTTTTATATTCTGGATTTTTCAAGCCATTTGTTGAATGCGTTCTTGTGCCTGCCGCATTGCGGTGCAGTGCTGAAAGAGGAAAACGAAAGTGACATTCCGCGTTTGTTTGAAATGATCTCTGCCGAGATCGAGAAACGCAGGAAAATGTTTGCGGAAATGGAGGTCAATAGTTACACGGCGTACATTCAGCATCGCCAGCTGCCGCTGTGGTTGATCGTGGTCGACAACCTGAACGCGATGAGCGAAATGGGCGGTAAAACAAAGCTGATCTACAATTCGCTGGACGAATACATGCGGGCCGGAGCGGCTTATGGCATCAAGTTCTTTTTGGCCAGCTCACGTTATAACAGCTTTTCGATCCGCGTGCGACAGGAAAGCGAAATACGCCTTGCCATGCAGCAAAAGGACAAATATGCGTACGATGACGTTCTGGGAAAAAGGAATGATTATATTCCACCTGTTGTGTCAGGACGTGGTATGTGCGTATGGGATGGCAGAGCATTGGAGTTTCAGGCTGCTGAATTTACAGCGGAAGAACAGGAAGATGAGCAGAAGCGGAACAACCTGCTGAAAATAGAATTAGCAGGTTGCGCAGAGCGTTACAAGGAATCCCAAAAAGCTGTTCAACTTCCGGTTCTTTCGGAAACGGAAACTTACGCCGAGTTTATGCAGCGGTTTGAACCAGGCCGTATTCCGCTTGGGTACGATACCGGCAAGATCAAACCGGTGGCATTGCCGCTGAAACAAATGTACAGCCTTTCTGTATATTGCGGAAATCCAGAGGGCACAGCAACGATCATGGCCAACCTTATAGCAGCTTATCAGCGGGAAAAAATGGAATTGTTGATCGTGAAGAGGACAGACAAGAGTTTATTTGAAGATTCCGACGGCCCTCTTTACTATCTTAATAATGATCCCAACGTTTCGTTTCTGCGGTGCGTAGAGGAAGATACCAATACCTTGCTGAATCGGCTGTTTGATGAGATGACATTTCGCAAAGGACTGCGCGTAAAGTATTGTGAAATGCACGACTTAAATGCAAGTGACCCGGCCACGATGTTAATGGCCGCAGACTATGTCCGCCAGCACAGCAAACCGTTTATGGTGATCTTCGAAGGGTTTATACCCTATATCAATGCACTGAAAAAAGCGGAAGAGAAAAAAGAAGCGGCTGTGGATGCTCGCATGATGGAAATGATTTTTGCGGGTGCTTCGAGCAAGGAACAAGAAAATACCAGCAAGGAAGCACTCAGACGGCGCGGAATCGGGTATAACATGTATTATACGGCTTTTTATGCGCCCGGAGAAAATAGCACGGAGGATACCGCGAAAGCCTTTAATCCACAAAAACATATCCTGCTGCTGGGCGGTCAGTATGACAAGCAAAATCTGGTACCGAAGCTCCCGGACGAAATGCGGAAAAAAATTCAGCCAGAACCTTTTTACAACAAGGGTTTGATGGTGTATAATGGAAATGGCTACACGATTCAAATGCCCTGCGGTGACTTGCGGGTGAAGGAAGATCCGGATTTTGAAAGCATTTTCTGATTTAACGGGCAGGATGGTTGGCGATGGATAAACTTTTGGTTGCGGTTGAAGTACCGTCGGTCGAGCAGATATTTGATATTACAGCGCCGGATACACTTTCAGCGGCAATGCTGATCGAACTTTTGGATCAGCTGCTCGGAGAGCTGGAAAATGGCGGCCATGTGCCTTCTGGCAACGAAGTGCTTTGTTGCAGAGAGACAGGTGTGCTGCTGTATCCAGACAAGACTTTACAAGAAAACAATATAAGGATGGGCGACCATTTGATTTTGTACTGATAAGGGATTACTTGATGATGCTGCTGGATGATTGTGCGCAGAGCATTTACTCACTGAAGTGCCTGCTGGAGCAGGAACAGATCGGTCTTGCGGACTGTTTTCAGGGGGAGCTTCTGGAACAATACCAACAAGTTACAGAACTCTCTTTGGAACAGCTCGAAAAGATAAAAAAAGAACTGCAGGAACTGATACCGGAATTCCCGGCGTAAATTTCTGCAAAAAAATGGAGGTATTACTTATGGCATCGGAGCAGAACTATTTTGAAACGACAAAAGCCAAAAAATGGGTCAATGACGTCACCGAGTTGTTGGAGGACACGGACTCGACCCTGAAGGATGCATCACAGCTTCTGAAGGATATCGGCAACGAGAATGTCGGTACGCTGGGCAAGGATCTGCAGGATCAGGGCGATCAGTTTATCGAGGCATTTACAGAAATGGCACATGGCTTTGCATCATGTGTAAACGTTGTGTTTAAGCACATCGAAAATGTGTTAAGAGAAGTGGCTGACAACGAAAAACTGATGGATCTTGCAGGTAAAGTACTGAATTTGAAAGGTATCCTTTCAGGAAAGTAATTTATTGAGGAAGACGTTTCTATAAAAAGGAGGAATTTTCTTATGGCAAACGCAACAGATAGCATCATTCTTAATGTAAGCACTTCTAGTTATACGAAGCACATCAACCAATTACAGACCTATATCAATACGCTGGTTAGCCAGAAAGATAAACTGAAAAGCTACCGTAACCAGATCGATGATATTTGGAAGGGTGAATCCGCCGACTCCTATAAGAATACCATGGATAAGCAGATCGCTAAAGTTGAAATGGTTGAAACATCGCTGAATAAGACGCTGGCAGCGATTCAGGCTCAGCTGCAAAGCAGCAACACGCTGAACACCAGCGCGTTGAGCGACATTCAGGACGCAACTTCTAAAATCGATAATTTGTTCACTTAATGGCTCTTTGGCAGATAGATCCTGCACGGTTGCAGAACCAGTTGGAGCAGGTCGATGCGGAAATACTGCAGTTGAGATTGTTGCAGACACAGCTGCAGCAATACATAAACACTGTTCCAGAAAAACAGGTGCAGCTGTGCAGAATTCTGCGCCAGATTCAGGATTTGGAACATAGCCGCCGGATCGTGCGGCAGGCACTGGAACAATTACAGGACAGAACGCGAGAGATTTCGGCAGCAGTGCAGGACGATATCCAGATGGTGACATCGGACGTAATGCGGCTGTTCTGATCGCCTGACACAAGACCAACAGGGGGTTCGCGTACACAAATGTGCGTGAACCCCCATTTTTCAGTGCAATAATATCGAGGATAAGGAAGGTACGCAAGATCATGCGGATACTGAAATGTACGGCAGCTTTGTTTTTGACCGTACTATGGGCGGCGCTCTGTGGGTTGTATAGCTATGCAGCAGCGGACAATGTAGTATGGGCTGCCGTGAACGAGCAAAAAGCGGTGCTCTATCTCCCGCAGGAGGCGCAGAAAGTGACGGAATGTCTGGTGGGCAGCGTGCGGTGCAGCGGCATTCGGACAAAGGAGATCTCCAACCTGGAGCATCCGGTCCACACATTGATCCTGCTGGATAATTCGCTTTCCATTCCGAAAGACAGCAGGGAGACCATCTCCAAAATTTTGCAAAACCTGATAGGCAATCGGATGCAGGGGGAACTGTATACCATTGCAACTATTTCTGATGACATCCGCTATCTGTGCACTGCGGAGAGCGACTACCTCTCTCTGGGCAGTGCGATCGACAGCATTACATATGAAAACCAGAACACACAGCTCAGCGACCGGGTATATGAGGCGGTGCAGAAGCTCCACGAGTCGGATGTGAACCAGTTCTGCCGTGTGGTCATTATTTCGGATGGCGTGGACGACAAACAGATCGGCTACACCCACACAGAACTGGAAAATCTGCTGCGCAGCTGCGGATATCCGATCTACACCGTGGGCTGCGGTTCCAATGATACGGAAGCACGCCGTACACGGCTGGAAAATCTGTTTGCACTTTCCAGAGTGAACCGTGGACAGACGTTCTATCTGGGCGATACAAAGGATACTTTTGCCATCGCAAAGGGGATCTGCGAGTACAACACCGCACAACAGGTCGTGGTAACTCTGCCCGATGAAGTATGCGACGGCTCTGTGCGGGCACTCCAGATCACCAGCGAAGCGGGCGTTTACAGCACGCAGCTTGAAATGCCTTTTGTGGCCGCACCTGCGGCCAGCGCATCGGTCGCTTCTTCTGCGGCACCCTCGGAGGCGGCCTCTTCGGCTGCGCCGGTTGAGCAGGAAGCCGACAGCAGCATAAAGGACAAGCTGCCGCTGATCGCTCTGGCAGGCGGCGGGGCTGTTGTCGTTGTAGGAGCTGTGATCGCTGCGGTAGTGCTTCTGAAAAGAAAAAAGGACGCCGCAAAGGAAGAAACCGTAGAAAAAGAAGAACCGCCGAAGCGCGGTGGTTCTGTGATCGTTACGGTGGACGATGGCGTATCGTCGATCCAGCAGGCATGGAATGCGCCCAGCAAACCTGCGGCACCGCCGGTGCAGGTGCCAAATCCCGGGAGGAACGTGGTCCGGGAAGCGGCATCCCCGAATGATACGATACGGATGTTCTCCAAGACCGCATCAGGACGGACGCTCTGTCTTGCAAATCTGAATAACCCGGCCTGCACCTATGAAGTTCCCTTAAAAGGAACCGTGCGCATTGGACGGAACCCCGACTGTAATCTGGTTCTGGACAGGCCGTCTGTTTCCAAATACCAGTGCGAGATCTCTGTGCAGGAAGGCCGGGCGTATATCAGAAATCTCAGCTCGACCAACCGCACACAGGTAAATGGGCACCCGTTGATGGAGGCGGAAGCTCTGCCGGAGACTTTTACCCTGACAATGGGCAATGAAAAAATGAAGGCGGTGATCCGCTGAGATGCTGAAGGGCGGAGTATTGTGTAAGCTCGGCTTAAAAAGAAAGGTCAATCAGGACCGTGCCGGAATCCTTGCGGAAGGAGACACCTGCCTGTGTTATGTCGCGGATGGCATGGGCGGGCATTATGCGGGCGAAAAGGCCAGCAGTCTCATTGCCCAGTCCCTAACGGACTGGTGGAACAACTACCACGAAGCGGCACGCCGGATGCCGCTTCCAGAGCTGGCAGAACATTTCAAAGCTTTGCTGGACGGCTGTGCAGAAGAACTGGGCAGCCAGACGCCAGAGGGGCAGTATTGCGGCTCGACCATCGTGCTGCTCTGGATCAACAACGGACAATATCTGCTGCTCACGGCAGGAGACAGCCGTTGCTATCTTATGCAGCAAAAACTGCTGCGGCAGGAGTTCTTGCAGCTGAGCTCCGATGACGTCTACCACGCCCACGGCCCGGCAGACGCCGCATTGGAGGGAAAGCTGACAAACTGCATCGGCTCTCAGGATAAAGCAAGCTATTCGGTGCAGACGGGAACGGCAGACCGCCGCTGTCTGTTTGCGCTTTGCTCAGACGGGGTTTACCGCTATTGCCCGCTGGCATCGCTGCAAGCCGAACTGGGCAGTGTACTGCGTACAGGGGATCTAAAGACCGCATTGGATAATGTGAATGCGATGATCTGCTCTCATGGGGCACCGGACAATTATTCGCTGGTCGTGGCGCAGCTGCAATAAGAAAGGCGGGAAAAGCTTTATGGGGTATCAAATCAACTATGGCTGTGTCAGCCATGTGGGCAGACGGCGCCGGATGAATCAGGATAACTTTTTATGCGTCGGAAAATATGCCAGACCGGAACCGACGGGCAACACCCAAGCCCCCCTCAGTGGGCAAGTGAGCGCTGAGCAGAATACACTTTTTGCTGTATTTGATGGCATGGGTGGAGAAGAACGGGGAGAGATGGCCTCTTATCTTGCTGCGAAGGCAGCCTTTGATACGATGCGCACAGAAGATCCTCGTCAGGTGCTAAAAAATGTCTGCCAACAAGCATCTCTTAGTATCTGCAATTTCGTAAAGCAAAATGGCCTTGGGACCTGTGGCACAACGGCAGTTATGGCACTTACCAATCCGTGCGGAATTAGCTTCTGTAATATTGGGGACAGCAAGCTTTTTCGGCTGACAGAAGGGCATTTGCTTCAGCTTTCACAAGACGACCTTTCCATCGCTCCTTTTGGGGAAAAGCCTCCCCTTTCGCAATATCTGGGCATCCCACCCGAAGAGTTGACCATCTGCCCGCACTACGGGGAGCAGCCCTACAAGGCGGGAGACAAATACCTGCTCTGCTCAGACGGCCTTACGGACATGGTGCCGCAGGAGCAGATCGCCCAGATATTGACAAAGCAGGCACCTGAACCGGCGGCACAGCTGCTACTGCGGCAGGCACTAGACAATGGTGGAAAGGACAATGTGACGCTGATCGTGCTTGAAGTCGAAAAGACCAAAAGCACCGGACTGTTGCAGCGATTGAAAGATTTATTTTAACTGAGGAGGATAACATCAACATGGCACAGGAAATCGAAAAAATTTGGCCCGAATGGAAAGTAGAGCGGCGGATCGGCGGCGGTGCTTACGGAACGGTCTATCAGGTAGTGCGGACAGACCACAATCTGACCAGCCGTGCGGCGATCAAGGTGATCTCGATCCCGAAAGACCCGGACGAGATCCAATCTCTTCAACTTGACGGAATGACGGCAGACGGTACCCGCACCTATCTGCAGGGCATCGTGGATGACTTTGTTAACGAGATCCAGCTGATGGAGTCGTTGAAGGGCGTCCAGAACATCGTCAGCGTTGAAGACTATAAAGTTGTGGAGCGCAAGGGGGAGATCGGCTGGGATATTTATATTCGGATGGAGCTGCTCAAACCGTTCAACGAGTGGAAGGGCACGCGGATGCTGTCGGAGAATGAGGTCATCCGGTTGGGTATCGACCTTTGCTCTGCATTGGAGATCTGTGAAAAACAATCCATCATCCACCGGGACATCAAACCCGAGAACATCTTCGTCAATGATTTCGGCTTTTTCAAGCTGGGCGACTTTGGTATTGCACGCAAGCTGGCGGCGACCCAGAGCAGCCAGTCCATCAAAGGCACCTACAATTATATGGCACCTGAAGTGGCCAGCGGTTCCAACTATGACAGCCGGGTGGATATTTACTCGCTGGGCATCGTGCTTTACCGGCTGCTGAACAATAACCGCCTGCCATTCCTTGAAACCGAACAGCAGGCGACCAATGCAGAGGCGCGTACCGATGCGCTGAACCGCCGTTTGCAGGGTGAGCCGCTGCCTCCGCCGTCCAATGCGTCCCGCGATCTGGCAAATCTGGTGCTCTGCGCCTGCGCCTATGATCCCAATGCGCGGTTCCGGTCGGCAGCTGTCATGAAACGTGCGTTGCAAAATCTGCTGCCTGCAAACAGCGCAGCCCCCGGTAATGTGACACTTTCCGGTGTACCTTCTCCGGCTCCTGCTCCGGCTCCTGCTCCGGCTCCTGCTCCCCGATAATCCCCTGCGTCCGCGTAGGTTGCAGCCTCGGTCAGAATGCTCTCAATTTCCTGCTTGCGGATATTTTCCTCATTGACCTTACTGATCACGCTGCCCACAAGCGGCAAATTTTCGCTTTCGCCCTTCATCGTCAACACAGCTACGGCCTGTGTCATGCAGACGGCGGAAAGTCAGTGATAAGGATAAAATGGTGATAACGAGGCTTAGAAGGTTGGAGATGATAACACCAGTTATTCCCATGTAGCCAAGTGGAGAGGTGATGAGGTTGATGATGAATATACCTAATATGGCCCACCAAAACTCTGAGCGGCGTGCTCTGCCTTTGAATGTTACGATTTTCTTGCATGCTGTCGAGCATGCCTCAATAAATCCCATCTGGGGTTTTTCTGCATAATTAGCCATAATAAAATTGGTTTAATAGTTAATAATTTATGTTGATTTTCTCTATTCTTCTCCCAACAGGTCGGGGCGCAATCGCTTGGTGCGTTCCATGGCTTGGTCGAATTCCCATTGTCTTACTTTTGCCTCGTTTCCGCTCAAGAGGATCTCGGGTACTTTCCATCCCTTGTAGTCGGCAGGTCGGGTATAGATGGGTGCAGCGAGGATGTCGTCCTGGAAACAGTCAGACAGTGCACTCTGCTCGTCGCTGATCACACCTGGTATGAGTCGTATCACGGCATCAGATATGATGGCAGCTGCCAGTTCGCCTCCTGTCAGCACATAGTCGCCCACGGAGATCTCTCTGGTGATGAGGTGGTCGCGCACACGCTGGTCGATACCTTTGTAATGTCCACACAGAATGATGAGATTGCCTTGCATCGACATCTCGTTGGCTATCTTCTGGTTGAAGGTCTCTCCATCAGGCGACACGTAGATGACATCATCGTAGTCGCGTTCAGCCTTCAGGGCAGAGATGCAACGGTCTATAGGTTCACACTGCATCACCATGCCGGCGCTTCCACCGTATGGATAGTCGTCTACACGTTTCCATTTGTCGAGTGTATAGTCTCTCAGGTTGTGCAGATGAATCTCTGCCAGTCCTTTCTTCTGTGCACGGGCCAGGATGGATTCTCCGAAAAATCCCTCCAGCATTTCGGGTAATACTGTAATGATGTCTATTCTCATAATGTCTGCAAAGTTAATCATTCTACAGGAAAGAAGCAAATGTTTGGCAGATTATTTGCCGAAAAAAAGAGGCGCACAAGTATTTTGCTACTTGCACGCCTCTCTCTTTATTTGTTATTTACTCTGTATTTTCTCTCTTTATGCGCAGTTCAAACCTTTGCCTCTGAGCAATGCCTCGCCATAGTTGTTCATGGCTGACATATAGTTTGCAACGATGCACTTTACCAAATTCATAATCTTTGTTTTCATAATTGTTATCCTTTCTTTCTTTTTTGTGTTAATACTGCGGGCTCAATTGTGTGTGAGATTTTACTTGCCCATTTCCATTTTGTTGTTTACATGGATTGCCTGTGCTACCATAGCACCTACAACCAATAAAATCATTACTGTAATCATAGTCTTTTCCTTTCTTTTTAGGAGGCTCCCTTTGAGCCTCGGTTCAACATTATCCTTTAAAACAATCTTACCTTTTCGAGTGCAAAGGTAATGCCATTTTATTGAATATCCGTCACAAAGACATGACAAAGATATGAAAATGTGCGATTTTTTGATACATGTCAAGATGGTGGCACTTTTTGCTAATCCTTGCAAGATAAAGGCTCGTCCTGCCATAACTTCTAAAGTTTCAAATTCCACATGCTGTTCTTTTTCATTTTCAGGCATTAAAGTTAAGTCTGTAAAACGAGTGCACAGTTCTATAGATGCTGTATCTGAAACGTCAACACCTACTTCATTTTTGAGATAATAAAGATCAACATCAGATAAAAACATCTTTAACTCCTGTAAATGAAATTTCTTGATTACTGTAAATCTTCGGGTAAGCCGATCCCTTTAAAGTCTCTATCTCCTGCTTTTAAATGCTCTAGCTCAACTTCACAGGCTTTCTTATATAAAGGGTGTGCTTTTTCCTTCTTTTGACAGGCAGGACAAATAAGCTGTGTATTGAAACGGCTCATGGTAAATTCATTGGTAATCGCACCACAACGATGGCAGTAACGTCTATATTAGGGTAT
>OQVL01001858.1_pt1 | contig 12809 bp, 13 predicted proteins | sample 1691501 | NCBI WGS metagenome assembly OQVL01 (sample SAMN03418253, study PRJEB22391) | human gut metagenome | biome: human-gut; feature: organic feature; material: feces | host: Homo sapiens | place: Tanzania | collected 2013-01
GATTCTATCTATCAGCAGAGAAATTCGCTTTACATCCTTGGCTGGGAAAAGTCTAGCCACAAATTTTTTGATTTTATCTCCATCCATAAGCATATAGAAAGATAGAAAGATAATAATGATAAAATCAATAAATTTGTTGAAAACAGAAAAGGCAATTAGCAGGGAAGAACGGATAGCATCTGTGACAAAATTAGATGCTTCCGCCCAAGCCTCGTCCAATCCAGTTTTGAAAATACCGCTTTCCGTCCAGCCATGCATATTTTGAATATTGCTGGCCAGCCGTGGCAGTTCTTCAGTAAATTCCGACAGGGTAGGAATAAAGGTGCTGGAAACAATAGCCACAAGTCCCAGTAACAACCCTAAAAATCCAGCTAAGCCAAGGAAGGCAGCCAGTCCTCTGGGCAGTTTTAGAGCCATTTTGTCTACCAAATCCAGAAGCAGCAGTGTCAAAAGCACGGATAGAAAAAAGACAAAGGCGAAAGATGGCATATACCAGAAAGCTGCCAGCAGGCAGATAATGGCAACACCCACAATTATAGATGTTTTATGGCGATTCCACATACGTATATCAACTCACTTTTATTTTTGCATATTCAAGGCAGGGCTTCCCAGCTTTCCAAGGAAATTATTTCCGCAGTTTGTTGAAGCGGTCGGCCAGCTCCTGAGCAGATAAATCTCCCTCTGCCGGAGTCATAATAGCCTGATCCTCAACATATACTGTGCCATTTACCACATGGGCTTCTGGAATATTTCTGGTGCCCCGGTTATAATAACGAGCCAGATTGCCAGCTACAAAATAAGAACGCTCTGCACCGCTCATGGAACTGATAGAAGCAGGGGTTACAAACTCCTTGCCATGAATCCTAACCACTCCATCTGCTACGGTAACAACACCATTAGAGTATTCGGAGATTTTCTCGGCGTATGAATCCCGGCGCTGTTCATGGGTTGGATGGTCAGATGGATTAAACATATCACCTACGAAATTTCCCTTGTTAGAGCCATATTCCTCCATAACCTTTTGCCATACAGCAGCTGTAGCACCAATATTATAATCCGTATGAGTTATATACTCAAAGGCCAGATTGTCAGCTTCCCACTCCAAGGGCTTGGAAATATGAACTTTGTCAATGTAGTTGGCCACTACGCCGGCACCTAAAGCGGCACCATAACCACCACCAGCGGCAGCTGCTGTAGCTAGCAAATCTACAGGAATGCTTTTCTGATAGCCCTTTAGTACATGGTTCTTCTGACCATGGCCCATTTCATGGCCCAGCACTACGGCGATTTCATCATCAGTAGTCAACAGAGAAAAAATACCCGTGTTAATGGTCATATTGTGTCCCAGAGAGCAGGCAGCATTAAAGCTGGTATCTGGATTAATATAGTAATTGTAAGGCATATCATTGATGGATGGATCTACCTGAGCAATGGCTTGAGAAAGATTGGCCATAATCCGGTCTACCCGCTGGTTCAATACAGGATCTGTATTAACACCCTGCTGCTCCTTCATGGACTGAAAGAGAGCCTGACGACCTTCCTCAGTATTGTTCATAGCTTTTAGCTGTTCATTCTGGGCAGTCATTTGAATGCCAGCAATAATAACAGAGCTTAATACACTGGCATCTGCTTGGGAGGGCAGGGCAGTAGTTATAGGCATACCTACAGCCATACAGGTTATTATCAGCTTGGCTAGATTCTTTTTCATGTTCAACATACTAAAACCTCCATCAGATTCTATTCCATAGGCTTGATACTACTATATTAATATATGCAGAACGATTAGGCAAATTAAAATACCATTAGAATGTTCTTTTGAGTAGTATTGCCTAAGATTTGTGAAAATATGCAGGTAAATTTACAAGGAAGCTAGACTTTGAAAAGCAAGATTGCTATATTTGTTAAATTTGGTTATAATATTTGATATATATCAAAAAATAAAAATGTATGGCGAAAGGAGCTTGTAATATGGATAAGCTTTTGAATAAATATGCAGAGTTGGTGGTAAAGACAGGTGTAAACCTTCAGCCACAGCAGCTATTGGTAATAAATTCCCCTATTGAATGCAGTGATTTTGCCCGTCGGGTGGCAGAGGCTGCCTTTGAGGCTGGAGCCAAAGATGTAAAGGTAATCTGGTCAGATGAACGATTGGCACGGATTCGTCTGGATAAAGCAGAGGCAGAGGTTTTTGACGAATTTCCTGCCTGGCGCCGGGATATGTTTATGGATTTCAAGGCTAAGGGAGCAGCAGTAATTTCCATTCACGCTTCTGATCCTACTATTTTTCAGAATGTAGATACAGACAAGCTGACCAGAAGTCAGCGGGCTGCCGGGGTGGCACTTTTGGAATATCGTCAGGCCATGATGAATAATGAGCTGAGATGGTGTGTGGTATCCATTCCTACAGAAAGCTGGGCTGCCAAGGTATTTGCCCAGGAGGATGGCAAAACAGCTGTGGCCAAGCTGTGGCAGGAGATTTTTGCTACTGTACGCATTGATGATAAGAATAATCCGGTGGAGGCTTGGCAAAAGCATATTGCCTTTCTGCAACGGGCCTGCAAATTTATGAATGAACAGAAATTCACAGCCTTGAAATACAGCAATAGCTTAGGAACCAGGCTGAATGTAGGCTTGCCAGAGGGACATATCTGGGCTGGTGGTGCCGAAATTGCTGGTGATGGGGTAGAATTTGTGGCCAATATGCCAACGGAGGAAATTTATACCCTGCCAGATAGAAATAGGGTAGATGGGGTGGTTTATGCCTCCAAGCCTTTAAACTATAATGGTAATTTAATAGAGGGTATCTGTCTGGAGCTGAAGGAGGGCAAGGTTGTTAAGGCTTCTGCCACCAAGGGCCAGGAGGTGTTGGAGCAGTTGCTGGCTATGGATGAAGGGGCCAGCCATTTGGGAGAGGCGGCCTTGGTTCCTTATAATTCTCCTATTTCCAACAGTGGGATTCTTTTCTACAACACCCTTTTTGATGAAAATGCGGCCTGCCATCTGGCCTTGGGCAAGGCTTATCCTACCTGTATTCAGGGAGGAGAAAAAATGAATAGCCTGGAGCTGGCTAAGCATGGCGTAAATGATTCCCTGATACATGAGGATTTTATGATTGGCACCAAGGATATGGAGATAGATGGTGTTAAGGCTGATGGCACTCTGGTTCCAGTTTTCCGTCAGGGAAATTTTGTTAGCTTTGACTAATTAAGATTTGGAGATGTGTGATTTGCTAAAGGGATATTTTGAATTAAAGGTGTTTAAGGCGGCCTGGCCCATTATTTTTGGCTACATTCCTCTGGGCATGGCCTGTGGGATATTAGCCCAAAAGGTGGGCTTTGACTGGTTCCAGATGCTGATGATGGCGGTTTTCCTTTTTGCTGGCAGCGGTCAGTTTATTGCTTTGGCCATGATTGGCAGCGGCAGTACCATTATGCCAGTAGTGCTGACAGTATGTATTGTAAATTTGCGGCATCTTCTATATGCTTTGATTCTCAATCAGTATTTGTCCAAGGAAAGCCGCCTCTACAAGGCTTTTTTTGCTCAAGAGATTGTGGATGAAAGCTTTGCGGTGAATCAAAATCAATTTACACTCGATACAGAATGGAATGGCAAAAATGCTCTGGGAGTAAATATTATTGGTCATAGCTCATGGATATTGGCTAACCTGGCAGGACTTTACCTAGGTAATAGCATTTACATTGATACAGCTTTGGTAAGCTATGCCCTGATTGCCATGTTTATTGGTTTATGGTCCTTTCATTTTCTCAATACCCGTTTGGTGTTGACAGGTATTTTGGGAGGTCTGTTGGCCTTGCTTTTGTCCTACTGGCTAACCAATATGCTGAATGTAGTAGTGGCTACGGTGATAGCAGCAGCTTTGGCAGCTTTTTATGAAATGCGGATGGGGAGATGAGGATAATGAGCTATAGTGATACTTTGCTGTGCATTTTTGGATTGTTTGTTGTGTCCTATATTCCTAGAATCCTACCCTTTGCTTTGCTGGGGAACCGGGAGCTGCCTAGGGGCTTTCGACTGTGGCTTCAATATGTGCCAACAGCGGTTTTTGGTGCCTTGATTTTTACCTCTATTTTTGGAACTGGTGTAGATGGTTTTCGCTTCAGTTGGGAGAACAAGGAGCTGCTGGCCTCTATTATAGTATTGCCAGTGGCAGCGGCTACCCGTTCTTTGCCTTATAGCATTATCAGTGGTTTGCTAGCCTATGGAGCTGCACAATATATGCTGGGATAAAATTTTGTTAAGAGGTAAAATAAATGAAGCTTAATTCTAAAATATTAGTTGGATTGGTTCTACTTATGTGGCTGGTTAGCGAATTTGGCCCAGAGGAAGCCTCTGGAGCTGCCAGTATCTGCGGCATTGGTGTAGCAGTAATTGCTCTGGTACGGCTTTTGCAAGAGCAGAAGAAAAATAAATAACCATTAGAGAACGAAATATAGTATAATAAAAAGGTATGTAATTTGTAATCCTATAGAAACAGGTGGTGTAGCTAAATGTTGGTGGAATCAGGTTCCATTGTGACAAATGACATTTTGTCTGATGATGTAAGATGTATGGTGATTCAGGTGCCATCTATTGCTGCTGAGGCTGAGCCAGGGCAGTTTGTTATGGTGAAAAATGAAAATGGCGGTACTTTTCTGCGGCGGCCTTTTGGTATAGCTGATGTGGATAGAGAACAGGGCCGTATTCTGCTGATTTATCGTGTGGCCGGCAAGGGGACTCAGGAACTGGCCGGCTTGGAGCCTACTATGGAACTTAGCGTAGAGGGGCCTCTAGGCGGTGGTTTCCGCTTTGAGTTAGATGGCTTGGAGGCAGGGGGACGTACCCTGCTGATTGGCGGCGGTGTAGGCGTAGCTCCTATGATTTATACTGCTCGTCGTTTGGCTGAACTGGAGCCTGCCAACAAGCCTGTTTTTCTACTGGGCATTCGCAATGAAGGAGAGCTTTTCTGGCAGGATTACCTAGAGAATTTTACAGAGGAAATCGTCGTAACCACTAATGATGGCTCCGCTGGTATCAAGGGCTTTGCCATTGATGCTATGCCGGAGATTCTCAGCCGTTACGATATTCGTCATATCAAAATCTGCGGTCCTACTATTATGATGGAGGGATTGGCCAAGCTGGCTATGAAGCAGGGGATTGAATGTCAGGTTTCCTTGGAAAAGCGCATGGCCTGCGGTATTGGTGTCTGCTTGGGTTGTACCTTTGAGGGAATGATTAGTGGCAAGAGATGGAAGATTTGCCATGATGGACCTGTATTCCCCGCTGAGGAGGTATTTGCAAGATGAAGATGAATATGGACAGACTGGCAACGGATTTTGCTGGTATCAAAATGAAAACCCCAGTAATGGGAGCCTCCGGTACTTTTGGCTTTGGTATTGAATACAAGGATTTTTTGGATTTGAATCAGGTGGGAGCTATTATCAGTAAGGGGTTGACTCCTGTACCTCGGGCTGGCAACAAGGGGGTACGGATTGCCGAAACACCAGCTGGTATGCTGAACTGCATCGGCTTGGAAAATCCTGGTATTGACAAATTTCTGACGGATATTTTGCCTCAGGTGCGGAAGGAAGCCTCTGAGACAGCTTTTATTGCCAATTTCTCTGCTGGTACAGTGGAGGACTATGGCATGATGGCAGCCAAGCTGGATGTAGACGGAGTAGATGGAGTAGAGGTAAATATTTCCTGCCCTAATGTAAAAGAGGGTGGTATTGTTTTTGGCACTGATCCCAAAGCAGCCGCAGCTGTTACTGAGGCTGTAAAGAAGAATACCTCCAAGCCAGTGATTGTAAAGCTGTCTCCTAATGTAACGGATATTACCGTCATGGCCAAGGCTGTTGAGGAGGCGGGAGCAGATGCTATTGCTCTCATTAATACACTGACAGGCATGGTGATTGATACCCGTAGCTGGAAGCCGCTGCTGGGAAATATTACTGGTGGTATGTCCGGCCCAGCCCTCCGGCCTATTGCGGTTCGCATGGTATGGCAGGCAGCCCAGGCGGTACGGATTCCAATTCTGGGCTTAGGCGGCATTACCTGCGGTCAGGATGCCATTGAGTTCCTGTTGGCTGGTGCTAGTGCTGTAGCTGTAGGAGCAGAAAATTTTGTTCATCCAGATGCAGTAGTACAGGTGGCAGCAGATATTGATGCCTATTTGGAGGCAAGAGGCTTGAACCATGTATCTGAGCTAGTAGGCAAGGTACAGATTGGATAAAGGATGATTAGGTAGATTAGGAGGATGATAAATTTTGGCTGATTTAAAAGAAGAAATCCGGAAGCGGCGGACCTTTGCGATTATTTCCCATCCGGATGCCGGTAAAACCACATTGACAGAGAAGCTGCTGTTGTATGGCGGTGCTATTCATCTGGCTGGTTCTATCAAATCCCGCAAGACTCAGCATCATGCTGTATCTGACTGGATGGAGATTGAGAAGCAGCGTGGTATTTCCGTTACTTCATCTGTATTGCAGTTTAACTATAATGGTTATTGCATTAATATATTAGACACCCCAGGTCATCAGGACTTTTCTGAGGATACCTATAGAACCTTGATGGCTGTGGATAGTGCGGTCATGATTATTGACGTGGCCAAGGGCGTTGAGGCTCAGACCAAGAAGCTGTTTAAGGTCTGCAAGCAGAGAGGGATTCCTATCTTTACCTTTGTTAACAAGCTGGATCGCTACGGCAAGGCTCCTTTGGATTTGATGGATGAATTGGAAAATGTGCTGGGCATCCGTTCCTATCCTATGAACTGGCCTATTGGTACAGATGGCAATTATTTTGGCGTTTATGACCGTCAGAAGAAGCAGATAGAGCTTTTTGACGATGATACCTCTCACGGACAGAATGCCAGAGCCTCTGTAACAGGCTCTTTGGAAGATGAGGAATTTGCGGCCATGTTAGGTGCAGAGGCTCATCAGACACTGGTAGATGATATAGATCTTTTGGATACAGCTGGTGAAGAGTTTGATTTGGACAAGGTAGCTCGCGGTGAGCTGACACCTATGTTCTTTGGATCTGCCATGACAAACTTTGGTGTGCAGAATTTCTTGGAGGAATATCTCAAGCTGGCGCCAGAGCCAGTAGGCCGAAATTCCAGTGCTGGTCTGATTGCTCCAGATGATGAAAAATTCTCCGCCTTTGTGTTCAAGATTCAGGCTAATATGAATCCTGCTCACCGTGATAGATTGGCCTTTATCCGCATCTGTTCCGGCAAATTTGAGCGAGGCATGAATGTTTATCACAATCGCAGTGGCAAGCCTATTAAGCTGGCTCAGCCACAGCAGTTCCTGGCTCAGGATAGACAGATTGTGGATGAAGCTTATCCGGGAGATATTGTGGGCCTATTTGATCCGGGAATATTCGGTATTGGGGACACTCTTTGCGATCCATCCCACAAGTTTAACTACGAGGATTTCCCTGTGTTCCCACCAGAGAAATTTGCCAGAGTACAGGCTAAAGACACCATGAAGCGAAAGCAGTTTGTCAAGGGTGTAGAGCAGCTGACTCAGGAAGGTGCTATTCAGCTATTCCAGCAGGCTGGCGCCGGTACTGAATCCCACATTGTAGGCACAGTAGGTACACTGCAGTTTGAAGTATTGGAATATCGTCTAAAGAACGAATATGGTGTAGATATTGTGATGAATATGCAGCCATATGAGGTAGCAAGATGGATGACCTATGCAGATGGCCGAGAGGTAACTCCAGCCAGCCTCCGCGGTGCAGACCGCGGCATGTTCGTCTACGACCGCCGCAATAATCCAGTATTGCTGGTAAATAACGAATGGGCCTTAGGCTGGATAACCGATAACAATCCAGACTTAGAGCTTCATGTAGTACCTGTAGACAAGGTCGAAGCATAAGCAAAATTTAATTTGAAATAACAACACCCCCTGCTAGCAGTAGAATGTAGTGACCCCATAGAGTTAGACCTTGTAATCCGGGTAGTTATATACTGCCCGGATATTTTTATGCCACGGAATGCCTGCGCCTATACTGTATAGGACTGAGCCAGCCCAGCCGTTCCTTGATGCGCTTCTCATTATAGTATTTAATATAATCTTCTATAGCCTGCTTAAGTTCACCATAATTGTAGTAAGTTTTGCCATAATAGATTTCCTGTTTGAGTAGTCCAAAAAAATTTTCCATCACTGAATTATCATGGCAATTGCCTTTTCTGGACATGCTCTGAAATATTCCTTCCTTTTTCAATTTATTAGTATAGGATTTCATCTGGTAAGCCCATCCCTGGTCTGAATGAAACGTTCGCCTGTACTGACAGCTTGCAGTAAGCTTTATTGCGTTATCCAGTGCTTCCATAATATTTTCTGCTGAAGGAGTCTTACTGATGCCGTAGCTAATTATTTCACCATTATACATATCCATAAAAGGATCAAGATAAAGCTTATGTGTTAGCAACCTACCTTGAGAATCAGTTACATAATACTTGAATTCAGTAGTATCTGTAGTAATTTTCTGGTAAGGAATACTGGTCCTAAAATGCCTTTTTATACGGTTAGGTGCCACTTTGCCAACCTTTCCTTTATAAGAACTATACTTGCGGCTTTTTCTGGTATAGGTGGAAACCTGGAGCTTAAGTTTTTGCATAATTCGCTGAACCTTCTTCTTGTTAATAATAAATCCGTGGTTATGCAGTTCACCGCATATTCTTCTATAACCGTAATCCTTATTTGTAGCCCTTATCTCAAGAATTAATTTTTCTTCTTTTTCGTTAGGATTACTTCTGTCAAAGCGTTTTTGCCAATACATATAGGTAGCTTTAGGAAAGCAAGGTTGATTCCAAACGAAATTAGCTGTGCGGCTCTTTCAGTAAGACGGTCAACATCTCTGGGCGTTACCATCATGTTCGGCAAACTTCTGTCAGGTTCACTTCCCGTAAGACTCTGCACTATTGTATGCATATCAACAACAGTCGGCACTCCCACTGCAATAACAGGCACTCCGAAAACCTTGTATGACAACTCCTTTCTGGTGTTGGAAACTCCGCTTCCGGGGGAAATACCCGTATCTGAAATCTGAATTGTCGTACCCAGACGGCTTATGTCCGAGCAGGCAAGTGCGTCCACAACAATAATGACGGACGGCTTTATCTCCCTGCAAACAGCTTTCACTATTTCGGCAGTTTCAATTCCCGTTTGCCCAAGAACACCGCCTGCAAAAACGCTCACCCGCCTGAGCGAAGTGAGAAACTCCTCCTCAGCAGTAAATTCGTCCTGCAAATGACGTGTTGCAAGCACCTTTGCCGCAGTCTGAGGTCCTAGTGCATCGGGAGTTATGTCGTTGTTTCCAAGTCCGACCACAAGAGCCTCACCCTCAGGAATAAGCTGTTTCAGCTCACTTGCAAGCTCCTGAGCCATATCCTCATATTCGTCCGAAAACTTGCTGAGCCGACTGCATTCAAGAGTAATATAGCGTCCCTTTCCCTTGCCAATTGTTTGCAGATAATTGTCGTTGTCAATTATAATTTCTGTAACCTTAAACGACCTTCCCCTTTTATACTCCTTTATCCCCGATTTTACATTTGCTGTTTTAATTCCCTCTAAAGCAAGGTCAGTTCTGATATTCATGTATACCTCCTTGAAAATTGTGCAAAATGCTTTAAATAGTTGATAAATATTTGCTGTAATATTTCAAATTTGCCTATTGCTTTTTTGCCGCAATAATGTTAAAATAGTATTTAGTCTAGGTGTGGATTATATCCATGCTCGCAGATGCTCGTTACATCTGCAAAAGCGGCAGGGTGTCAAAGCTGCTTTTATTATATGTACCGCACAGGCTGTTATTCTTACAGCAATGTGTTTTAAAATTTCAAGGAGGTGTAACAAAATGCCAAATATTAAATCTGCAAAGAAGAGAGTTAAGGTTAACAAGACTAAGGCTGCTGCTAATAAAGCTACAAAGTCTAACTTAAAGACTATTCTCAAGAAAGCTGACGCTGCTTGCGTAAATAATGCTGCTGATAAGGCTGATGCTGTTAAGGTTGCTATCAAGAAGGTAGACCAGGCTTGTGCAAAGGGTCTTATGCACAAGAACAAGGCTGCCAGAAAGAAATCTCAGCTTGCTAAGAAGCTTAATGCTGCCGGCTAATAGTTTTTCATAAAAATCAATCCCCTGTGATACGGTGTTCACAGGGGATTTTTGTTTTCTGGTGAGGTAAATGTTTTTCAGCAATTGATAAAATCCACAAAAACATAAAAAGGACTTCCAAATATCTTTGAAAGTCCTTTTTTTATCTGTCATCTTTCTGACTTACTTTGACTTTTTGCTTTCAGCCTTTTTCTTTTCCTTTCTTTCAAGCCATGCAACCCATAATGTTGTCGATACAAAAAGTGATGAGTATGCACCTGAAATAAGACCTGCTATAAGAGGTACTGAAAAACTGAGAAGTGATGTATATCCGCTTGCAAATACTACTATGGATACAACTACCATTGTTCCAAGTGTTGTAATAGTAGTTCTGATTGAACGTGTAAGTGACTGTGTACAGCCTGCATTTGCAAGCTCTCTGATTGATGCCTTAGGCATAAGTGCCTTGTCCTCTCTTATTCTGTCATAAATAACAATCGTATTGTTGATTGAATAACCGAGAATTGTAAGGATTACTGCCATAAAGTTTGAGTTGATTTCAAATCCGAGGAATACAAATGTAACGTAAACAACCAAAAGGTCGTGGAAAAGAGCCGCTACAGAGCAGACACCTGCCGGCAATCCGCCGATTTTCTTAAATCTTATTGCAACATATGCAATAATCAGAAGTGAAGCAAAAATTACCGCAACGATACACTTGATGAAAAACTCCTTACCTGTTGTAGGATTTACGTCATTTGAGTCATAAAGAGTTATGTTGTTGTCGGGATATGTCTTGTTAAGAGTTTCCATAAGCTCAGACTGCCTGTCAGCAGTAAGACCGTTCTTTGTTGTAAATGAAACTGTAAGGTTCTTTTCACCTGTGCTTAGACTTTCGCCTGCACCAACCTTAACCTTTAGTCCAAGACTGTCTGAAATTGTTTTCTGAACGCTGTTTGTATCAATATCACCGTCATAAGTATATGTGATGATAGTACCGCCCTTAAATTCAATAGCAACATCAATTTTTAAAATTAATGTGCCGATTATTGCTGCAAGAACAAAAACTGCCGCAATAATTCCTACAAGCTTTTTTCTGCCACAGAAATTGTAAATCTTTTTTTCTTTGCTCATTTTTCTGTACCTCCATAAAGCTTCTTGTTTTTAAATACCTTGAACTTTGAAAGTGAGGTGAGCATAAGTCTGGAGCAGAATACGCCCATGAGGAAGTTAAGCACAATACCAACCATAAGTGTAAAGCCGAATGAGTAAATAACTCCCTCTGTAGTTGCACCGAATGGGAAGAAGAGGAAGTGGAGCAGCTTAGCAAAAATGCTTGTCGGAACTCCGAATGCACCCATAAGTACAATAGCAATTAAAATCATGGTAATGTTGCCGTCAAAGATTGCAGAGAAAGCTCTCTTATAGGCAGTTCTTAAAGCAGTATCAATGCTCTTGCCCGAATTGATTTCCTCTTTAATTCTTTCTGATGTAATAATATTAGCGTCAACACCCATGCCGACTGCAAGAATAATACCTGCAATACCCGGAATGGTCAGTGTAGAGCTGTTCATGAATGAGAACCAGCCTGATACGGCTGCAAGGCTTCCTGCAACCTGTCCGATAAGACCGATTACTGCAACAAAGCCGGGGAGTCTGTAAAGAACCAGCATATATACGGCTATTAATGCGAATGAAATAAGACCTGCAAGAATCATAGCGTCAAGAGAGCCTTGTCCCATTGTAGGTGATATAGTTTTGAAGCTTGAAGTTTCAAGCTTGAACGGCAATGCACCTGAATTAATCTTTACAGCAAGATTTTTTGATGAATCATATGTAAAGTTGCCTGAGATAACAGCCTCACCGTCTGAAAGCTGCTGATTTACAGTAGGAGCTGAAATTTTTTCGTTATCAAGCCAGATTGAAAGCGGAGTTGAAGTTCCTGCAAGCTGACCTGTTGCAGCTGCAAACTTTTCTTTTCCTGAATCGTTGAGTTTAAGCTGAACAACATATTCATATCCGCCGTTGCCGTCAGACTGCTGTCCGTTTGAGGCTGATGCAACGTCTGCACCTGTGATAACAACTTCACCTGTAGGGGTGATTGTTCCGTCCTCGGCAGTTTCATATTCCTCGCCGATACGGAATGTAAGCTCAGCAGTATCGCCAAGCTCCTTTACAGCAGCTTCAGGGTCGAAGTCGGTTTCGCCTGCCTGCCATGGAAAACGAACGATAATTCTATCGCTTTTTGTGTCGTTGTAAACTTCACTGTCGTTGATATTAAGTGAAGCAAGTCTGTCCTTGATTACATCTGTAGCTGTTTCAAGCTGTGTATCTGTAACATCAACGTCATCAGCAGGCTTGAATGTAACATCTACACCGCCCTGAATGTCAATGCCAAGACGAATGTCCTTAACGCCCTTGATATGTGTTGTAACGATATCGCCGTATTGTGTTCTGAAGCCGAAAATTGACGAAGCTGCAAACAACATAATCAATGTAAAGACAATGAAGAAAACAGGTTTTTTATTTTTTTTCACGGTCATGCCTCCTTGATAAAATGTGTCATACTGACAATTATACTTATTATATTACATATTCTTTAATAAGTCAAGTAGATTGCATGAAAATCACAAAAATCACAAAAAATAGTCTTTATCTTTCATAAATTGAACAGCCGCTTTACAGGAAATTTTCGGCTTCAGAACACA
>OQVL01001860.1_pt1 | contig 12807 bp, 11 predicted proteins | sample 1691501 | NCBI WGS metagenome assembly OQVL01 (sample SAMN03418253, study PRJEB22391) | human gut metagenome | biome: human-gut; feature: organic feature; material: feces | host: Homo sapiens | place: Tanzania | collected 2013-01
CCTGAACCCTGAACCCTGAACCCTGAACCCTGAACCCTGAACCCTGAACCCTGAATAAAAAATACGTCATGATGCTTTCGCATCATGACGTATTTTTTATTTCATCTCATACCCGTAGTCTTCTTTCAGTGTGAGGATAGCTCCCTGGTCGCCTCGCATGGCGGCTTTGATGAGCCAGGACATGGCGGCTTTTTCATTTTTTTCACAGCCTTCGCCATTGGCGAGGGCGTAGCCGTAGTGAGCCATGCCGAAGGGATCACCGGCTTCTGCGGATTTCTTATAGAAGGAGACGGCACACGCGATGTCTTCCTCTATGCCGAGGCCGGCTTCATAGCAGAGACCGAGAGCGGCCATGGCCGCCGGAATGCCGTTTTCTGCGGCGCGCTTGTAGCACTCGAAGGCTTTCGGCAGGTGATCTTTCTGGTTCGAAGCTGCGCTGTATGTCTTGCCAAGGCGGTAGAAAACATCCTTATCGCCCAGAGCTTCCGCTTCTTCCGCCATCTGCCAGGCTTTCGCGGGGTCTACCTTCCCGGCGGCGCCTGTGATGTATTCGGAGGCGGCGACGGAGAGGAATACGCGGAGTGTCTGATCGCCATCGACGTCCCCTTCCTCGCGGCCTTTGCGGATCCACATTTCAGCAGCCGTAAGGTCTTTGGTCACGCTCGTCCCCTGCGCGTAGAAGAGCCCGATCATCAGCATGGAGCTGGTGTCGCCCCTTTCGGCGGCGAGAAGGTAGTAACGGAAAGCTTGCTTGGGATTCACTTTCCCAAGCAGTCCTTCGTCGTAGGCTTTGCCAAGCAGGGCGGCAGCTTCTGTATTTCCCATGTCAGAAGCATCTTCTAAGGCGCGGCGGGCTTTCCTCGGATTTGGTTTTCCGCCATGGATGCCGCGAAGGTACATCTCGCCCAAGTACAGGCTGGCTTTCTCGATGCCGTACTCGACACCTATTTTATAGCAGCTTTCTGCTTTTTCTTCATTTTTTTCTACCCCATCACCGGTTTCCATCTGGCGTCCGATGGCGCAGATCTCATAGGCGGCCTCGTCGGCTCCCATATTGGCGGCTTTGCGGAAATAGGTGACCGCATCGTCAAGAGCGCCATTCGTGAGGCAGTCCTGTCCCATGGAGTAGTAGTATTCCATCATACGATCGGATGACATGATCGGTTCTGCTCCTTTTCTACAACGGGGAAAAGAGGGTTTCTTGTTTTTGAAATCAGCAAATCTCTATTTGTGAAAGATGGGAATGGGTTCAGGGGTAGCCCGCGAGGCGTGCTGCCCCTTGGTTGCGTGTGAAAGACTCGCGCTCGCTCTAGTTAGGAGTGAGGAGTGAGGAGTGGTGGTGCGTCGCGAAAAATAATAAAGCGCCGCAGAATTTTGATAGTGCTTCGCGCTATCGTCATTTCGAGCGAAGTCGAGAAATCTTTCTTGCACAACGGTTATCGCGACTTGTGCCCCCTGCCCACATTCTCAAATACTTCTCGTTTCCCGTTACCAAAAATTCGTCGATTCCCTGCCTGCAATAGAGATCCCTCCACTTCGGTCGGGATGACGACGGCATTAAACTCTATCAAAATTCTACGGCGCTTCTGGTTTTTATGCGCCGCACCACACCCCTGAACCCATCAACCTGAACCCATTTCTTTTCACGACTCTCCCATATGGGAGAACGTCAATCGCTGATGCTTATCTAAATTCCTTGCAGAGGTCGTCGAAGACTTCCTGGCTCGGCTTTTCTACATAGTCGACGAGCGCGATGTCTTTGGACGGTACAATGTCGCCAAAAGGAAGGGCGCCGGTTTCTTCATAGATGACGCCGGTAACGAGGCTGTCGGTTTCTGCGAGGAGGTGGAAGGCCTGGGCTTTGCTGGTCGGATCATAGGATTCACGGATGTCGGAGATCTTCTTCAGGTGGGTATTGTACCATTCGACGGTATTGAAATGGTTGAAGGTCACGCACGGGGTGAAGATATTGACGTAAGAGAAGCCTTTGTGATCGACGGCTTTTTCAATGATGTCGACGAGGTTCTTGCCGTCGATGGCGTAGGCCTGAGCGACGAAGGTGGCGCCGGCTGCGATGGCCATGGAGGGCGCATCGAGCGGGGTCATCGGGTTGCCGTCCGGGGTGGTCTTGGTGACGAAGCCCTGGGAGGAGGCCGGAGAGGTCTGGCCTTTGGTGAGGCCATAGACCTGGTTATCAAAGACGAGGTAGGTGATGTCCATATTTCTCTTCATCGCATGCATGGCATGGCCAAGGCCGATGGCGTAGGAGTCGCCGTCGCCGGAGCAGACGATCATATGGGTGTCCTTGTTTGCACACTTGATGCCCTGTGCGAAGGGAAGGGCTCTGCCGTGGGTGGTATGAGCGCCGTAGCAGTACTGGTAGCCGCCGATACGGGACGAGCAGCCGATGCCGGAGATCAGGGTGATGTCTTCATTCGCCCAGCCTTTTTTCGCACAAACGGCGCTGATGGCATTCTGAATGCCGTAGTCGCCGCAGCCGGGGCACCAGTTCGGAATAATGGTATTTTTATAGTCGCGCGGTGATGCCATCTTAGAAGACCTCCTTAGCTTTTTTGAGAATGGTGGATGCCGTGAACGGAGTGCCGTCATACTGCAGGCAGGACAGCAGCTTGTCATGGCAGGAGAAATGGATCGCAAAGAGCTCGCGGAGCTGCTCTGTCAGGTCTTCTTCTACGATGAGGACTTTCTTCGCACCTTCGATGTAGGGGCGAAGGGCTTCGGTCGGGAATGGCGAGAGCAGACGCAGGTGCAGGTGGTTGACCTTCTTGCCTTCTGCTTCGAGTGCTTCACAGGCTTCATCGATCGCACCGCCGGTGGAGGTGATGCCTACGAGGAGCAGGTCGCATTCTGTATCTTCATGGTTGACGTAGAATGGGGTGATCGCTTCCGGTACTCCGGCAAATTTGCGATGGCGCTTTTCCATCTCCATCACACGGTCGCCCACGCCTTCTGCCGGTTTGCCGAAGACATTGTGTTCGAGGCCCGTGGAGAGGAACATGCCGTTCTTCACGCCCGGGATGGTTCTCGGGGAGATGCCGTCTTCCACATCTTCGAAACGATGGAAGTATTCTTTCTTCTTCGTATCAAGTTCCGGCAGGCCTTCGCGGATGAGCTTGCCGCGCTCGATCCCGACGCGGTGAAGGTCAAAGGCCGGGACGGACTGCTTGCACATGCCGAACTGCAGGTCGGAAAGGACGATGACCGGAGTCTGGAACTTTTCAGCAAGGTTGAAGGCTTCCTGGGTGATGTAGTAGCAGTCTTCGATAGAAGCGGCCGCAAGGACGATCTTTTCCGCATCGCCATGGCCGGAGCCGATCGCGTAGCGGATGTCGCTCTGTTCCACCTTGGTCGCCATGCCCGTGGACGGGCCGGCACGCATGACATCGATGATGACGACCGGGATCTCTGCGGTCGCTGCCATGGAGATCGACTCTGCCATCAGGGAGAGCCCTGGGCCGGAGGTCGCAGTGAAGGCGCGAACGCCTGCATAGCCGCCGCCCATCGCCATCATGCAGGAAGAGAGCTCATCTTCGGTCTGTACGACAGTGCCATGGATCTTATGGATGACCTTGATCATGTATTCCATGATCTCCGTCGCCGGCGTGATCGGGTAGGATGCCATGAAGCGGGCCCCTGCGGAAATCGCGCCAAGCGCTGCTGCTTCATTACCGAGCAGGTAGAGCTGGTCCTTCTTTGGCGGGGTCGCGAGCTTTCCAAGCTCTACGCCGTGCATCGCAGCGATGGCGGTATCATAGCCGTCTTTGAAGATCGCCTTGTTTTTAGAAATGATTTCATCGCCCTTCTTGGCAAAGCGATCGGCGATGAAGCCGTAGAATGGTTCTTCCGGGAATCCCAGCACGCCGGCACTCATGCCGAGCGCTGCGATATTCTTCATCTGCATGCTGCCGTATTTCTTCGCCAGCTCCGTGATCGGGAGCGCGAGGAACATACGGCCGGTATGTGCTTCAAATTTCGGGTGGAACGCATCATCGGCGATGATGACGCCGCCTTCCGGCACTTCCTTGCCATGGATATCGATCGTTTCCTGATCGAGTGCGACCAGACAGTCTACATGCTCGCCAATGGTCGCAATTTCTTTCGTCGCAATACGCAGCGCAATGGTGGTGTGGCCACCCTTGATACGGGAAGCAAAGAGACGCTGGCTGAACAGAGAGTATCCTTCCTGCGCCAGGACCTTGCCGAGGATCTCACCGCAGGACTCGACACCCTGTCCCTGCTGGCCGCCCATCTTCCAGATAAAATCACGTTTCGTTTCCAATCCGTTTTCCTCCTTGATAGGGAAATGCTGAGGAAAGGAAGGCCGCGAGAGCCGCCCTTCCTTGTGACCGCAATACACACTCTCATTAACTAATTTATTATACCATAATATAAAGAGTGAATAATTAGAATATTTTTATAATCCATTCAAACCACTGTCGGGACATTTGATAGAATAGGGGGACTAGTGGTCAGCGATCAGGGGGCTGCTTCCCCGCACCGTCATCCCGAGCGCAGCCGAGGGATCCCCCTTGCAGACAGGAAAATGCTGGATGTTTGATGACGAGAAACGAGAAGTATTGAGCCTACCGCCAAGGACACCAGTTGTGATATCCGGTGTGCAAGAAAGATTTCTCGGCTTCGCTCTCTTTCGACTTTGGCCAACCCCCTGCCCTTCGGGCATCCCCCTTCCATGGGAAGGGGGTAGAAGAAGTGCAACAACGCTCATCTTATGGAAATGCTGATTAAATCGTTGTCAGATTTAATCAGTGTTTCCATAATCGCCGCGGAGTATACATAATGGCGATACCCGAAAGTGGCATTGAAATCACGAGTCACTCATAACACCTAATCCCTAGCCACTAATCCCTAATCCCTGCTTCCAGACTTGTGGTAGAATAAGAAAAATGGGGTTTTTGTAACTAGTAACTAGTGACTAGTCACTGGGATCAGGAATTGGGGATTAGAAATTCGCACCAACTGAGCAGATCTTTGAAGAAGGGGCGCGCCGAAGGCACAAGATGGTTTTCCCCACCGATAGCCCCCATGTTTATAAAGGAGGTTTTCTTATGATGTACCCTTACATGACGCTGGATGATGGCACGGAAATCGTCCACTCGGAGCTGATTTCCAAAGACGGCACGGAACACGTCATTGTCCACTTCGAGCGGCCGACAGAAGACGGTTTCGACGACGCCCGTTGCGAGCTTCCCTCCTATACTTGGACTGATGTTCACGGATTTTCCCAGGAAGAACTGGCGCTCTTCGATGAGATGGTGCGCGCAAACGCGCACCTCTTTTATAAGTATGCGGCTTGCGGAGGGATCGAAAGTGCCTAGTCTATTCATGCTTCTCGGTTATAAAATTTACTTTTGGGCGAATGAGGGAAGCGAACCCATTCACGTTCATATCGCCAAAGGCAAGCCAACTGCCAACGGTACAAAAGTCTGGATTACGCAGCGAGGCGGCTGTATTCTCGCCAACAACAACGGACAGATTCCCGCTCATGACCTCGCTAAACTACTCGAGGTCATCGAAAGCCAAGTTTTCTTCATCACACGGCGTTGGAAAGAATTCTTCTGCATTGATGATGTGACATACTTCTGCTAAGAGGTTCGTTGTACCCATTGTCCCCGAACCCCGAAATTTGAAAGTAGGGATTAGGGATGAGTGGCTAGTAACTAGGGGAACGCTGAGGCTGCTTCCCCGCACCGTCATCCCGAGCGCAGCCGAGGGATCCCCCTTGCAGGCAGGAAAATGCTGGGTGTTTGATGACGAAAAACGAGAAGTATCGATCCTACCGCCAAGGACACCAGTTGTGATAACCGGTGTGCAAGAAAGATTTCTCGGCTTCGCTCGAAATGACGATACGGGAAAAGCGCTATTCTCCAACCTCTGAAGCTCAAAAAGCCCGCTCCTCACGGAGCGGGCTTTTGGGTGACCTATTTATTTGATATCATACATCCCACTGACGCCATCCTTCAGGTTGATGAAAATATTCTTCATCTGGCTATAGTGTTCGAGCATGACCTTGTGCGTTTCACGACCGATGCCGGACTGCTTGTAGCCGCCAAAAGGTGCGCCTGCCGGCAGATCGTTGTAGGTATTCACCCACATGCGGCCCGTGCGGACACTGCGTGCGACCTTCATGGCTGTATTGATATTCTTGGTGAATACCGCGCCGCCGAGGCCGTACACACTGTCATTGGCCAGCGCGATGACTTCGTCAGCGGTCTTGAATTTCTGTACTACGACGACCGGTCCGAAGATCTCTTCCTGGCACACGCGGCAGTCCGGCTTGTCAGTGACAAGGATGGTCGGTTCCATGAAGTAGCCCTTGTCGCAGCCGTTTGCCGTATAGCGTTTGCCGCCCGTCACGAGGGTCGCACCCTCTTCGATGCCGATCTTGACGTAATTCAGGACTTTATCCTGCTGGGATTTGTAGATCTGCGCGCCGAGCTGGGTCGATGGATCCGTCGGATCGCCGATCTTGACCGCCTCGAAGGTCGCTTTCAGGTGTTTCAGGAATTCATCGAAGATGCCTTCCTGTACAAAGAGACGAGAGCCGGCGCAGCAGACCTGTCCCTGATTGAAGAGGATGCCCTTGCAGGCACCGTCGATAGCCTGGGAAAGGTCGCAGTCGTCAAAGACGATGTTCGCGGATTTCCCGCCGAGCTCAAGCGTACAGGGGATGAGCTTGTCGCAGGCCGCCTGATACACGCCGTGGCCGACTTCGGTGGAGCCGGTGAAAGCGAGCTTGTCCAGATCCGGATGGTCGAGCAGCCACTGGCCGGACTTCGAACCCTTGCCGGTGATGACATTGACCACGCCCTTCGGCAGGACGTCCTGAATGAGACGCATGAATTCCATCAAAGACAGCGATGTGTGGGAGGATGGCTTCATGACAATGGTATTGCCCGCCGCAAGCGCCGGCGCAAGCTTCCAGCATGCCATGGTGAAGGGGAAATTCCACGGGATGACCTGCCCGACCACGCCGACAGGTTCATGAAGAATGAGCGACATGGTATTGTCATCGATCATCGTCGCACTGCCCTCCCACGCACGGAGGCACCCTGCAAAATAGCGGAAATGGTCGCTGCCGAGCGGGACATCCGCTGCCTTCGTCTCGCGGATCGGCTTGCCGTTGTCTAGCGTCTCCATGAGAGCGAGGTGATCGGCATTGGCATCAATGATGTCTGCGATCTTCAAAAGAAGATTCTGTCTTTCGACAGGGGATGTCTTCGACCAGGCAGGGAGCGCTGCGCGAGCCGCTTTCACAGCTTTGTCTACATCTTCCTTCGTCGCTTCCGCAAAGAGAGCGAGTTCTTCGCCATTCGCCGGATTGTGCGCTGCAAATGTCGCGCCGTCACCGGCCGGTACAAAATCACCGTCGATAAAAAGTCCGTACTGTTTCTGGATGTCTGCCATAAGAATGACCTTCCTTTCAGAAATGGAAAAGGGGGAGCCCGTGGGGCATGCTGCCCTTTGATTTGGGATGAAAGCTCTGCCTGAATGAGAAATGAGAAATGCTGGTGCGGCGCGTTTCGTCATCCTGAGCGGAGAAAAACGTCGTATGTTAGAAAATGGCTGATCTGAGATATGAGAACTGATAAGCGCCGCGGAGTACAACTAGTGGCGATACCCGAAAGTCTGCGGGTAGCAGGTTTCCCGTTTTGTACCTTCCAAACATTGCCCGCCTGAACGCGAATGACAAAGATTTCTCACTTCGCTCGAAATGACGATACGGGAGTCTGATGTCTCCTGGTCTTCTAATCCCAAGCCACTAATCCCTAGCTACTAGTCACCAGTCACCACTCACTCGAGGTTCCTATTCCCTAGCCCCCCTCTTCCGATATAGATATCCATCGGGATGCTTACGATTGGGCGGTGATCCCGGATGGGGAAATGCATACAGCGGGAAATCGATCTACTGCAAAAGCAGTATACCTTTATTTTCCATCGCGTCATTAAGAAATACAACCTTTCATACTGTTCGATAGTCACTTTCTTAATTTATCGGTGCTGATGTATGCATTATAGCACGAAAGTTTTCGATATTCAAGAGCATCGATATGACGATGGTTGTCCTTAGGCTACATACTGCTAGCGGCTCATCGCGACAGAGTTTTGGGATTCAAATCCTAAAACTCTTATTTTCGCACAGTTTTAGGATTTGAATCCTAAAACTATTTGATAATCACCTCATTGAGGATTATAATCTAAATGAGGTGATACCGATGAAACTGATTGAGCGACCACAATACCTGAATTTCCTGATCCGCAATAAAGACCTGCCCCTGATCAAAGTGATCACCGGCGTCCGCCGCAGTGGAAAATCCACGCTTTTTACCCTATATAAAAACTACCTGACCTCCTCGGGCGTCCCCGAAGAGCGCATCATTGCCATCAACTTCGAAGACCTCGCCTTCGAAGACCTGCAGGAATACCACGTGCTCTACCGCTACATCTTAAAACAGCTCCGACCCGGTGGGAAAAACTACATTTTTCTGGATGAAATCCAGCATGTGCCACAATTTGAAAAAGCCGTCGACAGTCTCTTCATCAAAGACAACGTCGACCTCTACATCACCGGCTCAAATGCCTATTTTCTCTCCGGCGACCTCGCCACACTCCTAGCCGGACGCTATGTAGAAATGCAGATGCTCCCCCTTTCCTTCCGAGAATTTTTCTCCGGCCTCGACGCGCCGCTGTCCCTCGAGACGGCCTACGAAGCCTACACGAAAGACAGCTCCTTTCCCTTCGCGCTCGCGCTCCGTGGCAAAGAGCAGAACATCAGCGAGTACCTGTCGGGCATTTACAATACCATCCTCATCAAGGACACGCTGACACGCCTGCGCACAGCGAATCCCGCCATCCTCCAAAGCATCATGAAATACATGGCCGCCAACATCGGCAGTCTAATTTCGCCGAGCAAAATCGCAAACACTCTGACCAGCATGGGCCGAAAAACAAACAACAAAACCATAGAGCGCTACCTCACCAGCCTGACGGACAGCCTTCTCCTCTACCAGGCTGACCGCTTCGACGTGCGCGGGAAAAATATCCTGAAGACGAATGCCAAGTACTACCTCGTCGACCCCGCCTTCCGCCGCCTGCTGATGAATGACACCGGCCGCGACACAGGGCACATTCTGGAAAATATCATCTACCTTGAGCTTCTCCGCCGAGGAAATAAAGTCTTCGTCGGTCAGCTCCCCGGTGGGGAAATCGACTTCGTCTGTGAGTCCGAGACCGGCCTCTCCTACTACCAGGTCGCGCTTTCCACCCTTGATCCCGCCGTGTTGGATCGAGAGCTGAAACCTCTCCGCGCCCTCTCCGATCAATACCCGAAGTACCTTCTGACGCTCGATACCATCACACCGTCCGCGAACTATGAAGGCATCCTGAAACGGAATGCGCTCCGCTGGCTCGCGGGGGAAGAATAGTGTGCATGCAAAAGCGCCCGTCCCAAACGGAACGGGCGCTTTTAGGAAGCACTGATTCAATCGCTGTCCAATTCAATACAGCTTTATCCTTCGTTTACCAGCTGATGTACTCTTCCCACGCTTTTTCAAGCCACAGTTTTCTCATTCATCCGCCTCGAGCAGTCCATGCTCCTTCAGCTTGGCTTTTCCGGAGCGAATGGCAGCCGCCCGCTCACGAAGGACTCGCATATTCTCTTCCAAATAAAACAGATCGGGGTCAGCCTTGATTTCAAAAGGAATCCGGTGCTCCTTCACAGCCATCTTTGCAAACACACACAGCTGTCGTCATGGTCATACCGATCTCAGAGCAGAATGCTTCAAACTGCTTCTTCAAGTCCGCATTCATACGGATATTCATTGTTGCCTGAGCCATTTTGCTCACCTCCCATCCCTATTGCATTTAAATTTAGATACATTGTCAATATATTTTATTACACACATCGAATAAAAAAAGAAGCCCCATAAGGAGCTTCTTTTTTACTGGAGTATCCAAGAATTAGAATGCGTAGTTCAGGGAAACAGTCCAAGCGTTGTCATCATAGCCAGCCTTGGTATTTTCGATATCCCAAGCGTATTCGCCGTGGAGGGTGACGTTCTTCTGGAGAACAACATCGCCGAATACGTTCCAGAACTTCAGATCTTTGCCAGCAGCAATATCGAAGAAGTCGGATGCATCATAGGTGGTGCCGCCAAGGTAAGCGTTAGCGCCTACTTTGTTGTAAGCGACGTTCAGAGCGAAGGTGCCCGGTTTGGAAGCATCGAGGGTGCTGTAGCCGAGACCAGCCTGATAAGCGCTGTCGTTCTTGTCAGCGTTGGAGTCCCAGTATTCGCCGAATACGCTGAAGTCCTGAACCGGAACAACGAGATTTGCGCCCCAGATGCTGTCAAAGCCGCTAACAGTCTTTGCTTTGTCGCCGGTGAAGTTGAAGTAAGCTGCGTTCAGTTTAGCCACGCCGAAGTCATAGCCGAGGCCGCCGAAAGCAGCATCGGTTTTATCATAGTCGCCTGCGTTCAGCTGGCCAAATGCTGCGTAAGCATCGAATTTGCCATCGTTGTATGCGAGTTTAGCGCCATCGAATGCGTCATCATATTCGAGTCCGCTGAATACGGTGAGGTCCTGACGGCCAAGAACCACGGAGGTCTTGTCGCCGAAGCTGTGGTTGACGAAGAGACGATCCATGGTGGTGTTGCCATCATCTTTACCAGCATCTTTGAAGTACATGTTGGTCAGGATACGGCCCTGAACGTAGGTAGCGTCATTGACCTGACCCTTGACGTTCAGGCGGATACGGCCTTTGTAGGTGTCGTTTGCAGTCTTTTCAGCGTTGTTGGTGTACATCATCTTTGCATCGCCGGACCAGGAGATGTTGCCGACTTTCTTTTCGAGGTTGGAAACGCGAACGCCGAGGTTTGCGAGTTCGTCAGCGTATTCGCCAGCGAGTTTGTCCAGAGTTGCCTGCTGTTCAGCGTTCAGCTGGTCTTCTTTAGCCATGAGGCGAGCTACGATCTGAGCCAGTTCGTAACGGGTCATGTTTCTTTCGCCTTTGAAGGTGCCGTCCGGATAGCCTTCTACGACGCCCTGAGCGGACAGGTCGGATACTGCCTGATAAGCCCAGTCATCAGCGGTGACATCGGAGAATGGATTTGCAGCGTAAGCGGATACGCCAGCGGTGAGTGCTGCTACAGCAGCCAGTGCGAGGATCTTTTTCATAGTCAATCGCTCCTTTGAAAATGTTGCCCTTTTGTGTATCAGGAATTTTCGAAGGATCTCTTTTCGGCTCGAGTGACCGTGTTTCCTCTGCGTAGTCCGAGATGCTTCTTTCTTCCATCAGCTTCCGGTCAAGGGCTTGCCCCGAAGCTAGACTTAGGGTATCACGGATGGGCGAAGCACTCAATAGGTGTAGCTTTACCCTTAGTTCTATATCTTCTACCTTGGTCTAAGGTGGGGAACTTTACCATAAAATCGGGGACTTCTCGAAGTGACTACAAGTCATATAGAATTAGTCTATAAGTGCAAAAAGAATAATTTGAATTGAGGGGGACATGAGCAAGGTTCTGATTTTATCGGATTCTTTTCTTTTCCTAATTTAGAACATACGATTAACACGTGTCCTTTAAGGAAACACCGATTAAATCGTTGTCAGATTTTACTCTTGAAGTTTTATGCATAGCAAGGAATAGCCTGACGCGAATAGCGAGCTATTTAAGGAAGGCTATGCCGAAGCTATGCATAAAACTTCTTGTAGAAGCTGACTCTGCGATTTAATCAGCGTTTCCTTAATATCCATCCATCGCGCTATGAAGGCACCGTGAATCGAAATGCTGCTTTCCGGTATGAGGGAAATGCCGATTCAGTCGCAGAGTCTTGCGTATTTCGTAGCCACTCGTGAGCGGGATAGATCCTTCGGCTCAGTTCTCACCGTTCTGTTTTCCGATTGTCTTCCATCCGACGTTTGACTCCGCTCAGGATGACGGATCCGAGATGATGCTTTTTCTCATTTCTCATACGAACGGAGCTTTCAGCCCAATCAATGGGCGAGCTGCCTGCGTGGAACTCCTGCCCCTCTATAAAGTATACCCTTAACTTCTTCTTCACTCTATGGATTAAAATAATGGAATCATTACTTATACTGAAAGGAAGAGATGCTCATGGCAGAACATTATTACACGATCAAGGATATCGAAGAGATGACGGGAATCCCGGCTACAGCGATCCGCTTCTATGACAAGCGGGGGCTCCTGGTCTTCTTGAAACGGAGCCCGAATGGGATGCGTATCTTTACGGATCGGGATGTAGAGAAGATCCGTCTGATCCAGCTGCTTCGCAATCTCGATATGCCTGTCAATGTGATCAGCCGCTACATCGGGCTGGTGCAGCAGGGAGATGCGAGCCGGCCTGAGCGTCGCCGGATGATCGCCTCGCATATAGCGGAGTTGGAGGATCATCTGCACGCTCTGCAGGAGGCCGTCGAAGCGGCGAAATGCGTCGAGGCAGCGCTTGCTGATAAAGATGCAGTACTACCCCCCCCGAAAAATTTTGGGCTGCCTAAGAAATTGGAGCATTTTCTCTCCAGAAAGTAGGCGTCCTTTGCTCGTTTTCATATCACTAGAAGTTTGAAGGTAGGGGTTAGGGATTAGGGATTAGTGGCTAGGGATTAGGAGCTGCGAGTGACTTAAATGCCACTTTCGGGCATCGCCCTTTTATAAAAAATCGACGCGAAGCGTCGCTCCGCTCAAGCCTTCCCCGCATGGGGAAGGGGGACCGCGTAGCGGTGGATAGGGTGCTTTCGTTAATTGTCGACTT
>OQVL01001861.1_pt1 | contig 12805 bp, 14 predicted proteins | sample 1691501 | NCBI WGS metagenome assembly OQVL01 (sample SAMN03418253, study PRJEB22391) | human gut metagenome | biome: human-gut; feature: organic feature; material: feces | host: Homo sapiens | place: Tanzania | collected 2013-01
AGCCGCAACCTTTGTGTGGTGGGCGACGATGATCAGTGCATTTATCAGTGGAGAGGTGCTGATATTCAGAATATTTTGAACTTTGAGAAGGACTTTCCGGATGCAAAGGTAATCAAGCTTGAGCAAAATTACCGTTCGTACGGAAACATCTTGGCGGCAGCACATTCCGTAATCAGGAACAACCGCGGCAGGAAACAGAAGAAACTGTGGACTTCCAAGGAAGAGGGAGACAAAATCATATATAGACGATGTGACTCGGATAAGGAAGAAGCATATTACATAGCGCAGGAGATCAACCTTTTGAAGGGAAGAACGCGTTCCTATGATGATTTTGCGGTTCTCTACCGAACGAATGCGCAGTCAAGACTCTTTGAGGACGCTTTGAAGCGCAGAGGGATTCCGTATCAGATTTTGTCGGGGTTCAGTTTTTATGACCGCAAAGAAACCAAGGATATGATTTGTTATATGAGACTCGTCGTGAATCCGGCGGACGATTTGGCACTTAAGCGCATCATCAATGAACCGAAACGCGGCATCGGTGCCACGACGCTCGGAAAACTGGAGGCATTGGCGAGAGTCAGAGGACAATCGCTGTTTGAGGCTTTGACGGATGAAGAGGTTTTGTACAGCCTTCCTTCAAAAGCGGCAGAACCGGTACGCGCCATGATGCAGGTTCTTCTTCTTTGCAGACAGGAAAAGGAAAACCTAAGGGTTTCGGATATCTACGACAACCTCCTTGTTCGGACAGGCTATATGAAAGCCCTCGAAAGTGAAAACACGCTTGAGGCAGAGGGAAGAATCGAGAACCTCATGGACTTCAAATCGTTTATTTACGATTACGAAGAGGAGAAGGCGAAGGCAGACGAGCCGGCGAGCCTGGAAGAATTTCTTGAGAAGGTTGCGACGGACAGCGATGCGGATAAATACGACGAATCGGCAGGCAAGGTCACGCTGATGACAATGCACAGCGCCAAAGGACTTGAGTTTCCGGTTGTATTCCTTCCGGGTCTTGAAGACGGGCTGTTTCCGGGACATCGGGCGATGGACAGCGAGTCCGGAATGGAAGAGGAACGCAGGCTTTGCTATGTAGGCATGACCAGGGCAAAAGAAAAACTCTTTCTTACGAGTGCGGCTTACAGGGTTATGTATGGCCGTGGTGACTATACGAGAGAATCAACCTTCCTCAGAGAAGTTGATAACTCGCTGTTGGATGAGGCGGGCGATACCGTGTTTGTCGCAGGACGAAGGACCGAAAACCGGGCAGGTGTGAGCACGGGGAGTTTTGATGGGTTTGCGGCTGCGGCATACAGTCCGTTTGGAACTGCGGCAAGAGAAAAGGCTGCAGGAGGATATGATCCCCTCAAATACGCAAAGCAGGCCGTCAAACAGAACGCAGGAGGCACGCTTAGCAAAGCGTTTCATCCGGGCGACCGCGTTTCACATGCGAAATTCGGAAGCGGCATGGTCATAGAGACGGATGACAAAACGGTTACAATCCTGTTTGATGAAGCGGGACGCAAGAAGATGGCAAAGGGAATCGCCCCTTTGAAAAAGATATAACGGAGAACGAAGAATGGAAAGAATGAAAGAGCTGATTCGTCTGTTGAACGAGGCGGCGAAAGCATATTATCAGGAAAGCAGAGAAATCATGCCTAATTACGAGTATGACAGGCTCTACGATGAGCTGGAGGAACTCGAACGAAAGACGGGAATTACGCTTTCGAACAGCCCGACGATTCGTGTCGGCTATGAGGTTCTTTCGGACCTTCCGAAGGAAAAACACCCGAAGAAAATGCTTTCCCTGGATAAGACCAAGGATGTCGGCGCGCTTGCTGCATGGCTTGGCTCGCAGGAGGGCGTGCTTTCATGGAAACTCGACGGGCTGACAATCGTGCTGACCTATGAAGAGGGAAAACTAGCGAAGGCGGTAACGCGTGGAAATGGCGAAATCGGAGAGGTGATTACTTCAAATGCAAGAACGTTTGAGAATCTTCCGCTTGCAATTGACTTCAAGGGGGAGCTTGTGCTCAGAGGCGAGGCAGTTATTTCTTATGCGGATTTTGAGAAGATAAACGACGAAATTACGGATGAAGGCGCGAAGTACAAGAATCCGAGGAATCTCTGCTCAGGTTCGGTGCGTCAGCTGAATAATGAAATTACCGCGCAGAGACATGTGCAGTTTTTTGCCTTTTCACTTGTGTCTGCGGACGGAGTGGAATTTAAGACAAGAAACGAGCAGTTTGACTGGCTGGCGGAACGAGGCTTTCAGGTTGTGGAGCATGTCAGCGTGAATGCAAAGACGATTTCGGATACGGTCAGTGCCTTTGAGGCAAAGATTGCGGACAATCCGGTGCCTTCGGACGGTCTTGTTCTGAGCTATAATGACATAGAATACGGACGATCGCTTGGAGAAACTGCGAAGTTTCCGCGCGACTCGATTGCTTTTAAATGGCAGGACGAAATCAAAGAAACCACACTCAGAGAAATCGAGTGGAGCGCTTCGCGGACGGGACTTATCAACCCGGTTGCGATTTTTGAGCCGGTGGAGCTTGAAGGCACGACCGTGAGCCGCGCTTCGGTTCATAATATCAGTGTCATGCGCGAGCTTGCACTCGGAATCGGCGATACGATAACGGTATACAAAGCAAACATGATTATCCCGCAGATTGCCGAGAATCTTACAAGATCGAATAATGTTAAAATTCCGGAAAACTGCCCCGTATGCGGTGCATATACGCAGATAAAGGCTGAGAACGGGGTGGAAACCCTTGTATGCCCGAATCCTGCATGCCTTGCGAAGCAGATTAAGAACTTTACGCATTTTGTTTCGAGAGACGCGATGAATATTGAGGGGCTTTCGGAGATGACGATAGAAAAGCTCATCGCACGCGGATTTATCAGGGAACTTTCGGATCTTTTCCATGTTGAGGAATATAAGCAGGAAATCGTGAAAATGGAAGGTTTCGGTGAGAAATCCTTCCGCAATCTCAAGAACTCCGTCGAGAAGGCAAGAAATACCGATTTGGCGCGTTTTTTGTACAGCCTTGGAATTCCGAACATCGGTACGGCAAACGCCCGTCTGATTGCGCGTTTTTGCGAGAATAAATGGGAGCGCGTCGAGACCCTTACTAAGGAGGAGCTGCTTACGATTGATGGAGTCGGTGAAATCATGGCGGATGCTTTTCTTGCTTTTTTTGCGGACCCTGATAAGCGGAAGATGGTTGACGACCTTTTGAAAGAGGTACATCTTGACGAAAGCTTTGAGAAGCTGGGAACGGCTCTTGCGGGAAAGACCTTTGTCATTACGGGCTCGCTTGCACATTACGAGAACCGCGAGGCACTCAAAGCCGAAATAGAGAAAGCAGGAGGCAGGGTGGCAGGCTCGGTAAGTGCCAAAACATCCTATTTAATCAACAACGATATCAACTCAACCTCGGGCAAGAACAAGAAAGCCCGCGAGCTTGGGATTGAAATCATAGATGAAAACACAATAATGGAATGGCTTTCCGGAGGTGAAGAATGAATACAAACACAAACAGAACAATCCGAAAACTGACCGTTGCTGATGTAGACGGCTACCTTGATGTCTATCTTAACGCATACCCGGCATACAAGGATCTCGACGATGAATGCCGCGAAAAGTACAGAAAAAAGGCGACACTTGAGATAACGCAAAACAAAGAAGTCATCCACATGGGCATGCTCGAAGGGGATAAGGTAATCGCGATCATGAAGGTCGTGCATTTCTCGCTTAACCTTTTCGGCAAAATGCATCCGGCCTGCGGACTGATGGCTCTCGGTGTGCATCCACTGTATAAAAAACAGGGTGTTGCACTTGCCATGATACGCGAGTTTGAAAAAATCGCCTGCGAAGAGGGCGCTGCGGTTACGATGCTGCTTCCGTTCAACATTCCGTTCTACAGAAGAATGGGATATGGCTTCGGCGGCAGAATCGAGGAGTACCATATTCCGACGATGGGCCTGCCGAAGACGGATGGAGCGGGAGCGGAGCATCTGCGCTTCCTGAGTCTTGAGGAGCTTCCGGCTGTTTTGGAATGCCACAAAGCATTTGTACGGGCAAACCACGGCATGGTGGATAAGTTTGAGGAGGAAATCCGCGGAATGCAGGATGACTCTCAGGTTTTCCGAATCGGATATGAAGAGGACGGACGTCTGCGAGGCTATCTCGCATGGCGTTATCGTGAGGCGAGCGATGTGAACTATACGCAGATGTGCATGTCGGTTGAGGAAATGGTCTATGAAAACGGCAGGATTTTGAGAGAAATGCTTGGCTTCATCCGAAATCAGGCAGACCTCTGCCAGACGGTGATCCTGCGAACCGGTGAACCGGATTTCGTACATCTTCTCGAAGACCCACAGGACATTTCCAAGAATTACATAGATTTTGGATTTCTTCAGACGAATATTGCAGCGGTCGGAACCATGTTTAAGATTATAAACCCCGAAAAGTTTATCGCTGATACGCGATACAGAGAATTCTCTGCGGAGAGCGGCGAAAAATTTACGGTGAAATTCCAATATGAAAAAGAACTGGAGCATGAGGAAGAAACGATCACCGTTGCTTTTGAAAACGGTACGTGGGAGACTGCGGGCGGCGATGAGGCGGATGCTGTCGTAAAACTCAGACAGGGAACCTTTGCGTCTGTTCTGATGGGCTCTGCGGACATTTCGGCTATGGTTCGGCTCGGCGGAGCGGAGATAAGCAGTCCGGATTGTCTTGCAAAACTGGAAAGCCTGTTTTCCTATCATCAGAAACCTTGGTGCAATTCCGACTATTGACCCAAACGCCGTTCTGTGTTACAATGATGTAAGAAAAATTGCCTTTAAAGAGCTTCGCCCGGCATGGTTTGGGTCCTGCGCAATGGGATGCCGTGAACCTTGTCAGGTCCGGAAGGAAGCAGCAATAAGCGGAAGTTCTTATGTGCCGCAGATCAGCCTTCTCCAACGCCTCGCGCGGCTCTTTAAGGGCAATTTTTTCGATAATGGGAGGAATTTATGTATACTGCACTTTACAGAGCCGAAAGACCGGAAGTCTTCGACGAAATCCTGGGTCAGGAACATATCGTAAAAATTCTGAGACATCAGATTGCCTCGGACACGGTAGGACATGCTTACCTGTTTTGCGGTACGCGCGGAACAGGAAAGACTACGACGGCGCGAATTCTTGCAAAGGGTGTAAACTGCACATCCCCGGATGTCGAGGGCAGACCGTGCGGTGAGTGTGCAAACTGCAAAGCGATAAGCCAAGGCAATTTCATGGATGTAATCGAAATTGACGCCGCCTCAAACAACGGTGTTGAGAATATACGTGAACTCAGGGAGAGTGTCAAGTATCCGCCCGCAATCGGCCGCAGAAAAGTATACATAATCGACGAAGTACATATGCTTTCGACCGGAGCATTCAATGCATTGCTCAAGACTCTTGAGGAACCACCCGAAAATGTAATGTTTATACTTGCAACGACGGAGCCGCAGAAACTCCCGGCAACCATTCTCTCAAGATGCCTCAAATTTGATTTCAAGCGCGTTCCTCAAAGCCTTATTATGGACGGCATGAAGCGAATCTGCAGCGACAGAGGCGTCGAAATTTCCGACGGGGCGCTCAGACTTGTAGCAAACTGCGCAGATGGTTCGGTGAGAGATGGGCTGAGCATATTGGATCAGGTGCTTGCATCCGGAGAGAAAAACATATCACGCGAGGATGTGCTTGAGTATATAGGAACGGCAGGAGAAGATTTTTTCATCGAACTTACCGAGAAGGTTTCACTCAGAAATATTTCGGAGGCACTGCTTTTGGTTGATGAAGCTTTGGCAGACGGAAAAGATGTCAGAAGTCTCATGCGCGACTGGACGGCATATTACCGTAACCTTATGATTGCAAAGTTCGTGAAGAATCCTGAGGATCTTTTGAATATGTCTGCAGAGAATATTCTGCGGATCAAGCAGCAGAGTGACCATATTTCGATGGACGAAATAAACGATGCGATTCTCAAGCTTTCCAAAGCCATAAATGAGGCAAGATGGTCCACGCAGCCGAGGATTCTGCTTGAGCTTGCACTTGTGAATATAGCCTCCGGGGTATCGGAAACGACCGCATCGAAGCAAGAGACAAGAAGAGCACCGGCAAGACTTGCAATGCAGCCGGCACAGGCAAAACCTGTGATGCAGGCCGTATCAGCAAGACCGGCGGAACCTGTGCAGACGATTCAGACAAGTGAAAACAAGGAAAACGAAATGCTTTGGCATCAGGTTTTTGAAGAGGGAGAAGATGAAGCAGGCAGCTTTAATTTGATTCGAAAAGGAACGAGACTTTATCACCTTGGCGATAAAAACTTTACCGTTCTTGCGAACAATGATTTTACAAAGAAGTTCACGGAACAAAAGCGTGACCTGATTGAAAGAATCATGGCAGATAAACTTGGACATCCTGTACAGATGGTCTGCTGCCTTGAACCGGAAATTGACCACAAGCAGGAGAAAGCGGTCGATGAGACCAAAGAAGATAACAGCGAACTTGCCCGAAAAGCAAGCGAAATTCTGGGCATAGAAGTAGAAATAGATTAAAACGGAGGACGAAATAAATGGGAAAAGGAATGAGAGCCGGCAAGAAGCCGTCAAAACCGGGAATGGGCAGCATGGGCGGAGGAATGCAGAAACAGCTCCAGCAGATGCAGCAAATGCAGAGACAGATGGAGGCTCTTCAGGCTGAAATCGAAGAAAAGGAAGTTACCACAACAGCCGGCGGCGGAGCGGTAACGGCGGTCGTAAACGGCAAAAAAGAAATCACCAGACTTGAAATCAAGCCGGAAGTTGTTGACCCGGACGATGTTGAGATGCTTCAGGATCTTATTATAGTTGCGGTAAATGAAGGAATCCGCCAGATTGAAGAAATATCAAACAGCGAAATGAGCAAACTCACAGGCGGACTTGGGATACCGGGTCTGTAAACGCACAGCGGACAGCCTTGGGTTTATCGAACGGAGTAAAAAATGAGACAATATCCCAAACCTTTAGCAAGACTCATAAACGAGATGTCAAAACTTCCGGGAATCGGCACGAAAACGGCACAGCGGCTTTCTTTTTATATTCTTTCTTTGGAGGATAAGGAAGCAGAGCAGCTTGCGAGTGCCATTCTCACAGCCAAAAAAGAAATGAAATATTGTTCCGTATGTGGCAACCTCACGGATGAGGATCCGTGTGCCATTTGCAGTGACAAGAGCCGGAAAGCCGACACGATCTGCGTGGTCGAAAGCCCGAAAGATGTCATGGCAATGGAACGCATAAGAGAATACAACGGACTTTATCATGTCCTGCACGGTGTGATTTCTCCAATGGAAGGAATCGGGCCTGAGGATATTAATCTTATGTCATTATTGAAGAGGCTTCAGGCAAACGACATAAAAGAATTGATTATTGCAACGAACCCGAACATTGAGGGGGAAGCCACCGCCATGTATATTGCGCGCCTTGTCAAACCGAGCGGAATCAAGGTGAGCAGAATCGCACACGGAATTCCCGTCGGCGGTGACCTCGAATGTGCAGACGAGGTCACCTTGCTCAAGGCCATGGAGGGCCGAAGGGAACTTTAAAGTGACAGGTCTTTTGCTTTTGCAAGCTGCAAGAGGTACGAATACTTTGCTCTTGCAGCCAAAATATTATACGCAGCATAATCAACGGCTGTATTATCAGTTAGTTCATTGAAAATGTCCACTGCAGTGTCAAGTTCGCAGCGGGCGTTTTTTATTGACATGTAAAGCATTTCATCTTCAGAATGCATCGGTCGGGAAAGTTTAAGCTTCATAAATCATACACCTTTCGCACTTATTTATTACTATTATAGGAATTTTTATTCTATTTTATTCCAAGCACGCATATTTTATTGAGTATAGAAGGGGGCGCGGCATGGGACTGCAAATCGGAGTACTGCTTACATATGCGGGAGCAATCATATTGATTTTTATCGTCGGCAAGCTCTTTGTGTGGCCGATAAAACTTGTTTTGAAACTTTTGGCGAGCAGTTTGATCGCGGGAGCCGCCATCGTGCTGATTAACACGGCGGGCACCGGACTTGGAATTGCCATCCCGCTCAATGTGTTGAATGCTTTGACCGCGGGCGTGCTCGGCATACCGGGACTTGTGATGCTTCTGATATTCAGCTTATTTTAAAACGCCGCCTTGTGCATTTACAGCAAAACAAAACAGGCAATCGCTTGACTGCCTGTTTTGTTTTATCTGTTATATGCAGCGATTAAAGCCGCTCTTTCTTACCCGTGTTTGCAACGATGAAGAATACAACCAGGACGATAGCACCAAGGATGTATCCGAGCATTTCAGAATTGAGAGATCCGATCTGAGCTTTTGTAAAGAAGCCGGAAACGGAACCTGCGAAGATAAATGCCATCGCAATCGGAGTGATGAACTTGATGCATGCTTTGTAGAAAGCATCAAACGCGGAACTCTTCTTGCTGCCTATGTCGATTTCTTCAAGGATAGGAGTAACTTTTAACTCCCAACCAACCATTACAGCCATGAGCATAGCGCCCAACGGCATTGCAACGCCTTCTGACCAACAATCCATGAAATCAAGGAAACAGTCATTCCAAGCATCTGTACCCCAGAACTTGAAGATCCCGGAAGCACCCAGACCGTCGATTGCTACGAGCAGTGCTTCGATTGTAATTGCAATGCAGACCCAAAATACAACTTTTTCTCTCTTGAGTTCTTTGCCTTTCTTTGCAGCGTCATCCATGAAGAATGCAGAAATAACCTCTATAAGCGAGATCGCGGAAGAAATTGCAGCAATCAGAACCAGCAGGTAGAAAATGATACCGAACAGAGGTCCGATGGAACCCATTTCAGCGAATACATCCTGAAGTGTTACGAACAGAAGCTTAGGGCCGCTGAGGGAGATATCCGCATAAGCAATTCCGTTTGCAATACCGTTTGCAACAGCCGCAGGGATAACAGCAAGACCTGCCATCAAAGCGATCGTTGTATCCGCTACTACGATAACAACGGAGTTTTTCTTGAGATTCTCATATTTGCTGAGGTAGGAACCATATGTAATCATTGCACCCATTGCAAGGGAAAGTGAGAAGAACATCTGACCGCCGGCTGTTGCGAAAACATTCAGCAGGGATGGTGCTTCTTCTATGAAGCCTGCTTCAACGGCATACCCCGGTTTGAACATGAACTTAAGTCCTTCTTCAGCACCCGGGAGTGTGAGAGCACGGATGATTACGATAACAAGCATTACGAATAATGCCGGCATACCGATTTTGTTGAATTTTTCAATACCGTCGGAGACTTCACCCTTATTGATAAAGTAGCAGATTGCGATGAACAGAAGTGTAAATATCGCGCATCCGAACGGGTTGGTGAGCATAGCACCGAATGTTGAGCCGCCTTCAAGGCTGATGCCGAAGAGGTTCTGAAGTCCGAAGCTGAGTTCGGCAAGGTTCAGTGAAAGATACTGCATGCAGTAACCGCCGAGAACCGTATAGAAACTCATGATAAGGAAAGGTGCGATTACGGCAAGCCAGCCAATCCATTTGAATTTCTTTGAAATTTGATTGTAAGCGCCTACAGGTCCGAGTTTTGTCTTACGTCCGAGCGCAAGCTCAGAAGTCATGATTACAAAACCAACGAAAACCGCAAGCAGAAGATAAGCGATAAGGAAAGTAAATCCACCCGATCTGCCCATCTTATACGGGAAGCCCCAGATGTTTCCAAGACCAACGGCCGAGCCGATAGCTGCCATAAGGAAACCGAGATTGCTGCCCCATGAACTGCGATTGTTCTCCATTAATAAGTCCTCCTAAATGATAAATAGTTTTTTAACAATAAATAACATTTATAACTTTAACAAAAATGACGAAAAATGTCAATATAAATAACAAAACAAAAAAATATTTGTTGAGCCACACAAAAAAAGACGAGATTGCTGTAAATATTTTGTAACATTTGACTTAAAAATTCTACATGATATAATAAGGTTCGTAAGAAAATGTCAACGGAGGGGAAATACTATGGCAATAGAGAAGGTAAGAGAATATTTCAAACAGTACGGAATTGAGGACAGAATCATGGAATTTGAAGTTTCCAGCGCAACGGTTGAACTTGCGGCACAAGCTGTCGGAGTGGAAGGTGCAAGAATCTGCAAAACGCTTTCTTTCAAAGATCACGAAGACGGCTGCATCCTGATTCAGACTGCGGGGGACACCAAGATTGACAACAGAAAATTCAAAGATACATTCGGCTTTAAAGCAAAGATGCTGTCGCCGGAGGAAGTTGTGGAATACACGGGTCATGCCATCGGGGGTGTATGTGCTTTTGCGATTGAAAATCCGAAGGTGAAGGTGTACTGCGACGAATCGATGAAACGATTTGACACCGTTTTTCCGGCATGCGGAAGCTCGAACAGTGCAATTGAATTCAACATGGAAGAACTCTTCCGATATTCGAAGGCGGACGGATGGGTAGACGTGTGTAAGATTCCGCAAGAAGAGGCATAGAATAGGAAGGCGGAGAGGAAAAAGATGAAGCTTGAGAGCAAGAGTAGAGTAAAAAATGAAATTATAATGTTCCTGAGTCTGACCATCGCTTCGGCGATTATCGCTTTTAACCTGAAAAGCTTCGTGCGGACGGGCGGACTCTTTCCGGGCGGATTCAGCGGACTGGCACTGCTTGTTCAGCAGATTTTAAGTGAATTTTTCAATGTAACCGTGCCATATTCGGCAATTTACATGCCGGTCAATCTGATACCGGCGTACATCGGTTTTAAATACATAGGAAAGAGATTTACCATTTACTCTTTCTATCTGGTGTTTTTATCGAGTTTTCTGACGGACGTGTTTCCGGCGGTTACGATTACATATGACATCCTGCTGATTTCGATTTTCGGAGGGATTATCCAAGGGGCGGCGATCAGCATAGCACTCATCAGCGGCGCAAGCGGCGGCGGAACGGATTTCATCGCCATTTATTTTTCCGAGAAAAAAGGGGTGGACGTATGGAATTATGTGCTGCTGGGAAATGCGATTATTTTGACGACTGCGGGAATCCTGTTCGGATTTGACAAGGCCTTGTACTCGATTATTTTCCAGTACACGACAACACAAGTCATATCCATCATGTTTAAGCGGTATCAGAAGGATACTTTGTTCATAATCACAGATCAGCCGATGGCTGTATACGGCAAAATACGCGAGCTCACGCATCACGATGCGACGCTGATTGAAGGGAACGGCTGCTACGAGGGTGCGGAGAGGCATATCCTGTATTCAGTGGTTGGCAGAGAGCAGGTCGACAAGGTAATTGCGGCAATCAAAGAAATCGACGAGCACGCGTTCATAAACGTAATAAAGACGGATCAGGTAAACGGCCGGTTCTATCGGACGCCGACAAAGTAAAGGACGGTAGAAAACTTTTGGAAAGAATTGATAAAATCATTGCCTCGCAAGGGCAGTATTCGAGGAAAGAGGTTAAGGCTCTGATTGCAAAAAGGCGCATCGCTGTGGACGGCAGGATTGTATCTTCCTCGTCGGAAAAAGCCGATCCGATGACCATGCTGCTTACGGTCGACGGAAAACCTTTAGAATTTAAACGAAATCTATATTTGGTATTGAATAAGCCGAAGGGCTATGTGTCGGCGACTGAGGACAGAGAACATCCGACTGTTTTGGAGCTGGTGCCGCAGGAATACCGCGGGCGGGATCTTTTTCCGGCAGGCAGGCTGGATCGTGATACGACAGGTCTGATGATTATTACAGATGACGGAGTGCTGGCACATAATATTCTGGCACCGAAAAAACATGTACCGAAGCGTTATCATGTCGAGCTTGACATTCCGGTCACGGAGGAAATGCGGCTTGGTTTCTCAGAAGGCGTGATGCTGAATGACGGCGTGTGCAAAGCCGCTGATTTGATAAAGACAGGAGAAAAAACAGCGGAGGTTACGCTGCGGGAAGGGCGCTATCACCAGATTAAGCGCATGTTTGGCTGCTTCGGTGCCGAAGTGCTGGAACTGAAGCGCTTCGGGATGGGAAAACTCGTGCTTCCTGCGGACCTTGCGGAGGGGGAATGCCGGGAGATGAGCGAGGAGGAGCTTGCGTTGCTGCAGGAAAAATAATGCAAGAGTTTATAATTAAGTTAGAAAAATGATTCTAACTTAATTTTTTTTACTGAAATTTCAAGAGCTGTCATTCTGAATTCGCTTGTTTTCAGGAATTGGGTATTGTGCTGGCATTTCCGCAGCAAGTGCTTCTGTTCGAACCTCTGTTGGCGTTTTGCAGTCATATCTTTCCTGTGGGCGTTCATTGTTGTAAAAGTCAATTTGCGGAATCAAAGGTGTCAAAAACAAGTTTGTTGTCATTTCTGATTTAGTTCGGCTGCAGTAAAATCCCGCCCCAAAATGTGACCGAATTTTTCATCGTAATTGACTGCACATCCAGTTTATGCTCCATCATTTTCGAATTCTTTCACTTGCTTTTCTGTGCCCTAATCGGGAAGAACTTGCGCACCTTTTGAACATTTCCGACACGCAGTTATCCTATATTACCAATGTATTTTTTGTTGTTTCTTTTCCGAAAATCAAGTATACTATAGATGTATGTATGGAACAGACAGAAAACGCAGACTTTCCGAAGGGAGTGTAAAGAAATGAGCGATACAGCAAAAAAGAAAATCGCCATCGGCGTGGAAGATTTTAAAAGAATTATCGATAAAAACGGGTATTGTTGAATTTGAGGCTGAATATACTTCAAAAGGAATGCACGACATTCAT
>OQVL01001862.1_pt1 | contig 12803 bp, 8 predicted proteins | sample 1691501 | NCBI WGS metagenome assembly OQVL01 (sample SAMN03418253, study PRJEB22391) | human gut metagenome | biome: human-gut; feature: organic feature; material: feces | host: Homo sapiens | place: Tanzania | collected 2013-01
ATAAAGTCGGGTCTGCGCCGACTTGCCAAGGATATTGAAATGGTCACTGTTTAATAAATTCAACACCGCCGCCAGACCATGCGGCATATAAAAGATCTATTTATTCCCTCGGTGCGTGACGCATCGGGGGATTTTTCATTTGCGTGTCTCCACGAAATTGGTTAACTTTGCAGCATCAAAATTTTAAAACATTTATATAGCGGTGGGAGTCTGTGAGGATTTAAGCCGCTTTTCTTTTGCCATATATTGCTTAATCAAATTTTTATTGCTAAATTTGTGCAATGTTTTAAAATTTTTAATAATGAAAGAACAATACAATATTGAACAGCTTGGTTCACTTGTTTCTAATCTCAATGCAGAGAAGCATTACTGGTTTTTTCGCTCGATGGGCGGTACCTTCTTTGATGAGTTTGTTGATGACGGATTTATCGCTATAGGTTACGATGATATTTTATTAAAACACTTGAAGCAGTTGCCATTGCCAGAAGGTCAAGCAAGAACAATGTTGAAGACTGTTATGAAAGAAAAATATTATGACATATCTAAAACACAGCTTGCTAAAGCAGTTGGACAAATTGTTAAATTTTACCGAAACCTTAGTGTAGGTGACGTTATTGTCGTTCCGAATTTTCAGTCAAAGAAATATGCCATAGGTATAGTAAATAGTGAGATGTATGAAGATAGCTCAAAGCACGAAGATGGCAAATGTCAGTTTGTAAAACGTAGAAAAGTAAAATGGTTACATCTTATAGAGCGTCATCAATTTGACCCAAAGCTTTTACTTTGTCTTGGCAATCAACAAACCATGTCATGCCTTGATGAATATGCCGATTTTATAGATCGTAAGATAGAGCCCCTCTACACTAAAGGTGATAATACATATTTAGTGCTACGTGTCAATCAAGACAGTGGCTTGTCATGGGACGATTTCTGCTTATTCAGTGATTTGGGGGAATTATTCAAGGCCGTGTCTCGTGATAACGGGATAAATGCAGACTTAACAAAGATAAGGATGACTATCAACGTACAATCGCCTGGTGACATTATGATGGTTTGTCCAGAAGGTATGAAGTACTTGTTGCTAATTGTTGTCTTGGCCATCTGTGGTGTCATGGGGATGGGAGGCCGTGTGAAATTTTGGAAATTAGAATTTGAATGCAGGGGTATAGGCCCTCTCTTCCAGCAAATAATGGATTCGGTAACAAAATATCTCGACCATCAAACAGAACGCAAGTTACGAATGCAAGAACGGCTATCTAATATGTGTATCGAACAAGTTACTGAAGATAACGTAAACGGATCCATGTCTGCAAGGCACAAATCCATCAAATAATAGGAAATTCCCCAACATAATGTTACCAAGATGAGCATGAAGTCTGCCTTCATCTGTTTCTTGTGATTCAGTTGCTGCAATTTTTATATCCTCCCCACCAATAGCTCAAGCGCAAGATTTTGCTCCAAAACGCCTGTTTTGATATTTCTGTCTATTTCGTAAAGCTGTACCAGTATTTCTTTGAGTTTGGTTTTTGTAAACCGGTCAGCCGCCTGTATTGCTTTTTTTATCCGAAATTCGTGAATTTTCATTATCTTGACGATTTCCGGCATCGACATTGCGTCTTCTTTGAATTCTTTGACCTCAAGGATAAGTTCAAATTGATTTATGAGCATTCCCGTTACCGCAAACACATCGCTTCCGGCGTTCAGCATGTTATGCATAATCTTAAATGCCACATCCTTTTTCTTTCCGGCCGCAGCATCCAGAAAATTGAAGATAAAAGTATCCATGTCTCCGTTTAATGCTGCCGAAACATCCTCAAGCCGTATTTCCATGCCGTCGCTGTGTGCGATTATCTTCTTAATGTCATTCTCAAGATTGAGGATTCTGTACTCGCCCTCTTTATTGAAATATCCGCTTTCCTCAATCATATAGCGCAGAATGTCACGTTTGACCGCAATGCCCGCGGCTCGGAATCTTTTTTCCGCAAAAGCTGCAAGCTGTGTGTAATCCAATGCTGCAAAATCATACGATTGGCTTTTTTTCTTCAGTTCTTTGAAAAAATCGTTTTTTTCGCCGTCCGCGTCTGTCGAAAGAATCAGGATGGTCTGTTCGGACGGATTCTCCGCATAACCGAGAAGTGCTTCTTTGTCAGCCGTCGAAAAGCCTTTTGGGTTTACGGATTTCAGCAGCGAGTGATTCTTTACCCATACAACCCGCTTCTCTGAAAACATTGGAAAAGTCTCGCATGATGCAATGATCTCATCCACCGGCGTATTCTCATCGTCCGTTTTCACAAAGTCAAAAGAAAGTGCCGCCGGATTCACATATTTTTTTACTAAAGAAAGTGCCGCCCATTCGACCAGGTACTGTTCAATTCCATACAAAAAAAGAACCGGTCCGAAATCATCACTTTTTAAGTCCGCACCGAACTTCTTGTATGCATGTTCCTGTTTGTCTTTTTTGTTTGCCATAATAAATCACCAATGTATATTATACCTTTTATTTCTATGCATTTCAATTGTTTTAAAATATATGCATTAGAAATTTGTGTGTATTCTGATTTTTTTCTTGTCAAAGCTTATGCCGACTGCTCCATCCGTGTCGTTTCTGAACATCACGCAGCCGAACGCATCCAAAGTTTTCAAGGTTTCTTCCGACGGATGTCCATAATTGTTCCTGCCAACCTGTATGACTGCCGCATCAGGAGATACCGCACTTAGAAATTCCGGAGATGTGCTTGTTCTGCTTCCATGATGCCCGATTTTGAGAATATCGGCTTTCAGCGTATCGGTTCCCGCATAATGCTTGATTAATGCCCGCTCTCCTTCCTTGTCGAGATCCCCTGTAATAAGTACTTTATACCTGCCGTAATGAATTAAAAAAACGGAACAGTCCTTGTTCTCATCCTGCGTGCTGCCCTCGGGAAGTGTAAGCGGCCATACTGTTTCAATATACACATCTTCGGATATTCGCAAAGTCTTGCCTTTCGTCATTTCAGTGTAAATTTCACCTGTTTTCATGCATTCACTGAGTTCTGTAAGACCCTTGTAATGATCGGTGTGCCGATGCGTCGCGATTGCCGCATCCACCTTTGAAACCCCGTTTTTCAAGAGATAAGGTTTTAATTTATTTTTCCCGACATTATATTCCACTGCTCCGCCGCCGTCTATCAGGATGTTTTTTCCTCCCGCTTTGATGTGAACACAGTCGCCCTGCCCCACATCCACAAAAATAATGTCATCATGCGTGAGCGGCGAATAGGAAAACCCTTCTCCCACCGCTGAAACAGCCAGAATGACCGCAAGAACACCTGCGATTTTCTTATATTCTTTCCTGCTTTTCATGATGCAGAAACTCTCTGACGCAGCGAAAAAAGTTGAAGTGATGAGGAACAGCACAGCAAAGAGCGGAGGCGATACCGCATTGGCCCCGAAAAATCCGCCAAAGTTGATGACATGATTGACTTTTTCAAGCATCAGGGCAAAACCTTCCACAACCGGTCTTAAGAAATCATATCCACACCCTGCCGTGAAGGCACAAAATCCGGCTAACGCAGCCGGCACGAAATATCCCGTCATATAAATAATGGGAATATTGACAATAATACTTATGAAAGAGAAGTAATTAAACGAATATATTTGATAAACGAGCAGCCCTATGTTTACCGCGATGGCTGTCGCAAGGCTTTCCGGTACAACCTTCGGCATGACCGGTCTTAAGAAGGCTATTGATGTAATCGCAAGGAACGACATCTGAAAACCGCTGTCAAAAATCACATAAGGGTTCTTTGCAATCAAGATAAACGCGGAGGCACTCATTGCAGTAAGCATGTCATTGCGCCGGTCTGTATATCGTCCTGCGGTGCTGACTGCAATCATCAATATCGCTCTTGTTGAAGAGGCACTCCACATTGCAAGGGATCCGTACAGAAAAAGCATCGCAAGCAATGCCGCAAATGCCCCTGCACTTCTTCGTCTGCCTGCGAGTTTTTTGTAAATACCGTAAAGAATCCCCACATGCAGTCCGCTTACCGCCAGAATATGCGAGGTTCCGTTTTGGCGAAATTCTTCAGAGACGTTCTCTTCCATGAGGCTCGTATCGCCGAAAAGAACGCCCGAAATCATGCCCCTTGCATTGGAGGAAACACTTTGCAGGAACTCACTCCTTGCCCGGTAAATTGCTCTTTCGTACAAATCTGCCGGGGTAAATTGCGTTCCCACAATTTTGAATGTCCGTATCGCTGCGATTTTGCCTATTTCTTTGCTTTTGAGATATTTTCGGTAGTTGAAGCAGTGTGGATTTCCTGTCTCCGGCGCATCGCGAAGCACGGCTCTGAACGAAATGATGCTGCGTGACAAGCTGCAGGCATTGAGATTTTCATAGACGGAAACCAGTACATTTTCGCTGAAATCCACTTTTTTATCACCGTATGTTAAGAGCTTTATCTGCATGTCGGTCCTTCCGTCTTTGGATTGGATGCGCAGAATCTTGCCCGTGCAAGTAATCGCTTCGGATTCTCCCGGCGGAAGCTGTGCCGGTTTCAGCGGAATCCCCAAAGCATCGATAAATGCAAGCAATGTAAGTACAAGAATAAGAATAAAAAAGCATCTTCGTCTCATTTTTCCTCCGCGTTTTTCTCGGAGCATTTTAATGAATCCCCTCCGTTAATCATATACTATTTTACATTATTTTACAACATCTAATTTAAACCGTTGGAAAATATTGAAAATGTTTGTGTTTATTTGGCTGATATGGTATAATTTCGGTGTATGTATCTAAATATTTTGGATGAGATTATGAAATTTAAAGAAAGCGGGTGATTTGATTGAGCGAAACGACGCACAAATCCAGGCGAGACAGACGTATGGAACTCGAAGCGGCCGAAGCTGCTGCAGCTGCGGGTTCGAGGTCGTCTTCAGGCAAGAAAAAATACAAATTAAACAAGAAGCAATTTATAAAATTTTTAATATGCATATTTTTGGCTATCGCACTTCTGATAACCGCATATGCAACCATCGTAATCATCAAGGCTCCGAAAATAGAGACGAACAATATCTACAGTCTCCTTTCGCAAAGCTCGATTCTATACGATGACAGCGGTCAGATTATCGACAATGTTTTTGCCGACGAAAACAGAACCATTGTGAGCATTGACCAGATTCCGGATCATGTTCAGAAAGCATTTATCGCACTTGAAGATAAAACTTTCGAGAAACATCACGGTTTCAACATTATCCGTATCTTCGGCGCCATCAAAGATGCAATTTTTAACGGCGGAAGAATCAGCGGCACAAGCACGCTGACGCAGCAGCTTGCCAGAAACCTCTATCTCATGGACGAGATGCAGGAAAGAACGCTGAGCAGAAAGATTACGGAAGCTTACTACTCCGTAATTTTGGAAAGCAAACTCAGCAAGAGTGAAATCCTCGAAGCCTACCTCAACACGGTTAACTTCGGATGCGGGTACGGCGTACAAACGGCCGCACAGGCATACTTTTCGAAGGATATTGAGGATGTAACCATTGCCGAGGCAGCTGCCCTTGCTGCAATGCCGCAGGCACCTTCCTCCTACAGACTGGTTCTGCAGGTTTCTGCAGACGAAATAACAGAAGATACACCGAATCTCATCAAAAAGAGCGGCGATTACGCCTATGTATGGAACGATGCAGCAAAGAGTCGTATTCAGACATGTCTCATGCTCATGCACGACCAGGGATACATTACGGATGCTGAATATGAAGAAGCAAAAGCCGTTGAAATCAAGGACATCGTTAATCCGAATCTGGACGAGCTTAATGAAGTTTCCAATTACTTCGCGGATTATGTAATCACGCAGGTTATCAGTGACCTGCAGTCCGAATACGGATATGATTATACGAAGGCTGCCGGCATCGTATATAACGGCGGAATTCAGATTTATACGACGATGGACTCTCAAGCCCAGGAAGTGATCGAGAAAGAATATAAAAATGATGCAAACTTCCCTGAACCAATCGGATACAGAACCGATAAGCGCGGAAACATACTGAATTCAAACGGCGGCGGCATCATGCTTTACGCATATTCAAACTACATCGGCAAAGACGGTTCATTTAAGCTGAAATCCAGTGAATACAAGTGGAATGACGACGGTTCCCTGACCATATATTCCGGCAAGCGCCTCGCAATCTACGACACGACCGTTCAAGGCCAGACGGATTACAGCGTTGAGTTCAAGAGCATGTACACAATAGAGAATAAGAAGTTCTACTCCATTCCGGGTGGATACATCAACATTCCTCAACAGTACAAGAGCCGTGACTCCAAAAACAATTTGGTGATAAGTGCACAGTTCTTCAAAGACTACCCTGATTTCTTTGTTAAGGACGGAGATAAGCTTTCCACAAAGGACTACAGTCTCAAACAGAAAATCATTCAGCCGCAGTCGGCTATGACAATCATTGACAACAAGACAGGTGCCATCAAGGCCATGATCGGCGGAAGAAAAATTTCAGGCCGCATGCTGTACAACCGTGCCACCGCACCGCGGCAGCCGGGTTCTTCCATCAAACCGATTGCGGTCTATGCAGCTGCACTTCAAAAGAGTTATGAGCTGGAAAAAGAAGGCGAAACCTTCCCTCTCGTAGACACGGGCTTCGACAAACAAGGAACCAAACTTTGGGGTGATTACATCACTGCAGGTTCCATCGTTGTGGACGAACCTACGAAGATAAACGGCAGAATCTGGCCAAAGAACTCATACAATTCGTACCGCGGAGCTTACACATTCAGAACTGCGCTTCAGCAATCCGTAAACGTATGTGCCGTAAAGATTCTCGCACAGGTTGGAGTTGATTACTCCTACGACATTGCTGAGAAGTTCGGTCTCACGACCCTTGTTCATGACGGCGATGTAAACGACCTGAACCTTGCCGCTCTCGGTATGGGTGGTCTTACCAAAGGCGCATCAACGCTTGAGATGGCAAGTGCTTATACAACATTTGTCAATAACGGCATACACAAGAGCTACAGCTGCTATACAAAAGTAACCACAAAAACCGGTGATCTTCTCCTCGAGGGAAAGACCAAGGAAACCGAAGTTTTGGATCCCGGTGTTGCATGGATTATGCGGGATGTCCTTCAGTCAGTAGTATCCGAAGGTATCGGTTCCTATGCAAGAGTAGCCGGTGCGAAAGTCGGCGGTAAGACAGGTACAACATCCGACAGCTTCGATATTTGGTTCGACGGTTTCACCGCAAACTACTCTGCAGCACTTTGGATCGGAAACGACGTGAATATCAAGCTTTCGTCCATGTCACCAAAAGCCGCAACCTTGTGGGGCCGGATAATAAGCCAAGTGAATAATGCAAAAGGCGGAACGTATTCCAAACGCCCCTCAAATGTCGTGACTGCAACGATTGACACCAAGACGGGCCAGCTTGTAACACCTTCGACCAAGAAGAAACGCACGGAATACTTCACAAAAGGCACGCAGCCTAAGAAAGCTGCAATTTCGGAAGTCAGCGTAACATTATGTTCGGAAAGCGGATATCTCGCAACGCCGGACTGCCCTGACACCTATGTCAAGACCGGATATGCAACCGAACCTCCGGTTGACGAGGAAGGAAACGAACTTCCGCATTATTACTGCAATCTGCATAACCCGGATGCGGAAACATATCCACCGGATCCGGATGTACCGTTTACCCCGATAAAACCTGATCCCGGAACAGATCCGACTCCGGGCGATGATGATATCATCGACGATCCGGACGATCCGAATTACAATCCGACCCCGTCGGAATAACAACAAAAGGGACTGTGCTCTGATGCACGGTCCCCTTTCATTTTTTTGATGTCGGCAAGCCCTGTTTTCTTAATTCTTATACCATCTCTTCTTCAATACGAAATACAGCAGCGGTACTGCGTACATATAGATTGCATACGGCAGGCATTCCGGTCCGACTCCGAAGAAGGAAAGCGGAACCGAACAGCCTATGCACCAAGGTACTAGACATGCAATAAGAATAACCGTATTTTCCATGTCGATTGCCATTTCCTCTTTTGTCCCTCCGCCTTCCAGATACGGCTTCTTCAAAAGATCCGCACAAATAAGCGTGGCAATGGTCTGGTTGCAGAAGATAGCCGCCGATGCCAGACTCATAAGGAACATGACTGTATATCTTCCGAATTTCGTGCACATGCTGCTGAGTTTTTCCTGCAAGCTGTCGAGCATGCCTGTTTCCGTAAAAATTCCGGAATAGCAGCTGGAAATAATCAGAATTCCGACAATCTCGAGCATGGAAACAAGTCCACCGCCGTTTAAGATTGCACCGAGCCCCTCTCCGTCTGCTTTGTATCCCATGATGCACACCTTGATGACTTCAAGCAGCGGTATTTTTTGTACGAGACAGGCAACCAGAATCCCGCTTACAATGCTTACGCCCATTGAGGTAATGACTCCCACTTTAAGAAGCGGCAGCAAGATCATAAAGACTGCCGGCACAAAAGCCCACATGGAGAGATTAAACTCGCTTTCAAATGCCTTTACAAGTTCTGTATCGACATGGCTAATCGGATTTGTCACCGAAAGTATCGAATATGCAATAAGGGTAATCGCAAACGGCACGATTGCAACTTTCATCATCTGCTTTACATTATCGTAAATCTTAGTGTCCGTAATGCTTGCGACCATGTTTGCACTGGAAGATACCGGAGATCCTCTGTCGCCGAAATACACGCCGCTCATCAAAACCCCTGCCGTAATCACGGGATCCACTCCTCCGCTTCTGGCCAGCGTCATAAAGATAACGCCCACTGTGCCCGCAACCCCGAACGATGTCCCGAGCGCATAGCTGAGAAGGCAGGAAAGCAAAAATGTAATGATCAAAAATAAAGAAGGTGTAATAATCCGCATTCCATAATAAACGAAAACAGTTATTGTTCCCGAAATTCTCCATGTGGCGGTTACAAAGCCGATAATGCACATGACTTCAAGAACAATAAGAGAGGTTTTTCCGCCTTCCATTCCCATTTTTGCCATGGATTTAAAAGAAAATCCACGATGTTTTCCTACCAGCATGAACGCGGCAAGACCAATGACAAGGGCGATTATCATCGTATAATCAAAGATAATCGCCGAAACCATAACCACTATAAAAACAAGAAACGCAATAAGTAAATCCATTTTAAACCTCTGCTTTATTAATTACGTCAATTAAATCTGCTTAAATCTCTCCGTCGTTTCTGCAGGATCTTCGGTCTTAAATACCGCAGAACCCGCAACCGCAATTTCAACACCTGCATCTGCAAGCATTTTGATATTGTCAAGTGTAACCCCACCGTCAATTTCAATCGCAAAGGGATAGCCGTTTTCCCGTTTCAGGCGGGCAAGTTCTTCCACTTTGGAAACCGCACCTGGTATGAACTTCTGTCCTCCGAATCCCGGATTTACGGACATGATCAGGATAAGGTCTGCATCCTCAAATACGCACGACAAGGTTGATACCGGCGTTGCCGGATTGATAGCTACACCTGCTTTGATTCCATGCGATTTAATCTTTTGAATCGTGCGATGAAGATGTCTTGAAGCTTCCTGATGAACAGTTATGTACTCTGTCTGCGGAGTGACAAAATCATCAATATAAAGATCCGGATTCTCAATCATTAGATGTACATCATACGGAACAGCCGTTTTGCCATTCAGGCATTTCATTACAGGTGCTCCGAAGCTTATATTCGGTACAAAATGCCCGTCCATAACATCCACATGAATGTAGTCCGCCCCTCCGGTTTCAATTTTTTTCACATCCGCAAGCAGATTTGAAAAATCTGCCGACAAAATCGATGGTGCAAGTTTCATTTCTTACCTCTTTCTCGACCGGCTGCTTAAACACAGTCAGTATTTCTTTCTTTTTCTTATTTCTTCCATGTTCGACACATAGGAATCATATCGCTTTGGGTGAATTCTGCCGTCCGAAACAGCCTTCTGCACCGTACAGCCGGGCTCCTTGATATGCCTGCAGTTGTCATATCTGCAGCTTCCCGCATACGGCTCAAATTCAGGATAATATGCCTGCAAGTTGTCTTCTTCCGCCTCCAAAATCTCAAAAGAAGTGAAGCCGGGCGTATCAAACACCTTTGCATCCTTATATGCGTCGAATATTTCAACATGGCGGGTGGTATGTTTTCCGCGCTGGGTTTTTTCGCTGATGGAACCGGTTTCCATGTTGGCATGCGGAATCATGCGGTTGAGAATCGTTGATTTTCCGACGCCGGACGGCCCTGCAAGAGCCACCCGTTTTCCTGAAATCTCATTCTCAAGCGCATTGATCCCCTTGCCTGTTTTGGCGCTTATTTCAAGCACCGGGTAGACCGGAGCATACATGGCCTTTATTTCGGCAATTTCGTCTTCACTTGCCAAGTCGCATTTGTTAATGCAGATAATCGCTTCTGCACCTTTCATCTTCGCCATAATAAGGAACTTATCGATCAAAGCAAAATTCGGCTTGGGTTTTCGCGGTGCAAATACGATTGCAAAGATATCCACATTCGCAATCGGCGGCCGGATAAATTGATTTTTTCGTGGAAGAATCGCTTCGATGACACCCTTCTTTTCGGGCTCGTCAATGATGCTGATTTCAACATTGTCTCCGACCATCAGCGTGATCCCGTCCTTTTTGAAAATGCCTCTTCCCTTTGCCTCAATCAGGCCCTTGTCAGTCTCTACATAATAGAATCCGCCGATTCCTTTTTTTATCAATCCAATCATAAGCAATTACTCGTCTGCGGATTCCGTACCGTCACCGAAATCTTCACTGCCGCTTCCGCTTGGTTTTTCGCCTTTGCTTACCTTATAACTTACAGCTGTTCCCTTTTCAAGCTCTGTTCCTTCCGGATACTGCTGCCAGAAAATAAGGTTTTGTGCGGTAGTTGTGGTTTCTTCATAGGTTGCATCCCCAAGTTTGAGGCCCTCGGTGTCGATGATTGCGTTCGCTTCATCCGGGGTCTTGCCGATCAGATTCGGCATTTTGACTGTTTCTTTTCCTTTTCCGTCACTGACGGTAACATCAATCTTTGTGCCCTTTGATGCGGTACTGCCTTCTTCAACCGATTGTTCGATGATAACGTTTTCCGGCAGCGTGCTGCTCTCTGTCTTCACGATTCCAAGTTCAAATCCGAATGTCTTCAGATACTCACTCGCCTCTTTGTAATCCATCCCGACAATCTTAGGGACCACACCGTCCTTCTTGCCCTTACTTACATATACCGTTATTAATTTGCCCGGTGAAACAACAGAATCGGCGGTAGGATTCTGCGATGTAATCTTTCCTTCTTCCTGATCCGGACTGTATACATCTTCGCCACGTGCAATTTCAAGACCGGTTTCCTGAGCCAGTGCCTGTGCTTTTTCAAAAGTGCTTCCGACGAAATTCGGCACCTTAATTTCCTCGCTGTCGCCGCTGAACCAGCCAAGAAGTGCTCCAAGGCCGATAATGCCTGCGATAACCAGTACCGCTACAGCACCGATAATGAATCCCGTTGAGATTTTGTTCGCCCTTTCCAGTGTTTTATCCGATTCCTCGGTGTTTCCGGCAGGTTCGCTCTTGCGGTGCGTGCGCTCCCTTTCCGGATGCACAGATACAGCAGGCTGTTCTTTTTCCTCTTCGCCTGCAATGGTAAATGCTTTCTGCCCCATAACTTTGGTTATGAACTCTATATTGTCAAGAGCTTCGATCATTTCGTCCGCAGTTCTGTAACGGTTCGTCTGATACTTATCCGTTGCTTTCATGATGATTTTTTCGAGCTGCGGAGGAATTCCCGGAACCTCGGCACTGACCGAAGGCATTGGGTCGTTTATGTGCATGAGTGCGATGGAAATCGGATTGTCTCCGTCAAACGGTACTTTGCCTGTGAGCATCTCATAAAGAACGATACCGAGAGAATAAATATCCGACCTCTCGTCCACATAGGCACCCCTTGCCTGTTCCGGCGAAAAGTAATGAACCGAGCCCATCACTTTGTTGTTTCCGCCTATGATCGTAGACGCACTTACAGCCTTCGCGATACCGAAATCCGCAAGCTTTGCGACGCCTGTATTGGTAATCAATATATTGTGCGGCTTAATATCCCTATGTACAATCTGATTCTTGTGTGCAAGGCTCAGTGCAGATGCAACCTGTCTTGTGATATTGATTGCTTCCTTATAGTCAAGTCTGCCCTTTTCTTCAATAAGTTCGCTCAAGGTCTTGCCTTCCACAAGCTCCATTACGATAAAATGAATATTGCCTTCCTGTCCGACATCGTAAACACTCACAATGTTCGGATGGGAAAGTCCCGCTGCCGCCTGAGACTCTCTTCTGAAATTCTCAACAAACTGCTCGTCCTTTGTGAATTCGGGACGCAAAATCTTAATTGCCACATATCTGTTCAGAAGACGGCACTTTGCCTTATATACAATTGCCATTCCGCCTTCGCCTATTTTTTCAATCAGTTCATACCTTCCGGCTAGTAATCTGCTGCTCATCGATATCCTCCTCCGTAACTTTTAAACAAATAACCGTTATGTTATCTCTGCCGCCATTTTTGTTTGCGCGATTAATCAGTTCTGTGCAAACATCAGACATCGACTGATTCTTATTTAAAACCTCTATCATCTCACCGTTTTCCACCTCATCGTAAAGTCCGTCGGTGCAAATGACGAAAATGTCATCTTTCATGATTTCCACCTGGAAAAAATCAGGTTCCACCGTCGGCTCCGCTCCGAGTGCTTTCGTGATCACATTCTTTCGTTCATCGACCTCCGCCTGCTCCCTGGAAAGAATTC
>OQVL01001868.1_pt1 | contig 12780 bp, 12 predicted proteins | sample 1691501 | NCBI WGS metagenome assembly OQVL01 (sample SAMN03418253, study PRJEB22391) | human gut metagenome | biome: human-gut; feature: organic feature; material: feces | host: Homo sapiens | place: Tanzania | collected 2013-01
CCCGATAATTGTCGGAACGGACGTCCAGCTTATTTCGGATATTGTAGACTGCTCTTTGATCGTCATCCGTCACGACTTTGTTCGCCTTGCGGATATCAATACCGCTATCGACGACATCAAGGACGGCAGTGCAAACTACCTCGGTTATGTTCTTAACGATTACCGTGAATTCAATATGCGTGTGACCGGAGACAATGTCTACGGCTACGGCAATTACGATAACTATGAATACGGCAAAGCTGTCACAAGCAGCAAGGTTGAGGAGCGAAAATGAATACTATGAATGCAAACATAAATAAAGACGACACACTCGACCTTCACGTTTTGCTGAAGGACGTGCTGAAAATAATCAAAAAGGCGTGGTGGATCTGCATTGCGGTGTTCGTGTGCCTTTCCGCCGTCTACTGCGGCTACCTCAAATACTCATATGTGCCGACATATGAAGCCAAGGCGTCGTTCACCGTCAATACAACAACCTCCTATGCCGAAATTGCCGCATCGTACGGTTTCTACTACGATTCCGCAAACGCCGAGCAGATGGCTAAGGTTCTCCCCTATATCCTCAAAAGCTCGGTTTTCAAAGAGATTTTGAAGGACGAGCTTGATGCCGATAGGATCAACGGAACAATAACGCTTAATGCGATTAAAAATTCCAATCTTTTCTCGATATCCGTTGTCAGCAAGGATCCCGAGGACGCAAAAGCTATCCTTGACGCCGTAGTAAAAAGGCTGCCCGATGTTTCAAGATATGTTATCGGCGAGACGAAGCTCAACATCATTCAGCCGAGCTCCGTTCCAACAAGCCCGAACAACAAGGTCAACTATCTTATGGCGATTCTTATCTGCTTTGCGGTGACCGCGGGAGCCAGCCTTGTTGTTATCGTAATCACCGCTCTTTTCAGAAAGACGATTCAGACCGAGCAGGATTTCGGCGACAGGCTCAATATGAACTGTCTCGGAATTATTCCGTTCACCAAGACGGGCAGGAAGAAAAACGATCATCCGATTTTTGCCGATGAATCGACAGAGAACGGCAAGAGATATGCCGAGAGTATGAAGGCTGTTTCGCTCAAGGTAACACGAGCAATGCAAAGATCCGATGCAAAGGTTCTTATGGTAACTGCCGCCCTCGCAAACGAGGGAAAGAGCTCGGTTGCCCTGAATCTTGCACGTTTTATTAAGGACGGCAATCCGAACAAGAAAGTCGCTTTGGTCGACCTTGACCTCAGAAAGCTGACACTGAGCAAGGCTACCGAGGGAGACAGAGGCTACTGCTCGCTTGACAAGCTCCTCGGAGAACCTAAAACCGTGAAGAAGCACTTCACCGACAACAAGGTTCTGCGTGTTCAGTCGGAGGGCTGTGACAAAAAGATCAAGCGTCTTTTCAGCGAGAATCCCGACAATTTCCTTGTTTTCGGCAGTGAGATGCCGAGCAAGACCCCGGAGAAAAAATTGAATGACGAAAAAATGCATGAATTTATGAGCGAGCTTAAAAACATTGCAGATTATGTTATCGTCGATTCTCCTCCGTGTGCCATTACAACAGACCCGCTTTTGATTTCCGAATACTGCGACGGAATACTGTTCGTTATACGTCAGGATTCAACCCACAGATGGACGATCCTCGACTGTGTGAATAATATTTCGACAAGAGGCTGTAACATTATCGGCGGCGTTCTCAACGCCGCAAAGGAAAGCATCCTTGATCCCGGATACAGCTACGGCTACTACGGATACGGACGTTACGGCAAGTACGGAAAATACGGCTACCGCAGCTACGGCGGATACGGATACGGCTCCTACGGAGACGAAAAATCCGATAAATAAAATCAACCTTATTACCCGAGGAGTTTGAATATGAGAGTAAAGGATCAGCTTGTTCTGCGTGAAATTGCCGGACAGTATGTCATTGTTCCGGTGATGGAGCGTGTTAAGGATGTAACGTCTATGGTGTATATTTCATCGTCCGCCGCATATCTTTGGCAGTATATGGACGGCAAAAATTTCACCCTGGATGAGCTCACCGACCTCATTATGTCAAAATACAAAAACGTCACACGTGAAAAGGCTCAGGAGGATATCATCTGCTTCCTGCAAATCCTTATGAAGAATAATATACTGGATATGAGTGATAACCAATGATTCCTATTGCGGCGGCACCGTATGAGATGCTTATAAAGGCTAAGGAAAAGGCTGTTCCCATTTTTGCCACGTTTGAGCTGACGCCACGCTGTAATCTGAACTGCCGTATGTGCTATGTCCATCTCAAGGACAGCGAGATTTCCGAGCACGGCAATGAGCTCAGTGCTGAGGAGTGGATATCGCTCGGCAGGCAGGCAATGTCGGCGGGCACGCTCTTCCTTTGCATTACAGGCGGCGAGCCGACGAAGCACCCCGAATTTTGCCGAATCTATTCCGAGCTTTCCCGTATGGGCTTTATAATCACTCTGCAATCAAATCTTTACCGCTTCAGTGACGAATGCTTCGAGCTTTTGAAAAAATATCCGCCGAAGCTGATTAAATTCACAATCTACGGAGCAAGCGACAGGACCTATCAAAAAGTTTGCGGCGTCGGCGACGGCTTTTCAAGAGTTGTCGAAAATATAGAACGCATCCGGGAAATCAGAATCCCGCTAACCGCCGTAACGACCGTGACAAATGATAATTATAACGACCTGCCGGCAATTTCCGAGCTTATGTCAAAGCTGAAAATTCCCTGGACAGCGTCGGCAAGTCTCAGAAAATCTCTGCGTGGCGCAGATAATAATATTGAGGAGCTTCGGCTTCCCGACAGCGCCTACCCTCATCTGTGTGACGACGCAGTCAGTGCAGTGAATAAGCAAATAAAGGTAACAAAGCCCTGCGAAAAATGCAGAACATACCGCACGGGCTATTGGATAAAATGGGACGGCAAAATGAGCTTTTGCGCTTTTCTCAATGAGCCCGACATTTCGCCCCTTTCATCAGGCTTTTCCGATGCGTGGAAAAATCTTGTTGAGTATGAGGAAAATTTACAGTGGCCCGTTGAATGCCAGAAATGCAAATGGTCACAGAAATGTCCCAGATGTGCCGCAACTCTGGCAACGGAAAGCGGCTCGGTTAACAAAGTAAACAAGGATTTTTGTCGATATATTGACAGAATCCTTAACCAAACGATTGGAGGAATATAAGATGGATGAATACGTACCTGTTGAAGCCTATGACGTAACTCTCGGCTCGGACTATGTTACAACAGGCAGTGACGACCCTAACCGTGCTTCCAACGCAACGGGTACCGCAACGGCAAGATGGACTCTTGACGGCGGTGTTATAGGACAGGGCTGGGATCTCCCTTACTATGATTTCGTGAGCGGATCGCTTTCATCAATGAACGTTTACGGAACAAGTCATGAAGAAATCTCCCCGAAGGTTACGCAGTATCTTAACCTGCACGGCGGAATGTACGTCAATATGATCGGTTGCTCATAATGGAAAACCGTTATCGTATTGTCTGCCCTTTCAGCTTTGATTTTTTTGACGGATATTGGCGGAATTTTCGGGACAGCGGCACAGACGAGCCTGTTATGCGGATCAGTCTTGAGGCGAAAAATGTCGATCTTTACGGGACGGAGACTCTTCCCGTTTATGACGGAGGGAAGGCATTCCGTGTGTCGGACAGCGTCCTTTGTGTAAACAGGGATTTTACCGAGGGCAAAATCTGCGGAAATTCGGATGATATTCAGGGAATATACGGATGCGCTATGGTTGCACTCTACGGCAATCTTATCCGCCGTGACACCTTGGTGATGCACAGCAGTATGATCGAGTGCAACGGTGAAGCAATTCTTTTCACGGGTCCGTCGGGAGTCGGCAAAACCACTCAGGCGGAGCTTTGGAACGAGCACCGTGGAGCAAGGATCGTCAACGGCGATATGGTCTTTATCCATAAGGATGACGACGGACGTTTTTACGCCTGCGGCTCTCCGTGGCACGGCTCGTCGGAATACTGCCTGAATGTAAAGCTGCCGATAAAGGCAATCGTCACGCCGATCAAAAGCGACGAATGTCGGATCGAAGCTGTCAGCGGAATGGAAATGCTCAGGCGTGTTTTCCCCGAGGCTATGCTTCCGGACTGGTTTAACGGCTGCAAGGAGCTCGGAATGAGCACCCTCGACGGGCTGTTAAAAAGCGTACCCGTTTATAAACTTGAATGTACAAAGGATATTCGGGCGGTTGAAGCCTTAGAAAAAAAGTTAGGATAATTAATTTGAAAATCATTGATAAATTCAGGAAATACCTAAATCACAATGAAATAAAGAAAATACTTCACTCGTGGAGCTGGATTTTCAGTTACATTCTGCGGTACAAGGGTCAGGTCATTGCCTTTTCCTGCATCGGACTGATTTCTACGGCAATGGGACTTTTCACTTCCTGGATAATGAAAGATCTCATCGACTCCGTTACCGGACAAATTTCAATGGCGATAGCTCCCGTTGTCGCCGTATATATCGGTACGGCAGTTACCAAAATATTTATCAATGCTCTTACCAACCGCGTTTCCCTGAAGGTGCGTCTCAATGTCGGAATACAGATAAAAAATGATGTTTACGACCGCCTGATGAACACGGAATGGACAGCGATATCTGCCTATCACTCAGCCGATATTATGACAAGAACGGGTGCCGACGTCGGCATTGTCTCGAATATGGTTCTCAGCTATATCCCGAATGTTGTAACCGCACTCGTGAATTTTATCGGCGCTTTCTTCATAATACTGCATTACGACCCGATTATGGCTCTGATTGCTCTTGCGGGAGCGCCCGTCACGGTACTGACGGCAAGATTCCGATTCGGAAAAGCAACGGAATTCCAAAAGAAAAACCGTGAGCTTGCAAGCGAAAGGCTTGCAATTGAGGAAGAAAGCTACCAAAATCTTCAAACAATTAAATCTTTCGGACTTGTTGACCTTTTCTCTCAGCGGTTCAGGAATTTTCAGCAAAAGGGCTTCAACGTTGCAATGGATCAGAACCGTTACCAGAATCAGATGATGATCGTAATGGGACTTATGGGTCAGCTCGTCAGCTACTCCTGCTACGGATTCGCTCTTTACCGCCTTTGGAAAGGCGATATTACATACGGAACGCTTTCGATGTTTATGTCTATGGCATCCTCTCTCACAAGCTCATTCAGCTCCGTTGTGTCCCTCGCCCCCACGTTTATAAAGGCGGGCATAAGTGCGGGCCGTGTGCTTGAAATTCTTGAGCTCCCTGCCGAAAAGGCAGCGCTTACCGAAAAGGAAAAGGATTTTATAGATAACTGCCGCCGGAAGAGCCTTACGCTCGTATGCGACAATATCTCCTGCACCTATAACAACGAAACCTTTGTATATAAGAACTCCCATATGAAAGCCGAGAGCGGCAAAATAACGGCGCTTATCGGTGCCTCGGGAAAGGGCAAGACCTCTACCCTGCGCCTCCTGCTCGGACTGATGAAGCCGAAAGACGGCAATATCACCGTAAGCGATGAGGACGGAGACAGCATTAATCTCGGTCCCGCCACACGCTCTCTGTTCAGCTACGTACCACAGAACAACACCGTTTTCTCGGGCACGATTGCCGACAATCTCAGGCTGGTAAAGCAGGACGCAACGGACGAAGAGATCGTGCAAGCCTTGCAGGACGCCTGCGCCTGGGAATTTGTTTCAAAACTTCCCGATACAATCAACACAGCTGTTACCGAACGTGGACAGTGCTTCTCGGACGGACAAAATCAGCGGCTTTCGATTGCGAGAGCCCTACTTGCCGACACGCCTATCCTCCTGCTTGACGAGGCGACAAGTGCGCTCGACGTCGCAACAGAGAAAAACGTTCTTTCAAATATATTAAAAAATAATCGCAATAAGATGATTATATTAACCTCACACAAGCCCAGCGTATTCAACCTGTCCGACGTCATTTACTCGGTGTCGGAAAACGGAATCGAGCTGCTGGATAAAAAGAATGTGTCAGATGAATAAGCAATACGACAATTTTTTAAAAATTATAAACACCTCGCTGACAGGTAATATGTCGAATCTTGTCGAGCCGGATTTTGGATCTCTCGGTGAGCTTGCGTTCTGTCAGGACATCGCTCCGATATTTTTGGAGGGAGCAATAAAATATCCCGAATTTGCGACAGCACCGATCTCTATAAAAGCTCGGCTGATAGACAACTCCACGAAGTCTGTCATCAGGCAAACGCAAAACACTGCGGAATTTCTTTCGATTTATTCAAAGCTGACCGATGAGGGACTTAAGCCGATTGTTTTGAAAGGTCTTGTCTGCCGCAAGGCATACGGAAATCTCGAAAATCATCGGGCGTCCGGAGACGAGGATATCTTCATTTCAAAAAGCAACTTCCCCCTCTGTCACAAAATCCTTACGGATAACGGCTATTTGCCGGAGGATGAAAGAGAATATTCCGACAGATATCTCAACAGAATTGCCGCCGTCGCTTACAGCAGTGAGACGGCTCATCTGAAAATTGAGCTGCACCTCAACCTTTTCGGCACACAGAATCCCGTGCGCAAAGCGATGAACCGCTGCTTTGATGAGTCGCTGAAAAATCCGTATAAAATGCTGTGTGACAAGGTTGAAATATACACTCTTCAGCCTACGGATCACTACTTATTTTTACTTTTTCATTACTTAAAGCATTTTATGACAACCGGCGCAGGTCTCCGCCACGTGACTGACCTTGCCGTGTTTGGAAATAAATATAAAGATATCATTGATTTTCCCGGCGCCGAAAAAAAATTCACCGAGTTTATCGACGGATCGTTTTATGCGGACACCGTAAAACTTATGAATCTCCTCGGCGGAGAGGAAACCGCCTCTGCCGAGGGGCTTGACTGCGACAGACTCCTCACCGACCTTATGGACGGCGGAACATTCGGTTATGATGACAAAGATCTTACTTACGCAGGCACATTTATATTCTCGAAAACGGGAGGAAGTCGTTTCGGGCTTTTTCGCTCGGCTTTCCCCTCCTACGATTTGCTTTCGTCGATGCACCCCGAGCTTTATGACAAGCCGTGGAAGCTGCCGTCGGTATATTGCAAAAGAATCACGGGATATATTAAAAATAAACGAAACCCCGAAGCCGAAAAAAAGGCGATTGAAAAGGGAAACAAACGTATTAAATTATTATCCGATTACGGATTAAAAAAGAAATAGGAATTTTCTGAAGGGGATGTTTTTATGAAAATACCATTTTCTCCGCCGGATCTGACTGATGCGGAAATTGAGGAAGTCGCCTCAGCTTTAAAATCGGGCTGGATCACTACGGGTCCCAAGACAAAAGCTCTCGAAAAAGAGGTTGCCGAGTTCTGCAATACTGATAAGGCAGTTTGCCTTTCATCGCAGACGTCCTGTGCGGAAATTGCACTGCGACTGCTCGGAATCGGCGAGGGTGACGAGGTAATCGTACCGGCATACACCTACACAGCAACGGCAGAGGTTGTTTGTCATGTGGGCGCAAGGTTGATCTTTATCGACAGTCAGCCCGACTCTCTTGAAATGGATTACGACGCTGTTGAAAAAGCTATTACACCAAAGACAAAGGTTATTATTCCCGTCGATCTCGGAGGTGTTCCCTGCGATTATGATCGCATCTTCTCAATCGTTGAGAAGAAAAAGGAGCTTTTCACTCCGTCCAATGATATTCAGTCTAAGTTCGGCAGAATAATTGTTTGCGCCGATACCGCCCACGCATTCGGTTCATCGTGGCACGGTAAACCGATCGGATCGGTTGCCGATTTCTCTTCATTCTCTTTCCACGCGGTTAAAAATTTCACCACCGCCGAGGGCGGCGCACTTACGTGGAAACACCGTGACGACATTGACGGCGATGAGCTTTATAAAACGGCACAGCTTCTTTCGCTTCACGGTCAGTCAAAGGACGCACTGAGCAAAAATCAGCTCGGCTCGTGGGAATACGATATTGTAGGTCCTTGGTACAAATGCAATATGACCGATATTCATGCCGCTATCGGACTTGCACAGATGGTGCGCTATCCTGCACTTTTGAAGCGGCGAAGAGAGATTATAGAGAAATACGATCGGGCATTTAAGCCGCTCGGAGTTCACACTCTTTCTCACTTCACGAACGAACATATTTCCTCGGGACATCTCTATATTACAAGAATTTTCAAAAAGAACGGAGAGCCTGTAAGCGACGGAGAACGCCGTGAAATAATCATCAAAATGGCTGAGCGCGGCATCGTAACAAATGTCCACTACAAGCCGCTTCCGATGATGACGGCCTATAAGAAGCTCGGCTTCGATATCAAGGACTATCCGAACGCATATGCTCAGTATGCGAACGAGATTACCCTTCCCCTCTTCAGCCGTCTGACAGACGAAGAGGTTGACTACATAATTGATAATTATACAGATGTAATCAAGGAATACATATAAAGTTATTTAATTTTATTACAACGGGGGTTTTGTCGTGTATATCGTTATCGGTGCATCAAGCTTCATCGGCGTATATACTGTCGATGAATTTATAAAGCAAGGCTGTGAAGTCACCGTCACAGGCAGAAACAACAAATTTCGTGAACACTATGAACGTCTTGGCGTTCCATACATAAACCTTGATCTTACCGAGAAAAAGGATTTTGACAAGCTCCCAAAAGAGGGAGTTGACGGCGTTATTCTCCTTGCAGGCTTACTGCCCGCCAATGCACAGGTTGACCTTAATACAGACGAAAATGCGGCGGATTATTTTGAAATTAACACAATCGGTACGATTAACGTACTTGAGTATTGCCGAAAAAACGGCATCAAACGTGTAATTTCCAACTGCTCCTATGCCGATGTGAGAGGCGCTTGGGGCAAGGGCGCAATCACCGAGGACGAGCCGAGAGATTTCATATACACAGGCGACCACGCCGTTTATGTATTCTCCAAAAATGCGGCAAACGACGTGCTTGAATATTACAATCAGCAGCACGGAATGAAAAATGCGTGGTTTCGTTTTCCTCCCGTTTACGGTGTAGGTCCGCATGACAGCCTTTATATTAACGGCACTCTAAGAAAATCAGGACTTAAAATTTTCATTGACAATGCAAGTGAGGGAAAGGATATCTGCATTTTCGGTGACCCTAATCTCAGCCGTGATGTTATCTATGTCAAAGACGTTGCTCATGCCTTTTATCTTGCAATGAAAAGCGAGCAGACATACGGACTTTATAACATGACCTCAGGCAGAGGTGTTACGCTTCAAGAACAGGCAGAGGTTATCCGTGACCTTTGGGCTCCGTCCGAGAATCAAAAATCAAAGATAACCTACAAGCCCGAGGTAATTAACAACACCCCCTCCTATCTTTTCTCAATGGAAAAGGCAAAGTATGATTTCGGCTTCGTCCCAAAATATGCAGATTTCAGAACAATGATGACTGATTACAAGAAGGATTTGGATGCAAATAAATACCGGCAGTTATTCAAATATGTTAAATAACTGCCACACAAAAGCCCTGATTCCTATTCGGAATCAGGGCTTTAATAGTATTAATATTGATAAGGAAAGAACGGTTTATTTATTATTTTCCGGCTCAACATTTTTTCTTAATTCTGAGCTGGATACGCCATCCGTGTGGGGAAGAAAGACAACCTTTACGCCTATTTTTTCAAAATCGGCAACTATCTTATTATACATTTCACTGCCTTTCCAATCACTGCCGTGGAAAAGCACGTCAAACTTCAGCTTTTCATATGCCTCCATCTTATTCATTGAGGTCTGGGGCACAACCTTGTCGACATACTTGATTGCCGAAACAATCTCCATCCTATCTTTAAACGGAATAACAGGAGCCTTGTGCTTGTATTCTTTCACAACCTCATCCGTGCTGACACCGACAATCAAGTAATCGCACTGCTCTTTCGCTCTGCGCAGAATATTCAAGTGTCCTATATGGAACATATCAAATACGCCCGTCGTATATCCTATAATCATACTCATTTCCTTTCTGATTTTTAAGATTCCTGTTTCATTTCCTTAAACAAGGCGATAATTCGTTTTCTAAAGCAGAAAACAACCACCGCAAATACCAGCAAAATCGCATAACGGATTATCATATATTTATACAGCGCCAACATTCCCGCCGACGCCACTGCAAGCGACAATCCGATAATCATAATTTTTTTAATATTATACACCTTGTATCCGTCCATATATTTCTTCGTAACTCTTCTCATAAAGAGATAGTGCGCAACGGAACACAGAACATAGCTTATAAGAGTTGTATATCCCGCCGCCACAAAGCCGTATTTCGGAATAAACAAGGCATTCAGCCCGATATTCAGCAAAGCACTTCCGACGGAAGCTATCATAACCCAGTGCGTTTTGTTGTAATAATACTCAAAGGTCGCAAACAAATTGTAAAGGAACATAAAGTAAACGCTGACAGTTACAGGCGGAATAGCCCACACCGCTTCATAATAGCTGCCCGGCGCCATAATTCTGAGAAGCTCGGGACCGAGCGCAACCATTGCGAAATTGACGCCTGCTATTGCGGTAAGGATAGAATATGAGACAGGCGCTATTCGGTTGTATGTACCGTTTTTTATTGAACGGTATATCCAAGGATTCATCGTCGAGGACACCGCAGAATTGAATATCTGCATAACCATTGCCAGCGAATATGCGACGCTGTAATATCCGACGGCGGCTTCACTGCACATTTTTCCGATCATAATTCTATCGGACTGGTTAAGAATTACCTGTGATAAATAATGCGGAATAAGCGGAAGATTGAAGCTCAGCGCATACTTCCAGAACTCTTTGTCAAAGAAGGTTTTGCCTTTCTTCATCATCGAAAAATACAGTCCGCAGAAAAGCACAAGGTTAACAAGGGTGGTTGCCGTTACCTTTGCCTCAACCTGATGCTGTCCGTCAGCGGCAATAACAGCCATAACACCGACGATCGGGCGAAGCAAGGTATATGTTATCATTAGAACAACGAGTTTTTTATACCGATACGCCACTCGTTCCTTGTTTGCCCAGAACTGATAGGCAATTGTGCTCCACGTTTCAATCAACATCATTATCATAAGATAAGTTGACATACCCGTGAGCTCGTTTATCTGACTGTGAAATATAAAATACAGTCCGCTGAAAAACAGAACGCAAACCGTCGAGAGAGAGAGCAGTGCTGAAGAAAACGCATCTGCCCTTTCTTCGTTTTTGATCAGACCTCTTGAATATACGCCTGCCGCCAGTTCAAGGGATACAATGATGAAAATAATGTTGTACCAGGATGTATACAGGCTGTTTCTGCCGTATTCCGACTCCGTCATTATTCGGGTGTATATCGGAGTCGTAAGCATCGACATACCTTTTTGTAAAAAGCCGCAGATCAAAAACCACAATGAGGCCTTGACGGGATCCGCCATATTGCGGTATTTATCAATTAGTTTTTTTGCCATCGGAATCACCTGTCAAATACAACCTTTTCAAAAGCGTCCAGATTTTCTTTCTGTTCCTCCACGGGAGGTAGCTTCATATAATCCTTGTAGATTCTCGTTAAGTATTCGTCAATTTTTTCCGGGGCGAAATACTGTCTGTCCTCAAACTTAACAAGCTGAGGCGTGCCGTAAACCTCTTTGGGCATACACTGCTTTTTATACGAATAATGACTTGACATAGAGCAGACAAGTCCGGTTTCTTCACCGTTATACTTTCTCATACAGTCATCGTATTTCTTACAAACCGCATCAACCGTCGTCCAGCATACCGCTGCCTTGCGCAGTATCTTGACCGCTTTTTCAATCGGTCTGTTTGTATAGCAAAAACCGTATCTGTATTTTTTCAGCTTTTTGATTCTGAGAAGCTCCTTTGCCTGCTTCATCTGCGCTTCCTCATCCGTCGGCGCATTGTCAAGCGGAAAAATATCAAGATAAATGCCGAGATTTTTTAATGTAGGATTGAATTTATCGAATTTATTGACCAGCACCGTGTTGTTAATACATACCAAAGCATGAGGATGTCCGAAATTATGCGTGTTGACAAAGTCGTGATATACAAATCTATTATCCAGCTTTGTCTCGCATACCTTTTTGAATCTGTCATACTCGGGTCTCATCATTGCAACGTCTATATCGAGATCCCAAGGGATAAATCCGCCGTGACGGACTGCTCCGAGAGCCGTTCCGCCGATAATATAATACTCGATATTATTTTCAACACACACACGGTGTATCTCATCCATAATCTCAAGCTGAGCACTTTGCAGTTTTTTGAATTCCTCACTGTTCATAGCTTATCGCTCCTTTTTTCCTGTCCGTATTTATATTCATACTCATCCACATAAGCATACAGTAAAACATTAAATCGTTTACGGTAAAGCAAGCAAGAGTTGCGCTCATCCCGAGGAATGTCACGATCAGCACATAGTTAAAAGCTGTCCGCTTGGCTATAATTTTTCTCGATCTAAAAATACTTATTAATGCAACGGCAAAGATAACGGTTCCGAAAACACCGATATAAAAAATCAGCTCAATATAAGTGTTGTGTGGAGCAACGCCTGAATAATACGGAGCTTTCAATCCGTCGCCGAGGAACAGCGTTGTCGGTGAGCTGAAAATATAGCCCATATATTTTTCCCATATTCCGAACCGTCCTGTTGAGATATCGTCACCGGACAGCCTTTTTTCCATAACGGATAGGTACCCGGAACTTTGCATCCATTTATATAAAATTCCCGCCGCAGCCAAAAGCGGAATAGCTGTTGCCGCCATTTTTTTCGGCGTTCTCATCTGC